>Ga0181522_10000892_pt1 | contig 19668 bp, 10 predicted proteins | sample PEATcosm2014_Bin_27_FD_121103 | JGI IMG/M metagenome (GOLD analysis project Ga0181522, IMG submission 121103) | Peatland microbial communities from MTU Mesocosm Facility, Houghton, MI, USA - PEATcosm2014_Bin05_10_metaG | ecosystem: Environmental > Terrestrial > Soil > Wetlands > Peat | place... | reverse complement strand
TTGCGGTGTTCGGCACCAATCTGCCGGTGGTGCTCAAGGCCAATGCGCTTGCGGTGCAGGCGTGGATCGCCGCAGCCTTCCATCTGTTTATTCTTACGACGTCAAATCCGTTTCTGCGCATTGCCGACGCGCCATTCGAGGGCCGCGATCTCAATCCGATCCTGCAAGATCCCGGGCTCGCCTTTCATCCGCCGATGCTTTACCTCGGCTATGTCGGTTTCTCGATTGCTTTCTCCTTTGCGATCGCCGCACTGATCGAAGGGCGCATCGATGCTGCCTGGGCGCGGTGGGTGCGGCCATGGGTGCTCGGCGCCTGGATGTGTCTGACACTCGGCATCGCGGGCGGTTCGTATTGGGCTTATTACGAGCTTGGCTGGGGCGGTTTCTGGTTTTGGGATCCGGTCGAAAACGCCTCGCTAATGCCCTGGCTCGCCGGCACGGCGCTGCTCCATTCCGCGGTCGTGATGGAAAAGCGCGGCGCGCTCAAAGTCTGGACCATTCTGCTCGCAATCCTGACTTTCTCGCTGTCGCTGATCGGTACCTTCCTGGTGCGTTCGGGCGTACTCACCTCGGTCCATGCGTTTGCGACTGATCCAACACGCGGCATCTTTATTCTCGGCATCCTCATCATCTTCATCGGTGGGGCGCTGTCGCTCTATGCCTGGCGGGCGCCGCTGCTCAAGCAGGGCGGTCTGTTCGCGCCGATCTCGCGCGAGGGCGCGCTGGTCTTCAACAATCTGTTCCTGACCACGGCCTGCGCCACAGTGTTTGTCGGCACGCTCTATCCGCTGGCGCTCGATGCGCTGACCGGGGACAAGATTTCGGTCGGCCCGCCGTTTTTCGATCTGACCTTTGGTCCGCTGTTCATTCCGCTGATGGCTGCGATGCCGTTCGGGCCGCTGCTGGGCTGGAAGCGAGGCGATCTTCTTGGCGCTGCACAGCGCCTGCTCGGTGCGGCGCTACTTGCCGCGCTCGCCACGGCGGCCGCTTTCGCCATTGAACAGGGCGGCCCGGTTCTTGCGCCGTTCGGCGTCGGTGTAGCGATTTTCGTCATGGCGGGCGCGGTGACCGACGTTGCCGAGCGCACGCTCGTTTTTCGCGTGCCGTTCCGCGCGGCACTGCGCCGTGCGCTCGGATTACCGCGCTCCGCCTGGGGCGCGGCGTTTGCGCATTTCGGCATCGGCATGACGCTTCTCGGCATCGTCGGCGTCACGGCCTGGGGCAGCGAGCGACTCGCCGAGATCAAGCCCGGCGACAGCCTCAATATCGCCCATTACCGGCTGACGCTGGATGGCACGTTCAATCGCGCCGGGCCAAACTATCGTGACACCGTTGGGCGCTTCACCGTGCACCGGCTTAATGGCGAACTGATCGGCAATTTGGAGCCGAGCCGCCGCGCCTTCCCGGACCGCGATATGGCGACTACCGAAGCGGCGCTAATGACCCGCGGCGTCAGTCAGATTTACGTTTCGATCGGCGATCCAAATAAAGACGGCAGCGTGCCGGTGCGGCTCTATTTCAAGCCACAGGTGTTGATGATCTGGCTTGGCGCCGTGTTCATGTTCATTGGCGGCGGGTTGTCGCTTTCGGATCGGCGGCTCCGCGTCGGCGCGCCGCGTCCGGCGAGGGCACGTCTCATGCCGCAACCGGCGGAGTGACCGCCATGAAGCTTCTGCACGCATTGATGCTTGCTGTCGCGCTCGCCTGGTCGGTTCCGGTTCATGCCGTGCAGCCCAATGAGATGCTGCCCGATCCAAAACTTGAGGCCCGCGCCCGCGCGCTGTCCAAGGAACTGCGCTGCATGGTGTGCCAGAACGAGTCGATTGACGAGTCGGAGGCGCCGCTCGCGCACGACCTCCGCGCGCTGGTGCGGCAACGTATCGAAGCTGGCGGCAGCGATGGGCAAATTATCGATTTTCTCGTCGCCCGATACGGCGAATTCGTACTCCTTAAGCCGCGGCTGTCTTGGCGCACTGTGATGCTGTGGGGTCTGCCGCCCGGGATGCTTCTGATCGGCATTATCATCCTCGGCGTTGCCGCCCAGCGCCGTAGTCGCACTTCTGCCGGCGAGGCTGCGAGTCTCACTGCTGCGGAAGAAGCGCGCGTGGCCGAACTCCTGCGCGGCAGCAGTTAACGCCAAACCTGCAAGCTTTTTTGCTCCACCAAGGCCAAGTCGGCCAGCCGACTTGGCGTAACATATTGTTATAATGAGATAATTTATTACTCGGAAACATTACAAACTTTTAATGTCGCCGACAGAGCGCGGTAAGGCTGGGGAGACCATGTTTTCCGCCAAAGCACCCTCCGTCACGGGCGACGGAACATTAGATTTTGGAGACGGATCAATGCACGGCAGTTCCCTGCAACCGCGCCGTATTTTGTCGGGTCGGCGTGTTGCGCTTCTCACCACTACAGTGACTGCAATCGGCGCGGCGGCATTGTTCCTGGCGCCGAATTCTCTAAGCCATTTCGGCGGCGCGGCGCAGGCGCAGAACCTGACGGAGAAGGTGCAGCAATTGCCGCAGAAGCCGGTTGGCTTCGCCGACATTGTCGAGAAGGTAAAGCCAGCGGTTATTTCGGTACGGGTGAAGATCGATCAGCCTGCCGCTTCGCATTCGGGTAGCGAAGACGATCCACCTTTCCCGCCCGGTTCGCCGTTCGAGAAATTCTTCAAGCAATTCGGCTTGCCGAACATGCCGAATGGCCATGAAATCATCACCGGCCAGGGTTCCGGTTTCTTCATCTCTGCCGATGGTTATGCGGTAACCAACAATCACGTCGTTCAGAACGCGGAGAACGTTCAGGTCACGACTGACGACGGCAAGACCTATTCGGCAAAAGTCATCGGCACCGATTCGCGCACCGATCTTGCCCTGATCAAGATCGACGGCAGCAATTTTCCCTATGTGAAGCTCTCCGACGCGCCGCCGCGTGTCGGCGATTGGGTGCTCGCGGTCGGTAATCCGTTCGGCCTCGGTGGCACCGTGACCGCCGGGATCGTCTCCGCGCGCGGCCGCGACATCGGGGCGGGCCCGTATGACGACTTCATCCAGATCGACGCGCCGGTTAACAAAGGCAATTCCGGTGGGCCAACTTTCGATGTCGACGGCAACGTCATCGGCGTGAACACCGCGATCTTCTCCCCGTCCGGCGGCTCAGTAGGGATTGCCTTTGCTATTCCCGCCGACACCGTGAAAAGCGTGATCGGGCAATTGCGCGACAAGGGCACTGTTACCCGCGGCTGGATCGGCGTGCAGATCCAGACTGTCACGCCGGATCTGGCCGATAGCATGGGCCTCAAACAGACGAGCGGTGCGATTGTGTCGGAGCCGCAAAAAGACAGCCCTGCGGCGAAAGCGGGGATCGTCAGTGGCGACGTTATCACCTCGGTGAATGATGAGCCGGTTAAGGATGCGCGCGATCTTGCGCGCAAGATCGGCACCATGGCGCCGGGCACCTCGGTGAAGCTCGGCACGATTCATCAAGGCGCGGACAAGACCATCACGCTGACGCTCGGCACTTTGCCGAACGAGAAACAGGCTTCGAACGCGCCGTCCGAGGATAATCAGGGCACCGAGGACCAAATGCCGAAGCTCGGACTGACGCTTGCCCCGAGCGACAAGACTTCCGGCGGCAATGGCGTCGTGGTCACCGCGGTCGAGGAGGGCGGCGTTGCCGCCGACCACGGCCTGCAAGTCGGTGATGTCATTCTCGACGTGGGCGGCAGGCCGGTGTCGACGCCGGCCGACGTCCGCAAAAGCCTCGCCGATGCTCAGTCGGCCGGCAAACACACTGTTCTGTTTCGGGTGAAGTCGAACGACGGGACGAAGTTTGTCGCCCTTCCGCTCGGCAATGCCTGAGGAAAAGGGGCGGTCGCTGGCATCCGTCGCCCCCGCTGGCGAGCGTTCCTTGGGGACGGGTCGCGAGACCCGTCCCCGCCCGAAATACCAACTCCGCCTCCCGGCATCCGTCGCCCCCGCCGGGGTGGAGTAGGTAGGAGGGGGTGACGAGTGCAAGCTCGCCACCCCCTCAACTTATGCCGGCCCGGCTGGCCTATGCGTGGCGACTCCCTGGCCCCGATGGTATGGCTTAGCCGCCCTCCGGCATCGGCGACCGATTATTATATGTACCGGTGGGTATAAGCTTTTTGCGGATTGGCGATCGATCATGCGCCTGCTCATCATCGAGGATGACCGCGACGCGGCCGATTATCTGGTCAAAGCGTTTCGCGAAGTGGGTCATATTGCCGAGCAGGCCGCCGACGGCGAGGAGGGGCTCCAGCTCGCGCTCGACGGCGAATACGACGTGTTGATTGTCGATCGCATGCTGCCGAAGCGCGATGGCCTCTCGGTCATTAGCTCGCTGCGCGCCAAGACGGTTGAGACGCCGGTCCTGATCCTTTCGGCGCTCGGCCAAGTCGACGACCGCGTCAAAGGCCTGCGCACCGGCGGCGACGATTATCTCGCCAAGCCTTACGCATTTTCCGAATTGCTGGCGCGCGTCGAGGTGCTGGCGCGGCGGCGCGGCAGCCGCGGGGAAGAAACGGTTTACCGGGTCGCCGATCTCGAGCTCAATCGGCTATCGCACGAAGTCAGCCGCGCCGGGCAGGAGGTCCAGTTACAGCCGCGAGAATTCCGGCTGCTTGAATATCTGATGCGGCATGCCGGTCAGGTCGTTACTCGGACCATGCTGTTGGAGAACGTTTGGGATTATCATTTCGATCCGCAGACCAATGTGATCGACGTGCACATCTCGCGTTTGCGCTCTAAAATCGATAAAGGGTTCGCCCAACCGCTGCTGCATACCGTGCGCGGGGCGGGCTACATGATCCGTGACGGCGCGCGTTAGACGGCTGGCGCGTTTCGCCGGGAAGCCGGGCGGAGGATCGCCGTGACTTCAGACGACAGGATTTCAGGCACTATGACTTCAGGCAACGCGGCGCCGTTTGTCGCCGCGCGTGATTTCCTCCTGCGTCATCGCGAGGATTACACGGCGGCCTATAGTGGGTTCAAATGGCCCAAGCTCGATCGCTTCAACTGGGCGCTCGATTATTTCGACGTCATGGCGCGCGATAATGCCGATCCGGCGCTTTGGCTCGTCGATGAGGATTTTGGCGAGAGCAAATTTCCCTTCGCCGCGATGAGCGAGCGTTCAAACCAGGTCGCCAACGCACTGCGCGTGCGAGGCGTCCGCCGTGGCGACCGCATCCTGGTCATGCTTGGCAATGTCGTCGCACTGTGGGAATGCATGCTGGCGGCGATGAAGCTCGGCGCAGTGATTGTGCCGGCGACAACGCTGTTGACGCGCAACGATCTCGCCGACCGTTTCGCCCGCGGCCGGGTACGCCATGTCATTGCCGGGATCGATGCCGCGGCCAAGTTTGCCGATTTGCCGGGTGACTACACGCGCATCGTCGTCGGCAAGGAGATGCCGGGATGGATTCCCTACGATGAGGCTTATCAAGCGTCTCCGGATTTTACCCCGGACGGCGAGACCCGGCCGGACGATCCGGTGCTGCTTTATTTCACCTCCGGCACCACGGCGACTCCAAAGCTCGTGCTGCACAGCCACCAGAGCTATCCGGTCGGTCACTTGTCGACGATGTATTGGTTGGGCTTGCGACCAGGCGATGTGCATCTGAATATTTCCTCGCCGGGTTGGGCCAAACATGCCTGGAGCTGCTTTTTTTCGCCCTGGAACGCGCAGGCGGCGGTTTTCATCGTCAATCAGCGGCGCTTTAACGCCCGCACACTTCTCGACACCATCGCGCGCTGCGGGGTCACTACGTTTTGCGCGCCACCTACCGTATGGCGGATGCTGATCCAGGAGGATTTGTCCGCCTGGCGTGTGCGCATCAAGGAACTCATCGGCGCAGGCGAGCCGCTTAATCCTGAAGTCATAGAACGGGTAAAAGCGGCCTGGGGAATTACCATCCGCGATGGCTACGGCCAAACCGAAACGACGGCGCTCGTCGGCAACACGCCGGGGCAAAAGGTGAAGCCCGGTTCAATGGGCCGGCCGCTGCCGGGTTACAAAGTCGCGCTCCTCGATCTCGACGGCAAAGAGACGAAGGAAGGCGAAATTTGTCTTGTGCTCGAACCGCGTCCAACCGGTTTGATGCGAGGTTATCAGGCCGACGATGGCAGCGTGCGCGTCCATCGCGATGCTGTTTATCGCACCGGCGACGTCGCCTCGGTCGACGACGATGGCTATCTGACCTATGTCGGCCGCGCTGACGACGTGTTCAAATCGTCCGATTACCGCATCAGTCCGTTCGAGCTTGAAAGCGCATTGATCGAGCATCCGGCGGTGGCCGAAGCCGCTGTCGTGCCGTCACCAGATCCATTGCGGCTTGCCGTGCCCAAGGCATTTGTCACGCTCACGGGTGGCCACAAGCCGGATCGCGACACCGCCCTGTCGATCTTCCGCCACTGCCGCACTGCGCTTGCTCCTTTCAAACGGGTGCGGCGTCTGCAATTTGCCGAGCTGCCCAAGACAATTTCCGGCAAAATCCGGCGCGTCGAGCTGCGGCGCGCGGAGACTGCGACCGTGGGTGGCGGGCAACGCGCGGCGCTCGAATTCTGGGAAGACGATTTTTCCGAAGCCGAACTTGGATTGCGAAATTAAGAGATCGATGTGACCGCGCTCGGCAAACTCATACGTACCACGGCGTTTAAGCTGACGCTGTTCTATCTCGCGATCTTCATTCTGTTCGCGGCGACGCTGCTCGGCTATTTCGCGCTCAATACCAGACGGCTGATCACCGACCAGATCACCGCCACGGTTGACGGTGAGATCAGCGGCTTGTCCGAGCAATATGCCCAAGGCGGCCTTCGGCGGCTTGTCATCGTCGTCGACCTGCGTTCGCGGCGTCCGGGATCGAGCCTTTATCTGGTGACGACGCCGACCGGCGAGGGGCTCGCCGGCAACGTGGGCTCGCTTGAGCCCGGTGTGCTCGACAAGCCGGGCTGGCTCGAAACCAATTATCGCCGCCTCGAAGCTTCGGAAGGCAGCGACCATCGCGCCCTGGTTCGGGTAGTACAGCTTCCCGGCGGCTTCCGCCTCCTGGTCGGCCGCGATCTTGAGGAGCGCGAACGGCTGTTCGGCATTATCGCCAATGCCGGGCAATGGTCGCTGGCGCTCGTGATCGTGCTCGGTCTTGCGGGCGGCTTCTTCGTCAGCCGCCGCGTGCTTAGCCGTATCGACGCCATGACCGGCACGGCGCAGACCATCATGGCCGGGGATCTGTCTGGCCGGCTGCCGGTTGCCGGCACCGGCGACGAGCTGGACCGCCTCGCTGACGCCGTCAACGCCATGCTTGAACGCATCGAGGCTCTGATGCGTGGGTTGAAAGAGGTTTCCGACAATATCGCCCATGATTTGAAAACGCCGCTGACCCGGCTGCGCAATCGCTGCGAGCAAGCGCTCCGGCACTCCGGCGGCGATGCCGATTATCGTACTGCGCTGGAAACGACGATTGCGGAGTCCGACGAACTGATCCGCACCTTCGATGCGCTACTTATGATCGCCCGTGCCGAATCCGGACAGGCGCGCGATAATATGAGCGAATTCGACGCTGCGGAAATCGCACGCGACGTCGGCGAGCTTTACGAGCCGCTGGCTGATGAGAAGGGCATCGCGCTCAAAGTCGAAGCGGCGGCTGCGGCGCTGGTGCGGGGCAATCGCGAGTTGGTCAGCCAGGCGCTGGCCAATCTCATCGATAACGCCATCAAATATGCTAGACCGACCGCCGGCGCGAACGGCGCGCGCAGTGAGGTTGTCGTCAGTGCCGGTAATGACGGCGATCATATCATGCTGAGCGTGGCCGACCGTGGGCCGGGTATTCCCGACACCGACCGCGGCCGCGTCGTCGAGCGTTTCGTTCGTCTGGAACAGAGCCGCTCCGAGCCGGGCTCTGGATTGGGTCTAAGCCTGGCCTCCGCCGTCGCACGCTTGCACGGCGGTGAATTGAAACTTGAGGACAATCATCCCGGCTTGCGAAGCACCATCGAATTGCCGCGCGCGGGACCCACCGGCACGGCGGGGCCGGGATGAAGCGGCCGGCGCGCGCCAAGCAGCTGACACGGCGGCGCGATGAAGGGGCACTGATCGGGCGGCTCGGCGGCGCTTTGCCGGTGGTTTCGCCACAGGCCGCGACGCGTGTTGTGGCGTGGCTCGCCGAGCTTAGGGCGAAACCGGCCGGCAAAACCCTCAAGGCATTTCTCAAAAAATACCCGCCTTTGGCCCGCGTTCTGGGCGGCATCGCCGACGCGTCTCCCTATCTGTTCGAACTCATCCAAGCCGATCCGGCGCGGTTCGCCTGTCTGCTTGAGGGCGATCCGGACGAGTCGCTTGCGATACTGTTGAAATCAACAAAGAGTGAAGCCGGGGCGGCGCGCGCGCAGGCCGACGTGATGCGCGTTCTTCGCCACATGAAGACGCAATCGGCGCTTTTGATTGCGCTTACTGATATCGGCTCGGTCTGGCCGGTGGCGCGCGTCACTGCGGCGCTGACCGATTTTGCCGATGCCGCGGTCGCCGCCGCCGTCGATTTTCTGCTTTCCGAGGCCGTCAAGCGCGGCCAGCTTATACCGGAAAGCCGGAACAATGCGGCCAACGAAAGCGGCTACATCGTCCTTGCAATGGGCAAGATGGGCGGCGGCGAGCTGAACTATTCAAGCGATATCGATCTGATGGTTTTCTTCGACGCCGCCGTCGCCAATCTCGACCGCGACGTCGAGCCGGGCCGATTCTATATCGATCTGACGCGCGCTTTGGTCAAAATTCTGCAAGAGCGCACGACCGACGGCTACGTGTTTCGCGTCGATTTGCGGCTGCGGCCCGATCCGTCGGCAACGCAGATCGCGATTTCGACCGCGGCTGCGCTCGATTACTACGAAGGCCGCGGCCAGAGCTGGGAGCGTGCGGCGCTGATCAAGGCCCGCGCCTGCGCCGGCGATCTCGCCGCAGGCGAAAGGTTCAGCCGCGATCTCACGCCATTCGTCTGGCGCAAATATCTCGACTACGCGACGATCGCCGACGTTCATGAAATGAAGCGGCAGATTCACGCCTATCGCGGGCACGGCGAGATCGCGATCGAAGGCCATAACATCAAGCTCGGTCGCGGCGGTATCCGCGAGATCGAATTCTTCGTGCAGACCCAGCAGCTCATTGCCGGTGGCCGCCACGCCGAATTGCGCGGCCGTGGTACTGTCGCCACGCTGGCCATGCTCGCCGCCGACGGCTGGATCGACGCCGCCGTTCGCGACGAATTGACGGCGGCCTACGATTTTCTCCGCCGCGTCGAACATCGGCTGCAAATGATGGGCGACGAGCAGACTCATACTTTGCCCGCCGATCCGGCGGCGCTCGCGGCCGTCGCCCGCTTTCTCGGCTTCATTGGGCGAGACGAATTCGCCGAGGCAGTAGTTTTCCATTTGCGCAATGTCGAACGGCATTATGTGCGGCTATTCGAACGCACATCGGAACTGCTGGCCGGACAGCAGCGGCTGTCCTTTGATGCTGCTGAAGGCGAGGGCGAAACGCTTGACCGGCTCGCCCAATTGGGCTTTCGCCAGCCGCAGGAAGTCGTTGCCGCTGTGCGCAACTGGCAGGCTGGGAGCTATCGGGCGTTGCGCGGCGAGCAGGCCCGCGGCAATCTTAGCGAGCTCATTCCGGTCATCATCGATCAGTTTTCCCGAGCGGGGAATCCCGACGCGGCTTTTGCCACGTTTGATCGGTTTCTCGCCGGATTGCGCGCCGGCGGCCGGTTTCTGTCGCTGTTGCGGCAGAATCCGGAATTGATGCGTTTCATCGCGCTGATCCTCGGCACCGCGCCGCGGCTCGCCGACATTTTGGCGCAGAATCCGCATTTCATCGATCCCTTGGTCGATCCGCGTTTTTTCGGTTCGCTGCCGGATGAAGTGCGGCTGGAGGCCGAGCTGAGGAGGGCGCTCGCCGATACGCGCGGCTACGAAGCCACGCTCGACGCCATCCGCCTGTTCGGCCAGGAGCACATGTTTCTGATCGGTGCGCGCGTTCTGTCCGGGTCGATGGCCGCGGAACAGGCCGGCGAAGCATTTGCGCGGCTTGCCGACGTGCTGCTGCGCGCTGTTCATAAGATGGTGGAGGCCGATTTCGCCGCCACGCATGGAAAGATACGCGGCGGTGAAAGCGCGATCGTCGCACTCGGCCGGCTCGGCGCTCGCGAAATGACGGCCGGCTCCGACCTCGATCTTATCGTGATTTACGATTTCGATCCGCGGCATCCCGATTCCGACGGCAAGCGGCCGCTCCACGGCGCGCAATATTTTGCGCGCTTTACCCAACGGCTGATCAGCGCGCTCACGGTGCAGACCAATTACGGGCGTCTCTATGCGGTCGACATGCGCCTGCGCCCATCTGGCCGCTCCGGTCCGCTGGCGACGCAAATCGATGGGTTCAAGAGCTATCAGGATCGCGAAGCCTGGACCTGGGAGCACATGGCGCTTACCCGTGCACGGGTGGTTTCGGGCAGCGTAGCGTTCAAGGGGCGGATCGAAGCGGTAATTCACGATGTGATCTGCCGCAAGCGTGATCCCGATATCATCGCCGCCGACGTCGTCGAAATGCGCACCGCCATCGCCAAGGAAAAGGGCGATGGCAATCCGTGGGATCTCAAATATGCGGCCGGCGCGCTGATCGATATCGAGTTCATCGCCCAATATCTGCAGTTGATCCATGCTGAGGCGGCGCCGGACATTCTCGACACTTCAACTGCGCGGACGCTCGACAAGGCATTTCATCTCGGCGTGCTCAAGCCCGAAGACGCCGACCTGCTGCGCCCGGCGGTGCGGCTGTTTCACGATCTGACGCAAATCCTGCGGCTCTGCCTGCCCGCGGCTTTCGATTCGAAAACCGCGAGCGCTGGCGTACTTGGTCTCCTCGCGCGCGCCGCCGACCTGCCGGATTTTCCGGCGCTCGCTGCTCACGTCGAGGAAACGGAACACAAGGTGCGCGCGTGCTTTGTGCGGATTTTGGGCAAGACGCCGTAGATCGCGTTACGCTGCCGCTTCAACCTTTTCCGCGCGCGGCTGTTCGATGCGTGGCTGCGGCTTGGCGTGCAGCGGCAGGCGAACCACGACCAAGGTGCCGGCGCCGAGCTTTGAGCGGATACGCATCCACCCGCCATGCATTTCAATAAGCGACTTCGCAATCGCGAGGCCAAGGCCGGAGCCCTGGTGGCGTTTGGTCAACTGGCTTTCGACCTGTTCGAAGGGCCGGCCAAGCTTGCGCAAAGCGTCCTTCGGGATGCCGATGCCGTTATCGGCAATGGCGATGGTGACCAGACCGCCGCGGCGGCGTCCGCGCACCGTCACTGCGCCCCCGTCCGGCGTGAACTTCACCGCGTTCGACAAAAGATTGAGCGCGATTTGCTTGAGCGCGCGGCGGTCGGCGTCGAGATGGATGTCCGCATCGAGCTTGGCGTCTAGTAAAAGATGCTTTTCGGCAGCGCGCGTCGACACCACGCGCAGGCAATCGGCCAACACCGGTTCGAGCGCCACCACTTCCGGCGTAAGCCGGATGACGCCCGCCTCGATCTTCGACATATCGAGAATGTCGTTGATCACTTCGAGCAGGTATTGGCCGCTTTCGCGGATGTCGCGGGAATATTCCGTATATTTCTCGGCGCCGAGCGGTCCGAACATTGCCGATTCCATGATTTCGGAAAAACCGATGATGGCGTTAAGCGGCGTGCGCAGTTCGTGGCTCATATTGGCCAGGAATTTCGACTTCGCCGCATTGGCGTCCTCGGCGCGGGTCTTTTCCTCGGCGTATTTTTCCGCGAGATCGGCGAGCTCGGCGGTCTGCCGTTCCAGCGTGTGTTGGGACTTGCGCAGGTCGTGAATGGTGGCAGCCTGGCGTTTCTCGCCTTCGACGAGTTTCTGTTCGTGCTGCTTGATCTTGGTGATGTCGGTACCGACTGACACGTAGCCGCCGTCCTTGGTCCGGCGTTCACTGATGTGCATCCAGCGTCCGTCGTCGAGCTGCGCCTCGAAAGTGCGGGCGCCGCGCGGCTCGATGCCGTCATTGGCGACTGCGGTGCGGATAATCGGCTTGCGTCCGGCGGCTACTATAGCCTCATAGGTAGCGCCGGCCGCGACCGCTTCGTCGGGCAAATGGTGCAGCTCCTGGAAATTGGAGTTGCACAACACGAGGCGATTGTCGGCGTCCCACAACACGAAGGCTTCCGGGATGGTCTCGATGGCGTCGCGCAGCCGCAGATCGGCCGCCGTGGTGCGCTCGACCAGACTCTTCTGCTCGGTGATATCCACCGCAATGCCGATCAGATGCAGCCCGGTTTCTCCATCCTGGCGCGCCAGCTCGCAGCGCACCCGCAGCCACAGCCATCGGCCGTCGGCGTGTCGCATGCGGAATGCCTTGTCGATCGAGGCCACTTTGGCGTCGGCGATCTGTGAAGCAAGCTCGTAGAGATTGATGTCATGCTGATGGACGAGGGCATTGACCTCGCCGAAGGTGAGCAAGTCGTCCTTCTGCGGCAGTCCGAGAATATCGTACATCGAATGCGACCAGAACACGCGGCCGCGGGCGAGATCCCAGTCCCACAATCCGCAGCGGCCTCGATTAAGCGCGGTGTCGACGCGGCTGCGCACAGTGTCGTGAATGAGATCAGCTTCCCGCGCGCGCGTCGCCTGCCAGTGAAAGGCAAAACCGAGGATGAGCACGACAAAGCCGGTCGTGGCGGAAAGCGTAACGGTCAGTGCGGTCGTCGAGCGCCAGTTGGCGAGCGCATCGTCGCGGCCCTGGATGACCGCGATCAGCCCGATGGGATTTTTCAGCGCCCGCACTGTGGCGAAGGCGATTTCACCGTCGGCGAGCGTGATTTCCATGGTGCCGGCGGCCGCGCCGAAAGTGGTCAACGGTTGCGACGAGCCGAGTACGTCGAGAATTTGCCGGCCCACGAGCTGCGGCTCATTCGGCAGGCCAGCGACGATAGTGCCGTCGCCATCGGCGACAAGCACGCGCCGGCCAGCGCCGTCGGCCCACGGCGGCAACGCCTGCTGCAGGGCTTCGGAAGTGCGAGGCAGATGCGAGGGCACCTCGCGCGCCGGCCGGTCGAGAATGGCGGCGAAATGATCGGCGAGCGCTTCGACGGTTTGTGTCGCGTCGAACACCACCTGGCGGCGATGTTCGAGAACCTGCACGGCGGCGCCGATACAGATGGTGAGCATGAAAGCGATGATGAGAACCGGAACGGCGCGGCGCAAAAGCGGTTCGGCACTGAGAAGGCGCAGGTACGCGGGTTTGGCAATCGACTGCGCCAAGCCCTTGATCGAATCCGAATGTAAAGACGCACTCGCCGCATCGGCGCGCGCCATCGCCAGCCTCCGTTCGGATGATCCGTCCCTGAACTTCGCCACCGGAGAGCGCGCCGTGCTGCGTCTCTCCGAATCGTCCACAATAGAATCGATGCATGCTGATTTGTCGAGAGTCCGAGTCAATAATTTTTTAAGAAATATCCAAAGCTATTTTGCAGTGCGGGAGTCACAGAAAGTCTGCCACCGCTCGCATCGCATTCGCGCGGGTTGAATTGTGAAATCGTGAGTCAGATCAACGATGTGGCTAGTGTGATTTAGCTGTCCGCCAGCGTCCGCGAGACGATGTCGATCACATCGCGCGACAGCGACGGCGCCGCGGCGACGCGGCGCAGTACGACCTCGGCGCGCGCGCGGCGCACCGTTTCGAGCGCGCGCCAGGAGCGGAACGCGCCCATCAGCCGTGCCGCCACTTGCGGATTTTTCGGATCGAGCGCCAGGACAAAGTCGGCGACAAAATCATAGCCGGCGCCATCGGCACGGTTAAACTGGGTGTGGTTGACCTGCGCGAACGAGCCGATTAGCGCGCGGATGCGATTGGGATTGGCCACCGAGAAGGCCGGATGCCTGGTCAGCGCGCGTACCCGATCGAGCGTCGCGGCCTCCGGAATGGCCGCCTGCAACGACAGCCATTTGTCGATGATCAAGGGATCGTCGGTATAGCGCGTGTAGAAATCGTCCAGTGCTGCGGTGCGTTCGGGCCGGTCGTGCAACGCCAGTGTTTCCAGCGCCGCCATGCGGTCGGTCATATTGTCGGCGCCCTGGTACTGCGCATGGGCGCGGGCAATGGCGTCGTCTTTCTCCGTCACTGCCAAAAGATCGAGACAGACATTCTTGAGCGTGCGGCGGCCTGCGCTTTGCGCGTCGGGTCGGTACGGACCCGGCGTAATCATCCGCTGATAGGCTTCCGAGAGCGCCGTGGCGTGCCGCGTACCGATCGCTGCGCGCAAGCGCCGGCGCGCGCCGAACACCGCATCGGGATCGACGTCGGAGCCGATTTCGCGCGCGATGTCGGCTTCGCTCGGCGGCGCGAGTGCGAGTGCAATAAAGGCAGGCTCGAGCTTGGCGTCGTTGAGTATGGCGCCGAGCGCGGCCATCAGACCATCGTCTTCACGTACGGCCCCGCCGGAGCGAAGTGCCGCGACATTGGCTTTTAGCAAAGTCATCGCCAAAGTCTGCACCGCCTGCCAGCGGTTGAACGGATCGTTGTCGTGCGCCGCAAGAAAGCGTAGATCATCGGGCTCGATCGGCAGCGACAGCTTAACCGGCGCGGAAAAGCCGCGGTTGAGCGACGGCACCGGCCGCTCGGCGACATCGGTGAACGTGAAGCTGTGGTTTGGCTGTTTGAGCGCCAGCACGCCGCGCTCGACCGCTTGACCGTCGAGCGTGAGCGGCAAATCGCTGCCGTTCTTGCCGACAAGGCCGAGCGCGAGCGGGATCACCATCGGCTCCTTGGTCGGCTGGCCGGGCGTCGGCGGGATCGTTTGCGTGATGTCGAGCCGGTAGGTTTTGGTGCGCGCGTCGTATTGCGGCGCGACTTTGATTTCCGGCGTGCCGGCTTGCGAATACCAACGCATTAATTGCGGAAAGAAATCACGGCCGCTGGCGTCGGCAAAGCACTGCACGAACTGTTCGACGGTCGCCGCCTGGCCGTCATGACGCGTGAAGTAGAGGTCCATGCCCTTGCGGAACAATGCGGGGCCAAGGAGGGTGCGGATCATGCGCACCACTTCCGAGCCCTTGTCGTAGACGGTGGAGGTATAAAAGTTGTTGATTTCGTGATAGATTTCAGGCCGTACCGGATGCGCCAAGGGGCCCGCGTCCTCGACGAATTGGTGTGATCGCAGTCCGCGTACATCGCTGATGCGCTCGACCGCACGCGAGCGCTGGTCGGCGGTGAATTCCTGATCGCGGAAAACGGTGAGGCCTTCCTTCAGGCAGAGCTGAAACCAGTCGCGGCAAGTGATGCGGTCGCCGGTCCAGTTGTGAAAATATTCGTGCGCGATGACCGCCTCGACGCCGGCGTAGTCGTTGTCGGTCGCGCTGGTCGGCGAGGCCAGCACATATTTGTCGTTGAAGATGTTGAGTCCCTTGTTCTCCATCGCGCCCATGTTGAAGGCGGAGACGGCGACGATCATGAAAATATCGAGATCGTATTCGCGGCCGAAAGTCATTTCGTCCCAGCGCATGGCGCGCTTGAGACTGTCCATGGCGTAGTCGCAGCGGTCTTCCTTGCCGGGCTCGACGTAGATTGCGAGCTTGACCTTGCGGCCGGACATGGTGGTGAACGAGTCCTCGACATGGCCGAGGTTGCCGCCAACCAGCGCGAACAGATAGGACGGCTTCGGAAATGGATCATGCCACACCGCGAAATGCCGCGATGTGCCGTCGACGTCGCCCTGGGCGATGAGGTTGCCGTTGGAGAGCAGGATCGGTGCTTCCTTCTTGTCGGCTTCGATGCGAGTCGTATAGACCGCCATCACGTCGGGCCGGTCGAGGAAGTAGGTGATGCGGCGGAAGCCTTCAGCCTCGCATTGCGTGCAATAGACCGCGCCGGCGCGATAAAGTCCCATCAACTGCGTGTTGCCGGTCGGATCGACCAGCGTTTCGATCTCGAGCTCAAACGGCCGGTTCGGCGGTTGCGCGATCGTCAACCGGTCCGGCGTGGCGACGAAATTCTCCTCCGGCACGGGCTTGCCGTCGAGCATGAGCGAACGGAGCGTCAGTTCATCGCCGTCGAGTACTAGCGGCGCCGGCGCGCCGGCGGGATTGGGCTTAACCTTGAGCCTGGCGCGCACCGTTGTTGCGGTCGGGTGCAGCGACACGTCGAGATGAACGGTGTCGATGAGCCAATCGGGCGGACGATAATCTTTGAGACGGATAGGGTGGGGTTCTTCGTTGCGCATGACCGGCTTGATGTAGAGGCTTTGCGCTGGAATTGAAAGCGCCAGCTATCGCCCCGGCTCGGCATGGCCGATAACGCGCGTGATGGTCGGAAATTTCCGCCGCAGCCGGCGCTCGAGCGCATCCACCATGTCGTGCACCGCGGCGACCGGCAGCGCCGGATCGGCGCGGCAGTGAAAATTGACGATCTCGCCGTCGGCGGTTTCGCGCACGCGTACGTCATGCACCTCGCCGAGGTCGGGAACTTCCGCGGCGAGCGATGATAGAACTTCGCGCACTTCGGCGATGCGCGCCGGAGCGGCGTCGCGGCCGGAAAGAACGTCGGCCGGCAGCGGCTCGATGTGGGTTTCGACTTCGACATCCGGGCCGAGCTCGCTGCGCACCGCCTGTTCGAGACGGCTGGCGACCTCGTGCGCGGCGCCGAGCGCCTGCGTGCCGTCGACTTCGAGATCGGCCGAGACCGACAGCCGTCCCGCGATCGTCTGCACCGCCACGTGATGAATGGCAAGCCCGAGATCGCGCGCGATCACCATGACGCGCTCACGCACCGTCTCGTCGTCGAGAGCCAGCGGCTTTTCGGTGATCGTGACTTCGGCCTGCGGCAGGTCGGCACGGATCGAGCGCGTCAACTGCTCCTTGATCGCCGTCACGCGGTCGAGCGGCAGGGTGCGGCTCACGCCAACGCCAAGTTCGATGAACAGCACCGCGCCAGCCGGCCGCGCGCGTACCCGCTCGACGGCGACAACGCCAGGAACCTGCCGCGCGATGGCGCTGACCCGCTCGCTCACGCCGGCAGGCGCGGTGTCGGTCAGCGTGCCGATGGTGCGTCGTCCGAGCCGATAACCGGCAACGCAGATGAACACTGCGACCACGATGGCGGCCGCGGCGTCGGCCCAGGGAAAGCCCCCCGCCACGCCGGCTAGTCCGATCAGCACCGCTACCGACGACCACATATCGGCGCCAAAGTGGAGGGCATCCGCTTCCAGCGCTTCGCTCAACGTCGATTTGGCGACACGTTTGAGGGTGCGCGCGCGAAAGAAATCGACGACGATCGAGGTCACGATGACGACAAAAGCCGCGGCCGTTGCTTCGATGATATGTGCCTGTGCGCTGATGAGCCGCTGCACCGCTTCGAAGATGACGACCGCGCTGAGCAGGAACAGCAACGCGGTTTCGGCGAGTGCGGTGACGCTTTCGATCTTGCCGTGACCATATTGGTGCTCGGCGTCGGCCGGCTTGCCGGACATGCGCACGGCGAAATAGGTGAGCAGCGTCGCCGACAGGTCGATCAGCGAATGGCCGGCCTCAGACAGGATCGCGAGCGATCCGGTCATCAGGCCGACGGTCGCCTTGGCCGCCGTCAGTCCGGCCGAAGCGGCGATCGATCCCAGCGCGGCCTTTTCCTTGGCGTTCATCGGCGGCCCCTTGCCGAGACGGCGTAATCGGGGCCGGGGAGGGCGTCAATGCGCTTTGTTCAGAATCGTTTTTCGCAGCCGACGCGTTAAATACGCGCGTCGAAATCAGTGGAATTCGAAAACTTGAAGTTAAGTCGCCGCTTCGGCAGCCGCTTGCAGTGCGAATAACGTCCGACCATCTCGCAATCTGGGCAGTTTTATACAATTGAGTCGGCGCGATTGCGTCTAAATAGCAGCTTGCGTGTTCAATCTTTATCCGTCTGGCTTGATAATTTCGTCAAGTAGTCGGCAAGCAGCCCCCGGTCAGTCGGCGCATACGCAGAACCACGCATGGCAGAATTTTTAACATCTGCGCATCCAGATGCGGAGATACTCGCAGAGGAATGCCATGCGTAATTTGCGTCTAAAATGCTTCGCTTGTTTTACGATCACGAGCATTGCGTTTGCGGCAGCAAACGGAACAGCGAGCGCGGAGGATCTCCCCGCCTATATGCGGCCGATTTCCGGTCATGCCGCCTCCAGCCCCGCCGAAACTGCCACGAAGAACGTGCTGGCTCTCAATGCCGGCATGTTCGAACTTTACGGCGATGCATCCAAAATCTTTCAAAGCAATATTCTCAGTCAGCATCCCGTTATCCTTGGGTTGTTTTCCGGCGACGGCGGCAAGTTCATTCTTTATCGGCCTGGCCAGGCGCCGCTCGACGCGCCTTCGGTGCCGGTCGTTTATCAGCTCCTGAAATCCATCGGCCACAGCACGATGGCGCTGGCCGAGGTGGTCGGGCCTTATTTGAACAATCCCGACGATCAGGCCTGGCGTGGCTCGATGCTCGCCTATCGCAGCCGGATGAAATCGGCGCTCGATAGCCTCGACACGACACCCATGCCCGCAGAGTGGCGGGACAATAACCGGACTATCCTGCAAAATAACATCGTATTCATGGACGATTGCGTAGCCAAAGGCGCAATCACCTTTGCCGCGTTGAAGGCGTTCTCCGACAAGCAGGCTCCGTTCTTGAAGCTCGACGTCACCTGGGCGGCGCAGGCCCAGGTCGCGCATTGGATGACGGTGATCGGGGACTGGAAGAAGATGCTCGGCGCCGATTGGGACAAGACCTATGCCGCCAGCAACACTATCTATGTCGCGCGGCAGAACAATGTGCTGTTCAGCGTATTGGCGCAATTCTTCGGCCCGGACGCCATTAACGACCGCCTGCTGCTGATCGAGACGGTCTCGTTCACCACCACGCCAGCCGACATGCTGGACTCGCTGACCAGGATCATCGCCGACCGCTCGGTCGGTGCGATGTTCTTCGGCAATTATCATCTGATGGACTACGAACTGATGGGCGGCGACGCTCGCACCGCGATCATCGCGGAAGACACCAAGCGTGAAATGACGCCGTTCCTGCCGCCGGCGGTGCCGTTCGGCTCCAAGCAATGGCCGACATTGGTCACTCCTGGCACCGGACCGGCGTCCATTGCCGACTTGCACTGAAGTAACAGCTCATGGGCATTTCGCGGCGCGAGCTTGTCAAACTGGCAACTGCGAGCGGGATCGCGCTCAGTTTTTCGCGTGCGGCCTTGGCCGAAAGTCTCGCTTTCGATACACGCGAGACATTGCCGGGAAACCACAATTGGAATCCCGCAGCGACGGGCGCGGGTCGCATCGACGGCCCGGCCAAGGTCACCGGGACGAAGCTTTACGCCTCGGATTTTCGTGCCGCCGATCTTCCCGGATGGCCTTCGAATACGTCGCACGCTTTGCTGATCCGCGCGACCGATGCCACCCATGTCTTCACCGGTGTCGACCTGTCGCGCTTGAGCGGCGCGCTCAAGCCGTCGCGCGTGGTGACGGCGGCCGATCTCACCGGCGCCGGTATCCGCGTGCCCGCCTTCTTTGAGGGCGACTTGTTCTGTCCCACCGGCAAGACGCCGCTCTATCTGGGCCAGCCCCTGGTGATGTTGATCTTCGA
>Ga0181522_10000891_pt1 | contig 19671 bp, 40 predicted proteins | sample PEATcosm2014_Bin_27_FD_121103 | JGI IMG/M metagenome (GOLD analysis project Ga0181522, IMG submission 121103) | Peatland microbial communities from MTU Mesocosm Facility, Houghton, MI, USA - PEATcosm2014_Bin05_10_metaG | ecosystem: Environmental > Terrestrial > Soil > Wetlands > Peat | place... | reverse complement strand
GGCTTTGCCTCCAAAAGCGAACTCCAAGCTGACTTTGGGATCAAGCGACCGTTTTTAGAGGCAGCCTCGCTTCCAGTTCAAAAGCACGCTCGGATCGGGTTGTTGCAGTAATTCGCCTGCTGCCCGAAACAGAGCTGCGTTCCCGCCGGGCATGCACACGTGCCTGCAACGCACACTTGGCCCTCGATCATCGTCGCAGCGCAGTTGTTCTGACACTTCCCGCAGTTCGCGGAGTCCGTCATCGGATCGACGCAACCTGTCCCGCAGGCGAGTTGACCCACCGGGCAACCGGAATCGCTCGCGTCAATATCGTTGGAAGTCGACGTCTCAGAGCTGGAAGTTTCAGACGTCGACGCGTCCGGAACTTCGTTGCTCGCGACGTCGCCGTTCGAAGTGTCACCGTTCGAAGTGTCACCGTTCGAAGTGTCACCGTTCGAAGTGTCACTGCTTGAAGGTGCGATACTGTCTTGAACAACGTCGAAAGTCGTCACATCAGCTGACGAGTCGTCCTTCGACGTGCCGATCGCAAACGGCTCCGTTTCCGACGCAGCGTCAAGAGATCCGGTCTGCGAAGGTGGCGGCTCAAGTCCAATGGCCTGCGCACATCCTGAATTACTTCCAGCGACGAACGTGAAGAACGTCGCGATCATCCCCCATCTCGAACGCATCAGAAACTAGTCGTATACGAATCTTTTTCGCCTGGGAAACCCGTGGCCGGCTTCCTGGATGGATCGGGAGACGGCGGCCGTTCTTCGAGCGCTTGGAGCGCGCATCGGAGAGCTGCGCGCGGCGCGCGGCCTGACGCAGGAGCAAGCCTCCGAACAGCTCGGGATGCTCACACCGAACTACGCGCGCATCGAGCAGGGTCGGGCGAATGCGACCGTCGAGACGCTCGTTCGGATCGCGAGAGCGTTTGACGTCGCGGTGTTGGAGCTGTTTCGCAAACCAAAGAGGATCGTTGCTCGAAAACCTGGGCGACCTACGAAACGGGCCTAGTCAAAAAAGGCTGTGGAAACCACAACTTGCATGTGTTAGGTCGTTGGTTGCCACGGTAGTACCTTGACCCATCTTGAAACGGCGTGCGCTCGCCGATGTGCTGGAGCGCGGTTCGGGAGGTCTGTGGTCATGACCGTCGAATAACGAAGCTACTCGCCAAGAACGCGTAGCGGCGTTCACCGTCACGCTCAAAATAGACGAAAGCCCCGGCGCGCTTTTCGATTCCACCCGAAACGCTGCCGAGGCCCTAAACCGGGCTGACGCCTGATCTACGTCCGCGATTATCCATCGCGGCGAGATCTGGCGCAAGTCCCTTTTTTGTCGCCTTTGCGAAAGGGACACGTCGATGAAAATCGAGTGCTTCCAGTCACTTGAATTTTGCCCGCTCACCGAGCTCCTACGTCGGTGGTGGGCCGAGCTGGACTAAAAACAGCGGCTTGAGACCTTCGGCGGGGGCAATCTTCGCCGAAGACTCCTTCATCCGCGACCTACTTCTTTTCGCGCCTCACGAAGCGCGACGAGAAGCATCCACGATGACAGACCGATCCCCGCACGCTGAGCAGCCGTGGCGAGTTCCGCCTTCTGCTCGGTCGTGAGGCGGATGTTCACGTGCTCACCCTTCTGAGCGCGTTTGGGGATCTTCGGCCGTCCGACCATGCGCACATTATGTGCGCACGAAAAAGGTCCGTCAATGACCTTGACGGAGACCATTATTGTGCGCACAATAATGGCATGGACGCGACGGCAACGAACGGCAGACGAGAGCGTGGCGCTATGCTTGCCACGGGTAAAGCGAAAGCGTTTCGTCACATCGCTGGCGAGACGTTCTTCGTCCCTTCGCAAACGAACGCGGGTTCCGGCTACGTCGTCGACGTTCAGGCCGGACGCTGCTCGTGTCCCGACTTCGAGGAGCGTGGTGGCACCTGCAAGCACCAATGGGCCGTCCGTTATTACCGACACGAGCTGACGCTCCCGGACGGCAGCACCGTCGTGACAGAACGACTTCGCATCACCTATCCGCAACCCAATTGGAGCGCGTACAACCGGGCTCAGTGCGAGGAGGAGGCACGCGTCAAAATCCTCCTGCGTGGTCTCTGCGATGGCATCGAGCAGCCGGCTCAGAAGATGGGCCGACCTCGTATGCCCTTGCGCGACGTCGTGTATGGCTCGTGCCTGAAAGTCTACGGGACGATGTCCGGTCGCCGCTCGACGACGGATCTACTTGCGAGCGAAGAAGCAGGCCACATGGCAAAGGCCCCCGCGTACAACACCGTCTTCAAGTACATGGAGAAGCCGGAGCTTCTCCCACTTCTCTCTCGACTCGTCGACGAGAGCGCGCGTCCGCTCGCCGCCGTCGAACGACAGTTCGCGGTCGATGGGACGGGCTTCGCGAGCCCGACGTACGTGCGCTGGTACGACTACCGGCACGGTGAAGACCGGCGCGTGCAACGCTGGGTCAAGCTTCACGCGATGGTCGGCACGCTGACGAACGTCGTCACCGCAGCATCGGTGACGGAAGGGACAGAGCACGATTCGCCGCAGTTCGTCCCTCTCGTCCAACGTACGGCCGCCAACGGCTTCACGGTGTCGGAGGTCTCCGCGGACAAAGCGTACTTGTCTCACGCGAACCTTGCCGCGGTTGAAAGCGTCGGTGGTCGTCCCTTCGTTCCCTTCAAGTCGAACAGCGGAAGTGCTGGCTCCGAAGCATGGGAGCGCCTCTATCACCTGTTCTCGCTGCGACGTGAGACGTTTCTTTCCCACTACCATCGTCGGAGCAACGTCGAGTCGACGTTCTCGGCGATGAAACGCAAGTTCGGCGCGGGCGTGCGAAGTAAGACGTGCGCAGCGCAGTTCAACGAGGTGCTCTTGAAGTGCATCTGCTTCAACCTCTCGATGCTTGTGCACGCGATCCACGAGCTGAACGTCGAGCCGCACTTTTGGATGCCGCGGGAGATGCAGTCGTGAGCGATCTTTCAGAGAAAGAGGCGACGAACGTTCGAACGGCACTTCGCTTTCTGCGAGCGAAGTGTGGCGGATGGGGTCCTGTCGCGAAGACTCTTCGCCTCGGGCTGAGCACGATCACGATGATCGTTGGAGGTCATCGGACACCGAGTCCGCTCATCGCGTTTCGCATTGCCAAGCTCGCAAAGGTGAGCGTAGACGACGTGCTCGCAGGTCGATTCCCTAGCCCTGGAACTTGTCCGTATTGCGGACATCGTGCGGAAGTGCAGCCGTGAGTCGGGCTTGGTCGCCGGAGGCGATCGCGCGATCGCTCGAACTCGCAACCTTACTCGGGCTGTGCGAAGCGGCGAACGACAACGATCGGAATGCGCCAAACGAGCGCGATCGCGCACGCCTTGATGCTTGTTACCGCCAACGACTACGGGTAAATTCGACGGATGGAGTGGGCCGAACGCTTTCAAGAGATCTCCGTAAGGTCTGAGTGTCGCACGGGCGCCGAGTTCGGTGCAGCGGCTGCCGTCCCAACTCTCCGCTCGAATGCTCCGGAGACGCGAAAAGTCAACTGGCCTCTGGCGCTGGGTATCGGAGCAGGTCTCCTTTTTGGAGCGCCGGTTCTTATAAGAGCACTTCACCGTGACACCACTCGGGTGTTTCGAAAGTCGGCTGATGAATACGAGGAACTCTTTGGTCAGCCGGCAACGATCTTGAGAAAAGCGATTCGCGAGCAAGAAGAAAAATGGGGGACATGATGACAGTTCAATACGATCCGAAAGTCATCTACAAATTCGCTGAACGACTCTACAAGCAGGCGGCATCTATTGCGGCGAAGTATGCCCTGCTGGGACTTCTCCTGTGCGGTGGCATAGGTACTGGATTGGTCCTCATCGAAAATGCACCTGTATTTCTCGCTGTGATGTTCGCTGGCATAGGGCTCATTGTGGGCGCGATCATCGGAGATGAATATGGCTTCAAACTACGTCTTCAAGCGCAGCAGGCACTCTGTCAGGTGAAGATCGAAGAACATGTTCGGTTCGCGGCAACGGTTCACGCTGCGGGCATCACTGCTCAACCTGGGAGCGCATCAGTTCCGTTGGTACAAGCGGCGTCTGCCTATAGTGCTCCACTCAGCTAGGATGTCTGCGCCTGAGCCCACTTGGGACGACGAGGGTTGCGCCGCTCTCGACGAGTGCGTGCTCGACGAACTCGAGCTCTTCGCCGAAGATCCCAAGGGGCCGAGGACGTTCGCCGCCCTCTTCATTGCACTTCGACCGTACGCCATTACGTACCGCCAGAAAGGAACGGCGGGCCGAATGGTGGTCTACCTCGACGATGATCCGGAGAGTCGGAGCGCGCTTGTGGCTGCGCTGGCGAGGCTTGCCGCGGCGGGATTCGTCGAGAAAGACCCCGAAAAGCGCTACGCGATCACGTTCGAAGGGCGGCATCACCTGCGCGCCCTTCACGAATCCTAGGTCAGCCTGGCACGAACACGATTCCAGGCGCTTGCATATTTGCAGACGCCGCTAAGAACGTACGTTACGACGCGTGTATCGTCATTTCTGTTGACAATCTGTTGACAGTGGACGGATAACTCCGGTTATCGCGCTTGAGCCGACGGGAGGTAGCGATGTCCAGTAGCGTACGAGGGCGTGGCGGACTAAGCTCTGCGCCCCCTTTTGAAGAGCGCAGAATGACGACTGACGAACGCTCTAAGTTGCTGGAATTGCTAGCGACTCACGCATACAACTACAAGCCCGGTGGCTTTGTATTGGCGTCTGGAAAGACGAGCGACGAGTACCTCGACTGCAAAATGGCCTTGAGCCAACCGTCGGCGTCCAATCCTCTAGGGAGTCTATTTCTGTCGTACATCGACCCGAGGGCCGTTGCGGTTGGCGGTTTGACCATGGGCTCCGACCCCATAGCCATAAACGTGTCTCGGGCGAGTGCAGACTCCGCCCATCCGGTGAGGTGGTTTAGTGTGCGTAAAGATGCGAAGGAGCACGGCAAGAAGAAGACGATCGAAGGCGACGTCGCGCCAGGACAAAATGTGGTCGTGGTCGACGACGTAGTCACTACGGGTGGGTCCACGATTCAAGCGATCGAGAAATGCCGCGCCTTCGGACTCGAAGTTGTGCAGGTGCTCGTGTTGGTCGACCGTGAACAAGACGACGGCATTCAAAAGATTCGAGAAGCTGCAGGTCCAAACGTAGATGTCGTCGCGATGTTCAAGAAGAGTGAGGTTCGCCGCGAATGGGACTTGCGACACTTGCGACAACAACCGACCTTACGAGCGACCGCGTAGAGTTTTTGCGACAGACGCTGGGGGCTCGGTTCACCTCGCAGCCAACATTTAGTCTCGCAATAATGTCTATATTGGATGCCATCGGTGATGGGTGGGCGTCAAATCTAGGTATGGCGCCGGACAAGTTTCATCTTTTGAACTCCGCGCTTGTATCTCATTTCGAGGCGCTCCTCGTGGTTCCGCCGGATCAAGCCAAGTACACCATCGACCAGCTTGCAATCGCGTGGAACAAGGTGCGGTCCGACGCGAGGTGGCTTTAGCGTGTGTCATTTTGACTTTCGGATCAGCAGCTCGACTTACGGATCAGAGACCACTTAGGGGGCAAAGCCGGTTGCGACGCTGGAATCGTCAACTCTACGCGTGTGGAAACGTCAATGTCCGGCGGACGACGCTGGAACCGCTAAAGACACTTGCGCGGAAACATCAACGTCCGGCGGACGACGCTGGAACAAGTGCTCGGCCCACTCTTCCCGCGTTTTCGGGGTGTGGAAACGTCAATGTCCGGCGGACGACGCGAGGAGCGCCCCTCGGAAAATTCCTACCGTCCAGCAAAAAAAAACTGGAACATGGTCACCACGATCGAGCACGAACCTCTTTGCACGGTCCGAGCGTGCTCTGCTCGGAACTTCGGATCCGCGCTTCCTCCCATCGTCCGACAAAGAAAAATCGGCAACACCTCTGTCCCAGAGCGAAGCTCAGGAACATCGGGAAGTGAGCGTCTTCTTCCCCCGTCCAGTAAGCCAATGCTGGAACCGCCGCATGGGATCCTCGAAAAAAAACCCGTTTCCGTCCAGTACGGTACTGCTGGAACGGCCGTCCGATCGATGAATCTCCTTGACAACTCCGTCCTTTCGTGAAAAGGTTTGAATAACCCTTGAAAAAGCTCTGGACCCTCCTCACGGCCTTTCTCCCCGCCTGCTCCGGTGCTCCGTTCAGCGTCGCTCCGGAAGCGGGTACCCCCTTCGCTCAAAGCGAGGTTCTGCCCGACGCAGGACCGGCCGAAAGTGCCCTGGAAGCGGGACCTCCCGAAGCCGGTGTAGCGGCCCTCACCGCCGAAGCCGCTTCTCCGGCCGAAGCTTCCGCGCCCGAGGCGGCTTTGCCTGACGCCGGGACCCCTGATGGTGGACCCCCCGAGGATGCGCCACCCGACGCCGCAGGTACGGACGGAGAAGCGGACAGCAAGGCTCCCGAAGCCGCTCCTCCGAAGCTCTGCTGCGTTCTCGACTCGTGTCCGAAGAAGCCTCTTTCGTGCAGCGAAGCGGGCGACGGCTACGTCTGTTTCGACGGCCACGGAGAGCAGTCAAACTCCTGCCAGGCTTCCTCGTGCGCTGTCGGTGCCACGTGCTTGCCTTCGAGTCCAAGCGATTGCACGGGACTTGGCACCGTTCGGGAGTGCCCATGACCGCCTCGCACGAAGGAATGCTCCTCTCCGCGCAAGAGGTCTTGGACGGCTGGCAAACCCGCGGGCTCTACGCGGCGGCGCAAGAGATTGCCCTCGCACACCATTGCACCGTGCGCGAGCTCGCCGGCCGAGAGAAGTACGAGCCCCTCCCGGCCGCGCGAACGAAGTTCTGGCAGTACCTCCGGGACCTCGGCTGGTCGCTCCACCGAATCGGCGACATCTGCGGTGTCGATCACACGACCGTGCACTACGCCCTCTCCAAAGGGCGGCGCGCGGCGGCGAAGAAGGCGTACGCCAAGAAGACAACGGCCAAGAGGACGGCGGCGAAGAAGGGTACATCCAAAAAAAAGTCGAGATTGTCGTGAAGCTTCAGAGCCCCGCCGAGCGCAAGCGAAGCGTCTCCACCCTTCTCGCGATCCTGAGCGAGGACGCGAGAAGCAGACGCCTACTCCTCGACTGGGAAGAGGTCACTCGGAACTGCCACGTTGGCAAGCTCGATGGGGTCCGAGTGGCCGCCTCCGCGCTGCGATCTCCGACCACTGCGTGGCCATCGAGAAGATGTTCGAGCCCGGTGTGAAAGTGACCGTGTTCGTGCGCAATCCGAGTGTCCCGAACGCGGATGTCCTCGTGACGAGTGACGAGGACTCCCAGCTCCTCGCTGCGCTGAGTCGTTTGATCCTGGAGATCGGATGATGAGTCGCGGGTACCTATCCGAAGACGTCCCGAAGGAGAAACGCACACCCGAGGAGAAGAGCAAGCACCTCGGGAAGCTCTTCGTCGGTGTCGACGGCGAAGGGCAGGACACCCCCGACGGTCGGCACATCTATACGTATCTTTGCGCCGCCGACGAGCATGGGACCATCCTTTCCGAGAAGTGGGCCGACGATGGCCTAACGCACGAGGAGTGCTGCGAGGTCCTCCTCTCCATCCCGCCCGGCACCCTGAACTTCGGTTATATGACGAGCTACGACATCACCAAGTGGATCGAGGGAATGCCGGACGAGGAGAAGTACCGGCTCCTTCGACCGGACACCCGCAAGGTCACAACGTGCCTTGACTGCCACCGGAGCTGGAACCTCGAACATTCCTCTTGCCCTTTTTGTGGTCATCCGAAATTTCGTGAACGCAATGAGCTCGTCCGGTATGCCGGTCGAGGCTACGACTTTTTCAACGGCAGCTTTACCCTCAAGGACGGATACGACGTCCTCAAAAAAGCATGGACGCGGGTTACCAAACTATGGGACTGCATCCGCTTTTTCGGCTGTTCGTTCGTGCAAGCCATCACCGACTGGAAAGTCGGGACGAAGTTTCAGCAAGCGCGCATCGCGTCCATGAAAGAGCGCCGCGGCAAGTTCGCGGACGAAAACCCGAAAGACATCCGCGTCTACTGCCAAGAAGAATGCACGCTCCTCGCGCAAATGATGCGAAAGGTCGTCGAAGGTCACGAGGAAGCCGGCTGGAAGCTCAAAAGCTTCTACGGCGCCGGCAGCACGGGCAAGGCCATGCTCACCGCGAACGGCGTCAAAGAGTTCAAGGGACCGCGCCTCTCCGAGCTCGACGAAGCGCACGCGCAAGCGGTGATGAGCGCCTTCTTCGGGGGCCGCTTCGAGGACTCGGTCGTCGGCCTCGTACGCGAGCCTGTTTGGAGTAAGGACATCGCCTCGGCGTACCCTTACGCGATGACGTTTCTCCCCTGCCTTGCGTGCGGTCGGTGGAAGCACGTTCGGGGACGAAACATCATGAGCGAAATCAGCCGCGCGCCCTTGGCCGTCTGCCGTTTCCAGGTGAAGGGTCTCCCCGAAGCAGCAAGAAAGAATCTCGCTTGGGCACCGCTTCCTTTTCGGGACGAAATGGGCAGCATCGCGTACCCGCTGAACTTCAGCGGCTGGGCGTGGAAGCCCGAGATCCTCTCGGCCAAACTCGGGTGGCCCGAGCTCGTCGACGTGACCGAAGCGTGGATCTACGATAGGAGGTGCGAACACAATCCCTTTGGCTTCATGCCGGATGTGTACAGGCGCAGGGTCGCCATTGGAAAAGAAGGCCCGGGTCTTGTTCTCAAGCTGGGGGCCAACGCGGGGTATGGGGTTACCGCACAATCCATCGGAGACGATCCACCCTTTCAACAGTGGATATGGGCGGGGGTCATTACTTCGACGTGCCGAGCCATGGGGCTCGACGTGATGCGGTTTGCTTCAAACCCTTGGCAAATACTCACCATCGCGACCGATGGGATTACGGGCACGTTCGACTTCAACGTGCCGCTCCCCTTCAATACAAGGACGGAGGGGTGTCGCGCGCCCCCGTCCGATAAGTATCCGGATGGGGAAATCAAACAACCCTTGGGCGGCTGGGAGTCGGAGACCATCCCCGAGGGCATGTTCATCGCGAAGCCCGGGATGTACTTCCGTCTCGAAACCGACCTCAAAAAACTTCGCGCGCGCGGCATCGGTCGAAAGGAGCTCTTCGGCGCGAAGGACGCGCTCATCCATAGTTTCCTTCATTGGGATCGAAAGGACATGAAACACAAGTTTCAAGTCGTATCCCGACGTTTTTGGGGAGCCAAGTCTGTGATCTACGGTCGCAGTCGTTGCGATACATGCAACATCTCATGGCCAGGAACTCCAGAAAAACTATGCCCGAAGTGCACGCGCGTCGGGACCTCGTTCGAGGTCAAGCGGCAAACGCAAGTGACCGACGAGACCCGCAAAGACGAAGGCCGGAAAGACGTCTACGGCACCTGGGGCGAGCGCATGATTGACATCCGGTTCGACCCGTACCCGAAACGTGAACGGATCGTGGGGACCGGCGACTTCGCACGGCTCTTCGTTCGGGACGTCGGCGGCGCCGAGTCGATGCCCTACAAAGGCCAGAAGTCGCCGGAGGTCCTCGCGCAGATTTCCGAGCTCGAGATGCTCGAGGAGCAACCGGATGTGGTCGAAGGGATCTTGGAGGAGATCGTCGAATGAACACCGTCGAAATGCCCAGGGTCGACTCGTGGGACGATGGAATTCGTCCTGCCGGTCCTTCGGACGCGTGCTTTTACTGCAGGCAGACGGTTGGCACTCCCCACACGAGGGATTGCGTCATCGTCCAAAAGACCATCGAGCTTGAAGTCATCGCACGACTCCCAAACGACATCCTCTTTCGTGGCGTGTGGCAACTGGAGGTTCCCTACGCATGGGAACCCGCACAGATCGAATTTGCCAAGAACGAGAGTACTTGGTGCAAGTCGAACCTCCTCGATGAGCGTGAAACAGGAAAGGTGTCTTGGAACGATCCTACGGCCTGGGACAAACTTCTTCCCTTGGATGAGGACGGGGCGTGTCTCTGCTCCGTCCTTTCCTTTCGCGTTCTCCGAATCGTCGATCCGGGTCCAAAGCGTGCCATTCGTAAACCTCAACCGGATGAAGGAGTCAAGCCATGACCGTCCCCACACCACTCGAAGCGCTTGAAGTAATCAAGGTGCCCCTCGGCCGGCACTCCTCGGAGAGTAGCGAGCACTACACGCCGAGCCTCCTTTGCGAGATGGCGCGGAGCGTGATGGGCGTCATCGACCTCGATCCCGCCTCGTGCGAGGAGGCAAACCGTACGGTCAAGGCGCGCGCGTTCTTCTCCCGCGCGGAAAACGGCTTCACGCGCGCCTGGAACGGGCGCGTTTTTATCAACCCTCCTGGCGGTCTCTCCGACGATGAGGAGCGGCTCGTCAAACCCAAGTGCCGGATGACAGGGAGCTGCGGGCTGCCCGTCCCACACGAGCACCGCGGCGTCCAAGCGTCCCAGAAAAAGTGGTGGTTCAAACTCGCGCGTGAGTACGCCGCGGGGCGCGTCGCCGAGGCGATCTTCGTGTGCTTCTCGATCGAGCTTCTTCAGAACACGCAGGTGGACACTCCTCCCGGTCTTTCCATTCCGCTCGACTACGCCATTGGCTACCCGGCGCGACGTATTCCCTACGTCAAACCCGGTGGAGGCGTGGGAGATCAGCCTCCCCATGCCTCGTGCATCATCTACCTCCCAGGGTCGCACGGGAACTCGGACCGGTTTCGAGGGGTGTTCTCGAAGCTCGGTCGAGTGGTGGTGCCGTCGTGAAAAGCACGCGGCCCCCCGAACGCGAATGGCGTGCTCTTGCCGAGACCGTGGACACCATCCGAGAGATGGGACGGACACGGGACCTCCTACGGTGTCCGTTCTGTTCGAGACTCGTGTGGGCGTTTCGGTGGTCCCGGTGCGGAAACGGAAAGAGGTGCCTGTGCGGTTCTGTCCTCTATCGAGACAGAGCGTCTCGTGCGAAGTCGCTGCGCTGAGTACCCCGAGTCCGATACGCTATGGCCGTGAGCATCATCTCGCCGGTAGGTTGACCATGGGAAGTCACATCAACGCAGACGGCGAGTTTCAGTCGGACAAGTACCCGACGTGTCCATCGGGGAAGGTGCCGCTGTCCGTAAAAGACCCGATGGCGCAGGATCTCCTATGGGAGTACGCCCAGCGTCGGCGTTCGGTCGACGCTGAGTTTTCGGACGATCTCGAGACCTCGCTCGTCGCTGCCGGAGTCCCACGGAAAGAAACCGTTTGCTTCACGTGCCAGCCTAAGGCGATCGGTACCATAACAGCCCCGATGCCGCGCATCCCAGTTCGGAACGGGCTCCGCGCGCACTCCATGAGGAAAATCGAGCAGGCCACCAGTCAAGAACTTCTTTCCTGCAAACGTTCGCGCGTTCGCGCTATGTGCGGAGAACAGCGTGCGATCGGACCTTTGAGGGATCTTTCGACGGAGAAGAGGTGTCTGTGAACCGTGTCCTCGTCCAAGTTCAATCCGTCTGCGAAAACTGTGGACGCTCTTGGTCTATCTTCTCCGCCCACGTGACGCCGCCGCTGCCCAAAGTTCCCTACTCGAACGATTTCACGATCCACGGCCAGACCCTCGACGTAGCTTTCTCCCAACTCTGTCCCTGCACGAAGCCCAAGGAAACTCCATGAACGATCCCACCAACGATTTCCGCGCGGAAGAGCCGCCCCCCTGCGAAGCGTGCGGCGGAAAGGCCCACGGCAGCGTCAACGTCGAACGCGCCTGCCTTCTCGCGCACTTGCGAACCGCACGGTCGATGCTGGACCCGGGCATGCCGAGCACCTGCCTCGGTTGCGGACAAGTTCATCGCTCGGTGGACGGGAAGATCGTCTGCCTCGAAAAGCACTTGTCCGAGGCGCGGTGGCGCGCGCGGCACGGCGTATCACGCAAAGAATTCGAGGAGAATCAGAAGGAAAGTCGGCGGTTTGCCGAGACGCGCGGGGCGCTCAAGAAGTAGCACTTGACTTTGAACAAGGTTTGAATAAGTTGAAGGTAACGCATCAGAACGAACCGAATCGAGGGTGTCATCACGCTCAGCGAGAACGAAACGAATCTTTGGGACGATCGCGGATCTTCCGGAGTTTCGTTTCGTAGCATTGTCCGTCGTCAGGCCAGTGCACTTGCCAACACGCGAGGGCCAAGTGTCGAAATCTACGCGTGCTCTTCTTTCGGAGATCGAAGGCTCGATCGAGTCGAGTCCGACGTAGAAACCCGATACGGGGGAAGGTCGTTGTCGCGATGAAGAAGTGCGTCCTCCAAGACTGGGTCCTCGAGCTCCCAGGCCTCCGCTATCAAGGCGTCTTGATCAGCGCCGTCCGCGGCTGCGACACGCTGCCACGGGACGGAGCCACGAAAACGCCTCGTGCCGCCTTCGCACCGCAACGCGGGAGACGTCGCGTACGCGCTCGAAACCGGATGGCGACCAGGGACGGTGTAGGAACAATCGCGCCGACGCTGCGCGCTTCACAAGAAAGGTAGAAGTCAATGAGCAACTGGATGGAAGACCGTCGTCGGTCGCAAGAGCGAGCAACTGAGGAAAAGCAAGCCGAGGTCAAGCAGGCGGAGCAAAAGATTGCTGAGTCAAAAGGGAATGGTGACTCCAGCAAAAGCCCGAGTACACACAAGCCCTAATGCGCGCGCCGCAAAAACGGAGACCAGAACGATGCAAATGACATCCGTGGAGAAGACTGTCGGTACGTTGGCGATGCGAGAGATGGCACTTGCCCTTTTCTCGTCCGTGAGCTGGCGTCATCACGGCATCGGCGTGCTTCAGGGATACGTGGTCGAGGGCTCACGCGCCGAGGTTCGCTTACATGTTTGGGCGCCTGAGCTGGTCAAGCCTGGTATGGACGTGAGCGGCGACATTCACGACCATCGTTTTGATCTCGTGTCGCACGTGCTCTGCGGCCAAGTGGGGCACGAGGAAATCATCCCCGAAGCGGATGACGAAGGGGAATGGGCAATGCTCAAGCTCACTCACGCGAGAGCGGCGAAGGAGCACGGGTACCACGGACCGACCGAACCGTTGCCAGGCCGGTTCAATATCCGGCGCTCGTCATTCGTGATCGAACAGGGGAAGACGTACCGCTTTCCAGCCGGCCGATTCCACCGTTCGCCGGTCCTGCCAGGAGTGACCATTACGTGCGTCGAGAAGCACAATCAGACCGACGCGAGCGCTCGTATCCTACACCCGGTTGCGACGCCTCCGGTGATGGCTTTCGGTCACGAAATGGATTGGAAGATTGTCGGGCCGGCGCTCCAGAAGGCGCGAGAAGCGCTCGCCTCGGACTGTACCTAATGCGCGCGAGGGAGGGCTAGATGGCCTGGGTCGTGTGGAACGCTACGCAAAAGAACTTCTTTCGTTACCCGGACGGAAGGCCCGTCCTGCTCACGAAAGAGCGGGCCGAAGCGAACGCGGACGCTTGGTCGCAATGGCCCGATTTCGGCAAGTGTCGTGCGGTGCCATGGGACGAGCAGGCTCAACGCATTTCGGAAGGCGGCGGGGTGTGATGACAATCGTTGACTTGACCTGTTGGGAACCCGGTAGTACGGTTTTGCCATGAACCAAGAACAGCCCGAAGTTCCGTCGTCGACCGACGCGCTCCTCGAAGGTTTGAACAGTGATGTATGTAAAGCCTGCGTCATGGTGGAACGTACGTACGCCTCTCCCGAGGAGGCTACACGTGCCTATGAGGCGCTCAAGAGCGCCCAAGTTCTACGCGCGGCTCGACCGCGTGCTTGACGGCCCCGGGTCGCCGGCCGCGAAGGCTGCGCGTGTGCGCCGCATGATCGAGGGGGCCAAGTGACAACACGTAAGAAGTCCACTCGGAAGCGGATGAACCCTCTCTTTGCGTTCTACGACCAACGTGGCACGGGGTTCCTCGAGTACCAGGATGAGCATGGTCACCCGGTCGCGAGGGGCGAAAAGGCCTTGCGTCGTTGGCGTGAAGCGGGGCAGCCGCACGTCGCGGATTACCCTCACGCGGTGCGGCTCAGGCTCGTCGACGACGGCCGCGAGCCCATCATCACGGACGCACACGGTCGTCCCCTCGACAAGCCTCGCCGCGCCGACTTCGACTCGGACATCGCGTTCATCCACGCGACGCACGCCTTCAACGACGAGGTCACGGGCATCGGCAACAGGGCCTTCGATGAAGGTTTCAAGGCGGCGATGGCGCGGCCGAGCATGCCCCCGGGCACGAGGAAGGGTTGACCATGGGAACGCTCCGATCTTTTGCAGACCAGCTCGCGCAGCAGGACCCACGTTACTTCGAACGTGTGCGCACTCGGGGCCAGACGCCGAACGTCTTCAACGACCCGCGTCTGGTGCGTCGTGTGTTTGCGGGCACAACGAAGGAACGCCACGCGGACCTCGCGAACATTCGCATGATGCAGGCGAGTGCCGCAGAGTCCGCGTACGACAAGTACTTGAAGTACGCGATTGCGCACTACGGGGACCTCGAGCCGGGCGTCGGCGCCGTGAGCGGGATCTACAACCCCGCGTTTCCGGAGTCTGTGAAGGAGAAGCTCCGGAGCCTCAAGGACTATCACGTGTACCGGGACGCGGCGCAGATCCACTGGAACGCGTCGGGTAGACGCGGCGCGATGCCGAAGCATGCGGAGGTCCTCCTCCCGCCGGGCACGAGGAGGGGCTGATGGCACAGCAAGGCTACCGGGTGGTACGCGACTTCACGGGCGTCAAGCACGCCCGCGCATCGAGCTTTATCTCGAGCTTCGCCGAGGCGAACCGTGCGGCCATGAAGGCGTGCGGCGACTTCCAAAAGCCCGTGGAGGTCCACCACTACGACTCCCCCATGGGACGCGGCGACCTCATCGTGAGGTATGCCCCGGGGCCGAGTGGCCGCCCCATGGTGGAGCTCGCGGGCGAACCCAAGATGGCTCCCGGGACGCGGAGGGGTTGACCGGTGGCCCCACCTCCCCCCACGGCGTGCCCCCGTTCCCCAGGGACGAGTTGAGGTCGTGGGCGAAACACTGGCAACGTGAGGCCGAGAAGCACTTCATTGCGGGCGCGAAGGTCGCGGGCAACGCGGCGTCGCGCACCGCGGACTTGTTTCTCATTGCGCTGCGCGCGAGGGTCTAGGAACTCACTTCTCGCAAAGTCCGAAGATCGTGATCGCACGCTTGCCGCCGTGACAGGCGCCCGCGTGCTCGGACGAGTCGACATCCCGACGTCGGCAGGCCGTCGTGAGACCGGACGGGTCGTCGCCTTCGGCCTCGTAGCGAACCGTCGTCACGCACGCGGTGCAGCGCCAACCGCAAGAGTAGAGCCGGTTCACAACCTCTCTTCCCCGTCCACGAAGTAACACGAAAATCTTGAGACCCAGACGAGGCTTTGAGCGAGAACCGCGCGGAGCGTGCTTTGAGCACGTGTAACTGAGTCTTCGAAGTCTACGAGGGTCGAAGACCTGAGAGTGCACGGATCGCAGCTCAAAACGGAGTATGGGCTCAAGAGCTGAAGTGTTACCAGTAGCTCAAAACGGAGTATGAGCTCAAGAGCCGAAACGACACCAGCTCTCACCAGTAGTAGCGGTGTTCATCCCAGTCCGGCCGATCGTACGAACCGGCGAAGACCTCGTCGTTCCACTGATCCGGCGCGAACCCCGTCGGGGAAAGGTCGTTGGCAAGTGCCATCGCATCGCCCGCTTCGCGCGCCGAGATGGGGTCCCAGCCGCGCGTGGCGTACGGACTGCCGTCCCCGTAGCGGGAGACTGGCAGAAGGCCCTGTGCGCCTGCATTGAAGAGCGGCCGAGCGGGCACGATGGGAGGCGCCGGGCGACTCGTTCGATTGATGACGGTGCTCCGCTGCGCGGGCGGCGTCGGGGCCGAGGGACGCGTTGCTCCGCTGCCACGACCCGCGGCTCCGAAGCCGGAGATGGCGGCTGCCGGAGGCGGCGGGACCGCGGCCTGCACAGCGGCGGCTTGCGCGAGCTGGCGCTTTCGTGCGTCACGAACAAGGTACGCGGCAACGCCGCCCAAGAGGGCGGTACCGGCGAGGGCGGGGAGGTGGTGCATTAGGAAGGAGTCCTTTCCAGAGAAAAGCGTACCAGCTCTTCGACTTGACGTCACCTGTGAGTCGGACCTGGTCGCCGGAAACGGTCGCTCGGTCACTTGAGCTCGCGACCCTACTTGGGCTGTACGAAGCGGCGAACGACAACGATTGGAGTGCACCGACGCGGATGTATGCGAGGGCGGTCATCGTGACCTGCGACCTGCTCTCAGCATTCGGAAGTGAACACAGCTCATCCGAAAATATGCTTTGCACACGTCTCGTGTCGTGTTGAGCTGAACGAGTCGGAGCGAGATCGATCGTCGAGCCGAGCAGGCCGCAGGTAGCAACTGCGTCCCGTTCCGACGAATCACCATAGGAGTTGAAATATGGCAATCCGTCGTTACTCAACGACCGATCTCGGTCCGCTCGCTGGCTATAACGTTCAGGTTTGCGCGGGCCCTGTTTGCGTTCGATCCAACGTCCAGCCGTCTCGTGCGAGTTGCTTCGCAGGCGGCATCGCGATCGGCCTTGGACTTGCCGGAGCCATCTCCCTTCCTCTTGCTCTGTTGCTCGGGGGTAGCGCGATGCTGGTCGGCGCAACGCAACGCTAACGCTGCTCGTCGATTCGCCTTGAACACGTGTTGAGGCCTCTGGTGCCTCGCGCCGCATGGCTTTCAGGCTTCACGGGTGCCTTTTTGAGGCAGCGCGGCTTTGTGAGGCAGCGTCTGCCTTTTTGAGGCAGCGCGGCTTTGTGAGGCAAAGCCGCCTGGTGGTATCAATACGTCCACGATAGAACCTCAACCTCTCCGCGTGCCGGGCGGCAGAGAAAGCCGCGGCGAAAGCTCGAGGCGTGCCATGCGCCGGAGCGTTCTCTCGTCCATGCATCGAAGTGGAGAGAGCACCGTACCGCGAGAGCTCGACATGAGGATGGCGCGCTGGCCGTCCACCGTCATTCGAAGCTCGGGATCGGAAAGCTCCCACGCACGCTTTTCGAGCTCGGTGCGGGTCATCCGCGTCTCGACCCCGGAGGTAAATCCACATGACCGACGCTTGGCGCAGAGCGAGGTTTTGCAAGCTCTTCAAGCTTCGAGAGCGGCAATGCAGAGAGTGGAGTCAAGGTCGTTCCTCGTGGTCCAGACACGAGAACCGACTTCTTTCCATCCACTAAAGCCTTGTAGTCCTTATGCGTAAACCACCACGCACGCTTTTCGAGCTCGGTGCGGGTCACAGCTTGGTCTCCGACGGCGGAGGTTCGCCCGTCAAGAGAAACCGAAACCGGCGCGCAAGCTTCGCGTCGCCGCACTCCCACGTGAGGACCGTGACGCCCTCCGGAAGGGTCATGGACTCCTGCATCTTCATCGCGTCCCGATGCTCATCGCACGACGCGGGTCCCCAGTCCGAGGTCACACTCGAACGATGAACGCGGCAGGTCGCAGGCATCGCGCACTCCGCACAACGAAGTGCATCCTGAAGCAGGAAGACGAGAGCACGCATCTCCGTGCTGCGGGCGAGTTCGCGAGCGAGACGGTCGTCGGCGGTCATCGACGATGCGTGCCCGGAGGCAATACGAGAAGTAGAGGAGGGTGCTTGCCCATGGCGTCATGCATAGTCACGACCTTCGAAGGACGCCGACGCAGTTCGCTCTTGTGGATGGGAGTGCTCACCCCAGAGTCCCATCCCACTACGGCAAAGCCATTCTTCCCGAGAGATTGCACGACCCCGGTATCGTAGTCCTCCCCGCGTCCCGCTTCCACGCGATCGCCCTTACGAATCTTCGACTGGCTCATGGTACGACCCTCCGAGATTGATTCACGCAGCCGCCGTTCCCGGTGGCAAGATCACGACCGGCAAGTCCCGACCGCAGAGCCATTGCAGAAAACGAACCGAGGGTCGCGTTCGTCGGATCGTCTCGACCACGGGCGCTTGCATCATAGCCTGCGCTGTCGCATCGGCGGGGAGACCGTGATCGATACTCTCGCGGGCGTCCAGGCCTGCGACGAGGTCGTCCACGCTCGGCGGGATAGGTTCACTCGGCATCGTTCGCTGCCTCGCCCTGCACCGACTCTGCGCGCTTCTTGCGGTTCTCAGCCGCTCGCTTTCCGCCAAGGCGACCCGCCGCACGGGCTTGCTCGGAGTCCCACTCGTGGGCGTTTCCCTTCGCGTGAGCGGATCGGCCACCCTTGGAGCTTAGAGTGCGGTGCTTCTCGGGATCGCTTGCGCCGTAGAAGATGCCCATTGCTTGAGTCAGGATAGCTCATCGGGGAGACTCGGGTAAAGGAGATTTTTCTCACCCGACCCGGCTCGATCGACGGGCCTCCATTGCAGCAAACTCGCGTGGATCGCCCTCGCTCTCGCTTCGCTTGAAAGACGTGCGTGCCTGCGCAAGGCACTCGTACCGCACATCGATCGTCTTTCGCACGCCCGGTCCGCTCAAAAACGAAAGCTCCTCGGCGGTGAGAGGTGCGAGAGCCCTCCGACACGCCTCCTTCTCCGCCGTCTTCGAAGGACGTTTCTCTTTCATCGTTCTCTGTGTGCGCTTTCTCACTTCCACGAGTCGCGCTTTCCACTTCTCTTCTTCCTCCGACGGAAGGAGTAAGAAGACGTCGAGCGAAAGGTTTTCTGCCAGATCGAGCAGGGCAATCTCCCGCGTGACTCCGCAACCGCTCGCGCTCCCCGTGACCTGGCATCGCTCAAGGAGTACAGGCCGCGCCTCCGCGACCCAATGCCTGCCCTCTCTTCGAAGCGCCGCGGGAATCGGCCGGTGCTCGTGCACGCGAGGATTCCCGCCCATCCGATTCCACACGGCAAGCACGACCTGCACGCGAAGAGAATTGAGCGACGCTTCTTTCGTCGGTCCCATCCCCACGACCGTTGGTTCCAGCGTGTCTGTCGAACGCCATCCCCGGCTCACCTTTTCTTGGATCTCGGAACCGGAGACGCGTGCACAATGCACCAGAAAGCGGTGCTTGCACGACGAGGGAGAACGCACGTGATAAGGAAACGCCGTCCACTCGAGCCAATCGTGTTCGGTTCGAGCTTGGACGAAAATGCGTTCCCGTTTGCGTTCTTGACTGAGGTTCACGAACGGATCCGTCGACCCTCTTCGATCGACGTTTCCTTTTCACGAACAAGTCGCTCGATCATCGCGCTCCGACTCACGCCATGAAGAGTCGCCATCGCGTCGAGGCGTGCGATCGCTTCGGACGAAAGCGTAATACACACGATCGGTCGTCGTCGGTTCATATCACCTCGAACGCTCTGCCCGTCCACCAAGCCAGCTTATGCACGTTCGGATGACAGAACGCTTCAAGCGCATTCGCGAAAACCTCGCCGCACGTGATGCAAGCGAACTGTCCAGGCTTTGTCTCGTACTTCGGTTTGACGCGGACAATGCATTCCTCTCGAAACGCTACAGCCGTCGACTTGTTCTGAGCGAAGCGTGTGGATGCCTTGAGAGTGACTGCGTCGCCCGCTTTCGCTTCTGCCATCCGTTCGAGTGCAATACAACGTCAGTACAACGTCCGCAACCCCAGCCTCCGCGCGCCTCCGCCCGCCACCCCAAGCGCCCCGCCGGCCGCCCGGCCCACTTCTTTCCAACCCCAAGAGCCAAAAGTTGACCTTTTTCCAACATCCCACCTATTTAGATGAAAGTCATAATC
>Ga0181522_10000890_pt1 | contig 19717 bp, 20 predicted proteins | sample PEATcosm2014_Bin_27_FD_121103 | JGI IMG/M metagenome (GOLD analysis project Ga0181522, IMG submission 121103) | Peatland microbial communities from MTU Mesocosm Facility, Houghton, MI, USA - PEATcosm2014_Bin05_10_metaG | ecosystem: Environmental > Terrestrial > Soil > Wetlands > Peat | place... | reverse complement strand
TCAAGGCGGACAAGTATTTGCCGATTCACCGCGCCGCCCCCGCGCTGGTGGATCAGTCCCCCAGCCCGAAGGTTCTGACCACCGGCATCAAGGTCATTGATTTGATTTGCCCCTTTCTCAAAGGCGGCAAAGTCGGGGCGTTCGGCGGCGCCGGCGTCGGCAAAACGGTCGTCATCATGGAACTGATCAACAACATCGCCAAACTGCACGGCGGCATCTCGATGTTCGCGGGGGTCGGCGAACGCACTCGCGAAGGCAATGATCTTTACAACGAAATGATCGAGGCGGGCGTCATCAAGGTGGAGAAGGACGAGCAGGGCCACCCGCGGAAGGGCGAGAACGGTTTGCCCATCATCAGGCCCGGCTCGAAAATCGGCCTGGTCTACGGCCAGATGAACGAGCCGCCGGGCGCGCGCCTGCGCGTGGCGCTGTCCGCCCTCGCGGTCACCGAATACTTTCGCGACGAAAAAAACCAGGACGTGCTCCTGTTCGTGGACAACATTTTCCGCTTCTCCCAGGCGGGTTCGGAAGTATCCGCCCTGCTGGGCCGCACGCCCAGCGCCGTCGGTTATCAGCCGACCCTTGCCGCCGAAATGGGCGACCTGCAGGAACGCATCACCTCGACCAAAAAAGGTTCCATCACCTCGTTCCAGGCCGTGTACGTGCCGGCTGATGATTTGACCGACCCCGCGCCCGCAACCACGTTTGCGCATCTGGACGCCACCATCGTGCTGGAACGTTCCATCGCCGAACTCGGCATTTTCCCGGCGGTCGATCCGCTGGCCTCGAATTCCCGCGCGCTCGCGCCGGAAATCGTCGGGAAGGAACACTACGAAGTGGCCCGCGGCGTGCAGAAGGTTTTGCAGCGCTACAAGGATTTGCAGGACATCATCTCCATTCTGGGCATGGACGAACTTTCGCCCGACGACAAGCAGGCCGTTTTCCGCGCCCGCAAAATCCAGCGTTTCCTCAGCCAGCCGTTCACCGTCGCCCAGGTCTTTACCGGACGCGAGGGCAAGCAGGTGCCCGTGGCCGAAACGGTGCGGGGTTTCAAGGAAATTCTGGACGGCAACCACGACGACGTGCCCGAACAGAACTTTTACATGAAGGGTGGCATTGATGAGGTGGAAAAGAGCTAAAACCGGCAGGGCGCGCCGTTCGTAGCGCGCCGGCCGGCAAAAGACATGTTTTATTCGCTCAAACTGGAAATTGTCACGCCGGAGGCAAAGGTTTTCTCCGACGACGTCGACATGGTCACGCTCACCGGCATCGAAGGCGAAATGGGCATTTTGCCGAACCATGTGCCGTTGATGACCCAGCTCGTCGCGGGCGAAGTCGTCGCGCGCAAGGGCGATAGCACGTTTTTCCTCGCCGTTGGTGACGGCTTCGTGCAGATCACCGGCGGACGCGTGGCGGTGCTCACCGACATGGCCATCAACGCCGACAATATTGACGAAGCCCAGTGCCAGGAAGCGGTGCGTCGCGCCCAGGCGCGCCTGGCCGAGAAAATGAGCGACGAGGAATCCGCCCTCGTTCAAGCCGCGCTCGTCCACGCCACCACCCAGCTCAAGGTCAAACGCCAGCGAAGGAAGTGATTCCAGCTCCGTCAGGAGCGAAATCTTTGTCGTTTGGACAGATATTTCTCCAAGCCCCAGCGGGGCGGCATCTATTCCCTATGTCGCTCCTGACGGAACTTTTTATTTGGGGCAGGGCGCAGCTGCAAAGATTCAGCCCCTGACGGGGTTGAAATTCACCGCGCGTTTGTCGTGGTGGGACGTTGCGCTGCGGCGCCCGGTCGGCGCAGCGCGTCGTCCCCGCCTTCAACTTTCGATCACGCTGATTTCCACCGGTTCGACGTTTACGCCCTGTTTCTCCAGCCATTTGATGGCGGCGTTCACCTCGTTGCGCGGGCCGTCGAGTTCCAGGCAGACGATGCCGATTTCATCCGTCACACTGGCCTGGCGGATGTTGGTGACCACCTTGAATTTGTGGCCGACCTCCCAGATGAACGGCTTCTTGATGAGCTTGGGCGGATACATCAGCCACAGGCGCTGTTGCGACGGCGAATGCGGCGTGCTGTGCAGGGGTTTCTTTAATGCTTTGGCCATAACAATTAAAAATTGAAAATTGAAAATGAAAAAACAAATGGTGACGAGTGAAAGTTACTGCCCGCCATTTTTAATTTTGCATTTTTCATTTTGAATTGGCTCTAGCCGCCCGCGATGGCGGGGATGATGCTGATTTCGTCACCGTCTTTCAACGGCGTCTCCCGGTTTTTCAGGAAGCGGATGTCCTCCTCGTTCACGTAGACGTTCACGAAGCGGCGCACCTCACCTTTTTCATCCACGAGCCGTTCCTGGATGCCCGGAAAGCGCGTCTGCAATTCGACAATCGCCTCACCAATGGTGGCGGCGTTGACTTCGATCAGCTCCTCGTTGTTGGTCAACTTGCGGAGCGGGGTTGGGATTCGTACTTTTTTTGGCATAAATTTAATTTCAAATATTACCATCAGGGCTGACCTGCGGGCCAGCCGGACGCGCGGCAGCGCTTCCCTTCCGGTTAGGCATTCACTTTGCCTTCATGCGCCAGCAGGGCTTCGAACTCGCGCAGGCTGGGCTTGATTTCCCTTGGCTTGCCCAGGTAACCGTCCACCGCATCGAGCGTCTTCAAGCCGTTGCCGGTGACGCAAAGGACCGCGGAATCATCCCGCGGAATTTTGCCCGAGGCAATGAGTTTCTTCGCCACGCCCACCGTCACGCCGCCCGCGGTCTCGGCAAAAATACCTTCCGTCTCCGCCAGCAGCTTGATGGCGTCGCGGATTTCGTCATCGGTCACGTCGTCCGCCGCCGCTCCGGTTTCCTTCATCACCTTGAGCGCGTAAAAACCATCCGCCGGGGTGCCAATGGCCAGCGATTTGGCAATCGTGTCCGGCTTGACCGGCTTGAAGAAATCCATGCCCGCCTTTTGCGCGGTGGAAATGGGGGAACAGCCGGTCGCCTGGGCGCCGTGGATGGCCGTTTCGCTTTCCGAAGCCAGGCCGAGTTTGACCAGTTCCTGATAGCCTTTCTGGATTTTCGTCAGCAACGAGCCGGAGGCCATCGGCACGACGGTGTGCCGGGGCAGGCGCCATCCGAGTTGCTCGACAATCTCATACGCCATGCTCTTGGAACCTTCGGCGTAGTACGGCCGCATGTTCACGTTCACAAACGCCCAGCCGAACTTGCCCGCGATCTCGGCGCACAGGCGGTTCACCTCGTCGTAGTGGCCTTTGATGCCGATGACATGAGCGCCGTAAACCAGCGAGTTCAGAATTTTGCCGTGTTCCAGGTCCGAGGGAATGAACACGTAGGATTTCAATCCCGCAGCCGCGGCGTTGGCGGCGACTGAATTGGCCAGGTTGCCGGTTGAGGCGCAGGCGACGGTGTCGAAGCCCAGCTCACGCGCCCGGCTCAACGCCACACTCACGACCCGGTCCTTGAACGACAGGGTGGGGTAGTTGACCGTGTCGTTCTTGACCCACAATTCGCGGATGCCGAGTTTTTTGGCGAGCCGGTCCGCCTTGACCAGTGGCGTGAAACCGACCTGCAAGCCGACGGTCGGGTCCTTGGCCACCGGCAGCAGTTCGCGATAACGCCACATGGACTTCGGGCGCGATTGGATGGCCGCCTTGGTCAGCGACTTTTTGATGTGGTCATAATCATAAACCACTTCGAGCGGGCCGAAGTCGAACTCGCAAACGTGCGTCGCGGTGAGCGGATATTCCCGCCCGCACTCGCGGCACTTGAGCGCCTTCATGAAACCATCATGTTCTTTCATAAATTTTCGTGGCTGCGGTCGTGAGACCGCGGCAATTCCCTTCCCAGTTTTTCAATGAGCGGCGCTTTCATGAGACGCCGCCACGGGCAAATAAGGGCAAACAAAAAAGCCCCAACTCAGGATGAGAAGGGGCCGACAAAGCCTGCATGATCTTCTCATTTTCCCCCGACAACCGTGTCGAGGCTGGATTTGGCACCTGGTCGTTGAACTTGCACTTCAACCGGTTGCCGTGGCGTCAGCGGGCCAGTCCCTCAGCCACTCGTTATGAGTCCGTTGCATCAACGGATGCGGATAGGATGATTCAACGTATAAAATCTGTCAACTGATTTTTAGAAGCACAAAAACTGTTGACCAAATCACCGGCAAGCCGTATAAAAGCAGAGTAGTTCGACGGACAGTTTAAAGTGGTAGTTCGTGGCACAAAGCAAATCTAGGTTCCTCACCAATTAGTTGTGCCACAAGTGGTGTTGTGTGCTTTATATTGTGGTTTTTTCTTTACTTAAACCGGCATTTTTGGTTGCCTAAACGAAATTCAAGATCATGTATCTTAAAAATCTTACGGTTTTTGGCTTTAAGTCCTTTGCGGACAAAACCGCGCTCAATTTCCAGCCGGGTGTCACCGCCATCGTGGGTCCCAATGGCTGCGGTAAATCCAACGTTTCCGATGCCATCCGGTGGGTTCTCGGCGAACAATCGGCCAAGGCGTTGCGCGGCGGCGAGATGGCAGACGTGATTTTTACGGGCACTGACGGACGCAAGCCGATGGGCATGGCCGAGGTGTCGCTGACGCTCGGTGACATGGACGAGGAACACCTGCGCGCGGCAGCGGTCGAGGTGGCTTACAACGAGGTCACCGTCACGCGCCGGATTTTCCGCGACGGCAACAGCGAGTATTTCATCAACCGCACCTCGTGCCGGCTCAAGGACATCCAGCAACTGTTCATGGGCACGGGTGTGGGCCGCACCAGTTACAGCATCCTGGCGCAGGGCCACATCACGCAGATCCTTTCCAGCAAGCCAGAGGATCGCCGGATGATTTTTGAGGAAGCTGCCGGCATCACCAAATATAAGAGCCAAAAACGAGAGGCGCTCCGCAAACTCGAATATACCGACCAGAACCTTTTGCGCATCGCCGACCTCATCCGCGAAGTGAAACGGCAGATCGGGTCGCTTCAGCGCCAGGCCGGCAAGGCGCGCCGGTTCAAACAGATTTCCCAGGAACTGCAGCACCTCGACACCCAGCTCGCGCGGCATCAGTTCGACGTGCTGCAGGCCGAGATTGCCGAAAAGCAGGCCGCCGCCGAAAGATTGCGCGATGAAATTGAAACTGGTTCCGCCGACGTGCTGCGTTGCGAGGACGAAATCAAGCAGTTGCGCGAGCGGCTCTCTGAACTCGAACACGAGGTGGCTGGAAAACAACAACGCGGCCTGGAATTGAAGGGCGAGGCGGACCGGCACGAGAGCCGGATCCAGTTCAACGAGGAACGATTGCGCGAGCTGGCGTCGCAAAACGCCAAGGCGCTGGCAGACATCACCCAGGCTGAGGAACGTTGCCACGCCGCGTCGGGTGAGTTGAAGTCGGTGCTGGAGCGGTTGACCGCCTCGGAAAACGCGCTCCTGCAGCACCGCGTGACGCTGGAGCAGAAACATTGGACCTTGAACACGGTGGAGGAGGATTTGCACCAGCGACAGGAGGCCTTGCGCCAGGCACAGGCCGGAGCGTTTACCGCGGCGCAGGATTTGTCGCAAATCCGAAACGAACTCACCACGCTCGATCTGCAAAAGCAGGGCAACGGCATCCGGCTCGAAAAGCTTTCCGCCGAAAAGCTGCAACTGGAGGAGGAACGCATCCGGCTCGAGGCGCGATTGCAGGAATTCACCGCCAGCGTGGAAGTGGAGAAGCTGAACGCCCAGACCAAGCGCGGCTCGGTCGAGCAGCGGCACAACCGGCTGCGCGAGCTCCAGGTGGAATTGCAGGCCTCGGCGGCCGAGCAGGACCAGTTTTTGCAGGCGCAGGCCGAGAAACGTTCGCGCCTGAACGTGCTCGAACAGCTTGAAGGTTCGCACGAAGGTTTCAGTGCGGGCACCCAGGCCGCCCTGCGCCAGTCGCGCACGGTCATCGGTTCGCTGGCCGACCGGATCCGTGTGCCCGACCAGTACGTCGTCGCTGTTGAAAACGCGCTCGGACATCATCTGCAACTGGTCCTGACCGAGCAGCCGGAATCTGCGCAGGAAATCATTGCCGAACTTACCGCGAACAAATCCGGCCGTGCCAGTGTGGCCGCGCTGTCGCTCGAATACACCAACGACAAGCAACTGGCGTTTGACGGCGAAATGGCGCCGGGTGCCGGCCTGGATGCGATTCAAAACGGACTGCAAAAGGGGCAGATCATTCATGCCTTGGCCGTTGTCCAGGCCGAACCCTCGGTGGAGAAACTTCTGAAGGCGTTGTTAGGGCGCACCTTTATCGCGTCCGACCTCGGCACGGCCACGGCCCAAATCCAGAACGGCCACGCGGGCTGCGATTTCGTCACTTTGACCGGCGATCTGTTGAGCCGGCACGGCATCTACACCGGCGGCTATTTGAACGGCAACGGCAATCCCAAGGGTCCGGCTTCGATTCTGGGACGCAAAAACCAGATCTCCGAACTGCACGGAGAATTGACGGAAGTCCAGCTCCGCGTGGCTGAGATGAGCCGCAAGCGCGGCGCGCTGTTGGGCGAGCAGACGGAATTGCAGGCGAGCCTGCAACAGGCGCAGACGGAATTGCGCGAGCAGGAAGTCGCCATCGCCACGCGCGAAGGTGAGTTCAATGCCCTGCAGAATTCCAACCGGCTGCTGCACCAGAAAATCGAAACAGTGATTTTTGAAATTCAAAGCCTCGCCGCGCAGGAACAGGAAGGCACGCAAAAGCGCAACGGGCTTACGGTCCAGTTGAACGAACTGGAGACGCGCGAACGCGCCGGGCAGGAAAGGGTCACCGCGCTCACGGCGGAACTGGAAAGTCTGCGCCAGCAGCGCGACGCGGCGAACACCGCGCTCACCGAAAGCAAGGTGGCGCTGGCGGCGGAGGAGCAGATGCTGGCCTCGTTCCGACAGCAGCAGCAATCTTTGGAGCAGCGGATTCGCGAGTTGACCCAGGCGGTCGAACAGCGGCGCAGCGAGGTTTCATCATTCATCGGCCGCAAGGAGCAGGCGGAATCGGAAATCCAGGATTCCCGCGGCCAGATCGAACGATTGCAGCACGAGCGCGAGCAGGTGGGTGCGCAAACCGCCGAATTGCTGGCGCGGAAACAAGCCCAGGAGACCGACGTGACCGAGCGCGAGGAAAAATTGCGCGAGCAACGGCGGCAGTTGACCCAATTGCAGGAACAGCGCGGCGCCCTGGACGTTGAACTGGCGCAGAAGAACATGTCCGTCCAAAACCTGCGCGAACGGATCCGGCAGAAATATCACGCCAACCTCGACGACGTGCGCAGCGAATGCATCACCATCACGCTGGCCGACGAAGGTCCGGCGAAGGTGCACGTGATGACGCCGGAGGAAATGGCGTCGAGCGGCGCAGCCACGGATTGGAATGCTGTGGGGCAGCAGATTGAAACCTTGCAACAGAAGCTCGATGAAATTGGCCCGGTGAACCTTGTGGCCATCGAGGAATACGAGGAAACCGAGCAACGCCATCAATTTTTGACCAAGCAGAACGACGATCTGGTCTCGGCCAAGGCGCAATTGCTTGAAGTCATCAACCGCATCAACGTCCAGACGCGGCAGATGTTCCTGGAGACGTTTGAAAAAATCCGCGAAAATTTCCGGCAGATGTTCACCGAGGTCTTCGGCGGCGGCAAGGCGGATCTGATATTGTCGGATCAGAACGACGTGCTGGAAAGCGGCATCGAGATCATGGCGCGGCCCCCGGGCAAACAACTGCAAAGCATCTCGCTGTTGTCCGGTGGCGAACAGACGATGACTGCCGTGGCGCTGCTGTTCTCGATTTACCAGGTCAAGCCGAGCCCGTTCTGCGTGCTGGACGAATTGGACGCGCCGCTCGACGAATCGAACATCAACCGCTTCGTCCGGGTTTTGCAGCGCTTCATCACCGAATCGCAATTCATCATCATCACGCACAACAAACGCACCATCGGCATGGCTGACGTGCTGTACGGCGTGACGATGGAGGAACGTGGCGTCAGCAAGATCGTCAGCGTGAAATTCCACAAGACGGGTGACACTGCGCCCGTGGTGGAAACCAGCGCGCCAGCCGCCGAACCGGCGCTGGCGAAGTAGTCGTCAGAACGAGCATTTCATTCTCACCGCGGCGGACAGGCGTTGCAGGTATTTATGGCGTGGGATCTCAGTTGCTCCCAGCGGTTTGGTGGCGGGCGTGACCATCTGAATGTCAAACAACGCAAAGCCGCGCTGGCGCAAATGCCCGACCAGGTGATGCAGCGCAACCTTGGAAGCGTCGCTGACGCGGTGGAACATGGATTCGCCGGCGAAGAAGCCGCCGATGGACACGCCGTAAATTCCACCCACCAATTCGCCCTTGAGCCGGCACTCGATGCTGTGGGCATGTCCCTGCCGGTGCAACCGGGTGTAGGCCTCGATGAATGCCTCCGTAACCCAGCTATGACCCCGTGCCGGCGTGGAAACCGCACAGCCTTCCATCACGGCTTGGAACGACTGGTCAATGGTGACCTCAAATTTGCCGCGGTGAATGACCCGGGCCAGGCTGTGGGAAACGTGAAACTGGTCCAATTCAAAAATCGCCCGCGGATTGGGCGACCACCAGGTGATGGGATCAACCGTCCACGGGAAAATGCCCTTCCGATAGGCGGCCAGCAGCCGGCTGGCGCTGAAGTCACCGCCAATTGCCACCAACCCTTCGTTATCCGTCAGGTCAGGATCCGGGAAGGCGGTGTTTTTGCTTAATACAATCGGCATAGGACGAGGCGCTGACTGAATTTACGATATACGATTGACGAGTCATTCCAGTTTCCACGCGCGTCAAGTAAATCGAAAATCCTCTTTTAGTGTCCGCTCAGGGCGTTGAGAAAAACCGTTTCAAACGCTCCAGCGAGTTCCATCATCCGAAAATGCGGCAGCATTTTGTTGTTGAACACCAATTTTTTGTCTTGCTCCGTGTCCGGGGACCCGAGGGCGATCCAGCTTCCGACGCGGACATCATTGAGCACCTGCAACAGCCATTCGATTTCCGGGCCCGAGACCGTCAGTTGACTGCCGGAGTCGGTGGTTTGAAAATGCCCGGCTTTCCCGAGCATGGCCTGGACATTTTTCCGGTTTGCCTCCCGTCGAGCGGCGAGTGATTCTTCCAGCAGCCGCTGGTGATCATTGGGCTGAACGATATTGGACTTTCGGCTGAGGCGATGATGCTCCGCGGGAATCAAGGGATAGAGCCTGAGGATTTCGTCCAGCAGGCCTTTCTCCTGCGGAGTGATGGAAAAAACAAATTTTCCCCGGTTGGTCTGGATGAATTTCACCTAATCGCGTTCCATGGTCGCATGCAGGCTGTATTTCTGGAGTTGATGCACATAAAACTCCGCTTTTTCCATGCTCTCGCGCACCAGCACGCTTTTGCCGTGGTTGTGGACCTGCAGCATGTGGACCTCGGCCTTCTGTCGTTGCCAGCCGAAAACGACCTGAAAGACATGCGTCACATAATCCATCAGGTTGACGGGATCGTTCCAGCAAATGACCAGAAATCCCGGTTCGAGTTTCGTGCTCGAACCGGTTTCCTCCTCCCAGTCGATGCCGGGCCGGACTTCAGGGGTTGCCTTCGTCGCCATGGCGTTAAAATAAAACGTTCAATAGTGGCTGTCGAGGACGTGGGTGGTGGCTTGATCTTGTGGCCGGGCATCGGCATCGTCCCGTGATGCGGAATCCACGCCTGGCTTCCACAGCAAGACTGCGCAGGTTGGACGCAGGCGCCCTCCGAAAGGGTGTGTAGTATAATGGAGTTACACGTGAATCATTGTGCTGCTGCGCGCAAGGCTGAACGGCGGAAACCGCCATCCCTGCCACAATTGGCATAATATTCCACTTCGTTCCGGTTACTAAGATTGACATTATCAGTTAAAAACCTTAATTCCTTACTCATGAGTATATCATTAAACAGTCTATCACCTCAAGAATTACGGCGGGCCGCCGCGTTAAAGGAAAAAATCCAATCATTGGAACAAAAGCTTCACCGGTTACTGAGTTCTGCAACCAATTCTGTTGCGCCAGCGGGTCCGAAGAAGGAGCGGAAGATGAGCGCAGCCGGCAGGGCGAGGATATCTGCCGCCGCCAAAGCCAGGTGGGCAAAGGTCAGGGGACGGAAATCATCCGTCAAGCCGGCCGCGAAAGCAAAACGGAAAATGAGTGCAGCCGGTTTGGCCAGGATTCGTGCGGCAGTCAAAGCGAGATGGGCAAGAGTAAAAGCGGCGAAGAAAAAGTAATCAAACCCAATAATCAAGGGATTTGATCGGTCTGGTTGGCGTTGCGGGACTATGCCGGCTTTTTTTTGCTGGCGGACACCGCGGAGTCTGTGCCCGGGCGCCTGTCCGCGGGAACAAATGCCGTGTCTCTGGCCGCTGTCCGCCAGCGGTGCTGGTTGACACCCTGCTTGGTGTTGATGAGGGGATGGATACGTTACCCTGAGGCGTTACCTCGAACTGTCAATTACGCACGGGTTGCACTGTCGAGAAACGCTTAATTATAATGAATAAAGGTGATGTGGTGCCGGTGGTGGGACTCGAACGAAGATAGCGGTCTTTTTCAAAACTCACTACTCATCTACTACCGCCCTACCACCAGAGGCGTACCGCCTCACAACTGTCGAACGCCAATGGAATCAGGCATTTTTGAGGCGTGTCAAGAACTCGGCATTACTGGTCTATTACTCATCAACTGCCGACGGATTCCCGGTTTACTGCGAGTTCACTGGCACTTTCACTGGCACCCGAGATACGTTCTTGCAAATAACTCATCATGTCGCACGTATTTGCGGATTTTTCCCAATGCCCCCAAATCCATAGCATATGTCGAGATCAGCTTTTCCTGAAAGTTGGAGTCGCTGCGTGAACTGAAACGCTCGCAGAGCGCTGTGGTCAGCATCTTGGAATACCGATTTCTGCCAGCAACGACCTGATGCCGTTCCAGGTGATTCCCACCCCGATGCACAGCATGATGAACGCCGAGAGACGCACCACCACCATCATGCCCGTAAGCCCGATCCATCGACCGACCCGCTGGGCATAGCGATACGTCAACAGAATGGACAGCGCGATGATGCCTGCTCCGATGACAGCGGCGAGCAACTGGATGACTGCGTGTTTGAACGAGTGCGCGTGATTGGCGCCGACGGTGATCGCGACGGAAATGACCCCGGCATCAATCGTCATCGGCAAAGTCAACGGGGAAAAGGCCCGTCCCACTGCGATGAGCTTGGCGTGGATCGGGTCTGGTGTCACATCGGCTGATTTAGGGATGTCGGCCAGGAGTTTCCAGCCCAGTGCGCATACCACGGCCCCGCCCGCTACCTGCACTACCGGTATCGAAAGGCCGAACATCAGCAGGACGAACGACCCGAGCAATAACGACCCGAGCACCATAAAGAACGAGTAGAATGCGATGCGTTTCGCCAGAAAGGCACGGGTGGGTTCGTCGCAGCCGGGCGTCATTCTCAAGAAAATCGGCGCGTCGCCCAGCGGATTAACCACGGGCAGCAGAGCGCCGATGATCAGCAGGATGGCCCCAATCAGTTGGTCGAAGTCAGACCAGATCATCAGTTTCCCATTGCTTGGCGGATTTTTCCAGATGCCCACCGGGGCCGTGACGCATTGCTGGACGGAAAGCCGCAAAACTTGCCGGTATACTCCGGCTGGTCCCGCTGAACGGGACACAGCCGCGCTGCGGTGGAATTTTCAAATAAGCCCGTGCAAACTATGCTTCCACCGCGCACGCTTCCGTTTTGGCGCATGCGGGTTGATGTTCCTGCAACGCTTCCGGATTGGTGCGGCTGATGATCTCCCGGGCGTGAGTCGTCTCGGCGTTGGAGCCGTGGGCAATCAAGACATATTTACCGCTCTTCACCGCCGTCTCGTATTGTAGAATACTGTTCTTGGGGATGCCCATGCTATAAAGCCCGGCGCCCAATGCGCTCAAACCGCCCACCACCACTGCACCTTCCAGTGCGCCGACGATATAGCTTACAATTGGTCCGGCGAATAGCAGCGGGCCGACACCGGGAACAAAAAAGAACGCGGAGCCAAACAACAGGCCCCAAAACCCGCCCCAGAACGCGCCCAATTTCCCCCAGTATTTCATGCGATCTTCGGTGTTATAATAACCGACGACATTTTCGTCCGTGTGATAGTCACGGCCGACGATGGATAGTTTTTTCATGTCAAAGCCCGCCTGCTGGAGTTGCTTCACGGCAGTTTCGGCTTCGATGTGGGATTTGTAAATCGCCACCACAGAATTGTTTTTGGTCATATTTTTTATGTTTTTAAGTTTGTAGCCAAGGACAGGTTAGTTCGTTGCCAGGCTTTCGCCATGGGGTTAACACCCCATAGTGCCATTCGGTGGTGCGGCGTATGGTCGGATTTAGATATGACCACAACGCTTGCTTCCCCACCACCGGCTCCGGAAAAAACATCCCTCAAACCCGCGACGAAACTGAAGGCCAAAGCCTACCAGAGTGTAAATCCTTATGATGGCAAGACCTTCAAGACATTCGAGGAATTGACCGATGCACAGCTCGAAACCGCAATCACGACCGCTGCGACCTGCTTCGAGACCTGGCGGAATAAATCGTTCGCCGAGCGTGCGACCATCGTGGCCAAAGCCGCCGCGCTCATGCGGGCGCATGCCGATGATTTCGCCAAACCGGTGACGCTCGAAATGGGCAAGCTCATCGCCGAGTCGCACGGTGAAGTCGCGCTGAGCGCGGACATCATTGATTACTACGCCAGGAACGCGGAACGCTTCCTCGCCACGGAAAAACTCCAGCCAGGTTTGGGCGAAGCGGAAATTGTCAGCAGTCCGTTTGGTGTGCTCTTTGGCGTGCAGCCGTGGAATTTTCCTTATTATCAGCTCGCGCGTTTTGCCGCGCCCAATCTCATGGCCGGTAATGTCGTGATGGTGAAGCACGCGGGTTGCGTGCCGCAATGCGCCATCGCCTTTGAAAAACTGTGGCGGGATGCTGGTGCGCCAGCCGGGGTTTACACCAACCTGCTGATCTCGTACGAGCAGGTCAGCCGCGTGATTGATGATCCGCGCATCAAGGGCGTGGCTTTGACCGGCAGCGTAGAGGCGGGAAAAAGCGTTGCTGCGCGCGCGGGCCAAAATCTCAAGAAATCCACGATGGAACTGGGCGGCAGTGACGCCTTTATCGTGCTCGATGATGCCGATCTCGACAAGACGGTCAAATGGGCGGTGTGGGCCAAGATGAACAACACCGGCCAATGCTGCGTCGCGGGCAAGCGCTTTATCGTCGTTGAATCACTGGCCGACAAGTTTCTGGAAAAATTTCAAGCTGCGCTCGCAGCACTCAAGCCAGGCAACCCGATGGACAAGGAAACGACCCTCGGTCCGCTGTCCACCGAGGCGGCCCTGGTGCAGTTGCTGGGTCAAATCAAAGGTGCCGTCGCCAAAGGAGCCAGGCTGGTGATGGGTGGCAAACGGATTGATCGCCCCGGTTCATTCATGGAGCCGACGATTCTCACCGATATCAAACCCGCCAATCCCGCGTTCCGCGAAGAATTTTTCGGGCCGGTCGCGCTGTTCTTCCGCGTGAAAAACGAAGAGGAGGCCATTGCGCTCGCCAATGATTCGGATTTCGGCCTGGGCGGCTCGGTTTTTACCAAAGATGTCGCCCGTGGCAAACGCGTGGCGAACCGCATTGATACCGGCATGGTATTCATCAATCACCCGACCTGGACGGCGGCGGATCTGCCGTTCGGCGGCGTCAAAAATTCCGGCTACGGACGCGAGCTTTCCAGCCTGGGCATCCAGGAATTCGTGAACAAAAAACTGGTTCGTGTGGCTTCGATTGACGCCACCGCCTGAATGATTCGTATGAAGCAAAAAATGAAAGCAGCGGTTGTGGTGCAGTTCGGAAAACCTTTGGAGCTTCAGGAATGGGACATCCCGACTCCGGGACCGGGCCAGATTCTGGTCAAGACCGATGCCTGCGGTGTCTGTCACACGGATGTCCATGCGTGGCATGGTGACTGGCCCTTGAAGCCGACGCCGCCGTTCATTCCCGGCCATGAAGGCATCGGACCGGTCGTCGCCGTGGGCGCGGGCGTGACCATCGTGAAGGTGGGTGATCGCGTCGGAGTGCCGTGGCTCTACTCGGCATGCGGTCATTGCGAGTATTGTTTATCCGCCTGGGAGACGGTGTGTGGCGAGGCCCAGTTTGGCGGCTATACGAAGAACGGCGGATTTGCCGAATACATTCTGGCCGACCCGAATTACGTCGCCCACATACCGGCCGGGCTGAAATCCACGGAAGCAGCCCCCATCATTTGCGCGGGCATCACCACCTACAAGGGCATCAAGGAAACGGGCGCGAAGCCCGGCCAATGGATTGCGATTTCCGGTATCGGCGGCCTGGGACATCTGGCGGTTCAATACGCCAAGGTCATGGGGCTTCACGTTTGCGCGATTGACGTGGATGACGGCAAGCTCGCCCACGCCAAACGGCTCGGCGCCGATCTTGTCGTCAATGCCAGGGCGGGTGATCCCGTCGCGGCCGTGAAAAAGGGAACCAACGGCGGCGCGCATGGTGTTTTGATCACGGCACCTTCGCTAGGGGCTTTCAAACAGGGCGTGGGTATGACGCGCAAGCGCGGGACGTGCGTGCTAAATGGGCTGCCGCCCGGCGAATTCCCGACCCCACTTTTCGAAGTGGTGGCGAACTGCATCACCATCCGCGGTTCATTCGTCGGCACGCGCGAAGACATGGCCGAAGCGCTGGCCTTTGCCGCCGAGGGCAAGGTCAAGGCGGACATCGAACTGCAACCATTGTCGGCGATCAACCACGTTTTAGAACGGCTTGAATCGGGGAAGGTGGCGTCACGCGTGGTCATTGATTTCGCGAAGGGTTGATGCGAACCGCGAGTGCTCTTGCGTGAACTGGAAATGCATGTTTACCCGCATCGAGACATGAAGCCGAACCCTTTCCTGGGCATCAGCCGGGCGGAAACGCATCGTAGTGGGCGGGCCGGATGGCTGCGCGCTGCCGTGCTCGGGTCGGATGATGCCATTGTTTCGACCGCAAGCCTCATGATCGGTGTCGCAGCCTCGTCCGCTCCCAAGGTGGCCATTTTGGTCGCCGGCGTGGCGGGCTTGGTTGCTGGAGCGATGTCCATGGCCGTTGGCGAATATGTTTCGGTCAGTTCACAGCGCGACGCGGAGCAGGCGGACATCGCGCTAGAAAAACAAGAACTGAAAATCGAACCGCAAGCCGAGTTGCAGGAGCTGGCGATGATTTACGTGAAACGTGGCTTGGAGCAAAAGCTCGCGATGCAAGTTGCGGAGCAACTCAGCGCGCATGACCGGCTCGGCGCACACATGCGCGACGAGCTGGGGATTGACCAGACATCGCTCGCACGTCCGTTGCAAGCGGCGTGGATATCGGCAGCGAGCTTTGCCTCCTTCGCCGTGGTCCCGATCGTGGCTCTGCTTGTTGCGCCGGCGGCTTTGCGCATTCCCATGATCGCCGTCCTCTCGCTGGTGAGTCTTTCGGCGCTCGGGGCGTTAGGCGGTCACCTCGGCGGTGCGCCGCGCGGACGCGCAGCGTTGCGTGTCACCCTCGGCGGTGCCCTGGCCATGGCGGTGACTGCCGTAATCGGCCGAATTCTCGGCGTTTCTGTGGGCTGACGGATGATGAACCTTCAAATGACATTACGGAATGTCCGCTGATCGGACCCACCAGGATCGCCAGAGAATGAAAGTTTATGAACACTGAATTTCAAAACCCACCGTCATTTGGATCGGAGTCTGAAACCTCTGGCACCGAGGCCGCCGCCAGCCGGGCGGACACGCTCCGCAAAGACCTAGCCGAACAAAAAGATTTACACCTCCGCCTGGCTGCCGACTTCGAGAATTTCAAACGGCGCACCCGGCAGGAAGCCGAAGCTCGCGCGGTCGCCCAGAAAGAGTCATTCATAGTCGAGTTGTTACCCGTCATCGACAACCTCGAACGGGCTTTGGCTGCCGGTGCGGCGCGGGACTCCGCACAGTTTCATCACGGTGTGGAGATGACTTTGAAGCAATTGCAGCAGTTGCTCCGCCAGCACGGCGTAGAAAGTGAGGAGATCGTCGGCAAACCGTTCGACCCGCACCGGCACGAAGCCCTTTCGCAAGGTCATGACCCGGATCAACCTGATCACGCGATCCTCGAATTGGTTCAGCGCGGCTACCGGAGAGGTGCGAAGATCATTCGCCCGGCCAAAGTGGTGGTGAATGACCTGACGGCTGCCAAGCCACCCCGTCATGGCCGTTGAATTTAAAAATTATTACCAGGTGCTCGGCGTTACGCCCAAGGCGACGGACGACGAAATCAAGAAGGCTTTCCGCACCCTCGCACGCAAGTATCATCCCGATGTCGCCAAAGACAAGAAGTCGGCGGAGGAAAAATTCAAGGACGTCAACGAGGCCAATGAGGTCTTGAGCAATGCGGAAAGCCGCCGGAAGTATGACCAGTTGGGCGCGGATTGGAAGACGGGCGGCCAGTCGCGTCCGCCGCCGGGTTATCCTGGAGGCCGATCCGCTGGCCGGGACTATCCCGACCAGGAAGACGAGTTCCAGTTTGAGGGTACCGGTTTCAGTGATTTTTTCGAACAGTTCTTTGGCGGACGCGCCGGCCGATCGCGGGCTGGTTCGCCATTTGAATCACAAGAATTTTCAAACGGCCATCAGCACCCACGGGCGGCATTGCGGGGCCAGGACATTCAAGGCGACATTCTCATCACACTCGATGAAGTGCTCAAGGGGGCCATGCGTGCCATTTCGGTGCGGCGCACCAATGCCCGCACCGGCCAGGAGGTAATGGAAACCTACCAAGTCCGCATTCCGAAAGGGGTTCAGGCGGGGCAGTCGATTCGGGTTTCAGGCAAAGGTGGCGAGGGGGTGAATGGCGGCAGTGCCGGCGACATCTATTTGCGCGTGCGCTATGCGCAGCATCCTGATTGGCAAGTGCGCGGTTCTGATCTGATGGGACATCTGGAGTTGGCCCCGTGGGAGGCGGTGTTGGGAGCAAAGGTTCCGGTGCCGACACTGGAAGGCAGTATTTCCATCAAAGTCCCCGCCGGTTTTCAACAGGGACAAAAACTGCGCGTCCGGGGCAAGGGATTGCCCGCCGGCGGTGCCCAGCGGGGCGATCTGTATGTGGAGGCTTCCATTCAAGTTCCATCGCAGGGTGGCAAAGAGGAGGAGCGTTTGTGGAAAGAATTGGCGGCGGCTTCCAAGTTTAATCCGAGGCAACCCGCTTGAGCAAATAACCTTTCTGAATTTGGGGTGAACACCCCATGGCGGAAACGTCCTGGGCCGATCATGTTAATCCAATGAAACACAAAAGCTCTGCTCCCGACCAAAAACAAAGGCCAGAACCGACTCTTGCCATCCGGCAGGTCAAGGTGACGGACTTGAATCAAAACGCGCACGACTTTGTCATCTCCCCCGATGAAGTGGCCCGCAGAGCCTACTTCGCCTACGTGAACGAAGGCTCATCGCCCGGGCGCGAGGTGCAGCATTGGCTGGCGGCCGAGGCGGAGTTGATCGCGGAGCGCAACCAGACCCGGCACCACGGTTTTCATAATCGGACATAAAATAATTTTCCAAATCAAAACAAAAACATGAACACACCCATCATTGATCGTGACCTGAGCAAACAAGCGCCGCACAGTCCACGTGAACGCATCGCTGGATTCGCCATCGCCTGCCGAGCCGTTGACAAATGCCGCGCCAGCCTGGCGGGCTCACTCGGCGAATATCGCTACGATTGTCCACTGGACAACCAGCTCTTCAGTTTCAAAGGCATCACCGGTGACCAGTTCAAAGCCGCCGTGAGAGTCGCAACAAATTATGACGAGGTCGGCGCCTGGTTGCTGGCCAACGGCACGGAAAAGACGCCGCCGGAGATCGAGGACTGGTCTGATGATATGGAAGGCGGCAGCCCGATGAAAAATCCAGAGAAGCGCGATCATTTTATTGAGAATTGTCAACGGCTTGGATTAAACCCGGATAAGACCACGACGTTTGACTGGCTGGAAGCGGATGACCGCGCCAGTTTCCGCAGCGCGACTGAATAATTTTTCCCAGCAAACCAAAGCCAATCTATCAACCCAAAAGTCCATGAAAGACCATTCCAACAGACCTGTGGCCGCCGCGCAAACACCGGTGTTTCCGCAGACGCTCCACACGTTGCGCCCCGATCAGGCCAAACCCATGCCCAATCCAAAACCTAAAAGGCGCGACAACATTTTTTCCAAATCCCGCGACATGCACGAGGATCGTGGCACTCAGGAGATGAAAACATCGCATAACGACCAAACCTTTCACGCGCGCGGTAATTCTTAACTTATGAAAAAAAATCCGCTAAAGGATGGCGTCGTCTCGGAAAATTCCGCCGGCATTGGCACGGTGACCCGCAAGATGGTTCTGCAGCGCGCGGCTGAACTGGCGGTCATCAACGGCCGTTCCGCGCATCGAACAGCGCAATCCGACTGGGAACAGGCTAAACGGGAATTGACGGGTGGACCAGACATGGACCCGAAAGAGGCAGTCCTTGAATCAGCGCCAGAATCCGAACGCTGGGATCCGGTGCCAGGTTCAGAAGGCCATAAAGTGCCCGCGGGACCCAGTGCCGATGAGGACGACGAAGGGCGAAGCGACAACGAGCGACTGGTTGACGAGGGTATTGCTGGCGCGGAGCAAGATCAAACGCGGCAAGCCGCAAAAGAATCTTTATGAAGATTCCAGCAAGCGCAGCTGTGGGACGTTATGAAAAACGACGCCACGCTCTTCATGCGCGCTGATCAAGTGGAAGCGGCCTGGCAACTGTTGATGCCGGTGCTCGAAGCGTGGCAGGCCACGGCACCAAGTGATTTTCCCAATTACGCCGCCGGCACCAGGGGACCGGAGAATACTCAGGGACTCCTCGCGCCCGGTCATCGCTGGCCGCTGCCGACCAAATTGATGAATCAAGCGAAAGCAAAGATGAGCCATAAATCCGAAACGCAATAACAACCACCTCCCTATACCGTTTTCAGTGGGGTGAAGACCCCATAGGAACCGGGCACCGGAATGTTATTTTGGATTGCCAGTGAATAACAAACATCAAACAAAAAATATGAATAAATTACCAGACGATAAGTGCTCGGACAAAAACAGGCAAACCACCGAGGTGCGCATGGGCCGCGAAGTGCCAATCATTAAAAAGGCATCCAGTTGTGATTCTGGAAAGGACACTAAATGCTCGGACAAGAAAGAGGAACTCCGTGAGGATCGGGCGAGTTCTTTGGTTTGAAGGGCATCCATCAAAATTAGTTTCCTCGGTGGCCGTTTTCGGCCATCCACAAGATCATCAGGAAGAGACAGATGCGCGTTTATCAGTGGGATAGCGGACCATTCTCCTGGATTGCGCATACGACAGTCTCGGAGAGCGGCTGGTTTCCGCGACACAGCCGCGCTCCGCTTTAGGTGCCGTGCCCGAAGCTGCCTTTTCCTGGATGAGTGAGCCTCGTTACCTCGGCTGCCGCAGGATTTCGAAACAACCTTAAATGAAAACTTCCATCGAATACACAATCGTCGCGGTGCCTTTTCACGCCGATGCCGCAACCCATGACGAACTTTCGAGAAAAGTGAACGAAAAACTAACCGCCGGATACGAACT
>Ga0181522_10000889_pt1 | contig 19718 bp, 19 predicted proteins | sample PEATcosm2014_Bin_27_FD_121103 | JGI IMG/M metagenome (GOLD analysis project Ga0181522, IMG submission 121103) | Peatland microbial communities from MTU Mesocosm Facility, Houghton, MI, USA - PEATcosm2014_Bin05_10_metaG | ecosystem: Environmental > Terrestrial > Soil > Wetlands > Peat | place... | reverse complement strand
TCGATCAAGAGCCGCAAGCAGCAGGGGACGCTGGTCGAGGTCGCGTTCCCCCATGTCAAGGCGGCGCAGTAACGTCGGCACCTACGCAAAGCGGCGCAATTTGCGACAATTCGATTAAACCGCCCTTAGCGGTTGGGGGCTATCGGTAGACACGCGCCGGCCGCGAGCGCCGGGCGGAGTCGTGTCCATGAGATTCCTGTCTGGCGTCATGCGGCCGACAATCCGCGACGACCGCGAGCTTGTGCGCTACGTTGTGCTCGTCACGACGTTCGCATTGACGTTCGCCCTCAGCGTCGACGTCGTCAACCAGCTCGCCTTCTTCGAAAGCTGGTCGCGATGCCTGTGGTCGTGGACGGTCACCACGGCCGTCTGCTTGATCGTCGCCGCGCCGATCGCCTATTCGATCGGCCACACCCATCTCGAGCTGTTTCGCGCCAAGGAACGGGCCGACGAGCTCGGCCGCATCGACTTCCTGACTGGCCTTTCCAACCGCCGGGCGCTGATCGAGGACGCGGACTCCTCGCTTGCCGAAGTGCTGGCGCTGGCGATCTTCGACGTCGACCGTTTCAAGTCGGTCAATGACGCTTATGGTCATCTCGTCGGCGACGCCGCGCTGCGCACGGTTGGCCGGATGATGCAGGAGGAGCTCGGCAGTGTCGGTCTCGTCGCGCGGGTCGGCGGCGAGGAGTTCGCGCTGCTGGCGTCGCGCGCGTCGCTCGAGCAGATGGTCGAACGCCTGCTTGCTTTCCGCGACCGCCTGCGCGAGACGCCGATCCTGATCGGCGACGTCACCCTGCGGGTGACGCTCTCAGCGGGGATCGCCTTGCGTGAGAACGGCGACCGATTCGATCGCCTGTACGGGCTTGCCGATCGCGCGCTTTACGAAGCCAAGGCGGCTGGCCGCAACCAGTTCCGCTTTCCGCCGTCGCTCGAACCGCTGGTCAATCGTCTGACGGCGCGCATCGAACGGGCCGGGCGCGTCACGACGCTGCGCAGCGCCTGACCTTCGCCGCTCACGGCAGCGGGAAGTCGGGGCGCGCCAGGGGCCGCAACGTCGCGTAGGGCGCGCTGCACGAGAATGCGCCCTCGGCATAGGCGCCGACCGCATAGGGATCGTAGGAGATTGTCGCCGCGTCGGCGCCGAAGCTCCACGCCTTGAGATCGCCGGTCGCTTCGGCGACGCTGTCGGCGAGCGTCTTCGCGGCGCCCGCATCGTCGTCGGGCGACCCCTCTCGCGCTGTCTTCTCGTCACGCACCTGTTTCAGGCACAGCGCGAAGATCTTGTCCGCCGCCGGCTTGTCGAGCATGTCGGCGAACGTCGCCTCGCGGCCGCGCCCGACGTCGACGTTGATGTTGACGGAGTAAGAATTGGGGTGGGCGCCGCCCATGAACGAGTCGCCGTCGGCGCGGGCCGAGATCAGCTTTGGCGAAGCATAGGTAAGGCGCATCGACCACATGTAGGACCATTGGTCGGCGAGCGGATCGTCCTTTCCCGGATTTTCGAGGTCGTTGGTCAGGTGGTCGACCGCGGCGTTGAACGCGCGCTCGGCCGGCGTCGCGGCGTCGACAAATTTCAGCAGTTGCACGTCGACTTCGGTGCGACCCTTGCCGGCTTTCTGCATGCGGAAGACCGGCGCAAGCCGGCCTGGCGCGCCTGGCCCCGCATCAGGCGCGCCGGAAAGGAAGGCGATGCGCGCGCGGGTCTCGCGCGCCAGGCACGCGCCGAGCGCCGGGCCTTTTTCATCGGCGCAATTCGAGTCGCGCAATGATAACCAGGCGACCTCGGCGGCGCCGAGCTGCGACTTGGCCTTCGGGTCGAGCGAAGCATGCAGCGCGGCGAAGGTCTTGCCGAGATCGGCGTCGGCGGCGAGCGCGGTCGAATCGGCGCAGATCGCCTTCTCGCTCGCGGTCGACGCGCGCTGACAGTCCAGCGCCAGCGCGGGCGACGCAGCCAAGGCGGCGAGCCCGAAACCGGCGAGGAGAGCGCGCGTCATCGCGCACGGGTCCAGTCGTAAGTCTTGCAGATGAGGCCACCGAACACGCAGCCGGCCGTCGTCAGGTGGTCGCCGGCCAGCGTCATCTTGCCGGAATACGTGCGGCCGTCGTCGGGATTGAACGCCGAGCCCGCCCAGGTCCCCTCGCCGTTTGGCTTCATGTCGAAGAACACTTGCTGGCCGACCTTGGCCGGGCTGTCGGCGTCGCGCAGCCAGGTGACCGAGCCGCAAACCGCACCGCCGCCGCAGGGCGCGAAGCGCACCTTGGTCTTACCGTCGTCACGCTTCCATTCGCCGACCACGTCCGCGGCGAAGGCTGCAGACGAGAAGGCGGCGACGGCGGCGGCCGCCAGCGTCAAGCGGCGAATCATCGTATCCTCCCTTTGGCGTTCCCGTATTCGCCGACGCGCTCTCAGGCGCCGCGGCGCGGGAGCCCATCAAAGCCGCAAGCGCGGCGTCGGGTCAAGGCGGCGAACGCCTCACTGGCTGGCGCGCAAAGTGTCGGAACGCCGCTGCTGGTCGGCGGCGAGCTCGAGCGCCCAATAGACGCCGTAGTGGGTGCGCGAGCTCTTGGCGATGGCGACGCCCATGCGGGTGAAGCCAGCCATGCGCAGGTTGGCGTCATGCTCGGCCGAGCCGCGCCAACCCGCCATCGCCTCGTCGAGCGAGAAGTAACCGGCGCCGAGATTCTCGCCCGCTTCCGTCGTGACGATTCCGGCGGCGGCGAGTCGGGTCTGGAACGGGCCGCCGACATTGTGCGACAGCGCGTCGCCGGCGACCATCGCTTCGGCTTGACGTTGCGCCATCGCGGTCAGCGCCGGATCGAGGCGCACGGGCTTCAGCCCACGGCTCGAACGATAGGCGTTGATCGCCGATTCAGCCGCGCCGGGATCGAGCCGCACGCTTTCGAGTTGGCGCGCCAGGCGCGAGTCCAGCGGCGCCAGCGGCTCCTCGCCACAGGCGGTGAGCAACGCGGCGGCGGTCAATGCGACGAGCGCGAGACTGCTGCGGCCCAACCAGGGAGACATCATCAGGCAAGATCCTCCGCCCAGCGCGGACAATAGCCGGCCAGAAGCGCGGCGGCGATCGTCGGCGGGGTCAGCAACCGAACGCGCCCGTCCGCGGGCCGTTGCTCCGGCGCTCCATAGCCGAAGAAGCTCCAAGGCAGCAACATCTGGCCGCGTAAGGCGTAGGGCCGCCCGTTCCTCTCGATCAGCACGCCGTCAGGCAGTTCGGCGATCCGACGTTCGACGGCGCCGCCCTGAACGTCTGTTGCGAGGCGTTCGCGGTGGAGAACGACGTCCATCTCCGGCGCGCTTCGTCCGCCGCCCGCGAAAGCGCGCTGGAACGCCTCCGCGTCGGCGCGCCGGCAGAGGAAGCACGGCCGGTGGCCGGCGGCGAGCGCTGTCGGCTCGTCGAGAAAGAACAGTTCGGTGTAGCTGTCGCCCCACACGCGCCGATGGCGGCCCTGGAACGCGCAGAGGCACGAGATCCACTGCCGCGACGCCCAGCGTCGACGGCCGAGGGTTTGGTCGGGGCGATGGAAGCGTCCGCCGCGGTTGCCCATCAGCGCGCCGCGCGCGGCCACGGCGGTCAGGGCGCCGTAGGGGTCGACGCGGTTCTGCAGGGGCCGCGAAGCGATCATTGCACGGTCGCGGCGAGTGGCGCGGAACGCAGAACTTCGTCGAACGGCGAGTCCGGCGCCGCGCTCGTCGACGCGTCCGCCGCGGCGTCAAGGCCATAGACGTCGTTGCGGAAATTGGCGCCGCCGTCGGCGCTCGCCCAGCCGGTCAAATAGACCCAGATGACCGGCGTCGAGCGCGTCAGCTTGATGTCCTCGCGCGCGCCGTTCTTGATTTCGGCGAGCAGCGAGTCCTTGTCCCAGGCGCCGGCCGGGCCACTGCTCGTCCCTTCGAGCAGCCAGGCGGCGAAATCGTAGACGCCCTGCACGCGGACGCAGCCGTGGCTCAGAAAGCGGTAGTCGGCGCCGAACAGCCGCTTCGACGGCGTGTCGTGCATGTAGACGGCCTGCTTGTTGGGCATGTCGATGCGGATCGCGCCGAGCGAATTGCCGGCGCCCGAATCCTGTCGCAGCGTGTAGTTGGCGGCGCGCTGGGTCGACCAGTCAATGTGCTTGGGATCGACCTCTGCGCCGCTGCCGTCGAGGATGCGGATCTTCTCGCGCGCGAGATAGCCAGGGTCGCGCTGCATGCGCGGGATGATCTCTTTCTTGATGATCGAGACCGGCACGGTCCAGGTCGGATTGAGGTTGATCGCCGCGACATGTGCGGCGATCTGCGGCGACGGGTGATCGACGTCGCCGACGATCGCCGCGTAGCGATGGACGACCGTACCGTTCTCCACCGCTTCGACTGCGGTCGCCGGCAGGTTGACGACGACATAGCGCTCGCCGAACGGGAAGCTGAGGTCGGCGATGCGGCGCGCGCTCGCGGCAAGCGCCTGCGCGCGCACGCTTGCGGGGACGTTCAGCGCTTTCAGCGTCGCGCCGGCGACGATTCCAGTCTGGCGCAGGCCCATGCGCGCCTGGAAGCGCTTCACCGCCGCAGTCAGATTGGCGTCCCATGCGAGCGAGTCGAGTCCTTCGGCGGCGCTGCGCTCAAGATCGCCTTCGATCGCCAGCCGGCGGCGCAGATCGGCGACCGCCGGCCCCCTGGCGTGGAAATTGAGCGGCGCGATGTCTATCGGCCAGCCGCCCGCAGCGTCGATCGCGGCATAGCGATCGGCCGCCTTGGCGGTCAGGGCGGCGGTGTCAGACGTGAACGTCGGCGAGGGATCGTTCGACAGCGCAGTTTCAAGCGGAGGCGGAGGCGGCGCTACTTTTTTCGGCTTGGCCGGAGCCGCGACGACCGGAACCGGCGCGGAGGACGGCGTCGCAGCGGGCGCCCCCGGCGGAGCGGCCTCGCCCGGCAGCGCCTGGGTGGCGGGGACGCCAGCGGGAACCGGGATGGGGGCCGGGAGCGGGATCGCCGCCGGATCGAGCGTAGCTGCCGGGGCAGGCGCGGCGGCCGGGTCCAGCGGCAACGCTTGAGCGAGCGCCGCCGACGACGCGCAGATCAGCGCGAGCCCAGCCAGTCCGCTCGCCAAGAGCCGCCGAAACGCCATCGCCACAGACCTCGCCACGTCCCATTTCTTACCTACGGGATGGTTACTAAATCGCGACGAAGGCCAGTTTGCGGCGGCGGCGCTAGCCGGCGACAACAACGATATGCAACCGCCTTGGCCCATGGGCGCCGAGCAGCAGGGTCTGCTCGATGTCGGCCGAGCGCGACGGGCCGGTGATGAAATTGACTGTGCGCGGCAGCGCGCCAGCCCCATAGTCCGCTTTCAACCGGGCAAAGACGCTTTCGGCGTCGGCGACGAGGTCGGCGGCGAAGACGACGACGAAATGGTTGTCGGGCAGGAAGTTGAGCGTCGTCGGATTATCAGCGCCCGAGACCAAGACGAGCGTGCCCGTTTCGGCGACCGCGGCAAAAGCGGCGCTGACCGCGTTGAGATCGTCGCCCTCGGAGGGTCCGCGTGCGATCTCGAGCGCGGTCGCCGCCCACGGCATGTCCGCAAGGCGCTTGTCGTCGCCGAAGCGCAACGTCGCCGGCAGATTGTTCTCGCGCAGGTATCGCGTGATCTCGGCTGGAACGTCAGAGGAGAGCGCGACCTCGGCGACCGTCGCCTGGACGCGCTCCGCCTCGGACTTGAAGGTCGCGAGGCTTTCGGTCGCCTCGCCATGGCCGCGACGCGGAACGATCCCGACCGGCGCCTGGGCAAGGCGCGCGGCGACCGCGTCGCGACGCGGCGCGTCGACCGGACCGACGGCGAGCGAGCGGCGGATTGATGCGAAAATCTCGTCGCGCGCGCTCATTGGGTCGCCCCACTCTTCGCCCGCCAGCGGCTCTGGAAAGTCGCGCCCTGCGGTGCGGCGAAATCGCGTCCGCGCGTCCACCCGCCGGCGAACGGCAACCAGGCGAAGCGGCCGCGGCGCCGGCCGATCAGGCCGAGCCCGCGCATCGCCGGCTCGACAGCGAAGCGATAGAGCGGCGGCCGCTTGGCGAAGAACGCCCACAACCGCAGCGCGGCTCGCGCCAGCGGCGGCGTCAGGCGCCGTTCGAACTCGCGCTCGCGCCATGTCCGCATCAGATTCGGCAGCGGGATGCGCATCGGACAGACCGCCTCGCAACGGCCGCAGAAGGTCGAGGCGTTCGGCAATTGCCCGCCTTCGGCGACGCCGATCAGCAGCGGCGTCAGCACCGCGCCCATCGGTCCGGGATAGACCCAGCCGTAAGCGTGGCCGCCGATCGCGTGATAGACCGGACAATGGTTCATGCAGGCGCCGCAGCGAATACAGCGCAGCATATCCGCGAACGGTCCCCCGAGCGTCGCCGAGCGGCCGTTGTCGAGCAGCACGACGTGATATTCTTCCGGCCCGTCGGCGTCGCGCGGTCGGCGCGGGCCGGTCGACAGCGTCGTGTAGACCGACATGTCCTGGCCGGTCGCCGAACGGGCGAGGACTCGCAGGATCTGCGCCACGTCGTTGAGCGTCGGGGTGATCTTTTCCAGCGAGGCGAGGACGACATGGACCTTGGGCAGCGCCTGGGTCAGGTCGCCGTTGCCTTCGTTGGTGACGATGATGGACGTCCCGGTCTCGGCGACGAGGAAGTTGGCGCCGGTCAAGCCGACGTCGGCGGAAAGGAAGCGGTCGCGCAGGATCGCGCGCGCCTCGCTGAGCAATTGCTCGGGCCGTGAAAGGTCGCGGTCGGGCGCGAGATCGCGATGGACACGGCGGAAGTCGGCCTCGATGTCGTCGCGGGTGACGTGGATCGCTGGGGCGATGATGTGCGAAGGCGCCTCGCCCCGCAGTTGGATGACATACTCGCCGAGGTCGGTTTCGACTGCAGTAATGCCCTCTCGCTCCAAGGCCGCGTTAAGCCCGATCTCCTCGGAGACCATCGACTTGCCCTTGGTCACCACCCTGGCGCCGCACGCCTTGCAAATGCCGAGGATGACCGCGATCGCCTCGTCCGAGTCGCGCGCGTAGTGCACGTGGCCGCCTGCCTCCACGACCTTGCGTTCGAAGGCCTCGAGATAGAGGTCGAGATGGGCGAGCGTATGGTCCTTGATCGCGCGCGCGCTGTCGCGAAGCGCGTCGAATTCCGGCAACCGCGCCACGGCGTCGGCGCGCCGGCTCATGAAGTTTCTTGCGTGCGGCAACGCGCGCTGCAACCGCTCGTCATGGAGCGCGTCGTGGACATTGTCCTTGAAGCGCGGCGTGGTGGCGGCGACGCTCATTTCGCTTGCGCCTCAGCTGGCTCGCCGATCGCCGGCTCGTCGGTCATGCCGGCCAGCACCTCTGCGACGTGGCGCGCCTTCACCGGCTTGCCCAGGCGCTGCAACTTGCCCGCCATGTTCATCAAGCAACCGAGATCGCCGGCGAGCAGCGTGTCGGCGCCGGTCGCGGCGATCTTGTCGGTCTTGCGGGCGACGATGGCGTTGGACAATTCGCCGTATTTGACCGCGAACGTGCCGCCGAAGCCGCAGCAGACGTCGGCCTCGTCGAGTTCGACCAGGCTGAGGCCCTCGACGCTGGCGAGCAACTTGCGCGGTTGGTCGTGCACACCGAGTTCGCGCAGACCCGAGCAGGAATCGTGATAGGCGGCGACGCCGGAAAAGTGGGCGGCGACGCTGGTGACGCCGAGCTTGTCGACCAGAAAGCTCGTTAGCTCGCAGCACTTGGCCGAGAAGGCGGCGGCCTTGATCGCCATGTCCGGCTCGTCGGCGAAAAGGTCCGGGTAGTGCTTGGCGAGCATGCCGGCGCAGGAGGCGCTCGGCGCCACCACGTAGTCGCAGCCGGCGAACGCGTCGATCGTGCGGCGGGCGATCGCCTGGGCGTCGGCGCGGTCGCCGGAATTGAAGGCCGGCTGGCCGCAGCAAGTCTGCGGCGGAACGACGACCTTGCAGCCAGCGTCCTCGAGCAACTTGACCGCGGCGAAGCCGACAGTCGGACGAAACAGGTCGACGAGACACGTGACGAACAGGCCGACGCGGAGCTGCGTCTTTGCCGCTTGGCTTTCCGGCACGTTTCGATCGCCCTCCCGGGGCGGCTGGTCGTTTGGCTGCCGCGCCGCCCTTGTCGCTCGTCCCGGCGCGCCCTAATGTTAAGCGGCATGATCCCGGATATCGCCACGCGTGTCTACAACCACACGTTCCGCATCGACCCGATCGTGCGGACGCTGCTGGATACGGACTTCTATAAGCTATTGATGCAGCAGATGATCTGGAAGCTGCATCGCGACCGCCAGGTCACCTTCCAGCTCCACAATCGCACCAGCGAAGTCCGCATCGCCGACGTCATCGACGAGCGTGAGCTGATCGACCAGCTCGACCACGCGCGTTCGCTTCGCCTGGCCAAGAACGAGCTGATCTGGCTCGCCGGCAACACATTTTACGGCACCCGGCAGATCTTCGAGCCCGACTTCATGGAGTGGCTGGCCGACTTCCGCCTGCCCGAATACGAGCTGACGCGCAAAGACGGACAATACGAGCTGCGCTTCGCCGGACCGTGGACGCACACGACGATGTGGGAAATCCCGGCGCTGGCGATCATCAACGAACTGCGAGCGCGCGCCGCCATGCGCGGCATGAGCCGCTTCAACCTCGACGTGCTCTACGCCCGCGCCAAGGCCAAGCTGTGGAGCAAGGTCGAGCGCCTGCGCGTGCTCGCCGCCGAGGGTCCGCTGAAGATCTCCGATTTCGGCACCCGTCGCCGCCACGGCTTTCTGTGGCAGCGCTGGTGCGTCGAGGCGCTGCAGGAGGGCCTCGGCGACAATTTCATCGGCACCTCGAACATCAAGCACGCGATGGACACCGGCCTCGAGGCGATCGGCACCAACGCCCACGAACTGCCGATGGTCTACGCCGCGCTAGCCGACGACGACGAGGCGATGCGGCAGTCGCCCTATGAAGTGCTGAGCGACTGGGCGCGCATGTATGGCGGCAATCTGCTGATCGTGCTGCCCGACTGTTTCGGCTCGACCGACTTCCTGGCGCGCGCCCCCGATTGGGTGGCGGACTGGAAGGGCGCCCGCCCGGACTCGAAAGAGCCGCTGGCGGCGGCTCAAGAGCTGATCGCCTGGTGGCGCAAGCGCGGGCGCGATCCGCACGAAAAGCTGCTCGTCCTCTCCGACGCCATGGACATCGACACGATCGAAGCGTCGGTCAGGGCGCTACGCGGCCGCCTCAACGTCTCGATCGGCTGGGGCACCAACCTCACCAACGATTTCAAGGGCTGCGCGACCGACGGGATCGACGGCGAGCTGAAGGCGATTTCGATCGTCTGCAAGGTCGCCGACGTCGACGGCCGGCCGGCGGTCAAGCTCTCCGACAATCCCAACAAGGTGCTCGGGTCGCCCGACGAGATTGCACGCTATCGCCGCGTGTTCGGCGCCAGGGGCATGATCCCGCAAGCCGTGGCGGTCTAGGCGTTTCGCCGCTGCTCGCGACGGTCACACCTCGAAAATGGATCCATCCATGTCATTGGACGCAGTTGTCACGGGCGCATCGACCGGCATCGGCCGCAGTGCGGTCAAGGTCCTGGTCGGCCACGGCTGGCGAGTCTTCGCCGGCGTTCGCAAGGTCGCGGACGCCGAATCGCTGCGCAAGGAATTCGGCGAGGCCGTCGAACCGCTACTGTTCGACGTAACCGACATCGCCGCCGTTCACCGCGCCGCGGACGAAACGCGCGTCAAGCTTGGCGGCCACACGCTCAAGGGGCTCGTCAACAACGCCGGCTTCGCGATCGGCGGACCGCTCGCGCTTCAGCCGGTCGACCAGATCCGGCAGGCGCTCGAAGTCAACACGCTCGGCGCGGTGACGGTGAGCCAGGCCTTCATTCCTTTGCTCGGCGCCGATCCGTCGCTCTCCGGCGGGCCGGGGCGCATCATCAACATCACCTCGGTCGCCGGCAGGATCGCCCCGCCATTTCTCGGCGACTACGCCATGTCGAAACATGCGCTGGAGGCGTTCAGCGACAGCTTGCGCCGCGAATTGATGATCTACGGCATCGACGTCGTCGTCATCGGCCCTGGGGCAATCGTCACGCCGATCTGGGACAAGGCCGAGGCGACCGACGACTCGGCTTACGACAACACCGACTACGGCCCGGTGCTCAAGCGATTCAAGGCGGCCTTCGTCAAGCGCGGGCGCCAAGGCCTGCCGCCGGAGCGCCTGGGCGAAACGATCCATCTCGCGCTGACCGCTGCAAGGCCGAAGGCGCGCTACGTCGTGTTGCGCAACCGGTTCGCCAACTGGACGTTGCCCTTGCTCCTGCCCAAACGCGTCCTCGACCGCATCATCGCGCGGGCGCTGGGGCTGGCCCGGCGCGCCTGAACCCGGGCTGGCCGCGCCAGCGCGCTCTCATCAGTTTGATTTTCCCTGTTTGGTCAACGGCGTAGGTCGTTGACCGAGCTGTTCGGGACGATTAGCGTCGCCGAGACCGCGCTCCGCACGGAGCGTGGCGGCCAAAACCCGCAGAGGTCGGCCGGAATCGGGGAGGATGCACGTGTTCCAACAACTCTTGACGCCGGTCGCGGACAGTCTGGGGCTGTCCTTCATCGCCGCCAGCCTGCCGATCCTGACGGTGCTGGTCCTCCTCGGATTGGCGCGCCGTCCCGCCTGGCAGGCCTCGCTGGCCGGCCTCGTCGTCGGGCTCATCGTCGCGGTCGGCCTGTGGCAACTGCCGCTCGGACTGGCGCTCGACGCGACGCTCAACGGCGTCGTGTTCGCGTTGTGGCCGGTGATGTGGATCGTGTTCAACGCGATGCTGCTCTACAACATCGCCGTCACCTCCGGCCGTTTTGACGCCTTCCGCCGCTGGACGCTCGACCACCTGCCCAATGACCGCCGCATCGTCCTGGTGGCGATCGGCTTCTGCTTCGGCGCCCTATTGGAAGGCGTCGCAGGTTTCGGCACGCCGGTGGCGATCACCAGTTCGCTGCTGATCCTGGTCGGTTTCGCGCCGCTCGAGGCCCTGGTCTACGTCCTGATCTTCAACACCGCGCCGGTTGCCTTCGGCGCGCTCGGCGCGCCGGTGACCACGCTCGGCGGCGTCACCGGCCTGCCCGCGCCGATCCTCGGCGCCATGATCGGCCGGCAATTGCCGTTCATGGCGCTGATCCTGCCGTTCTACGTGATGTTCGCCTACGGCGGCGCGCGCTCGGTCAAGGCGATCTGGCCGGCGCTGCTGGTCGCCGGCGCAAGCTTCGCGACGCTCCAGTTCGTCACCGCCAATTTCATCGACTATTCGCTGACCGACGTGTTCGCCTCACTCGGCTCGCTGATCGTCACTCTCGGCTTCCTCAAGTTTTGGCGGCCTGCGCCCGACCCCGAATTCGCCATCGTTCGTTCCGCCGATGCGCCCAACGCCGGCGCGGTGTCGGCCTGGCAAGGCTGGGCGCCGTGGCTGATCGTAGCCGCCGTCGTCATCGTCTGGACCTGGTTCAAGGTCTTCGCGATCGGCCAGGTCGCAATCCCCTGGCCGGGGCTCGACAAGGCGATCTCGATCACCCTTTACGACAACAAGCCCTACGCGGCGGTGTGGGTGTTCCAGCCGCTCGCCACCGGCACCGGCATACTCGTCGCGGCGCTGATCGCCGCGCTCGCCTTTGGACTCGGCATGGAGGGCTTCCTTGCCAGCCTGGCGCGCACGGCGCGGCAGATCTGGCTCGCCGTCGTCACGGTCTGCTTCATCGTCGGCCTCGCCTTCCTGATGAACTATTCGGGGCTGGCCTACACGCTCGGCAAGGGCGTGGCGTCGGTCGGGGCGGCGTTCGTCATCCTGTCGCCGTTCCTCGGCTGGATCGCGGTGTTCCTGTCGGGCAGCGACACTTCTGGCAACGCCTTGTTCGGCAACCTGCAAGTCGTCGCCGCCAAGCAGCTCGGCTTCAATCCCGTTCTGTTCGCGGCGGCCAATTCGTCGGGCGGCGTGATGGGCAAGATGATCTCGCCGCAGAACATCGCCACCGGCGTTTCGGTGACCGAACTCAAGGGACGCGAGGGCGAGGTGCTGGCCCGCACCTTCCCCCACAGCGTGATCCTGACGCTGATCTTCGGCTTGCTCGTGGCCTTGCAGCAATACGTCATTCCGTGGATCATTCCCGTCGTGCCGGGACACTGACGCACACGGGCGCGCGCCGACGCGGCGCGCGTCGTCCTCTTTTGAGGTCAACCATGGCGCAGATTGCGTTTCCGCCGCCTGATCCGACGATCCTTGCGCGGCGTGACGAGATCCTCGCCGGTCTGGCGGCGATCCTGCCTGCCGACGGCCTGATTGCCGATCTCGCCGGGCGGCGCGCCTTCGAGACCGACGCGCTGACCGCGTACCGTCGCGTGCCGCTCGCGGTCGTCCTGCCGCGCTCGGCCGACGAGGTCGCGCGCGTCATGCGGTTCTGCCGCGACGCCGGCGTCAATATTGTTGCGCGCGGCGCCGGCACCTCGCTGTCCGGCGGAGCGATCCCACAGGAGGATGCGATCGTCCTCGGCGTGTCGAAGATGAACCGTATCCTCGAGATCAATCTCGCCGACCGCTACGCGCGGGTCGAGGCCGGCGTCACCAATCTCGCCATTTCCGAAGCCGTTGCCGCAGACGGATTCTTCTACGCGCCCGACCCGTCATCGCAGCTCGCCTGCACGATCGGCGGCAACGTCGGCATGAACTCCGGCGGCGCGCATTGCCTGAAATACGGCGTGACGGTCAACAACCTGCTCGGCGTCCGGCTGGTCACGCTCGACGGCGATGTCCTCGACCTCGGCGGCCCTGAACTCGACGCTGCCGGCCTCGACTGGCCCGGCCTCGTGTGCGGCTCGGAGGGGCAGCTCGGCATCGTCGTCGAGGCGACGGTCAAGCTTATCCGCGCCGCCGAAGGCGCGCGGCCGGTGCTGTTCGGCTTCGATTCCTGCGCCGACGCGAGCCGCTGCGTGGCGGCGATCATCGGCGCGGGCATCGTGCCGGTGGCGATGGAATACATGGACCGGCCGGCGATCGCGATCTGCGAAGATTTCGCCCACGCCGGCTATCCGCTCGACGTCGAGGCGATGCTGATCGTCGAAGTCGAGGGGAGCGAAGCCGAGATGACGGCCGAACTCGCGCGCATCGCGGCGATCGCCAAGGCGCACGGCGTGCGCGTAATGCGCGAATCGATGTCGGCGATGGAGAGCGCGCAGATCTGGAAGGGGCGCAAGTCCGCCTTCGGCGCGACGGGCCGCGTCGCCGACTACATCTGTATGGACGGCACTGTGCCGACCAGCCGGTTGCCCGAGGCGCTGGAGCGAGTCGGCGAGATCTGCGCGGGCTACGGCCTGCGCGTCGCCAACGTCTTCCACGCCGGCGACGGCAACATGCATCCGCTCATCCTCTACGACGTCAACGATCCCGCCCAGCAGCAGAAGGCCGAGGCGGCGGGAATGGACGTGCTGAAGATGAGCGTCGCGCTCGGCGGCAGCCTGACTGGCGAGCACGGCGTCGGAATCGAGAAACGCGACCTGATGCCGAGCCAGTACGCCCCGGCCGACCTCGCCCAGCAGAAGCGGGTGCGCGCCGCCTTCGATCCACGGGCGCAGCTCAACCCGGCCAAGGTCTTCCCGCTGGCGGGGAGAGGCGCGTGATCGCCGACGCAGTCGCGACGCTGACGCCGAGCGACGAAGCGGAAGCCTCGGCGATGGTCGTCGAAGCGCGCGGTTGGGGCGAGACGCTCGACATTGCCGGCGGCGGCTCGCGCGCCGGGCTCGGCCGCCCGCCGGAAGGAAAGCGCCGCCTGTCAAGCGCACGACTCGACGGAATTGTCTTCCATGAACCGGCGGAGATGGTCTTGCGCGCCAAGGCCGGGACGCCGCTCGCCGCCGTCGAGGCGGCGCTCGACGCGCACAGCCAGATGCTGCCGTTCGAGCCGATCGACGGCCGCGCGCTCTATGGCGGCGGCGGGCCGACGGTCGGCGGACTCGTTGCGACCAACGCCTCCGGCCCGCGCCGCGTCAGCGCCGGCGCGGCGCGCGACAGCGTGATCGGACTGAGGCTGGTCAACGGCTGCGGCGAAGCGATCATGGCCGGTGGCCGGGTGATGAAGAACGTCGCCGGCCTCGACCTGGTCAAGCTGAATTGCGGCGCGTTGGGGACGCTCGGCTTCCTCACCGAGGCGACATTCAAGCTACTGCCGAAGCCGGAGAGCGAGGCGACCATCGTCATCCGCCGCCTCGACGACGCGCGCGCGGTCGCGGCGATGACGGCCGCGCTGGGCTCGCCGTTTGGCGTCAGCGGCGCGGCGATGCTGTCGCCCGGCATGGGACGCGAATTCTCGCGCACGTTCTTGCGCGTCGAGGGCGTCGCCGCCTCGGTCGACCATCGCGCCGACAAACTGCTCGCGCTGCTTGCCGAATTCGGGCCGGAGCGCGTGCTGAAGGGAGACGATTCGCGCCGGCTCTGGCGCGCCGTGCGCGACGCCGCGTTTCTCGCCGAGCCGCGCGAGCGCGCGGTCTGGCGGATCGGCGTCAAACCGTCGCGCGCCGTCGAATTTCTCGCCAGGCTCGGGCCCCGCGCGCTGGCGCATCTCTTCGATTGCGGCGGCGGCCTCGTGTGGCTCTCGACCGAGCCGACGCCGGCCGACGCCGCCGCCGTGCGCGCTGCGCTCGCCCCGTTCGGCGGCCACGCGACGCTTGCGCGCGCGCCGGACGCTCTGCGCGCCGCGGTCGAGGTCTTTCCGCCGCAACCGCCCGCGCTCGTGGCGCTGACGCGGCGCGTCAAGGCGGCCTTCGATCCCGACGGCGTCTTCAATCCCGGCCGCATGTACGCGGGGATTTGAAGCGTGCAGACTCATTTCGCCCCCGAGCAGCTCGCCGATCCGCGTACTCAGGCGCTGGAGAAGATCCTGCGCTCCTGTGTCCATTGCGGCTTCTGCACGGCGACCTGCCCGACCTATGTCGTCACCGGCGACGAGCGCGACTCGCCGCGCGGGCGCATCTATTTGATCAAGGATCTGCTGGAGACAGGCCGGGCGCCGACCGACGACGACGTCTGGCCGATCGATCATTGCCTGTCGTGCAACGCCTGCATGACCACCTGCCCGTCCGGCGTTGAATACCGCCGCCTCGTCGACCACGCGCGCGTCCTGATCGAGAGCCGCTACAAGCGGCCGCTCGCCGACCGGCTGATGCGCGCCGCGCTCGCCCGGCTTTTGCCGTCGCGGACGCTGTTCGCCCTCGGCCTGCGGCTTGGCGCGCTGGCGCGGCCGTTCGCGCCGCTGATCGCCGCCCTGCCCCGCATCGGGCCGCAGCTCGCGGCGATGCTCGCGCTGGCGGCGAGACGCAAGCCGCAGGCGACGGCGCCGGGCCACGCCGAAGTCACAATCAATCAACCCGCCCCCGGAGGCCGCCGTGTCGCGCTGCTGACCGGTTGCGCGCAGGCCGTGCTGGCGCCCGAGATCAACGCCGCGACTGAGCGCCTCCTGCGCCGCGCCGGCGTCGCGGTGGCGCCAGCGCCGGGCGAAGGCTGTTGCGGCTCGCTGCTGCATCACATGGGCCGCGAGGCTCAGGCGCAGGCGCAGATGCGCGCCACGATCGACGCCTGGACGCGCCTGATTGACGGCGATGGGCTGGAGGCGATCGTCATCACGGCGTCGGGATGCGGCGCGACAATCAAGGACTACGGCGTTCTGCTCGCCGACGATCCGGCCTACGCCGGCAAGGCGGCCCGTGTTGCCGCTCTGGCGCGCGACGTGACCGAATATGTCGCCGGGCTCGGCCTCGCCTTCGCCGCGCCGCGACCGCTCGTCGTCGCCTACCATGCCGCCTGCACGCTGCAGCACGGGCAGAAGATCGTCGAACCGCCCAAGGCGCTGCTTCGGCGCGCCGGCTTCGAAGTCCGCAATCCGGCCGAGAGCCACCTCTGTTGCGGCTCCGCGGGAACCTACAACATCCTCCACCCCGAGACCGCCGCTGCTCTGCGCAGGCGCAAGGTCGGCAACCTCGAGCGGCTGAAACCCGACGTCATCGTCGCCGGCAACATCGGCTGCCTGACCCAGATCGCCAGCGCCACCGCTGTGCCGGTCGTCCATACGGTGGAACTGCTCGACTGGGCGAGCGGCGGGCCGGCGCCGCTCGGCGTCGAGGGCTGACCTTCGCCTGACGCCGGATCCGGCCCCGTCAGCCGCGTGCAGAACGATTCGCCGATCTCCAGTTATCAAGGCGTTAGGCGCCAAAAAACGCGCGGCGCGCGGGCGCTCCGTCCGGCTTCGGCCGCCTCATTTTAACAGTGTATACTAGTGTAATTATCGACGCCCCCTCTAGGCCGTCGCCTCGTCGGCGACCGCGGCGAGGAAGTCGGCCATCGCCGCGAGGATCGCCTCGTTGCCGGCGTCCACGCCATGTCGCCGCGCAAGCCAGCGCGGGTCGTTGTAGCCGACGAAGGTCGCGCCGGACGCGTCGCGCCACACCAGCGCCTTCAGCGGCAGGTCGATGCCGATCGTTTGCGCGGCCTGCATCAGCGGCGTGCCCGCACGCGGATTGCCGAACACGAGAACCTCAGTCGGCGGCAGCGCCAGGCCGACCGCCGCGGCGGCGAACGCGTGATCGATGCGCGCGACCACGGCCGCGCCGCGCGCCGTCACCGCGGCGGCGAGCCGATCCATCGTCTCCTTCGGGTCACGGCGGCTCGGGCGGACGATCATGCCTTCCGGCGTCATGAGAATTCTCCCGCCGCTTCTGCGCCACTGGCGAAGGCTAGCGCGAGCCCAGCCTCTCGACCAGCGAAGAGCGCTCCAACTGGACTCGACAAACACGCCCGGTCCGCGCGAAAGTTCGCCAACGGCCGGTAGGAGAGCGCCATGCTGAATCTCCGCGCATCGTCCTACGCGACGCTTGTCTGCGCTACGGTCGTTCTCGCGCCCCTCGCAGGCGAGGCCGCGCAGACCGTCCCCTTTGTCGGCTGCGCGAGCGACGGCCAGCAGGGGCCGGTTGCCGCGCCGAAAGGCCAACCGAAGACGCTGGATATCGACCCCGCGGCGGCCAAGGGGCTCGCCTGGTATCAGGCGGAATACTCGGCTGGCGCGTTGGCGCCGCGCGGCTGGAAATGCTTCTCACTCTACGGCTCGAGCGGGACGACGCTGGCGATCGCTCCGACCGGCGCGCTGAACGACGCGAGCCAGCCGATCGCCGGTCCCGCGGTCGTCCTCACTGACGATTCCGGCGGCACGAGCGGCCGCTTCGACGTCGCCAAGATCGCGGCGCGCGTCTTCGCCGGGCCGGAGAAGGCGTTCGTCGCATCGGTGATCGCCGAGGGGGTCGAGCCGAAGGGAGATTTCCCCGCCGGCCCCTACCCGTCCGACAAGCTGACCTACAAAACGCCGACCCTGGTGGAGTTCGCGACGCCGGCCGGCAAGGACGGGCTGGGAACCGCTGACCGGCTCGCCAAGAGCGCGCTGCCAGTCATCGGCCTCGCCAAGCTCGTCGGCCCGGCGGACGGGCCCGATCTCTATCTGCTCTCCGTCCGCCTTCCGGCGACTGGGGCCGATCTCGGCGCGGCAATCGTCAGCGCCGCCGAGGCGACCCTGCCCAACACGTCACAGTGACCGCCGCGTTTGCCCGCCTGTCCCGCCGGGCCTAGAAAAGCCGCGCTTTCGCGGGCTTCATCAGGAATTGCGCCATGCCTTTCTCCGGCTTCGGCCCTCAGGCCGTTCCCTTCTTCAAGGCGCTCGCCTTTCACCAGACCAAGGACTGGTTCGAGGCCAACCGCGCGATCTACGAGGACGAGATCAAGCGGCCGCTCGGCGACCTGGTCGAGGAACTCACGGCTCGTTTCGCCAAAGCGAAAACGCCGCTCAAGGGCGACCGCAAGGCGTCGCTCTTCCGCATCAACCGCGACGTGCGCTTCGCCAAGGACAAGAGCCCGTACAAGACCAACGCCGGCGCGGTGCTGTCGCGGACCGGAACGAAGAACGATCCCGGCATGCTGTACTTCCATGTCTCCGCCGAGGGCTGCTTCGCCGCCGCCGGCTTTTGGCAGCCCGAGCCGGAAGCGCTGGCGCGGCTGCGGGCGGCGATCGTGCGCACGCCGAAGGCGTGGAAGGCCATGGTCGCCAAGCTCGCCGGCGGCGGCCTTGAGCTCGAAGGCGAATATGCAATGAAGCGCGCGCCGCGCGGCTACGAGGCGATCGAGGATGCGGAAATTGCCGCCGCGGTCCGCAACGGGTCGTTCATCTGCTCGCGCGACATCGCCGACGCCCGGCTCGCCAAGCCTGCCCTGGTCGACGACGTCTTCGCCTTTGCCCGTGACGCTATGCCGCTGCTGAAGTGGGGTTGGAGCGCGGTCGTCGACGCGCGCGGCGACGGCTAGAGCCGTCGTTTTCGGGTGGCGCGGGCGCTCCGGCTCGACGATGATGTCGGGAGGAGCGCATTGCAATTAGGTGGAAACTGCGCTGCCGCGTCCCTTCTCCCCGCAAGCGGGAGTGGGGATCGCGGCGCCGCAGTTCGAGCTGAGTGCCGCGCGCCTGGACCTCATGGATGCGGACCAATGCTTGATTTTCCTGCTGTTGCGATCACGCCCGACGCCGACTACGCGATCGTGCGAAAAGCGATCGAGTTCATCTCGACCCGCTGGCGAGACCAGCCGTCGATTGAAGCGATCGCGGACCATGTCGGTCTTTCGGCGTCGCACTTCCAGCACGTCTTCAAGCGCTGGGCGGGGCTGACGCCGAAGGCCTTCCTGCAGGCTTTGACGATCGATCGCGCGCGCGAGCTGTTGCGTGATTCGGCGAGCGTGCTCGACGCCGCCTATGACGTCGGCCTGTCGGGACCGAGCCGCCTGCACGACCTGTTCGTCACCCATGAGGCGTTGACGCCGGGCGACTACCGACGCGACGACCTCGAACTCGCCTATGGCTTTCACCCCTCGCCGTTCGGCGAAGCGATCGTCGTCGCCGCGCCGCGCGGCCTTGCCGGTCTCGGCTTCGTCGACGACGAAGACCGCGCCTCAGCGCTCGCCGACATGCAGCGACGATGGCCGCGCGCGCACTTTGTCGAGGACAAGGACGCGACGGCGCCGCTCGCCGCCCGCGCCTTCAATTCGGCGCAGTGGCGGCCCGACGCGCCGCTGCGAATCGTCATGATCGGCACCGACTTCGAGGTGCGGGTGTGGGAGACGCTGCTCGCCGTGCCAATGGGCCGCGCGACGACCTATTCCGACATCGCGCGTCATCTCGGTAAGCCCAAGGCGGCGCGCGCGGTCGGCGCGGCGGTCGGGCGCAACCCGATCTCGTTCGTCGTCCCCTGTCATCGCGTTCTCGGGCGCTCTGGCGCGCTGACCGGCTACCATTGGGGCCTGGCGCGCAAGCAGGCGATCATCGGCTGGGAAGCCGGCCGCACGCAGGCGAGCTAGGGTGAATAGGAATTGGTTGGAATCACCCTTTGCGTCATGGCCGGGCTTGACCCGGCCAACCAAGCGGCGGCGCTTGGCGTAGAAGGGGACCGGCCGATTCGTCGACCGACACGATCTGGATGGCCGGGTCAAGCCCGGCCATGACGGCGGATCGTGGCTCGCGCATCTTACAAAACAAGAAGCCCGCGCCGGGTTCCCGGGCGCGGGCCTATAACCTTGGCCGCAACCGAATGTTCCCGGTCGAGGCGATACTTTTCCAGCCTTACAGCGGTTTCAGATTGTCGGCCGACGACTTG
>Ga0181522_10000887_pt1 | contig 19729 bp, 16 predicted proteins | sample PEATcosm2014_Bin_27_FD_121103 | JGI IMG/M metagenome (GOLD analysis project Ga0181522, IMG submission 121103) | Peatland microbial communities from MTU Mesocosm Facility, Houghton, MI, USA - PEATcosm2014_Bin05_10_metaG | ecosystem: Environmental > Terrestrial > Soil > Wetlands > Peat | place... | reverse complement strand
ATCGACTCGGCGACGGAGCTGCTCACACCGAGAGCGTCCGTTACGAGCAGGTGCACGGTGTGGCTGCCGGGGGTCGAGAAGGACGTCGAGACGGTCTGGGCCCCTGGGGCGAAGCTGCCCGTGTCCGCCAGGTCCCAGGCGTAGCCGACGATCGCGCTGCTCGGATCAGTCGAGGTCGAGACGAGCGAGACGTCTTCGCCGACATGGGGTTCGGCCGGGAACCAGCTGAAGGAGGCGGTGGGCGCAGGCGGGGTCGCCGGGGCGAGAACGGTGAAGGTGCTCGCCGCGCTCACCCCCACGTTGCCGACGTCGTCAGCCTGTTCGGCGGTAGCCGTATAGGTGCCTGCAGAGAGCCCTCCCAACCTCGCCGACCAGCTGCCCGCCGTGACGCCACCCGAGCCGCTCTCGATAGGACTCCCGCTCACAGCCACGCCGGCATAGACCTTCACCGTCACCTGCCCGTCGTCCCCCGGCGCTCGACCCGCCGTCCCGCTCGCTTCGAGCGCCGCCGCGGCTGGGACTGCGGCTCCGGAGGGCTTCGCGAGCGTCACGACGGGCGCGTCGGCGTCGACGGTGAACGTGATGGGCAGGCTGAACCCCGGCTGCCCCAGCGGCCCTTCCTGTTCGGCCTGGACCGTGTAGGTGCCATCACCGAGCGGGGCGCCCAGCCCCGTCGACCATGCGCCACCCGCCAAGGACGTCGTCACTTTGCGCAACGGCGAGCCGGTGGCGGAGCCGCCGACGTAGAGCCTCAACGTGACCTTCGTCGCATCTTCGGGCCCCGTCGAGCCCTGCCCCGAAAAGACCGGCTCCGGTCCCGCGAACAGAGCACCTTCACGCCTGACGAGCCCTTCCCCGAACAACGTCACCTGCGGCGAGCCGCTGACCGAGAAGGACACCGGCTGGCTCACCCCCACGTTGCCGACGTCATCGGCCTGTTCGGCGGTCGCCGTATAGGTGCCCGGAGAGAGCGCCCCCAACTTCACCGACCAGGCGCCTGCCGTGACCGCACCCGAGCCGCTCTCGACGGGGCTCCCGCTCGCAGACCCGCCCGCATACACCTTCACCGTCACCTGCGAGTCGTCCCCAGGCGCCCGACCCGCGGTCCCGCTCGCTTCGAGCGCCGACGTTCCCAGCACGCCACCGCCGGCCGGGGCCGTCAACGTCACGACAGGCGCGTCTGCGTCGACGGTGAACGTGATGGGCGGGCTGAACCCCGGCTGCCCCAGCGGCCCTTCCTGTTCGGCCTGGACCGTGTAGGTGCCATCGCCGAGCGGGGCGCCCAGCCCCGTCGACCACGCGCCATCCGCCAGGGACACGGTGACGGTACGCAACGGCGAGCCGGTGGCGGAGCCGCCGACGTAGAGCCTCAACGTGACCTTCGTCGCATCTTCGGACCCCGTCGAGCCCTGCCCCGAAAAGACCGGCTCCGGTCCCGCGAACAGAGCACCTTCACGCCTGAGGAGCCCTTCCCCGAACAACGTCACCTGCGGCGAGCCGCTGACCGAGAAGGACACCGGCTGGCTCACCCCCACGTTGCCCGCCTCGTCGCTTTGTTCGGCGATCAACGTGTAGATGCCGTTGGCCAGCTCCGGACCGGAGGCGCCCGTGCTCCAGGCCCCTTTTTCGCCTGCCGTGAGCTCGACTTCGTAGAGCGGCCTTTCGCCTTCCCGCATCGGCGAGCCGTAGATCGCCACCTTGACACCCGGCAGGTCGCCCGCAGCCGTGCCGGCCGTACCCGAGATGACCGGCCTGGCAGTCTTCAGCTGCGCGTCCTGGGATGGTTCGACGACCGAGACCGCCGGCGCCGTCAGGTCGACCGTGAAGGTCCGGTGAGAGGAGAGGCCCGTGTTGCCTGCCTCGTCATGCTGGCTGGCCTGAGCCGTGTAGGTGCCCGCCGGAAGGCTCGGGGTCGTGAAGGTCCAGCTGTTCCCGCTCAGTACCGCCGCCCCTTTGGCTGCGACCGTCCCGCTCGGGCTCGTGCCCACGTAGATCGTCACGGCTACAGCCTGGATGTCGCCCTCTGCCTGGCCCAGCTGGCCCTCGAGCGAGACGGCCTGATGGTTCGTGTAGGCGGGTGGTGCCTGCATCGTCAGGACGGGCGCGACCGTGTCGACCGTGAAGACCGCTTCTTCGCTGCGGCCTTCGTTGCCGGCCGCGTCGCGCTGGCTGACCTGGGCCGTGTAGGTGCCGTCGGCCAGGGCCGGGGGCGTGAGGGACCAACTCGACCCCGCAGGCGTCACGGCTTCTTCGCTGACGATTGCGCCGGCCGTCCCTTCTCCTTCGTAGATGCGGACGAGCACCGTGGGCAGATCGCCTGCTTCCGTGCCGGCTGCGCCCTGCAGGGTGGGCGTGGGATCGTTCGTCTGGGCGGGCAGTGGCTGCAGCGAGACAGCTGGGGCGACGGTGTCCACGACGAAGCTGATCGGCCCGGCGGTCCCGGCTTCGCCGAGTTCGCTCTGTTCGGCCTGCACCGTGTACTGCCCGTCCGGGAGCCCTTCTTCGCAGGCGACGCTCCATTCGCCATCCGGTTCCACGACCGCCGTGGCACTGCAGAAGGGCAGGCCCTTCGCAAGAGGCCCTGCGTACACCGAGACCGTCAACGGGTCCAGGAGATCGGTCGTCGTGCCCTGGATCTCGGGATGCGAGGCCCCGATCCGGGCTTCGGCGAGAGGACTCGACAGCGCGACGGTCGGCCCCGACGCTAGAGCCGGGGGGGCGTGAAGGCAAAGCAACAGGAAGGCGGCGAGCGCGCTCGCCCGGGCGAGACTCCTTGCATGGGTCATAGGAAGCGCTGCCAGACCTCGCTGTCGGTCGGTTCGACCCCCACGGCAGCGACACCCCTCCAGGAATGCGGCACGTCACGGGGCCCTGCTTGGGGGCTGGGAATCATACGCCCGCGGAGCGGATTTGCCGCTCTCTCCGCAATTTTCGATACGATACGTATCGTATCTAATTTGATCGGTCAGCCAACTGACAGGGAGGATCGGCGGTGCAGCCACTTGCCAAGACGGAGCTGGGGGCGACGGGCATGCAGATCACGAAGGTCGGCCTGGGAGCATGGGCGATCGGGGGCGGGGACTGGGAGTTCGGCTGGGGTCCCCAGCAGGACGAGGAGTCGATAGAGGCGATCCACGCGGCCCTCGAGCTAGGCGTGAACTGGATCGACACGGCGGCGGCATACGGGTTCGGTCGCTCCGAGCAGGTCGTGGGGATGGCCCTGCAGGGTCTGCGGGAGCGTCCCCTCCTCTTCACGAAGTGCTCCCTGCTGGAGGGTCCCGAGGGCAAGGTCGTGCACAGCCTGCGCCGCGACTCTGTCCGCCGTGAGGCGGAGACGAGCCTGCAGCGCCTGGGCGTCGACGCGATCGACCTGTACCAGATCCACTGGCCCGACCCCGACGAGCAGGTCGAGGAGGGCTGGCGGGCGCTCGCCGAGCTCAAGGAGGAGGGCCTCGTACGTCACATCGGCGTCTCCAACTTCGACGTGGCCCAGATGCGAAGGGCGCAGGAGATCGCGCCGGTAGAGACGCTTCAGCCGGAGTACTCCCTGATAGCGCGCGAGGCCGAGGAGGAGATCCTCCCCTTCGCCGAGCAGGAGGGCATCGGCGTGATCGTCTACTCGCCGATGGGCTCGGGCATGCTCGCGGGCGCGATGAGCAGAGAGCGAATCGAGAGCCTGCCGGCAAGCGACTGGCGCAGCCGCGACCGGCGCTTTCGGGAACCGCAGTTGGCAGGGCATCTCGCCACGGCCGAGCAGGTCCGCGAGCTGGCGGAGAGCCTCGACGTGGCGCCGGGCGCCATCGCGATCGCATGGACCCTCCGCAACCCGGCTGTGGACGGGGCGATCGTCGGGATGCGAAAGCCCGAACAGGTCCGGGAGCTGCTGGGCGCAGCCTCGCTGGTGCTCCCCGAGGCCCTCCCGGAGGGCTGGTGAGCCAGACGGGCGCTGCTGTCACGACGGTGCGCCGAGGTCGCCCCCGCAGCGAGAGCTCCCGGCAGGCGATCTTGCGCGCCGCGGGAGAGCTGCTGCTGGAGCAGGGTCTGGGCGGAACCAGCATCGAGGCCGTCTCGCGCCTCGCCGGCACGAGCAAGGCGACGATCTATCGGTGGTGGCCTTCGAAGGAGCTGCTGGCCGTCGACGTTCTGCTGGCCGAGTGGCACGACGAGGCGACGAGCGCCGAGGACACCGGCACCCTCGCGGGCGACCTGCGGGCTGTGATCCTGCCGTGGACTCGCGATCTCCGCTCGAGGCCATACGCCCGCATCGTCTCCGGTCTCGTGGCAGCCGCCCTCGGCGACGAGGACTTCGCGCACGATTACCGTGCCCGTTTCGTGGAGCGCCGCCGCGAACGGGGACGGGCCGCCCTCGCGCGGGCAGCGGCGAGAGGCGAGATTCCGGCCGACACCGATGTCGAGCTGGCCCTCGACATGCTCTACGGCCCCATCTACCACCGCCTCCTTCATGGTCACGAGGAAGTGGACGAGCCGTTCGCGGAACAGGTCATAGCGGCAGTTGTGCGCGCCGTGGCGCCAGGATCGAGCGCCGGGTGAGAACGACGAAGGGCTCCAGCGCAAAGGCCGGCGCCGACTGCCGGGCGTTTGCCTTCCCGTGCGGGCGTGGCCCCGCACGGGAAGGCTACGCCCAGGCTGTCGCCTAGAGGCCTTCGACCCCCAATTTGAAGCGTTTGTAGACTTCACCCACTTCGTTGGGGTGACCGATTTCTTTCGCTTCGCCGGGTCCGGCTTCCGATTCGAGGATGCCGAAGGACTCGGCTTCGGTCGGATGCCAGGCGTACTCGTCGTACCAGATCGCGATGGCGCACACCGGCGTCAGCCCGCTGGGAGCGCTCGTGACTTCACCTTTGTGAACTTTCTTCAGGAAGCTCCAGTACGCTTCCATGTATTCACCCACCGCGGTCCAGGAGCCGACCGAGTTGGGGTATCCGGGAGCAGCCGCGACACCGTACTCGGTGATCGCCATCGGCACCGTCAGCCCCGTCCATTCCTTGACGATCGCCTGCTGCTTCATCCGGCGCTGCGAGCCCCAGTCCTGGCCCGAGGTGTCTTCGTAGGTGTACTGTGCGCCCAGGCCGGGACCGATGCCCTCGATGTAGGCCGGCCCGTGCGTTTCTTCGCCATTCCATTTGAATTCGGAGACTTCGCCCGTCACGGCGCCGTTGCTGGTCCGTGACTGCGACCCCCCAGAGGCGGCCTGCTTGATCTTGAGGTTGCCCCCGAGCGGGCGCAGCAGCAGCCAGTATTTGGTGCCTTCGCTGACGGGTGCGTAGAGGCTCGTCACTTCGTGGACCGTTTCAGCGGCGCTGCAGCTGCAGCCGACCGTGCTCGTATCGACCGCTTCGCCGGGTTTACCGGCGTTGTCCTTGACGACAGCGGCCTCTATGCCTGTGGCCGTGGAGCCGCTGCTGCCCGTGCGGAAGTCCACCGTCTCGACAGTGCCGGCCGTGGCTGCTGTGAATTGGTAGGCGACCGCGTGTTCCTTTTCGATTGTCAGGTTGGAGGTCTGGCTGGCCGTGCTTCCGATCAGTTTCTGCGTTCCTTCGTTGGCGTAGAGGAGGTTCGGGTAGCGCTGCGGCACCGTCATCTTGCCGTCGTAGGGGTGCGAGACGAGGTAGTTGCCGTTGGGCAGCCAGGTCCTCGGCTCGAGCGCTTCCGTCAGTTCGGTGTGATTGACCGTGCCCAGTTCTTTCATCCATTCCTGCGCTTCTTTGTCGGGCGAGGTCTGCACCTGCAGGCCGAGCGGCACCGGGATTTCGTGTTCGCGGAAGACTTTGGCCGTAGCGATGAACCCTTCGCCGAGAGCTTTCGCGGTGAGCCCTTCTTTGATCACTTCTTCGCCGATCCCACCCGGCCACCACTCGTTGCCCAACTCGATCAAGGCGAGCGTCGATTTTTCGTGCGCCCCCAGTTCTTCGTACTGTTCGAGGAGCGTCTTTTTGGTGTAGGAGCCTTTTTCGGTCGGGCGCAGGAGCCAGCTGAGCCAGTCGACCTTCATCCCCAATTCGTAGGCCCATTCGGTCGTCTGTTTCAGGCTCGGTTCCCACCATTCCATCTGTTCGCTGCGCCGTCCGATCTTCGCCCCCGCCGTCGCCGCCCTTTCCCAGTCCACCTTGCCGATCGTCGAGTCGATGTCGACACCTCCGATCGGCTTGAGCGTTTCTGCGCCCGCGACCTGCACGGGTCCGGCGGCGAACGAGACGAGCACGAACAGAGTCGAGAGAAGGGTCGCGAAGGCGACGCTGAGACGACGCATGATTACCTCCGTATCATTGCGACGAGGGCGAGGGTGACAGCGCGCGCATCGTAGCGATGGCGCCTGCGCTGTTCGTCCATGTGGAACTCGGCTTGCCCCTGCCGCGCCGCGTTCCGGCGTTCCGCCTCGGCCTGATCTGCCTGCAAAACGGGGACTCGTGCCGCACTCCCACGCGAGCGCGAGCACTTGTCAGGCGGTGTCTCTCACCTAACGCTGACTACCTCCGATTCAGAACCGAAGGGAGGGGACGATGCCGGCGAGCGAGACCGGGCGTGAAGCAGCTAGAGGGGGGGCACCTGGTTGTCGACCTGAGTGCCGTGGTAGAGGTGATCCTGACTCCGGCAGGCAGCCGGGAAGAAGAACTGGACGCTGTCGCTGCGAACGCCGTTGTAGCTCGCGAATAGGGTCGCGTGGCCGATCGTGCCCGCCGTGCAGCCGGGATCGTTGCTGGCCCTGACGCGTACGACGATCTTCATGACGTTACCCGGGTAGCCCCACATCACGGCGTAGTGCGAGTGATAGACGAGGTGGTGTTCGACCGACATCGTGATCGCGCGAGTTGGCCGCCCAGCCGAGCGCTGTTCCTGGCAGAGGATGCCCGAGACCGTGTTTGCTTGCAGGTCGACGTTGCCGTGGCCGCGGGCGTAGCTGCCGGCGGCACCAAGAGGCGAGCCGGTGTGAAAGCCCCACGGCGGGATCCCGTAGACGATCGGGATCTGGCCGCAGCCGGGGGTGTATGCGAACGCCGTGCCGGCCGTGCCACCCAGCGACAGGGCCACGAGCAGCGCCAAGAACCACGAACCACCGAAGCGACTGATCACCGACACGCGTTCATAGAAGCGCAGCCGTGGAGGCTCAGCGGCGCCATGTGGACGATCGTTGCGTCCGGCGAGGCCGACCTGCCGAGGGCTCCACGAGTTGCAAGTGGTCGTCTCCCCGCTCGCAGCCGTTCCGACGCATCTCGAACCCGTACCCAGCCTGGGAGCGGATCAAGGATCTTCATGACACGCGCCCTCCGGACGGCCCGTGAGGACCCGATCAGGCGACTTTGAGGTACTGACGCAGAGCCTTGCGAATCACTGAGGAAGTGGTCTCGTGGTCGTGATCGGCCCGTCTAGCGAGCGCTTCGCGAAGCTCGGGATCAAGCCGCACCGACTCCACGCCGGCTGCTGCCGACCCCATCGGCGGTCGCCCTCCTCGCCGTCGGAGTATCTCGTCCACGTCATAGCCAGCCCCAGCCTCGGCGCTCAGCTCTTGCACGAGCTCATCGGTGATTGTCTTCCCGCTCGCAGTCTTTCCGTAGATCTTGTCCGCCATCTCAGTCCCTGGGCAGCAGCGCTCGATACTTCGGCCGCATCGCCATTGCATGGATCGCCAACTCTGATCCATCATCGCGCACGATCGTGACGACCTCCAGCAGCGTCGCGCTGCGAGCAGGCCCGAGATAGAGCCTGGTGTCGTCGTCTCGATCCTCGATGATCATCGCGTTGGCGGTTGCGTGTTCGATGTCTGCTCGGCGATCCCGTGCTTGCGCGCCGAGGCATGGATGTCCACACGAGGAATTGTAATACGAAACCCCGACGAGCGCCTCCGTGGCCTCTGATCCGACGGCTACACGAGGAGCGATTTGCGACCTAGATAGGTCGGAGATCCTCGACCTGGCAAGGGCAATCAGCAAGCTCAACGATCTCTGGGTCGCCGGTGAGGAGCGTCAGATCGTGAGCCGCGGCGGTCGTGACCGCGAAGCAGTCCCCAAGAGCGATCGTGGCTCGTGCCTTCAGACGTGCGACCTCGATCATCCGGGCAGTCCCTGGAAGGTCCAGCGCGAACGCAGCCCGCAGGTCCCGCAGCGTCTCGTCAGCCGCGCTGCGCCCCTGATCGCGCTCTACCCGGTAGTAGACCTCCACGAGGTTGACCCAGCTGAGGACCGGACGGTCCGCGAGCAGCCCCTCGACCCTGGAGAGCGCCGGCTCCTCGCCGTCCAGCCAAGCAAGGACCGTCCAGGAGTCCAGGCAGACGCTCACCGCGGCTCGCGGGCGCGATCCTCGAGCAGGCGAGCCGCCATCCCCGTCTTCGCGAAGCGGCCGCCCAGTCGTACGGGGGATCGCCGCGCGTAGAGCACTATCTCCTCGTCGCGCAACTCGAAGTCCACCTCATCGCCGGGCTGCAGGTGGACGCGATCCCGCAACGCCTTAGGGATCACCACCTGCCCCTTTGCACCGATTCGACCTGTCATACCGCATGAGTATAACCATATCCGGCGGCAGGAAGCGCTGGATTTCGAACAACGACCTCGCACCTCTTGAAAACGGAGGGGGAGGGATTCGAACCCTCGTCGGAGGAATCTCCCCCGAAACGGTTTTCGAGACCGCCGCATTCAACCGCTCTGCCACCCCTCCTGGGGACGCCGGGAGCGTCGAGCGAAGGCTAGACGATACGTGCGCCCATTCGAGGACAGGCTCAGGAGGCGGCGTGCTCGGGCTGCCGAGCGCCGAGCGCAGCCGCTATCGAGTCGGCCCAGCTCTCTATCTGCTCCCAATCCCTGCGGTCGCACAGCTCCGGCGGGATCTTGCGGGCCATGCGCTTGCGGATGAAGCCGGCGTCCTCGTCGACCTTGCCGCCGAACACGACATGCTCGTGAGCGCCGAGAACGGCCGCCGCCCGCTCGACCCGCTTCGGCCTCGTGAAGCGCTCGGCCGCGGCCGGGTCTGCCGGGTCCTCCCCGGCCGGGCCGCTGCTGAACAGCCAAACCTGGCGCTCCCCCAGCTGCGGCTTGGAGAGCAGCCGCAGCGCGTCGGCACGCCAGCGCCCGGCGTATACGGCGCTGCCCAGGACGACCGCCTCGTAGTCCTCGAGCGACCTGACTCGCCCGGCCTGCATGACGTCAACGGCCAGCCCTGCATCGGCCAGCCTGCGGCCGATCGCCTCCGCGATCTCCGCCGTCGCGCCGTGCTTGCTGCCGTAGGCGACCAGAACTCGCTGCTTCTCGCTCATGGGACCACCGTAGGCCCGGGCCCTGCAGTCGCCATCCGTCCATAGCCGCGACGACGACGGGGCCGACTACCAACTCGACGCCGTCAAGCGGTGGCGTCGCTCAGGAGTGGTGTGACGCCTTGTGCGCCGCAGCCCGCTGGGCCAGCACGGCCGCGCTCGCCGTCTTGTAGGCCGATACGAGGTTCGACAGCGATTCGTGGGAGGTCTGGCCGAAGTCGGGCATGTCGAGCGGGCTGCTCGCGCCTGCCGGCAGGATGCCGAGCTCCAGGTGGGGAGCGTCTGAGATGCCGACCCTGCCGCAGCCGACGTCGGCGATCGGCTGTCCTGCGCTGACGTGGGCGCCGACCGGGACGAGGTCGGGGCTGGCGTGGCCGTAGTAGACGTAGCGGCCCGCATCGGGGCCGCCTTCGACGAGCAGCACAGGCGCCCACCTGCCGAAGCCTTCCAGGCCCTCGTGGACGATCGTGCCCGACGCCACGGCAAGCTCCTGCAGGTGCGAGCCGCACTGGTTGGCCGTTCCGCCGAGGTCCACGCCCTGGTCGAGCGTCCACCAGCTGCGCGGCGCCACGTGGGCCAGCGGGTACAGCGGGAACACCCAGCCTTTCGGGCTGAGCGGGTAGGGGCTCGTGCTGAAGACCGGCTCGGCCGGCAGCCCCGACGCGGTGGGCGAGCTGCCGCCAGTGCCCGGGCCGGCCGGCGTCGTAGTCGTGGGCGTCGTCGCAGTGGGAGCTTCCGCCCCGCCGATCGTGCCCGCGGAGGCTGTCGGCACCGCAATCAGGGCGACCAGCAAGACCGGGATGCACGCCCGCGGGCGCGTGAAGAGCCTCAGCATCTGCCTCTCATCGTCGGCCGACGGGGTTAGCTGACGGGCTAGCGATCCTTCGCCTCCCGCGGATTACCGCGGAACTCGCCCCAACAACATGGGCCCCCCGCTCCCGGGCACAGCCCGGGATTAGGCAGGCGCCAGCCTAACGCACAGGGCCGGCGGCACGCGCCGCGCCGCTCACCGCCGCGAGGAGAAGAAGTCGCTGAGCAGGGCGCCGCACTCCTCAGCCAGCAGGCCCCCGGCCACCTCCGGGCGATGGTTCAGGCGCGGCTCTCCGAGCACGTCCAGGGCGCTGCCGCAGGCGCCCGCCTTGGGGTCGTAGGCGCCGAAGACGACCCGCGGCAGGCGGGCCAGCACGAGCGCTCCGGCGCACATCGCGCAGGGCTCGAGCGTCACGTACATGACGGCGTCGAGGATCCGCCAGCTGCCCTGGGCGGCAGCCGTCTCGCGAAGGGCCAGGATCTCGGCGTGGGCGGTCGGGTCCTGGCGCAGCTCCCGCTCGTTGTGGGCGGCCGCCACGACCTCCCCGTCGCGCACCAGAACCGCGCCGATCGGCACGTCGTCGTGTTCCAACGCACGCTCGGCCTCCCGAATCGCAAGGCGCATGAAGTAGTCGTCACGTGGGAAGAAGTGGCCGCTCATAGGCTCCTCCGGAGCGCCTGCGACAGTGCCTACCCGCAGATCACACCGGCACATCATCATTACCGCACCCGCCATGACCTCCTCCCGCCCGCATCGACGCCTCGCCGGCCGGCCCGCCGGCGCCTCGATGCTGCTCGCCACCTGCCTGCTGGCCGGCACGTTGATCGCCACCTGCCTGCTCGCCGCTGCTGCCCGCGCCCAGGCGCCCGCCCGCGTCGTCGTCCGCTACCGGTCCTCCGCGACCGGCGCCGGCGCGGCAGCCCTCGGAGGCGAGGAAGAAGCCGGCCACACCGAAGTCCTCGCGGTCCCTGCAGGCCGGAGCGTGGGCAGCGAGCTGGCCCGTCTGCGCAAGCGCCCGGGGGTCGCCTGGGCCGTGCCCGACTACGTCGCCCACACCGCCGGCTCGATCGTCCCCAACGACGAGGGCCTGACCCACACGCCCGGCGGCTGGCAGCAGCTGCAGTGGAACTTCGACGGGACCTTCGGCGTCGACGCTCCGGAAGCCTGGGCCAACCTGCAGGCCGACAGCGCGCCCGGCGGCAGCGGGGTCGTCGTGGCCGTGCTCGACACGGGCGTCGCCTACGCCAACCGCGGCCGCTACCGCATCTCCCCCGACTTCAGCCGCTGGCAGTTCGTCAAAGGCTATGACTTCATCGACCGCGACCCCTACCCCAACGACCGCAACGGCCACGGCACCTTCGTGGCCGGCGTCATCGCCGAGGAGACCAACAACCTGATCGGCGCCACGGGGCTGGCCTTCGGTGCCCGCATCATGCCCGTGCGGGTGCTCGACAGCGAGGGCGAAGGGGAAGCCTCGACGATCGCCGAAGGGGTTCGCTTCGCCGTCGACCACGGCGCCCAGGTCATCAACCTCAGCCTGGAGTTCCTGCCCAACGTCACCGCCGGGGACATCCCCGAGCTGATCGAAGCCCTCCGCTACGCCCACCGCCACAACGTCCTCGTCGTCGCAGCAGCGGGCAACGAAGGCCACAGCACGATCGCCTACCCGGCCCGCGCCCCCTATGTCGTCTCCGTCGGCGCCACGACCGAACACGGCTGCCTGGCGGCCTACTCCAACGACGGCACCGGCCTGACCCTGGTGGCTCCCGGCGGCGGGCCCGACGCGGACCTGCCCGGGGACCCCAACTGCAAACCCGAAGTCGTCGGGCGCGACGTCTTCCAGGAGACCTTCATCGGCAGCTCCGTGACCCAGTTCGGACTGCCCAACGGATACGAAGGGACGTCGATGGCGACCCCCCACGTGGCTGCCACGGCCGCCCTGATCATCGCCAGCAAGGTGCTCGGCGCCCACCCCACCCCGGCCCAGCTCACGTCCCGCCTGCGGGTCACGGCCAAACGGCTCGGCGGCGGTGGGGACGAACGCCTCTACGGAGCAGGACTGGTCGACGCGGCGGCCGCCACCGCTCCCGGCGGGCCCGGGGCCGTTAAAGGCTGACCGCCGCACGTGCCGATCACGAGGCGATGAGCCTGCAACCCAGCCAGCGTTGCGACATGGCCGTCGTCGGCGGCGGGATCGTCGGCCTCGCCGTCGCCCGCGAGCTGACCGTCAGACACCCCGGCAAGTCGGTCTGCGTGCTCGAGCGCGAGGCCGACATCGGCACCCACCAGACGGGGCACAACTCCGGCGTCATCCACGCAGGCGTCTACTACCAGCCAGGCTCGCTGAAGGCCAGGCTGTGCGTCGAGGGCGCACGCGACATGTACGACTACTGCGCCCAGCACGGGATCGCCCACGAGCGCTGCGGCAAGGCCATCGTCGCGACCGACCGCTCGGAGCTGGAGCGCCTGGACGAGCTGGAGCGACGGGGCCTGGCCAACGGCGTGACCGGCCTGCGTCGCATCGGCCCCGAGGAGATATCGGAGCTCGAGCCGCACGCCACGGGCATCGCAGGCCTTCACTCCCCCGGCACGGGCATCGCCGACTTCCGGGCCGTCGCCCGCGCCTATGCAGGCGACGTGATCGCCGCCGGCGGCACCGTCGCCACGGGCTGCGAGGTGCAGGGCGTCGCCGTCAGCGGGCGCAATCTGCGGCTCTCCCACTCCCAGGGCGTCACCGAGGCTGCCAACGCCGTCTTCTGCGCAGGCGCCTGGGCCGACCGGCTGGCGGTCGCGGCAGGCGCCAGCCCCGACCCTCGCATCGTGCCCTTCCGCGGCGCCTACCTGCGCCTGGCGCCCGAGCGCCGCCACCTCGTCCGCTCGCTGATCTACCCCGTGCCCGACCCCTCCCTGCCCTTCCTCGGCGTGCACCTGACAAAGCACGTCGACGGCGACGTCCTGGTCGGCCCGACGGCGCTGATGGTCGGCGCCCGCGACGCCTATCGCCTATCCACGGTTCACGGCCGCGACCTCGCCGACACGCTGGCCTGGCCCGGCACCTGGCGGATGCTCGCCAAGTGGTGGCGCACGGGCATCACCGAGATACGCCACGCCGCCCTGCGCTCGGCCTTCGTCCAGGCAGCCGCCCGCTACGTCCCCGAGCTGCGACCCGAGGACGTCCAGCCGTCCTTCGCGGGCGTCCGCGCACAGGCCCTGGCCCGCGACGGCAAGCTCGTCGACGACTTCGTCTTCTCCCACACCGATCGCGCTCTGCATGTCCGCAACGCCCCCTCGCCGGCTGCGACGTCCTCCCTGGCCATCGCCCGCCACGTCGTCGAGGAGGCTGAGCGCGCCTTCGGCCTGGCCTCCTGACCGTCCTACAGATCCAGGCCCGCGACGGCCGCCGGCACGCCCTCGCGGGAGCTCGCGTAGCGTGGGCGCCAGCCCAGCTCCCGCTTGATCTTCTCGTTCGAGGAGCGGGCCGAGCGGGTGACGGCGTCGACCGCGTTGCGGCCGGCCACGATCCGCGCCAGGAAGACGGGTATGCGACGGGGCGGACCGACACCGAGGGCCTGTGCCGTCAGCGCCATGAAGTCGAGATAGGGGATCGGCTCGTCGTCGACCACGTGATATGTCTCGCCCGCCCGCGCCTGCGTGCACGCCAGCGACAGGGCCGAGACGACGTCATCGACGTGCACGACGTCCCACATGTTGCGACCGTCGCCGACGAGCGCGAAGCGGCCCGGCTGGCGCAGGCGGGGCACGATCTCGTGCGCGTACCAGCCGCCCGGGCCGTAGACGTGGGAGGGGCGGACGACGACGGCCGGCAGGCCGCTGCCCAGGACGATCCGCTCGCCCTCCTGCTTGGAGCGCCCGTAGGGGGTCGAGACGGGCAGCGGCTCGTCCTCTTTCAGCAGGGCCCCATTCGCCTCGCCCGTCACGACCGTGGAGGCGAAGACCAGGCGCGGGCCGGACGCCGCCTCGCCGCCGGCCTGCTCCAGGCACGCGCTCACGAGGCTTCTTGTGCCCTGCACGTTGGCCGCCGCCACCTTCGCCCCGTTGCGCTGGGAGGCGATCTCCGCAGCCAGGTGCACGACGCAGCCGGGCCTGGAGTCCCGCAGGGCGACCGTCAGGGACCTGCCGTCGAGGAGGTCGCCCCGTACCGGCACGGTCCGCGGCGGCTCGGAGCCGGGCCGGCGCACCAGCGCCGCCACTTCCTGGCCCTCCTCGATCAGCCGCTCGCACAGCAGGCCGCCGATGAAGCCGCTGGCCCCCGTCACGAGGATCCTCATGGCGCCGAGCCTACCGGCCTGCGTCCGGCCCCCCGCGCAGCCAGCTCGATCGCCCCCGCCATCTCCTCGCGGAAGCGCTCCCTGCCGAAGCTCCGGGCGTTCTCGCGGAGGACCGCCTCCTCGATCTGCAGCGACTCGAAGCGCTCGATCGCGCCGGCCAGCGAGTCGACGCTCTGCTCGGCGAAGAGGACGCCCGTCGCGCCGTCCAGGACCGTCTCTAGGGCGCCGCCGACGCCGTAGGCGATGACGGGCAGGCCGGCGGCCTGCGCCTCGACGGGGACGATCCCGAAGTCCTCCTCGCCTGGGAACAGCAGTGCCCTCGCCCCCACCATCAGCCGGTCGCGCTCGGCCTGGGGGACCTTGCCCAGCAGCTCGATCCCGGGGGCGCCTGCGAGCGCCCTGACGCCGTCCATGGCGCGACCGTCGCCGGCCACCTTCAGCGGCCTGCCGAGCTTCGCGCAGGCCGCCACGGCCAGGTCGACCCGCTTGTAGGGGACGACCCGCCCGAAGGCCAGGTAGTAGTCCTGCGGGTCGCGCTCGATCGCCAGGAAGTGCTCGACCTCCACGGGCGGGTGCACTACCTCCGCGGGGCGCCCGTAGTAGCGCTCGATGCGATCGGCCACGTGGCGGGAGTTGGCCACGAACAGGTCCGGCTCGGAGGCTCCCGCCAGATCCTGGCGGCGCAGCCAGGCCAGCAGCGGCGGCAGCGCCAGTCGCATCGCCGGTCCGACCTCCTCCCCCTCCAGGAAGCCCTCCTCCCAGGCGTAGCGCATCGGCGTGTGGCAGTAGCAGACGTGCAGCGTCGAGGGCGGCGTGCGCACGTTCTTGGCGTTGGCGTGCGAGCTCGAGATGACCAGGTCGAAGCGGGACAGGTCGAAGCGCCGCAGGGCCGAGCTCATCAGCGGCAGCAGCTTGGGGTAGTGACGGCTGGCGCCCGGCAGCCTGCTGAGCCAGGTCGCGTGGACGGGGCGGTCTTTGATGAGGGCCGGCCACGGCTCGGGGTCGTACACGGTCGTGAACAGCTCCGCCGCCGGGAACATCTCCAGCAGCTCCATCACGACCTGCTCGGAGCCGCCCGGGATCGTCAGCCAGTCGTGGACGACCGCGACCCGCGGGAAGCGCTCGCGCAGGTCCACCGGCGACGTCGCTGGTGCCGGTGGGCCCGCTGGCTGCACCGCCCCGAGACTACACGCCAGCCCGCCTGGGATCATGCCGGGCGATGACCCTCCCGGCGGCCCTGCAGGGGCGCGACATCGTCTGCGTCGGGTTCGCCGACTGGGACACCGACCTGTGGACCAACCAGCATCACCTGATGAGCCGCCTGGCCGCCGGCAACAGGATCCTGTTCGTGGAGTCGCTGGGGCTGCGCCGCCCGCAGCTGGCCGCCCGCGACCTCAGTCGCATGGCCCGCCGCCTGCGCACCGGCCTGCAGCCTCCCCGTCCCCGCGACGGCCTGCACGTGCTCTCGCCGCTGGTGATCCCCGTGCACGGGAACCGTCTCGTTCGGGCCGTCAACTCGAGGCTGCTGCCGGCCCTCGTGGTCAGGGCCGCCCGGCGCCTGGGCCTCGAACGGCCGATCCTGTGGTCCTATGTGCCGCAGGCGGAGATCCTGCTCGACGCGCTCGACCCGGCGCTCGTGATCTATCACTGCGTCGATGACATCTCCGCCCACGAGCGCATCGACACGGACAGCTTCCTGGCGGCCGAGCGACGCTTCGCGGCCCGGGCCGACCTGGTGCTGGCCAGCGCACCGGCACTTGCCGGGCGCATGAGCGGGCTCTCCTCGAACGTGCTGTACGCGCCCAACGTGGCCGACACCGACCTGTTCGCGACGGCGCTGCAGGACGGGCCCGTCGATCCCGCGATCGCGGCGCTGCCGGCCCCACGCCTGCTCTTCGCCGGCGCCATCTCGGCCGTCAAGCTCGACACGGAGCTGCTGGGGGCCCTGGCGCGAGCACGGCAGGACTGGTCGTTGGCGCTGGTCGGTCCTGTCGGCCTGGGCGATCCGCACACCGACGTCTCGGCGCTGGCGGCACAGCCGAACGTCCACCTGCTGGGCGGGCGCGCATACGAGCAGCTTCCGGCGGTGATGCGCGGGGCCGACGTCGGACTGATCCCCTACCGGCGCAGCCAGCTGACGGACAGCATCTTTCCCATGAAGGTCTTCGAGTACCTGGCTGCCGGTCTTCCCGTCGTCTCCACGCCCCTCCCGGCCCTCCTCGACGTGGAGGACGTCGTCACGGCTCCCGATGCGGACGGCTTCCGGGCGGCCGTCGAGGCAGCCCTGCGCGGTGACACCCCGACGCGGCGGCAGGAGCGCTCCCGTGGAGCGTCCTCGCACTCCTGGGAGGCGCGCCTGAACGAGATCGCCGCCGCCATCGAGGCGCTGTGAGGGACCTGCTCGTCTGCAGTCACACGCCGGTGCTGCGCTCCGGTCAGACGATGCGCACCTACGGCATCGCCCGGGCGCTGGCAGGCGCGGGCAACGGCCTGACGCTGCTCTACGCGCGCTTCGAGGGCGAGCGCCCGGACGAGGCCTTCTCCTCGATACCCGGCATCGAGCTCGTGCAGGCGATCCCCTCGCGGGGAGCACGGCGGGCACTCGCCTACGGGCGGGCCCGCCTGGCGGGAATCCCCGAGGCCTTCGCCCGCGGCGTCTCGCCGGAGCTGGCCGCCGCGGCCGCCGAGCAGGCCCGGGCGGAGGACCGCGGCAGGGTCGTCGCCGACGGTCCGATCGTGGCTGCCGCGCTGAGAGGGCTGGCGCGGCGCCGTCCGGTCGTCTACAACGCGCACAACTTCGAGTCCGGCTTCAGGGGCGAGCTGGAGGCCGAGAGCCCGCGCTCCCTGGCCAGGCTTCGCCGCTTCGAGCGCAGCCTGCTGGAGCAGGCAGCCGAGTCCTGGATGGTCAGCGAGGCCGACATGGCGGCAGCGCGGGAGCTCTGCCCCGGCGCCCGCCTGCGCTACGCACCCAACGTCGTCGACGTGGCGGCGATCGAGCCCGTCATGGGCCTGGCCGAGCAGCAGCGGGCCCTGTTCGTCGCGAACTTCACCTACGAGCCCAACCGCAACGGCCTCGAGTTCCTGCTGGAGGCGGTCATGCCGCTGGTCTGGGAGCAGCTGCCCGAGGCGCTCCTGAGGCTGGTCGGCGCAGGGCTCGACGAGCCGCCCTCCACAGACCCGCGCGTGGAGGTCTCCGGGTTCGTCTCGGACCTCGCCGGCGCCTACCGGAGCGCCCGCTGCGCGCTCGTGCCACTCCTGCAGGGCGGTGGCACGCCCCTGAAGTTCGTGGAGGCGCTCGCATACGGCGTGCCTGTTCTCGCAACCAGACGGGCAGCCGCGGGACTGGCCGTGCAGGATGGCGTCGACTGCCTGCTGGCTCAGGACGAGCGCGAGCTCGCCGCCGCCCTGGTGCAGGCCCTGCGAGGACGGGCGGTGGACGTCGGCAGGCGCGGCCGTGCCCTGGCCGAGCAGCGCTACTCGATAGAGGCTCTGACAGATCTGTTGCAGCGCTAAGGAGCGTCGGGAAATGTGTCCAGGCCCCGGCCAGGACCTCACAGATACCGACACGCTGCCGAAATTTCACGTGCAGGACTAAGGGGGCAGGCTCCTCGACCGGGGAGCCATCAGCCGCCTGATCCCGAAAAAGGCACACCCGTCGCGAGGCGGGCTCGCAAAACCAGGGGTCTCTCCGAGACAGCCCAGTCACCGAAGGAGCACCGATGTTCACCCCCTCCACCGCCCCGCCGAGCCGGCCGAGCACACGCCGGCGAGCGCTCGTCTCCCTCCTGGCCGGCGCTGCGCTGCTGGGCTCTCCCGCCGCGATCGCCGCGGCAGCCCCGCGCCACGCGCCGGTCGCCTCTGTGGCACGCACCCAGACTCGCGCACTGATGGCCGCAGCCCACTCGGAGCGGCGCGCAGACCGTCGCCTCGTGAGCGACGCCAGGGCGCTCGCTCGCTGCCGTCGAGCTCACCCCGGCCACTGCCAGGCGCAGAGCGGAGCTCTGCAGAAGGCCGGCAGGACCTACGCCGCCAGCCAGCGCCATCTGTCCTCGCTGGCACGTTCCACCAGCAGCGCCAAAAGCTCCTCCTGGCACGGCTACCACGAACTGCCGAAGCTGACGGCCTCCGGCGACACGCTCAGCTGGAACAAGGTCGAAGGCGCCGGCAACTACGTGCTGGCCTATCACGTCTCCGGCCTGCAGACGGAGTACATGCTCGTGACAGCCACCACCTACACGCCGCCCGCCGTCCCCGGCGCCTCGGTCACCTACAGCGTGCGCTCGGCCAACGACTACTCGGGCTGGTCCAACCAGGTCACGATCAGCTACCCGAAGACGCAGCAGACCGAAGCCGTCGAAGCCAAGGCCGAAGAAGTCAAGGCAAGCGAACCCTCGCCGCCGAAGACTCCCGAAGCAGTCGCGGCTCCCCAGCTGACGGTCTCCGGGCAGACGCTGACCTGGAACGCCATCGCAGGCACCTCCACCTACGTCCTGGCCACGATCGTGCCCGGCAAGGCGGACCAGTACACAGAGGTCAGCGGCACCTCCTTCGCACCTCCGGCCGTGCCCGGCACGACCGTCCGCTACAGCTTGCGCACGGCCGTCGAAGGCAGCGCCTGGTCGACCGAAGTCGCGATCACCTTCCCCGCCGAAAAGGAACCCGAACCGGCCCGCAAAGAAGTACCGCCGGTCGAAGAAAGCCACGCCTCGGGCCCCTTTGAGATGGGCATCGTCTCGGGCTCCGCGCCGCTCTACGAGCTGCAGTTCATCTCCGCCGAGGGCGCCCGCACGGCGCGGGTCGAATTCAACATCCAGACCTCGGCCGCCGAAATGGAATCGTCGATCGCGGCCTTCGCCAAGGACGGCATCAGGGTCACGCCCCTGGCGATCTTCGACGGGACCCTGCCGACGCCCGCGCAGGCCCAGAACGTCGCCACCTGGGCGGCCCGCTTCGGCCCCGGCGGCAGCTTCTGGCAGGGCAAGAGCTACCCGGCCGGCACAGCGGTCACGAAGATCGAGTTCGGCAACGAGACCAGCTACTCCTACCAGTACTCGGAAAACTCGACCTCGGCCTACGCGACGCGCGCACAGACCTACGCCCTGCGCTTCAAGGAAGCTGCCGTCGCGACGGCGGCAGCCAACCCCGGCGTCGGCGTGCTGGCCCAGGGCGACCCCGGCAACGGCTCGGGCACGGCCTGGATGGACAACATGTTCAAGGCCGTCCCGAACCTCGGCCAGTACGTCGCCGGCTGGACCGTCCACCCCTACGGCCCCGGCTGGCAGACGGTCATGGACAAGGTCGTCAGCTCCGCTGCAGCCGATGGAGCACCCAGCAGCATCCCCCTCTACGTGACCGAGTGGGGCCTGT
>Ga0181522_10000883_pt1 | contig 19825 bp, 15 predicted proteins | sample PEATcosm2014_Bin_27_FD_121103 | JGI IMG/M metagenome (GOLD analysis project Ga0181522, IMG submission 121103) | Peatland microbial communities from MTU Mesocosm Facility, Houghton, MI, USA - PEATcosm2014_Bin05_10_metaG | ecosystem: Environmental > Terrestrial > Soil > Wetlands > Peat | place... | reverse complement strand
CGACTCTCTTGCGTATATCCAAATGCGGAACCCACCCTGCCGGGTGATCGGTCTCGTTCCCAACCATGTTACGAAAGTCGAACTCGAGTATGAACGCGACCAACATCTCGACCTGAGTGTGACGAGGAACGCATACGAAGCAGTTGTACGCAGCCCGAAAGCAGTCAGGTTCAGAACAGCGAGGGGCTCTGCCAGCGTCGAATATGACGTTCCTCTGCTTGGACCCTGAGGCTGCGCCCTCGCGACATGCAGTAGCTCCTTCGACCCATTCCCAGGCTCAACGAAGCTCTCACAAGCTACCGGACCAGGGGCCCCCGGTGCGCCGTAGTGCTAGCAAGTCAAGCTCATAGCGGCGCTTTGAAGATCAGCAGCCCAAGGAGCTTGCGGACCCGCTCCGCGGTATGCCTGCGTCCCGACTGAGCCGGCAGGCTTGCCGAAATAATTTGATCGACCGATTACAGCTTCGGTCTGCTAAACACGACCGAAGTGCGAGGGTGCTCACCGTGGCGGCTCCCGGCCCCAGGCCATCAACCATCCGGCTTTCCTACGGGGTCCCGATACCCGTGTCCGAAGACGGCACCGAGAGGCACCATTGAGCGTTGCGCAGCGGCCTATCCGCTCTGGACGGGGTGCCAGCTCCGGCCGTGCTTCTTGATCTTCTTTTCCTTCGCAAGCCCGGGCAGCACGCGATACAGGTAGTTCTGCTTGATGCCCATCTTCGCGGCCAGCTCGGGGATCGTGATGCCAGGCTGCTCGGTGACGTGCCGCAGGGCTTCAGCTGCTCTGTTTCCAGTGCCTTTGCGTCGCCCTGGGCGGACCGAATTCCGTTTCGCGGCAGGGGATGCGGCAGACGTTGCTTTTGAGCTTCGTGGCCTGCCCGGGCCGCGTCTGCTATCGCGAGTGCTGGTACGCGAGGATCCATCGAGCACCCCCGCGAGCGCATCCTGCGCAGCACTCAGCCGGCGATATTCCTCAACGGCAGGCTTCAGCTCACTCAGACGACCCGCTATCTCTTGGCGCTTCTCGGCTAGAAAGTCTTCAGGCATTCGCACTCCCTTCCACGGAGGGTTTCACAGAACGTACACCGGATCGCGAGATTGCGTCGGGCCGTATACCTAACTGGAGCAACAAGAGTGGCGACACGTCCGGCCTGACTGCCGAGGCGATCGTAGGCTCTAGGCCGATCGTCGAGCCTACGGGGAGGCCATCCGATAGCGCGAGTGCGAGCCGGGGGACGCGGCCCTCGTGCAGGGTGGCTTGCCCTTCTGGTACAAAAAAATCGACTGCCCTTCACACGGTCAACGAGCAGAGCTAGGCTCCCTTGGGTGTGTGTGACGGTGTGTGAGGACTGGCAGGACAGGTGGGCGTTCGTTGACGTTCGTTGACGTCGCGACCGTGGGTTTGCGGCGGTCTGGCGACCCGCGCAACCTTCAGTGCCCGAGCCAAGATCGGCCCCGTAGAGCCAATCTTGTTCGACGGGTGTCCGAGCAGCCGGACCAGCCGCGCAGGTTTTGGAGACCACCGTGTTACCGATACACCAGTCCCCCGGGGCAACGGATTGTAGGTGCTCTCGCGACCCGGCCGCAGGCGCAGCGGGGCAGCCGAACGTGGCCTGCCGGTAGGCCGGACCGACGGTCCCTTTCCCCCAGGCCCACAGCCGTGTATCCCAGGCAGACACCTCCAAGCCCTGCAAACGGCGCTTAGCCCCACCCGAGAGGCTCAAGCAGCGCAACGGGCCTGCCGACAGGTTCTTAGGTCCCAGACCTACTCGTGACAATGCGCACTTTCTTTGGGCAGACGTCGGGCACGCCCCAGACACAGGGACGGCCGGCGCACGTCCGCTCTCCTCTGCGCAGGCGCCTGCGGGCAGCGATCGCAGGTTCGGGTGGAAGGGCCGGCGACGAGGCCGGATTCCTGCTGGTGGAGGTGATGATCAGCGCGATGATGGTCGCGCTGATCGTGATCGCGACGTTCAACGGCTTCGCTGTCGCCAACAGAGCCAGCAGCGATGCCCGCCAGCGCGATCAGGCGGCACTGGTGGCAGCCCAAGCCCTCGAGCAGCTGCGCAGCGAGCCGGCGACGGCCCTCGACGAACTGACACAGCACACGCACACGTACACGAGCACCGTCAGCGGGACCGAATACAAGATCGTCCAGGAAGCAAAGCCGCTGGGCTCCTCCGGCACGACCGGCTGCAGCGTCAGCGAAACGAAAGCCAACACCGGCGCCAACTTCCTCGTGATAGCCACCATCACGTGGCCCGTGCAGGAACGCTCCAAACGGCCGGGGATCACGCAGTCGGCCGTCATCACCCCGCCGACGGGGTCGAGCATCGAGGTCGACGTCGTCAACGGCACCGGCGGGCCCGTAGCGGGGGTGACGGCACGGGCCACCTTCGTACCGGTCGAATCCGGCTCCTCCAACACCGTCGAAGCGACGACCGGCAGCGAAGGCTGCGTCGTGCTGAGCGGTATCCAGGCCACCACTGCGAACGTCGAAATCCTGGAAAAGACGGGCTACGTGACGCCCAGTGGGGCCCTCAGGCCTACCGTCAAGGAACTGACGATCGCACCGAACCTGACGACCCACTACGAAGTCCAGTTCGCCGAAGCCGGACGCATCGCTGCCCGCTACACCTACAAAGGCGAAACCACTTGGGACGGCAAAGCCGTCAAGAGCGACACCTTCGTCGCCTCCAACCCCGGCAAGATGAAAGTCTCGCCCGAATACGAGATCGGCAGCACCGCCTTCGCCAGCTGCGAAGGCGGCGAAGAACAGTCCAAGGCCACGACGGGTCTCTACAAGGAAGTCGCAGAAACAGCTGCCTGCAGCAAGTACCCGCACGGTGACCTGTTTCCCTTCACGACGCCCTGGGTCGTCTATCCGGGCGACTGCAAAGCCAACAAAAGCACCGAAAGCGAAAGCTCGGCATCGGTCAAAAGCGGCACCACCACGACCGTCAACGTGCCACTGGGCTACACCGACCTGAGCCTCTACAACGGCACCTATGGCAAAACCTCGGCCAACGCCGAAGCCCTCGGACCGGTCAAGATCACCAACGGCGAATGCGCGTCGGCGCCCACGCCGAACAACTCCTGGGGCTTCACCTACGTCCACGAACAGACCGGCAAAACGCTGGCCAAAGAAACCTACGCCGGCGAAGGTCGCCTGGAAAACCCATTCCAGCCCTTCGGCACCTTCACGCTCTGCCTCGTCGATGCGACGACCAAAAAGACCTACACGACGAACTTCACGAACAGCAAAGCCTCGACGGCCTCGACGCCGACCATCTACCTCGGGCAGAAGACGCCTGCGGAACAGGAAGCGGCGCTGGAACCGTACAAGGGCGAAATAGAAAAACTCCAGAGCGCACAGTCCAGCGAAGAAACTGCCAAGAAAACGCGCGAAGCCACGGAAGCAAGCGAACGCGCGAAATGGGAATACGAAGAAACCCACGGCTACCCGCGGCTCAGCAACAGCCAACGCAAATCCAAAGAATCGGCACAGACCAGCACACGCACAAGCGACGAAGCGACCGAAGCCACGAACAAGACCAAACGCGAATCGGAAATCAAAAGCGCCGAAACCAAAGAGGAACCGGCCAAAAACGCCGCCACCGAAGAAAACAAGAGCGGCGTGACCGTGAAGGCGGAAACCGAATGCCACTGATCCGCTCGCTCGCCCGGCGTCTCGCCCGCGACCAGCGCGGCTTCACGCTGATGGAGACGCTGATGGCCATGATCACCGGCATCGTCGTCACAGGGGCCCTCTTCGCGATTCTCGAATCGACGGTCCGCCAGACGGCCCGCCTCTCGCAGGTGGCGCAGGCCACCCAGGGGGGCAACACGGCCATGACCCACATCGTCGACGAGCTGCACTCGGCCTGCCTGTCGACCAACTTCGCCCCCGTCCAGGCCGGCAGCACGCCCACGAAGCTGATCTTCCAGAACGGCTACTTCCCTGAAAAAGTCAAAGAACCGAGCAAAGAACCCGAATACTCCTTCGTGCGCCAGGACACGATCGAATACAGCTCGGCCGAAGGCCGCCTGACCGACACGACCGTCAAGGCCAGTGGCGAAATCGAAAACGGCGCCTACCCGGCCAAAGGCACCTCCAGCAAAACGGTGCTAGCGGAAAAGATCGCCGAAACCGAAGTCAACAACGAAAAAGCGCCCGTCTTCCGCTATTTCAAGTATGCGGAAAGCGCCACGACCTCGACCACCCAGGCCGCCTCAGCGCTGGAACCTGTCACGCCCGAATCCAGCGGCCTCTCGAGCGCCCAGGCCAAATCGATCGCTGCCGTCACCGTGTCCTTCTCGGCCTCCCCACCGGGCAAAAAAGAAGTCCGCCTGTCCTCGGCCGCCGAAACCGGCCTGCCCAGCCAGCTCAGCGCCCAGGTGATCTTCTCGATGGGCTCTCCGAACTCCGAATCCAAGATCTCGGCGGAACCATGCGAATGAGCCCCAAGAACCGTACCTCCAGCGCAGCCCGCAACGAGCATGGCTTCACCATGATCGTGACGATCGGCGTCATGTTCGTGACCAGCCTGCTGCTCGTCGCGGCCTTCACGATCGCCAACGGGGACATCGTGCAGTCGCGCGACAGCACGACCCAGAAGCAGGCCTACTACGCGGCGCTCGCGGGCCTGCAGCAGTACGAGTACAAGCTCCAGTCGAACCCCGACTACTGGGAGAGCTGCGGCCATTTCGAAGGGACCGCTACTGGAAAAAACGCCGAAGGCAAGGTCTACGGCGAAGCCAGCGAGCGCTACGCCGTCACGCCGCTGATCGCCGAAAGCGCCCCCAGCGGCACCAAAGAATGCAGCACCGAAAGCCCCTTCACGACGATGATCCAGTCGACCGGGAACTATGCCAACACGTTCCGCATCAAGTCGGTCGGGGAAGTCAAAGCCACCAGCGGGCATTCCTCCACGCGCACCCTGATCGCGACCTTCGGGGTCACGAACTTCCTGGACTTCGTCTACTACACCAACTTCGAGACGCTCGACCCGAAGCTGTACGGCTCCAACGAATCCTCCACGGCCGCCGCATGCGAAGGCAAGTACTACGAAACCTGGTCGAAAGAAAAAAAGTCCTGTCAGGCGATCGAATTCACCAACGGGGACAAAGTCGACGGCCCCATGCACACGAACGACACGGCTCTCGTCGGCGGCTCTGCCACCTTCGGGCGCTCCGGGCACGAACCGAAGGACATCGTGGAAATGTACCGCGGCACCTACGGCGCGGCGGCGGGCTGCAAAAGCAGCGCCACCTACTACACCGCGACGAAATGCTATGTCGAAAAAGGCCAAGCGGGCGCCGAAGAACTGCTGCCTCCGCCCAACGACACGAGTCTCGCCTCCTACGTGGAACCCGAAAACGAGTACGTCGGCACCGTGCATCTCGAACTCAAAGGCAGCGAAATCGGCGTGACCTACCACAACTCCAAAGGCGAAACGCTCAGCAAGACCGTCAAATGGCCGGCCAACGGTCTGCTCTACGTCAAGAACAGCGAAGTCAGCGAAGCCGAATCGCACTCTTGCCCCTACGAATACGAAGCCACCAACGCGGACAACTCCGAAGAGGAAAAAGAAGAGACCTACTGCGGCAACGTCTACGTCAACGGCAACTACGAAAAACCGCTCACGATCGCGGGCGCCGACGATGTCATCGTCAACGGCAACCTCTATCCGACGGGCCTCAAACTGGCCAGCTCGGGCGAAGCCGCCACGAAGCCCACGGGCACGGCCGTGCTGGGCCTGATCGCCGGAGAATACGTCCGCGTCTACCACCCCTGCTCGGGCAGCAACGGCAAAGCCTCCCTCAACGGCCCCTGGATATACGCCGGCATCCTCGCCACCCAGCACTCCTGGATCGTCGACAACTACAACTGCGGCGAACCGCTGGGCGACCTCAACATCTACGGCGCCATCGGCCAGGACTACCGCGGCATCGTCGGCCAGGGCTCGAACGGCAAAGCCACCCACGGCTACATCAAGAACTACCAGTACGACGAACGCTTGGCGACAGACGAGCCGCCCTACTTCCTGGCCCCCCTGAAGGCGGGCTGGAAAGTCATCCGCATGACGGCACCCAGCGCCGGTTGACGCGCGTCAGCCCTTGCGCCTGCTCGATCGGTGAGAGCCCGACGCTTCGGCGCAGCCGGCGTGACCGTCACGAGCACCGCCGTGCTCGGCGCCATCGACAGCGACACGTACCCGCCCCGCACCGACGCGGCCGGAAGCCGCCGCGGTTCAGGCCACGATCCGCTTGCAGGCACACGCCGCTCGCCCAGCGTGACCCCTGCAGTCGCCTGCTGACCGGGGCCGGCCAGGCTGAGGACCTGTGCCCGGCGGGGGCCCGAGCCGACACCGACGCTCAGATCCAGCAGCGGGGAGCCGGACGGTTCGTAGTCGCAGACGAGCAGCTTCACAGTACGGCGGGGTCCCAGCAGGGCCAGGGCCTGGACGTTCGGTTCTCCCTGGCCCGTGAGCGTCGTCGGCAGCGGCCGGTAGCCGACCAGGGAGCGTGCCATCAGCAGGGCATAGAAGGACGGCTCTGCCGTCAGCCTGCCGGCCGCCGCCGCGGCGGGGGATACGGCGCAGACGGGCGTATAGCCGCCGCAGTTGTTCGGGTTGCCCTCCAGGTTGATGCCGGCCGCCCCGTCGGCCATCGCCTGGGTGATGTATCCGCTCGCCCACAGGGCCGAGGCGAAGGTGTTGCTGATGCCGGGCACGCCGCCGCAGGAGACCGTGCCCGCCTCGTCGATCCGCAGCGGTATGCCCGTCAGGCGCGAGACCGCCATGTAGGTTTCCAGCGACTTCTGCTCCCGCCCGCGCATGGCCGGGCTGAGCAGCGCTTCAATCGACGGCGACTGCGAGCAGCCGAGCGGGTAGTGGTGGCCCGTCAGCAGCACCGGCGCCTGGGCCAGCCCCTCCGCATAGCCCCATTCCATGAAGGAGCCCGACCCCGTGCTGTCCGGTCCCGCGATCGGCACGCCGGGGCTGCGAGCCGCGATCACTTCCCTGTAGTCGCTGACCTCTTCCTCGTATTCCTGGGGCAGCCAGGGCGGGGAGCGGAAGCCGTGATTGGCGTACGCTTCCGGCTCGTTGCCGATCTCGACAGCCTGGAGGTATGGGCCCAGCGCCCTGCGGGCTGCCGCCACCTCGGCAGCGGCAGCCTGCGGTTCGTAGTGGGCCAGGCCCACCGTCAGCAGCACGCGCCAGCCGCTGCGGCGAGCCAGACGACCGATGGCACGCAGTTGCGCCGGCCCGATCGTGCTGCTCGCCCACGGCGGCGGCGCTCCGCCTTCGCTCCAGGCGACGTTCTCGTCTGAGGTGATGCCGCCGAAGCGCAGCACCCCCGGCCCCAGCGAGCGCAGCAGCGTCACGAGGTCGCCACGTTCCGCATACCCACCGAGCTGGGTCAGGGCTGCAGCCTCGAAGGACAGGCCCAGGAACCGGGCCGGCACGGCGGGGCCGGGCGCCTGGGCGTTGAAGGCGATCGTCAGCGGCACGCCGCCCACCTGCGCGGCTGCCCCCTTCGCATTCGCCGCGGACGCGTCTGCGGCGCACCCGGTCAGCAGCAGTGCCAGCATCGCGAGGCGACCGAGGGCCCGCAGGCGCGTCCTTGTGAGCTCTACGTACATCGCTGTCCCTGGTAGGCGCCCGACCGATGGCGCGAGGCCAGTCTGCCAACGTCGGCCCGCGGGTGCGCCGCTCGCACCATTGCCGACCCGCCCGCGCCTCGCCGAGACTCCATGCGGGCGGAGGGACTCGAACCCCCAAGGCTGCGAAGCCACCGGCTCCTAAGGCCGGCGTGTCTACCAGTTCCACCACGCCCGCGCGACCGCCCCGACGACGCCGGCGCGACCGACCGGGAGCCTACCCGTGCCGTCGCAACGGGAATCCCACGCCCGCGCAACGGCGCCACGAATGCCGCTCGAACGGGTAAGGTCAGCGGGGATGTCCTCGCAGTCAGAGCAGCCGTCCGTCACGATCACGCACCCCAACCGGGACAAGCCGGTCGTGCAGGCGACCCGCGCGACCGTCGTGCTGCTGCTGGTCGCCGGCGCGGCGCTCGTCCTGATCGTGACGATCGGCGGCTGGAGCGCCCTGGCGGGCATGGGCCCCGTGCAGCTCGGCTACGTCCTCGTCTACCTGACGCTGGCCTTCTATGCCGCCCGTTGGAACAGGGGCGTGCTGCCCGTCGCTGCCGCGCTGGCCGTGCTGCTGGCGATCTTCGCGCTCGTCGCCGGTCCCGCCTGGTTCGACCGCAACAAGAGCGGCTTCGCCCAGCCCGCCCTCAACGCAGGCCTGCTCGGCGTCCTGACGCTGCTGATCGTGCCCGTGCAGATGCTGCTCGTCGCCTTCGCCATGCGCGGCTTCAAACAGGGCTGGAACGTGGAGCTCGAGCGACGCGCGCCGGCGCACATCGGCTCCGCTCCTCCCCACCCCGCCTGAAGCCGACGGGTATCCTCACCTTCACGGGAAGGCACGCGGCGGTGGCGGAACGGTAGACGCGGGGCCCTCAAAAGGCCCTGTCCGCAAGGGCGTGTGGGTTCGACTCCCACCCGCCGCATCATTTTCGGTCCACATGCGGGCATGCAAGGCCGGGGCACGGCCCTGCATGCCCGACGCCTCCTAGGCGATCGCTTTGATCTCGAGTGGTTCTTCCTCCTCCAATGTGCTGGTCATCGTCAGCCCCACGGGTTCTTCGGCGGCGTTCGTGACGAAGCCGAGGATGTCGCTGATGGCCGCTTCGAACTGTGTCGGCTTCTGTACGCCCTTGGCCGCCTTGAGCTTGAGCACGAAGGCGCTCGTCATCTTGTCCACGCTCGTCACGGGCGCGATGACCGACCCGACCAGCGCCACATCTGCCTGCCCGCACTTGAACGTTGCCACGTAGGATCCTTCAGCTGGCTTGATGTCCCAGCCGACCGTGGGCTTCTTGGCTGCCTTGATCACGCCAAGCTGACCGCTGAGCGCGCTCGTCTGGATTTCCCCTTCCGGCGCTCCTTCGCTTTGACAGCGGCCACCGAGCGCCCCCGGTGCATCGCAGCCGGCGAACCTGATCGTCAGCCTCATGGACTGCGATCCGGTGTATTCGCCCGTGAGAGCGCTTTCGGTGCACTGCACCGTTGACTTCGCGGCCGTTTCGAGCTTCGCCGTACCGCCCGTGGACGCAAAGCGCTCGTTCGCTGCCGGCCACGGATCCCATTCGTAGGAGCCACTGTCTTCCGCTGTGCTCTTGGTCGTGCATGCAGCCGTCTTGTACCTGCCGACGGCTCGCGCCAGGACCACGCACCTCCCGAGTTCGGGCAGAGCCGGCGAAGCCGTCTGGAACGTCTCATCGGATCCGACGGACGTGCCACCGGCATTCGTGGCCACGAGTCGGAAGTGGTAGACCGTGCTCGCGCTCAGTCCGACGATCGGCGCCGACACCGCCACCGCGCCGTCCCCGGAACCGGGCAGCGAGGAGCAGGGGACGCTCGATCCGTACGCTTGCGAGGTGCCATATTCGAACTGGCACCCGGTCACTTCTCCATCATTCGGGTCCACCGTGCCGTTGAGCGTCGCTGAGACCTGCCCGAGCGACGACGGTGGCTGGACTTCGACCGTCGGCGGGTTGACGAGCGTCGTAAAGGTCTGCTCCGCCCCGTCGCCGGTCCCGCCCGCGTTGGTCGCCACCACCCGGAAGTAGTAGGTCGTGTCCGCCGACAGGCCCGTTACGGCCGCCGACACTGATACCGCAACCGTGCCGGAGCCGGGCAGCGACGAGCACGGCACGCTCGATCCGAGCGCCGCCGAGGTCCCGTATTCGAACTCGCAGCTGCTCACCTGCCCACCTTCCGGGTCCACCGTCGCCGTCAACGTCGCCCCGACCTGAGACACCGAGAACGCCGCTTCGGTGGTCGTAGCCGGCGGGTTCGGCGGCGTTTCGAGGACCTCATCGCTCCCGTAGCTGGTCCCAGCCGAGTTGCTGGCCACGATCCGGTAGTGATAGGTCGTGTCGGAGCTCAGCCCCGTCACGTTCGCCGACACGCCGACCGGACTCGTACCCGATCCCGGCAGGCCCGAGCAGGGAACGGTCGAGCCGTATCCCGTGGAGGTTCCGTATTGGAACGCGCACGAGCTCACATTCCCGCCGTTGGGGTTGACGCTCGCGTTCAGCGTCGCCGTGTGCTGTGTCACCGAGGACGCGGCGCCCGTGCTCGTCGAGGGCGGAGCAGACGGTTCGCTGCAGAGTCGTACTTTCGGATCCACGAACGGAGTTCCTTTCAACGACCCCGACGTCTGGCCGTTGTTGTAGAAGGCGTCCGCGGATGCCCAATAGGCGTTGTTCCAGGGCGAGGAGGCGATCTGGTACCACCACGTATTGCCATCTTCCACCCGGAACCCTTCCGCGCGACAGGTGATCTGGACAGTCGAGTTGTCAGGTATCGACGGACCCTCCGATCCGCCGGCATCGTGATAGTCCGTCCAGGTGTGCGTGGGACCAGGCCCCGTCGTCTCCGTGTACGTTTCCGCCGCGGCCGCCGCCACGCCGGACATCAGCCCTCCCACCATCACCATCAGCAGCAACGTTCCTTGAACCGCGCTCCGGCGCGATGTGAGCCGAGCAGCCCTCTCCCTCAACCTTCGAGTCATCGTCCTGCCTTTCTGGCGGCGCTCACGCCGTCCACTTGGTTTGACCGTCCCGTCGCGCCTCCTGCGACCTCCGCCCGGCGCGACTGCCGGCCGACAGACCCACTCCTGTATAGGAGGAGCCGCGGCGCCTGGATGTGACCATCGCGTGTCCCTGACCGGACTGCTTCCGACTATCGGACGTCGCAGCCGCCCTTGCTTTCACTACCTATAAGCGATGCGAATCGCAGCCGCGAACTTCCTTATCCAGGTGTCTGGAATGTCAACGGAATGTGTCGGATAGTCCGTCGAATTCTGATTCTTGGTCTGATAGCTTTGGGCGACCGCGACGATCCAGAGCGTCGCCGCAACGTCAGCCAGACACCGGGGGGCCGGGCCTTGTCGCACGACACGAACAGCGATCGAGGGCGCGCACGAGCCACTCCCTGCGCCGCAGATCGACGCTCTCCCAGGCGTGCGGGCCGCTCGCATCCTCTGCGCGCCGCCCACAGGACCACCCTCGCCTCCTCACCCCTCCCTCAGAAGCCAAGGAGACCGTCATGAGCAACCTCGAGACCGCCACCTCGCTGCCCGCAGACTTCAAGTTCGACGAGGTCCGCGTCTCGCCCAGGACGACCGGCACGGCGCCGCCGCCGGCCCCGCTCGGGCCCCTCGCGGCCTTCGTCGGCAACTGGCACGGGAGCGGCTTCAACACGATCTTCCGCCCAGACAACCCGATCTCGCGCAGCTCCGAGGAACTGCCCCATCCGCTGCCGCCGTTAGACAACCTGCTGGAGCTGAACCTGACCTTAGAATCCCTCTCCTTCCAGGAACCGCTGGGCAGGGTCCCCAACCGCGGCGAGGTGCAGGGGGACATCTTCCTCAACGGCGTGCCCTACCTGCAGACGGTCCAGGACATCACGACGGGCACGGCCGTGGGCATCCACCTCGAGCCCGGCCTGTGGATTGCCGTGCCGGAGACCCAGCACCCGGCAGAGGAAGCGACGGTCGCGCGCATGGCCTCGATCCCACACGGCACGACGATCTGCGCGCAAGGCACCTACAAGACGCTGCCCGGCGCGCCGACCATCCCGCACGTCGACATCACCCCCTTCACCGCCGGCAACGAAGGGGCGAGGATCAGGTTCCCCAGCCAGGAAGTGGCCAACGAGCTGACCCAGCGGATACCTCAGGACCTCACCCAGCTCAACAGCGAAGGCAAGATCACGCAGGAGATCCTCAACGACCCCAACGAAGTCCTGCGCAAGGTCATCGCCGGTCAGCGCATCCTCTCGACAGTCGAAATCACGATCAAGACCAAACCCGTCGAACCCCTGTTCGGCGGCGGCGCCGACAACATCGCCTTCCTGCTCGGCTACCCCGGGGCCCTCACCAACCCCGACCCGCCCGGCCAGAACGCCCAGAGCCTGGAGCTGACGGCGACCTTCTGGATCGAGGAGGTCCAGCACACCATCCTCGTGCCACCCTTCGTTCCAGGCGAGCCGCCGCTGAAACTGACGCCGGAGAACGCCGTGCCGGGCATACACACGCCGACCTTCACGGTGCGCCCGCCCGGCCCCATCGAGGAGCCCCGCACGATCACCTTCACGACCCCACAGATCCAGTACTCCCAACTCGTGCTGCTGAACTTCAACCGCCTGAGCTGGCCGCACGTCTCAGTCTCGACGCTGACGCCGTCGGGGACCGTGACGGTGCCGTCGACAGTCTGGGGGCAGTAGGGAGCGCGCGCTCCGCTAACCCACGATCCCGGCCAGCGCCTCGGCCAGCCCCGAGCGCGCCACCAGGATCCCCCACGGCAGGTCGGGCTGCTCCGGCAGCTCGACCACGCTCAATCCAGCCCGTTCGCAGATCAGCTGCCCCGCCGCGATGTCCCAGGCCTTGACCGTCCGCTCGTAGTAGGCGTCGTAGCGGCCAGCCGCCGTCCAGGCCAGATCGAGCGCGGCGCTTCCGAACCTCCGTACGTCCCGGACCTCGGCCACCAGACGAGCCAGCACCTCACCCTGCGCCGCCCGCACGTCGGCGTCATAGGCCAGGCCGGTGGCGACCATGGCGCTGGGCAGGCCCTCGCCTCCCGCCCCCTCGCCCTCATGGTCCTCCTGGCCGGCGTGCGGGTCGACCGCTCGCCCCACCAGGACCAGGCTTCGGTCGGCGCTCTCCAGCAACGCCCGCCCTCCGCGGGTGGCCGTGAAGAGCTCCTCCCGGTTGGGGTCGTAGACGGCCCCCGCGACCGTCCCGCTCGCGTCGGCGACGGCGACGCTGACAGACCACTGGGGGATCCCGAACAGGAAGTTGACGGTGCCGTCGAGGGGGTCGACGATCCAGCGCAGCCCGCTCGAGCCCTGCTCGTCCTCTTCCTCCTCCTCGCCCAGGAAGCCGTCGTCGGGGCGGCGCTCGGCCAGCAGGCCGCGTATCGCCCGCTGGGAGGCGAGGTCGGCCTCGCTGACGAGGTCCGTCGGGGTGCTCTTGCTGGCAACGTCGGCCTCGACTCCCCGCGCCGCCCGCGCCGCCAGCAGTCCGCCACCCAGGCGGGCAGCCTCGACGGCAATCGCGATCAGGTCCGCTTCGGAGGCAGCGGCGCTCACGCGAAGCCGGCCGGACGCTCCTGCGCCCACGGCCGCTCGGCCTCGATCTGCGCAGCCAGCGACAGCAGCGTCGTCTCCTGGCCCGGGCGCCCGACGATCTGCACGGCAGTCGGCAGACCCTCCTGGGAGAGACCCGCCGGCACCGACGCGGCAGGCTGCCCCGTCACGTTCCAGACCCCGTTGAAGGGCACCCACCCGGCGACGGCGTTGAGCGTCCAGACGGCGCCCCGCCCCTGTAGCTTCCCGATCGGGGGCGGCGGCGAGGCCACGGCCGGGGTGATCAGCACGTCGTGGTCGGCAAGGACCCGGTTGAGCCTGTCTGAGAGCTTCTGCTCGCCCGCCATCGAGCGCTCCAGCACCCCGTCGGGGATCAGGCCGCCCAGCCTGGCGAAGGAGCGGGTCCGCCGTTCCATGCGCTCGGGGTGGGCGAGGGACGCCGCGTCGTCGTGGGCGCCCCGCAGGTAGCGGACCAGCACCGCCGGGATCGAGTCGAGGCCGTAGTCGGGGTCCCGCTCGTCGACCTCGTGGCCGAGGGAGCGCAGCAGCGCCAGCGTCTCCTCGTAGGCCCGCTCGGCGCTCGGGTGAAGCTTGCCGAGGACGCCCGGTGGCAGCTTGCGCGAGCAGGCTATGCGCAGCCTGCCGGGGGTCTGCGCGGCCGCTGCCGAGAAGGACGTCGAGGGTGGCTCGGCGCTGTCCAGGTCGACTGCAGTCGTGCCCGAGGCGACGTCGTGGAAGAGAGCCGTGTCGGCGACCGAGCGGGTCAGCACGCCGTTGACCGACAGGCCGTGCCAGGCCCGCGGGCGGGGCGCCAGCGAGACGCGGCCGCGCTGGGGCTTCAGGCCGAACAGGCCGCACCAGGCCGCCGGGATGCGGATCGAGCCGGCCCCGTCGGAGCCCAGGGCGGCGCCGACCAGGCCCGCAGCCACGGCTGCGCCGCTGCCGCCCGAGGAGCCGCCCGACGCCCGCTGCACGTCCCAGGGGTTGCGGGTCGCGCCGAACGTCGCCGTCTCCGTGAAGGGCCACAGGCACAGCTCCGGGACGTTCGTCTTGCCGATGATCACGGCGCCCGCCTCGCGCAGGCGGCGCACAACCTCGGCATCGGCGTTCTTCACTCCCTCCGTCGCGTTCGTGCCGAAGCAGGTCATCTCCCCCGCTACGTCGATGTCGTCCTTGACGGCGATCGGCACGCCCAGCAGCGGCCTGGCGTCGCCCGCGGCCCGGCGCCGATCCGCCTGGTCTGCTTCCAGCAGGGCTTTCTCGGCGAGCACGACCCGGAAGGCGTTCAGCCTGCCCCCGTAGCGCTCGATCCGCTCCAGGTAGGTGCTCAGGAGCTCCCGCGAGGAGATCTCCCCGGCCGCGATCAGCTCCGCCTGGCGGGCGATCCCTGCGTATGCGAGGTCGGCTCCCTGCATCCAGGCCAAACCCTAGACGGGCGTGACGGGGTTGCGCTTGGCCGGCCAGTCCCGTCGCCTGCCCGACGCCTGGGCGAAGCGGCGGATCAGCTCCTCCCGCAGCAGCTGCGGCTCGATCACGGCGTCTATGACCATCTCCGAGGCCAGGTGCAGGATGTCGATGTCGGCCCCGTACTCGGCCCGCAGCCGCTCCGTCTCGGCCGCCCGCTCCCCCTCGTCGGAGATCGCCTGCAGCTGGTTGTAGTAGACGGCGTTGATGGCCGCCTGCGGGCCCATCACGGCTATCGAGGCGCTGGGCAGGGCGATGCAGCAGTCCGGGTCGAAGGCCGGTCCCGCCATCGCGTACAACCCGGCCCCGTAGGCCTTGCGCACGACGACCGAGATCTTGGGGACCGTCGCCTCGCTGACCGCGCTGATCATCTTGGCGCCGTGGCGGATGATCCCCTCCCGCTCGACTGCCGTGCCGATCATGAAGCCCGGCACGTCCGCCAGGAACAGCAACGGCACGTTGAAGGCGTTGCAGTTCCAGATGAAGCGGGCAGCCTTGTCGGCCGAGTCCGAGAACAGCACTCCGCCCTTGTGCTTGGGCTGGTTGGCCACGATCCCCACCACCCGGCCGTCCAGGCGGGCGTAGCCGACCAGCAGCTCCTTGGCCCAGCGCGGGTGGATCTCAAGCCACGAGCCCTCGTCCACGAGGTCACCGATCAGCTGCTTCATGTCGAAGGGCTTGTTCTCGTCCGCCGGGATCAGATCGCCGATCTCCCGGGCGCCTGCAGCGGCCTGCCCGGCGGGCTCGACGGGTGGCTCACCCCGCCAGTTGGAGGGCAGGTAGGAGAGGTAGCGGCGTGCCACCTCCAGGCCCTCCGCGTCGGTCTTGACGAGCTGGTGCCCGCAGCCGGAGACGCCAGTGTGCATGCGGGCTCCGCCCATCTCCTCCAGGGTCACCTTCTCGCCAATGACCATCTCGGCCATGCGGGGGGAGCCCAGGTACATGGAGGCGTTGCCCTCGCGCATGATCACGATGTCGCAGAAGGCCGGGATGTAGGCGCCCCCGGCGGCTGACGGGCCGAACAGGACGCAGACCTGCGGCACCAGCCCCGACAGCTTGACCTGGTTGTGGAAGATCCGCCCAGCCCCCCGGCGGCCCGGGAACATCTGGACCTGCTCGGTGATGCGGGCCCCCGCCGAGTCGACCAGGTAGACCATCGGTATCTCCAGTGTCAGGGCCCGTTCCTGGATGCGCAGGATCTTCTCGACCGTCTTGGGCCCCCACGAGCCGGCCTTGACGGTCGGGTCGTTGGCCATCAGGGCCACAGGCCGCCCGTCGATGGCGCCGACTCCCGTCACGACCCCGTCGGCGCCCAGGCCGTCCTCCTGCCAGTTGGCCAGCAGCGCCTCCTCCGAGAAGGAGCCCTCGTCCAGCAGCAGCGACACGCGCTCGCGCACCGGCAGCTTGCCCTGCTCGATCGCCTTGTCGCGATGGCGCTCGGGCCCGCCCGCCAGAGCGCGCCCCGTCGCGTCCTCCAGTGCGCTCATCGGGTCTGCGACTCGGATGCCGGAGGAGTCGACCACGCCACCCGAGCCTCAGAAGGCAGGGTTCACCTGCGGGGCGTCGCCGGAGTAGTCGTAGAAGCCCATCCCCGACTTGCGCCCGTGCCAGCCTGCGGCGAGCATCTTGCGCAGGATCGGCGGGTGGGCGAAGCGCCGTTCGCTGAACTCCTCGAAGAGGACGTCGCAGATCGAGCCGAGCGTGTCCAGCCCGACGAAGTCGGCCAGCGTCAGCGGCCCCATCGGGTGGCCCGCCCCGGCCTTCATGGCCTCGTCGATCTCGTCGACGGAGCCGACGCTCTCTTCGTAGGCCCGCATGGCGTCCAGCATGTAGGGGATCAGCAGGCGGTTGACGATGAAGCCCGCTTTGTCGCGTGTGGGGATGGCCAGCTTGCCCTCCGAACGGACGAACTGAAGGGCCGTCTGGAAGGCCTCCTCGCCGGTCGTGACGGCCCTGACGACCTCGACCAGCTTCATGACCTGGGCGGGGTTGAAGTAGTGCAGCCCCACGAACTGGCCCGGACGGCCGGTCGCCGCGGCCTGGTCCACGACCGACAGCGAGGACGTGTTGGTGGCGAAGACGGCCTGCGGCTTCACGATCCCGTCCAGCTCCCGCCACATCTCGAGCTTCAGGGGCAGGCTCTCGGTGATGGCCTCGATGACCAGGTCGCAGCCGGCCAGGTCGCCGTAGTCGACGGTGCCCGTGATGCGCCCCCGCACAGCGTCGGCGTCCTCCTGGCCGGTCCTCCCCTTCTCAACTGCTCTTGCCAGCTGCTTCTCGATCTTGCCGATGCCCTTGGCCAGGGTCGCCTCGTCGACCTCCCGCAGGACGACTGCATAGCCCGCTTCAGCCGCGACCTGGGCGATCCCGTGCCCCATCAGACCGGCTCCCAGCACTCCCACCTGCTTGATGTCCGCCATCGAACCTCCGTCGTCCTGTCCTCTTGTCAACCACGGAGACTATTACGGGCGCTAGCCTCAGGGTGTGAGCGCCGAGGACGTCTTCGACCTCTCCGCCGCGGGCCTGCGGGCCGACGGCACGGATCTGCGCATCTCCCTGCAGGTGCTGGCGGCCAAGCTGGAGGGCGCCCTGCCCCAGCAGACCCGCGTCGAGCGCTCGGGCGGCGGGCTGTTCGGCCGCGGCGAGAAGCAGGTCCGCTCCGTCCAGGTGACCCTGGGAGAGTGCTGCTACGCCCTGGGCCTGGACGGCGGGCGGCTGGAGGGCTCCCGCGAACGGCGCGTCGGGGGCATCTCCATCAAGCGGGAGGCGCTGGCGCCGGACGAATGGGTGAGCGCCCTTACGGAGGACCTGCGCAGCGAGTCAGAGCAGAGCCAGGCGGCCGGACAGGCGCTCAAGGAGCTGCTGGGTTGAGCGACCCCGGGGAGCAGACGACGGAGGACCAGGAGGCGGAGCGCTCGCTGCGCAAAGTCGAGCAGGGCGGCCTGCCGGTGGCGGCAGAACGCCGCCTGGCCGAGCTGCGGGAGGGCGGCAGGGGTGCCTTCACGTCGGACCTGTCGGTCAACGGCTTCGCCCTGTGCCACCGGCTGGGACTGACGCCGCTGTCGCAGGTCATGGGCAGCGCCGTCTACCAGATCGGCTACCAGGGGCTGACCTGGCCGATGATGATGGGTGGCTCCACGATCACCGAGATGGAGACCCTGTCTGAGGCCTGGAACGAGGTCCGCCGCCTGGCCTTCAACCGCCTGGAGCTGGAGGCCCGGGCGCTCGGGGCCAATGCCGTCGTGGGCGTCCAGGTCAAGGTCTCCAGGCTCGACGTCGGCGAAGGGTCGATCGAGTACGTCGTCTTCGGTACGGCCGTGCGCAGGGCAAACGCGCCGCAGAGCGACCAGGTCGTACTGACGGACCTGTCCGTGGCCGACTACTCCAAGCTGCTGGCAGCCGGCATCGAGCCGGCCGGGATCGTCGCCGCCACGTCCGTCTTCTTCGCCACCTACGAAATCGGACTGCTCGGCGGGGGGATGCTGGGCAATGCCGTGAACACCGCCTACAACTTCGAGCTCCGCGAGTTCACGGAAGCCTTCTACAGCGCACGGGAGACCGTGATGGAGCGGATCGGCTTGCAGGCCCAGCAGCTTGGCGCGACGGGCGTCGTGGGCGTACGCATCAGCCACAGCGCCCAGATGCAGGACGTCAGCGGCGGTCCAGGCTTCGCCGGCGGCGGCGCAGCCCGCAAAGGCCTCGTCGCGACCTTCGACGCCATCGGCACGGCCATCCGCGAGACGGCCCCGCGGCGCCCCCAACCCCCCAAACCGTCGATCGACCTGTCGATCTGAGAGGAGAGCCCGATGAGCGATCAGCAGAGCTACGACCCGACGTCCCTGGAGGGGGTGCCGGAGGCGGGCCGCACGCGCCTGCAGCAGAACAAGGCCGGCCTGTTCACGTCCGACCTGTCCGTCAACGAGTTCCTGCTGATAAAGGAGGCGGGCTTCCAGCCGATGGGCCTGGTCCTGGGCAGCTCGATCTACCACATCGGCATCCAGATGGCGGGATGGAAGAAAAGCCAGGAGCTGCAGGTGCTCTCCCAGGCCATGTACGAGGCCCGCCAGCTGGCCATGACGAGGATGGAGGAGGAGGCCGACCAGCTGGGAGCGGACGGCGTCGTGGGCGTGCGCCTGGACATCGGCCGCTACGAGTGGGGCCAGGACATGGCCGAGTTCATCGCCGTCGGCACAGCCGTCAAGCACTCGGGCGGGGTCCTTCACCGCGCTCCCAACGGCCGCCCCTTCACGAGCGACCTCTCGGGCCAGGACTTCTGGACGCTACTGCGAACGGGTCACCGCCCCGTCGGCATGGTCATGGGCAGTTGCGTCTACCACGTGGCCCACAGGGGCATGCTCCAATCGATGGCCCAGACGGGGCGCAACGTCGAGCTGGCCAACTTCACCCAGGCCTTCTACGACGCCCGCGAGCTGGCCATGGAGCGGATGCAGTCCGAGGCCCAGCAGCTGCAGGCCGAGGGCATCGTCGGGGTACAGCTGAAGGAGACCAGCCACGGCTGGGGCAGCCACACGATCGAGTTCTTCGCCGTCGGCACGGCGATCGTGCCCAGGGAGGGCGAGACGGAGGCGATCGAGCCGCCCACGCCCGTCCTGGACCTCAGTTGAGTGATTGAGAAGGCTCCGCCTGCAGGGCAGGCTCCGCCGCGATCGGCAACGTCGTGGCGGGCCGCGCGGGGCGCTTGCGACGTAACCTGTTGGCCAGTCACCGACGCGAGGAGGCAGCTGTGAGCATCGTCCTGACAGAGGACAGGGGACCGGTCCGGCACATCGTGCTGAACCGTCCGGAGAAGCGCAACGCGATGAACCAGGAGCTGCTGCTTGCCCTCGGCGCGGCCCTCCGTGAGGCTGCAGCCGACACGTCCGTGCACTGCGTCGTGCTACGGGGGGAGGGCAAGGTCTTCTCCGCCGGCGTGGATCTGGGTGAGCTGATGGCCTCCAGCGGCACCCCGGGGATGCTGCGCCCCTTCCGCCAGGTCTTCCTGGACTGCGCCAACCTGTGCGAAGAGATGGCCAAGCCGGTCGTCTGTCAGATCCACCACACGTGCGTCGGCGGGGCGCTGGAGGTGGCGCTGGGATGCGATCTGAGGGTGGCCTCAGAGGACTCGACCTTCGGCCTG
>Ga0181522_10000882_pt1 | contig 19833 bp, 15 predicted proteins | sample PEATcosm2014_Bin_27_FD_121103 | JGI IMG/M metagenome (GOLD analysis project Ga0181522, IMG submission 121103) | Peatland microbial communities from MTU Mesocosm Facility, Houghton, MI, USA - PEATcosm2014_Bin05_10_metaG | ecosystem: Environmental > Terrestrial > Soil > Wetlands > Peat | place... | reverse complement strand
GGCTTCTTTCTCCGAGCGGACGGCGGCAATTTCAGCGAGCACCTGTTCGTTCTTGTAACGCACCTCCTCCAGGACCAGCACAATCATGCTGACGGCGATAAAGAGCTGCAACACGGCCGCCACGAAAAAGCCGGCGCTGTAAAGGTGCTCATCCTGGCGGGACAGCGGATAGCTGCCGAGATAAAGGCCCCAGAGCAGGAAGCCCAGCGACAGCATGCCGGCGCCCACGAACGGCATTCTTTTCCGCAACCGGAAGAAACAAACCCCGGCGAACACGCTGCCCAGACCGAGCAGCATGAATACCGGCACCTGCATCTCCAGCAATCTTACCTTGGGCGCCAGCGTCGGGGAAAGGACATGTGGGCCGACGAAAGTCCAGACGAGCAGGAACGCCATGAACAGGCCAAACATTCTCTGCGGGACGGGGATGCTCAGGAAACGCAGGCTGCCCCACAACAGAAACACCGCCGAAATTGCCACGCAACACTGCTTGAGCTTGAAGACAAAACTATCGGCGTTCTCGACGGCAACGTCCTGGACATTGAACCCGAGAGTGAGCCACAGGGCGTAGAACAGCCAGGCGGCGGTCCAGACGGTGAAATACTCCCGCTTGGTGTAATGATTGAGGTAACAGAAAAGCCCCACGAGCAGCCAGACGCTTAGCAGCGACACCATCAGCGCCGCCCGCAGGTATTCCTTCGAGAAATCCGAAAAATCCATGCCAAAGACACTCATTTTTCCATTTCCAGTTGTACTTCAGTTAACACGAAAATCTGACAGCCTTGATCGTTTAATTTTCAAACTGTTTCATGAACCCCCTCGCGCAGCCTTAATGCTGCTAATCATGAGGACAGGCTCTATCAATCGTTCTGACTTGAATGTGTTTCGAAACAGCAGTTTTCAGGCCGGGAATGGGTCCCTGCATCCATCCGTTTCTCTTTTGAACCTGTGAGCAAGCGCCTATATATTGTGGCGCATGGACAAAAGCCGAGTCGCGGATATTTTGAATGAAATCGGGACATTGTTGGAATTAAATGGTGAAAATCCGTTCAAGACGCGTGCCTATGTAAACGCCGCACGTACCTTGGAAAACCTTGGCGAACCGCTGGAGAACATCGTCGCTGACAAGCGGTTGGGCGAAATCAAGGGAATTGGCGAGGCGTTGGAACAAAAAATCACTGAATTGGTTGAGACCGGCAAGCTGGCTTATTACGACGAGCTGAAGGCTTCGATTCCGCCGGGCTTGATCGAGATGCTCGACATTCCCGGGCTGGGACCCAAGAAAATCCGGTCGCTCAACCAAAAGCTGGGGGTGGATTCGGTGGAGAAACTCGAAGCGGCCTGCCGGAGCGGCAAGGTTGCGGAACTGGATGGCTTCGGTGAAAAAACGCAGACCAATCTTCTTGAAGGCATTGAACGCCGGCGGACTTATGCTTCGAAACATTTGCTCAGCGAGGCCCTGCGCGCCGCCGAACCACTGCTCGACGGTTTGCGCCATCATCCGGACGTCCTCCGATGCAGTGCCGCCGGCAGTTTGCGGCGGTTCAAGGAAGTCATCGGTGACATTGATCTGCTCGCCTCCTCAAAGCATCCGGCGGAGGTGATCGGGTATTTTGTCGCGCAACCCGGCATCCTCAAAATCACGGCCCAGGGCGAAACGAAGGCAAGTGTGATTCTGGAGGGTGGCATCCAGTGCGATTTGCGCGTGGTGGCCGACCGGGAATTCCCCTTTGCGCTGGCCTATTTCACCGGCAGCAAAGAGCACAACATTGTCATGCGTCAGCGCGCAATCCAGCGCGGTCTGCGGCTCAATGAATACGGCCTGTTCAAGTCAAAGGCGGAAACACGCGATCCGAAGTTGCTGGTGCCCTGCCAGGATGAAGCGGAGATTTATGCAAAGCTGGACCTGCCATTCGTCCCGCCTGAGTTGCGCGAAGACCATGGCGAATTTGCCGCGGGCGAAAAGAATGATTTGCCGCGGCCCGTCGAATGGACGGATTTGAAAGGTTCGCTGCACAATCATTCGACGTGGAGCGACGGCCACAATCAGCTCGAGGAAATCGCCGAATACATGGAGGACCTCGGCTTGGAATACTGGGCCATCACCGACCATTCGCAGTCGTCCTATCAGGCGAACGGGCTCGACGCCAAACGCATTCGGGAGCAAATCAAGAAAATCAACGAGATCAACGTCCAGCTCGCCGCGCGCGGCAGCGATTTTCGTCTGCTGGCCGGATCCGAAGTGGACATTTTGCGTGACCGGCTGGATTGCGACGACGGATTGCTTGCAGAATTGGAGGTGGTGGTGGCGAGCCTGCACGTTCCGGCCAACAATGAAGCGGAGAATACGAAACGTTTGATCCGGGCCGCGGAAAACAAATTTGTCCACATCATCGGGCACCCGACAGGCCGCCTGCTTTTGGAACGCGAGCCGTATCCTGTCAATGCCCAGGCGGTGATTGATGCCTGTGCCGAAACGGGAACCTGGATTGAGTTGAATTGCAATCCGCACCGGTTTGATCTGGACTGGCGGTTGTGGCCTTATGCAAAAAGCAAGGGCGTGAAATGCGTCATCAACCCGGACGCCCACCGGAATGAGCACGCCGGATTTCTCCGGCTGGGTGCCGGCATCGCCCGCAAGGGCTGGCTGGAACAAGCCGACGTAGTCAACACTCTAACGTTGGCGTCCTTGAGGAAAGAATTAGGCCGAAAGCGTCGGAATCTAAAAAAATGACGAATTTAAAGGTGTTTTTGCCGGCCAGATAAGCAAAAAATTGCTTTGACTGTGTGTATAATATGTGGATAACTTTGCACAAATCATTCGAATCCTTGATTATTGGCGCTAAAAAAAATTGAATGTTAAAGGGTTTGAGTGGTCTAATTAACGGTCCAACTTTAGCTGGTGCGATATCTTATGAAGAAGTTCTTTACTTCTGTGGGACTGATAGCCGCAGGAACAGTCGGCCTTCAGGCAGCGTATGCTCCGGGTTTAAACTCCATGGCGGCGTCTAAAATATGGAGTGCTTCGGGCACCTTGCGCGGGTTTTATGACGACAACTACAACACCGCATCACCAGGTCCCAACAAGCGCGACAGCATTGGTTTTGAGGTTTCCCCCGAATTGGATTTAAACGTGGCGCTGCAACAGACCGAGCTGGGGCTGAGGTACACTTACGGCATGTACTACTATCAGGATCGGGAAAACCTGGGTGAAAACCCCATTGACCAGACCCATCAGGTTGATTTGTGGGTGGATCACGCCTTTACCGAGCGCTGGCAGACAAAGGTGATGGATACGTTTGTGGTGGGGCAGGAACCGGAGTTGCTCGATCCCAATACTTCAGTGCAACAGCGTGTCAACGGAAACAACATCCGCAATACGGGCACCGTGGATCTCAACACAATCTGGACGCGATTGTTCAGCACCAAACTGGCGTATCAGAATTCATTTTTTGATTATCAGAACAGTGGCACGACCCCGGCCAATTTTGCCACGCAAGGGGCCAGCCTTGCCGGTGAACTGAACCGGATTGACCAAACGATTTCGTTGGATTTGCAATGGGAGGTCGCTCCCGAGACCATTGCCTTTGTGGGTGGCGCATTTGAATGGGTAAATTATGACGGAAACGAGCCGATTGCTCAGACTGGGGTGAACACCTATCTTTACAGCGACTCTCGCAACAGCCGTTCGTATTTTGGATATGTCGGCGCCCAGCACAACATGCTTGCGAACTTGAGCTTCACCGGCAAAGTTGGCATTCAATACACCGACAATTATAATAATCAGCCATCCGGTACGACCTCCGTCAATCCCTATGCGGATCTATCAATGGTTTACACGTACCTGCCCGGCAGTTACGCGCAGTTTGGCTTTACCCAAACACAGAATGCAACCGATCAAATCGGGGCTTATCAGCCTAATGGTAGCAACGGCAGCATCTCCTTGTTTACGGAAAGTTCCACGGTTTATGCGTCCGTCAACCAGAAGTTGACACCCAAGATGATGGGTACGGTCATTGGGCGCTGGCAACATTCGATGTTCTACGGCGGCCAATACAACAGTCAGACCGAAGATTATTACAGTTTTGGCGCCAACCTGTCGTATGCCTTTAATCAGCATATTTCCGCCGAGGCCGGCTACAACCTAGATTATCTTCAATCAAATATTCCCGGAAATTTGTACTCGCGCAACCGGGTATACTTGGGGGTTTCCGCCGCCTATTAGCCAGCCGTGTTAGACCAAATACTTTGAACGTTTAGCCGCAAGCCGGGTCAGAGTATTTTGGCTTAATCATTATTTGTACATATGGATTCATTGCAAACCCAGCCGCAACAGGAAGGCCGGCTGCACTTTCTGGACTATTGGCGCATCATTCGTATCCGCAAGGCCATCATCATCACGGTTTTTCTGATTACTGCCATTGTCGCCACCGCGGTAACCTTCCTTCTGCCGGAATCCTACGCCAGCACGGTCAGAATCAGGATTGAACCCGACACCGTTGGAGACATCCAGAGCATTTCCTCCCCTCAGAGTTATAATCCGTATGATCCCTATTTTATTCAGACTGAATTCGAAGTGATCCAGGATCGCGTGGTGCTGGGAAAAGTCATTGAAACCCTGGGCCTGAACGAGGCCTGGGGCAAAAAATACAATGGGGGTGAGACGCTCAAAACTCCCGAAACCATGGATTTTCTCAAGCGGCGGATGAATCTGAACCCCGTGCGCAACACCAAACTCATCGAGATTACCGTCTATAGCGAAGACAAAAATGAAGCCGCGCGCATTGCCAACACCATTGCCGATGTCTATCGCAACTACCGCCTCAGCCAGCGCAGACAACTCACCCTCAACGGCATCAAGGTGTTGGAAGATCAGTATAAGTCGGAACTGGAGCAGATCCAGGCTGAACAGACCAACGTGGACAATTTACGCAAGGAATCGGGCATCAACGACTACGATCCCAACGCCCTTACGCCCAGTTCCACCCTGACGTCAGACCAGATGCGCAACTACAATGCCATGCGTCTGGAGGGTGAGACGCACTACATGAAGCTGGAGAAACAGCTGACCCAGCTCCAGGCCTTGAACGCGGAGAAGCTGCGGGATGTCCTGCCCACGGTGGTTACGGATCCGGCCCTGTCCGATTTGTTGACCAAGCTGCATGAGTCGGAACAGCAGTACGCCACCTTGACCAACGATTATGCGCCGGCTGATCTGCACATCACCCGGGTGCAATCCATGATTGACGAATTGAATCGCCAGGTTGATGACCGCGTTGCCGGCATCATGGCTGGTTTGGAAAATCAGGTCCAGTCCGAGAAGGCCGCGCTCGATTCGCTCACTGCCTCCCTGGAGGAGGCCAAGGCGAATGATCAGGCGGAAGACCTCCGCAGCCAGCCGTATTGGGAGGCCAAACGCAAGCTGGTAAACGATTGGGATTTTAACAAACTGCTGGCCGCCAAAATTGAAGCGACCAAGCTCGACCTTCAAATCCCCAAAAACTCGATTGTGGAAATCACCGGTCCGGCCGAACCGGGAGAGAACCCGGTCAAACCCAACAAGACGTTAAACATCATCCTTGGGGTTATCATTGGTTTGATCATGGGTGTCGGCCTGGCTTTTTTCATCGAGTATCTGGATACCAGCGTCAAAACGATCGACGAGGTGGAACGCGCATTTCAGGCTCCGGTGCTGGGCGTCATTCCCCAGAATGTCGGCTATCTGGTGGACGAAGGCCCCGAAAGCCCGCACGCCGAGGCTTATCGCGTGCTGCGCACCAACATCCTGTTCTCGCGCAAGGACGAAAAGCTAAACACCATTGTCGTCGTCAGTGCCGGTGCCGGGGAGGGCAAATCCATGACCACGGTGAATCTGGCCACCGTTTTTGCCCAGGCCGGCCAGCGCGTCCTGGTGGTGGATTCCGACCTGCGCCGTCCCACCCTGCACAAGGCGCTGCATGTCGGCAACAACCTGGGTCTGACCAATTATTTGTTGAAGCAAAACAAACTCGAAGAAATCATCCAGCCCACCAGTGTGGCGATGCTTGACTTCATGGCCAGCGGCAAGCTGCCGAGCACCTCGATGAGCATTCTCGGTTCGGCCCAGATGAAGGAAATGGTTGCCGAATTGAAACAGCGATACGATTTCATCTTCTTTGATTCACCACCCGTCCTGGGGGTGAGCGACGCCTCGGTTTTGGCCAGCGAAGTGGACATGGTCATCCAGGTGATTCAATACCGCCGTTATCCGCAGCCCATGAGCATTCGAGCCAAACAATTAATTGAAAAAGTCGGCGGCAACCTGATCGGCATCCTCCTCAACAACATCAACATGTCGCAGGACGAAAGTTATTACTACTACACCGGATACTACCACGGCGGTTATTATTATACGCGTAACGAGGATGCGCAGGAGCCTGCGGCCAAGGACAAAGATTCCGACGAGGCCGATGTGATCGATATTAAACAAAAGTATTGATTGTGGGCGCCGTTTCGCAAGGATAAGGAAAATGAGATTATTTTTTAAACCGTTGACGTGGGGATTCTTTGCCTGTGGTTTGCTGTTGGCCGGCGTTTTTTTAACGGGATGTTACTCGGCGCCGATTGATCCCGTCTTTTCCGACAACCCCGAGCCGGCAATGTCTGATTCGCCGACTGACACGAATGCCGCTCCGAGCGTTGCCCGTTTTCATGTCGGCGATACGGTCACTGTCACTTTGTCTGGCGTTCCGGAAGTGATCGAGCCGCATACCGAGGCCATCAAGGAAGATGGGACCATCACCATGCCTGTGATCGGCCATGTTCAGGCCGCGGGCAAAACTGCGGGTGAGGTTCAGAACGAGATCTCCGACCTCTATGTGCCGAAGTTTTATCGCCATCTCACCGTAACGGTGAACACGGGAGATCGTGTATACTACGTCACCGGTGAAGTCAAGCAGCCCGGCCGTCAGCTCTACACCGGCCAGATGACCGTCACCAAGGCCATCAGCACCGCAGGCGATTTTACTGATTTTGCCAATCACAAAAAGGTCTGGCTCATCCGTGCCAACGGCCAGCGCATCAAAGTCAATTGCGACAAGGCGATTCAAGATGCGTTGCAGGATCCGCAGGTTTATCCCAATGACCAGATTCAGGTGCCGCGCCGGCTTTGGTGATGATTCAATTCAATATCCTCTCCGGAAAAAAGGCGGGCGCCCTGTTGGCAGCCCGCCATTTTCCTTTCCGCATCGGACGGGCGCCCGGAAACGAACTCCAGCTCGACGATGACGGCATCTGGGATCGGCACCTCACTTTGGAATTCAACCGGCAGAAAGGTTTCACGCTGGCCACCGCGCCAAACGCCCTGGCGGCCGTCAACGGTGAACCGGTCCAAACCGCGATCCTTCGCAACGGGGATATCATCACGGTCGGTTCAGCTAAATTCCAGTTCTGGCTGGCGGCCGCCCGTCAGCGCGGCCCGCACCTGCGGGAAGCCTTCGTCTGGGCATTGCTGGTGGCCGTCACTGCCGCCCAATTTGCATTGATTTACTGGCTCCTCCGTTAATGGCGGAAATGCCGCACGCCGGTGAAAGCCATGGCCATGTCCCGTTGATCCGCCGCCGCGATCACCTCCGCATCCCGCACTGAACCGCCCGGTTGAATGGCCCCCGTCGCCCCGGCTTCGGCCGCCGCCAGCAGACCGTCCGGAAAGGGAAAAAACGCATCACTGCAAACCACACTACCTTGGAGCGACAGCCTGGCTTCGCCCGCTTTCCAGACGGCGATCCGGCTGGCATCCACGCGGCTCATTTGTCCCGCGCCGATGCCCAGGGTCCGATCCTCCGCCGCATAGACGATCGCATTCGACTTCACGTGTTTCACCGCCCGCCAGCCAAACACCATCGCGCGCCATTCCGATTCCGTGGGCTGCCGCTTCGTCACGACTTTCAAATCCGTCCGCCTGGCCGTTTTCAGGTCGCGTTCCTGCAACAAAAATGAATTTGCCCCGACACTGCGCAAATCCAATGCGCCGGACTGAACCGGCGGCTTCAACGTCTTTAACAATCGCAGGTTCTTCTTCTTTTGCAGAATCGCCAGCGCCTCCGCCGTGAAATCGGGGGCGACAATGACTTCGCTGAAAATTTCCGCAATCGCTCCGGCGCACTCGCCGTCCAGCGGTTGGTTCACCACGATGATGCCGCCGAACGGCGCCTGTTTGTCGGTCGCAAACGCCTTGTCCCACGCCTCGCGCAGGTTCCCGCCCTGGCCGATGCCGCACGGATTGGTGTGCTTCAAAATCGCCAGTGTCGGCGGGTCCTCCAGGAATTCGGCCATCAAATTCGCCGCCGCCGTCAAATCCAGAATGTTGTTGTAGGAAAGTTCCTTCCCGTGCAGCTGCCGGAAAAAATCATTAAAACTGCCGTAGAGCGCCGCCGCCTGGTGTGGGTTTTCCCCGTAACGCAGCGGCTGCGCCAGGGGTGCAGAAACCACGAGCGAGGCAGGCAGGCCGGAGGTGGGCGCGGACCCAAACACTTTTAGGAGATGTGCGGCAATGGCCCCGTCGTAAACCGCGGTGCGCGCGTAGACTTTCGCCGCCAGTTGGCGCCGCAATTCCAGCGTGGTGTTGCCATGGGCCGAAATCTGTTTCGCGACCTCGGCGTAATCCAGCGGATCAACCACGACAGTGACGCTCTCGTGATTTTTCGCCGCGCTGCGGAGCATGGACGGCCCGCCGATGTCAATGTTCTCAATGGCGTCGTGCAAGGTGACGTCCGGCCTGGCCACCGTTTGCTCGAACGGATACAGGTTCACCACGACGAGATCAATCGGGGTGATGCCGTGTGCCGTCACCGCCGCCTCGTGGATTTCGTTGCCGCGAATGAACAGCAAACCGCCGTGGACTTTGGGGTGCAGTGTTTTGACACGACCGTCGAGCATTTCGGGGAAGCCGGTATGCTCGCTGATGTCCTTCACCGCCAGGCCGGCTTCGCGCAAGGTTTTGGCGGTGCCGCCGGTGGAAATCATCTCCACTCCGGCCCGGGCCAGAATTTGTGCGAATGGAACCAGGCCCGTCTTGTCCGAAACTGAAATCAGCGCCCGTTGAATTTTTGCCATAGCCCGACAAAATCTCCCATGACCGCCGTCGTCGTCAACGGCAAATCACGGTGCCGGGGCCGGATTTTGGACCAGCTCCGCGCCGATGGCCCGTTCAAACCGGGCGCGTGCGGCGTCATAATCGTGCAACGCCTGCACCTGCGTGCTGCGCGCCTGCGTCAGCGAGTTCTCGGCATCGAGCACATCAAGCTGCGTGCCGGTGCCGGCGTCAGCGCGGGCGTTGGCTTCGCGCAGGGATTCCTCGGCCTCGGCCTGCACGGTTTTTTGCGACTCCAAAACCTCCTGTGCTTCGAGGAAATCAGAATAGGCGGTGCGCACTTCCAGTTCGATGTTGCGCGCCTCTTCATCCACGGCGGTCTTGGATTTTTCGTGAAGCGCCCTGGCCTGGACGACCTTTCCGTGCGTCAACATTCCGTCAAATATGTCCCAGCTTAACTGGGCCCCGGCGTTCCAGCCATCCAGGTATTGATCGAGACCGGGTGTTGCATAGGCGGGTGGGTCGCCAAATTGTCTGTTCAACCAGTTATAACCGGCAAAAAGCTGCAAGTTCGGTTTGTAGCCGGAAGAGGCATCCGTGATGTTGAGCTTCTGCAATTCCTCCGTTTTGCGCAAATCGACCAGTTCGGGGCGTTTTGCCAGCGCCAGCTGCAGCGCGTCGGACAAATTGATGGGGTATGGCGCTGCGTCGAGCGTATCAGTCAGGCTCAACGGAATGTTGTCCCAGACGTCGCGCGGCAGGTTGTAGCCCAGCAGGTTGCACAGGTTGTTTTTGGCGATGCGATAATTATTCTGCGCCTGAATCAAGGGCGGACGCGCATTGGCCACGGAAACCTTGGCGCGCAGCACGTTGAAGTGCGGTACGGTGCCCGCGTCGTAACGGCGTTGTTGATCATCCAGTTCCTTTTCGAGCAGGTTGACAGAAGCCTCGTTCACTTTAATTTGTTCGGCCGCGAGCAAAATGTCGTAATACGCCAGGCGTACAGACAGCAAGGTGTCCGCGAGCGTCGTCTGATATTGCGCCAGGGCTTGCTCCTTGGTGACCTTGGCCGCGCGCACGGCCGCCATCAGCTTGCCGCCTTGATAGATGGTTTGAGTGATGGTCAGGCCCGCGTTCCAGTTCTGGTTTGGCGTGCTGGGGGCGCCGGGAAAATTCTCAATCGTGTTCCGGTCGGTATCTTTGTACGTGCCGTTCGCCGACAGCTGCGGCAGTGCCACCGCGCGCGTCTGCACGACGACGCCATACTGCGCATCCAGGTCGTTCTTGGCCTTGAGTATCGTGGCGTTTTGTGAAAGCGCGATGTTGAGACAATCCGCCAGCGACAGCGGGCGTGTGATCCAGGGAGGAACATTGGTGCTGGCATTGGGGTTTTGGCCAAAGGCGGTCCCGCCGCCGACGCAGCCGATGAGCACAAAAGTGAAAACAATTTTTTTCATGGGTAAGGTCCTTTAACGGCGGCCTTGGCCGACGGATGCGGCCGCGGCTTCGATGTTTTAGGTTCGGGCAAGTGTTTCATGGCGGCAAGGGAGAAACGCGTAATGTGATCGGCCAATGGCTCGACCGCCGCGGCGTCCAGCCGCTGTTCCGGAAACAGGCGCGCCACCACCCGCCGGCAGTGATGGTAGAACACGCACTGGCTGACGACGCTGAGACTGCACAGCCGTGCATTTTCATTGCCGGGCGAACAACCGAGAATCTCCGCCACAATGCCGCGAATTTGATCCGCCATCGGCCGCATCCGTTCTTCAAGCAGCGAATCCAAGGCTCCGGTGGGCTCAATCATCTCCCGCAGCATCATCTTTCCGAACCACGCCGTCGGCTCGCTGTCGAAGATCCGGAGCAGGAAGGACCGGACAAAGGCGTGTAATTTATCCGTGGGGGAGGCGTCTGCACCGACGCCCGGCAGCAGGGGGTATTTTTCAAATGCCCTTTGTTGGGCATGGCGCAGGACCTCGGCATAGAGCGCCTCCTTGTCGCCGAAATGGTAATTGACGGCGGCAACGTTGGCTCCCGCGCGCCGGCAGATTTCGCGCACCGTCGCGTTGCGGAAACCGGCCGAGGCGAAGACCTCGCCGGCCGCCTCCAGCAACTGCCGCCGCGTTTCGTCGTGCAGGTCGGCATCCGCCCTGGCAATTGATTTCAAATTCATGTTTCAAACAAATAATTAAAACAATCGTTTGACATGTCAACCAGAATTTTGTTCATTATCGGCATGGACAGAAGTCGTGCATGAAAACGAAACAGGTCATGCCGGAGTTGGTCGTGGGGCTCGCCGTCATGCTCGCGGCGGGTTGCGCTCCAAGTTCCTCGAACGTGTTTCAAGGGTACATCGAAGGAGAATATGTTTACGTCGCCTCGCCGCTCGGGGGCGCGCTGACCAATCTGGCCGTGGCGCGCGGTGGTGACGTGAAGACCGGCCAGTTGTTGTTCGAGTTGGAACGCGGTTCCGAGGCGGCCGCGCTGGACCAGGCCAAAAAGAACCTGGCGCAGGCGCAGGCCAACCAAGTGCTTTCCGAGGCGGCCTTCAACCGCCGGGTGCAATTGCGAAAGGATCAGGGAGTCATCTCGGCCGAGGAACTGGACCAGGCCCGGGCCCAGCGCGACGCCGACCAGGCGCAGGTGGCGGCGCAAACCGCTGCGTTGGACAAGGCACAATGGTCATTTGACCAAAAACAACAATTTGCACCAACAAACGCGTTCGTGCATGACACGTTGTATCGCGCCGGCGAATGGGTTGCGGCTGGCAATCCGGTCGTCGAGTTGCTGCCGCCCGCCAACATCAAAGTGCGCTTTTTTGTTCCGCAGGCGGCCTTGCCAAAAATCAAACCCGGCGAGACGGTGAGCGTGACGTTTGACGGCGGCCCGCATGCGTATCCGGCGATGGTCAATTACATTTCCACCGAAGCGGAGTTCACGCCGCCGGTGATTTACAGCCGCGAGAACCGGGCCAAGCTGGTTTATATGATCGAGGCAAAATTTCCCCCCGCGGATGCGATCGACCTTCGCCCCGGCCAGCCGGTGGATGTCCGGGTAAATCCGTGAGCTATGAGCGCGAACGATCTCGTGATTGACGTGCAAGGCATCACGAAGCGGTTCGGCAACCGCACGGTTGTGAACAACATTCCCATGCAGGTGCGGCGCGGCGAGATCTACGGTTTCCTCGGCCCGAACGGCAGCGGCAAAACGACGTTTCTCCGCATGCTCTGCGGCCTGCTCACACCCGATGGCGGCAGCGGCACGTGCCTGGGCTTTGACATCCGCAACGATTCCCTCGAGATCAAGAAGAACATTGGTTACATGACCCAGCGGTTCAGTTTTTACGAGGACCTGACCATCGAGGAAAACCTGGATTTTATTGCTCAGATTTACGGCGTGCCGGCGCGCAAGGCCGCCGTTGAAAGAAGTCTGGAACGTCTCGGCATGACCGCGCGCCGCCGACAACTGGCCGGAACGCTTTCCGGCGGTTGGAAGCAGCGGCTGGCGTTGTCCGCCTGTCTCATTCACGGGCCGCAATTGCTGTTGCTCGACGAGCCGACGGCGGGCGTGGACCCGAAGGCCCGCCGGGATTTCTGGGAGGAAATCCACCAGCTCGCCGCCGGTGGACTGACCGTGCTCATCACGACGCACTACATGGACGAAGCGGAGCGCTGCCATCGGTTGGCCTATATCGCCTATGGAAATCTGCTTACCCGGGGGAGCGTTGAGGAAGTCGTGAAGGCGGCAGGGTTGACGACCTGGGAGGTCGCGGGCCCGGATTTGCCAGCCTTGGCAGCCAAAATCCGCAGCCAACCCGGGGTGGAACAAGTGGTCGCCTTTGGCACCACATTGCATGTCAGTGGGCGTGACGCGCCCGCATTGCGCAAAAGCGTGGGGCCGTGGATGACGGGTGCCTATCGCTGGCAACCAATCGAATCCGGTCTGGAGGACGTGTTCATCAGCCTGATGGAAACGGCCCAGGACAATTTTTCGTGAAACTACACGAATTCAACTGGCGGCGGTTCGGCGCGATTGCGGCCAAGGAATTTATCCAGATGCGCCGCGACCGGATGACGTTCGCCATGATGATCGGCATTCCGATGATCCAGCTCATCCTATTCGGCTACGCGATCAATTCCGATCCGAAACACCTGCCCACGGCGGTTTATTCGGCGGACAACAGCGTGTATTCGCGGACCATCGTATGGGGATTGCGCAACAGCAGTTATTTCGACATTGTCCGCGAACCCAAGAACGAGGCGGAAATTCAAAAATTGCTCGCCCAGGGCACGGTTCAGTTTGCCGTGCACATCCCGGTGGATTTTTCGCGCAAGCTGCTGCGGGGCGAACGGCCCGATTTGCTGCTGGAAGCCGACGCCACCGATCCTGCCGCAGTCGGTTATGCCATCGGGGCCATCAATCTTCTGGCGACCACCGTGCTGGACCGTGATTTGACCGGGCCGCTGGAGAAATTGCGCGGCGCGCCACCTCCGTTCAACCTGGTGGTGCATCAGCATTACAACCCGGAAAACATCACGCAATATAACATCGTGCCCGGGCTCATGGGGGTGATGCTGACGATGACCATGATCATCATCACGGCGCTGGCCATCACGCGCGAACGCGAGCGGGGCACGATGGAAAACCTGCTTTCAACCCCGGCGCGGCCCGGAGAGGTGATGATTGGGAAAATCATTCCTTACATCATGGTCGGTTACATTCAGGTCTTTCTGATTTTGATCGCGGCGAAGTTTCTGTTCGACGTGCCAATCGTCGGCAGCGTGCCTCTGTTGCTGTTGCTGACCTTTTTCTTCATCGCGGCCAACCTTGCCGTCGGCATCACCTTCTCGACCATCGCCAAAAACCAGCTCCAGGCGGTGCAGATGGCGTTTTTCTTTTTCCTGCCGTCGCTGTTGTTGTCGGGCTACATGTTTCCCTTTCGCGGCATGCCGGGCTGGGCGCAGGACATTGGCGAAGTTCTGCCGTTGACGCATTATCTGCGGGTCGTACGTGGAATCCTGCTGAAAGGGAATGGTTTGCCTGAAATTGCGCCTGATTTATGGCCGATCGCATTATTTTTGCTTGTGATGCTGGCCATTGGTATTAAACGCTATCGGCAGACATTGGACTGAACAGTTGGTCGGCGGTTGTAAGGCATTGGTTTTCAACAATTTCAAGTTCCCGCCTGAACTTGCATATTTGGTCCGCTTCAGTTCTCATTTAGCCCGATGTGGCGATGTAGGTGCCTGATTTTAACCACCGGACTGTTGCTGGCCGGGACAACCTTGATTGGGGCGGAATCCGCCGAGGTCAATCTGAATTACGTGGCGCAGCGCGCCCTTGAACGCGCGCGCCAGCCGTTTCACTCGCCGCGCGCGGATCTGCCAAGGGTGTTGCGGCAGGAGAATCTCGATTACGACAAGTATCGCGAGATTGAATTCCGGCACGACCGGGCGTTATGGGCGGCGGACGACCTGCCGTTTCGCGTGGAGTTTTTTCACCCGGGATACCTCTACCAGGAACCGGTGCACATCTATGAGTTCTCGCCGACGCATGTGCAACCCATCCGGTTTGTGCAGGACTTTTTCAATTACCGTGCATTGCACATTCAGAACGAGATCCCCACGGACACGGGTTACGCCGGGTTTCGCCTGCTGAAACCGTTGAATGACACGAACAAATGGGATGAAATCGGCGCATTTCTGGGCGCCAGCTATTTCCGCCTGCTCGGCAAGGGACAGCGCTACGGGCAATCTGCGCGCGGCCTGGCCCTCGATTGCGGCGAACCGGATCGTCCTGAGGAATTTCCCATATTTACCGACTGGTGGCTGGGCAAGCCGCAACAGGGGGATGGAGAATTGACGATGTTTGCCATTCTCGACAGTGTCAGTTGCGCGGGCGCGTATCAATTCATCGTCCGTCCGGGTGATACAACCGTAGTGGATGTTGAAGCCGTGCTGTTTTTTCGCGAGACAAACCTGGTTCACGCCGTGAACGCGGCGCGATTACCCCTCACAACCATCGGCTGGGCGCCGCTGACAAGCATGTTTTGGTTCGGCAAAAATTCCGAGCGCAAAGCTGATGATTACCGTCCCGAAGTCCATGACAGCGATGGGCTGCTGGTCCGCATGAACAACGGGGAGGTGTTCTGGCATCCGCTCGACAATCCCTCCATCATGCGCCACCAGATTTTTTCCGCTCCGAACGTCCGCGGTTACGGGTTGTTGCAGCGGGAGCGGAACTTTACGGCATATCAGGACCTGTTCACCTCGTTCCAACTGGAGCCGAGCGTGTGGGTCGAGCCGCGTGGCAACTGGGGCGACGGTGATTTGCATCTGGTCGAATTGACGGCGAATTTTGAGGGTTTTGACAACATCGTGGTGTTCTGGGATCCCAAAGAAAAACCCGCGCCCCTGCAGCCCTGCCGCTTCGGTTACACGCTGCGCTGGATGAGCGAAACCGACAAACTGTCTGAAAACCGGGTCGTATCCACCCGTGTGGGGCTTGATGCCATCGGTGGGAGTGGCCGGCAATTCGTCATTGATTTTGACGGACCGGCTCTCGACTCAATTCCTGAAAACGATCCGCCCCAGGCCATTGCCAATTGCAGCACCAATGCGGAGATCTATTTCAATCAAGTCCTGCGCAATCCCGATTCGGGGACTTGGCGCGTTATTTTGAAAATGCAACCCAAGTCTGGAGGCCCCGATCCGGTCAACCTGCGCTGCACCTTGCAAAAGGGAACCAACCTCTTGAGCGAAACCTGGACCTACCTGTGGAGTCCCCCATGAACGGCCTTGGCACGCTGACCGATGCCTCGGGCCAGTTGGCGGGACGTCCCTTGGAAGAGTGGAATGCGGCCTATGAAAAGGTGGAGAATTATTTTCATGCCCTGCGCGTCCGCAACAAGGCCCTGCTCGGCCATCTGGTCCTGCGTGTGCTCGAGCGTGCCGCGCGGCGCGCCCCGGCCGAATCCAATCGTTCCGCCACCCAGCTCGCCGCCGAGGAAATGGATCATCTGGTTACGGAATGGTTTGCGGAAGTGCTGCAGGCGTCGCCGGCAGGAAGCGACCAGACGCTCTCGACGCGAGGCCGCCTGGCACTGCTGCTGGCCGACATGCCGGGCCGATGGCAGGAGCAATTCCTTCGGCCGGGACCGTGGCCGGAGGAATTCATCAGCGCCATGCGTGAGAGTTTTTTGCGCGCCGGCCCGGATTTCCAACTCTCCCAAATGACGCCGCGCCCGCTAGACCTCGGCCCCATCGCCACGTTGACCAATCTGGGCCGGATTCCGTATCTGCGGATGGTGCTGGCCTGGACCGGATTCGCGCTGCTGCTCGTCGGGATTTTCTGGCTCACCCACGGAGGGTTCGGACAGGTGAAATCCAGCCTGTCCGGGGTGGTGGACTGGTTCACCCAGATCTATCGCTGACATGGCCGACACCCCGACCATTTTGGCAGCAAACACCCCGCGTCCCCTGCACGGCCGGCGTCTGTTTCTGTTTTATTCCTCGGCGGTGCTGCTCACCGGCGTGGTCTCATGGTTGTTTGCCGACCTGCTCTGGCGCACGGGCTGGTCGGCCTCCCGCACCATCTTGCTGGCCCTGTTCGTGGTTTTATTTTTGTTTATCGCCGTCGGTGCCATGCATGGCGTGTACGGTTTTTTCCTGCGGATGTTCGGTACGCCGTGGTGCATCACCCGGTTGAAAAATTACCGCGACCAGGACATTGCGGGCATCAGCACTGCAATTGTCTTTCCGATCTACAACGAGGATATTGTGCGGGTTTACGAAGGCCTGCGCGCGACGTATGAATCGCTCCAGAAAACCGGCCACCTGGAACGTTTCGATTTTTTTATTTTGAGCGATTCCATCGACCCGGACAAACGGGTCGAGGAAGAACGGCGCTGGTGCGATTTGATCCGCGAGCTGGACGCGTTGGGCCGCATTTACTATCGGCGCCGGCTTAACAATGAAGGCCGCAAGAGCGGCAACGTGCGTGATTTCCTCAACTCCTGGGGCCGCCGTTACCGCTACTTCATGGTCTGTGATGCCGACAGCGTCATGCGGGGCGAAACGCTCGTGGACCTGGTGAAGCTGATGGAGGCGCATCCCACCGTCGGCCTGATCCAGACCGTGCCCGCCACGGTCAACAGCGAATCGCTGTTCGGCCGCATTCAACAATTTTCCAACCGGCTTTATGCGCCCATCTTTATCGCCGGCCTGAATTACTGGGCGCTCGATCTGGGCAATTACTGGGGGCACAACGCGCTGATTCGAACCGAGCCGTTCATGCAGTATTGCGATCTGCCGCAACTGCCCGGGCGCAAGCCGTTTGGCGGCCAGATTCTCAGCCACGATTTTGTCGAGGCGGCCTTGTTATTGCGCGAAAACTGGGAGGCCTGGTTTGCCTACGATCTCGAGGGCAGTTACGAAGAAGCGCCGCAGGCCATGATCGAAAACGCCCAGCGGGAGCGCCGCTGGTGCCAGGGCAACTTGCAGCATGGGCTAGTGCTGTTCGCCCGCGGGCTGCGCGGCGTGAGCCGGTTGCATTTGATTCTGGGAATCTGTGGCTACCTGGCCGGCCCGTTGTGGCTGGCATTCCTGCTGACGTTCAACTGGATCCACTGGTTTCAAAGTTACACGGGGTTGTCGAGCATCACCGTACACGCCTTCACTCCGTATTTGAACCTGAGCGGTACCGCCCATGCCCTGTTGATTTTCTCCATTTGCATGGTCGTCATCATGATGCCGAAGCTGCTGGCATTGATTGAACTGGCATATGACGCGCCACGCCGGCGCGCCTTTGGCGGACTGCAACGCGCCGCGGTCAGCGTGGTGGCCGAAACATTTTTTTCCACGTTGCACGCACCACTACTGATGCTGTGGCACACGCGTTTTGTCGTCACCAACCTCTTTGGGGTCAGTGTGGGATGGGGGCCGCAAAAGCGTGACGCCGATGGCACGGCCTGGAGGTTCGCGATCCGGCGTCATTGGGGGCACACATTGATCGGGCTGGTTTGGGGGGTGTTCATGTGGCGGCTCGGGCCGTCGTTGTTCTGGTGGTTCACGCCCGTGCTCGCCGGAATGGTGCTCTCCATTCCATTGAGTGTTTTCACCAGCCGGCGCAGCCTCGGAGCGCGCGCGCGCCGGCTCGGAATTTTTCTCACTCCGGAAGAAATCACGCCGCCGCTGGAGTTGGTGGCGCTCCGCGCGAACGTGAAGGTCCATGAACTTACCGAAGACACCTCCCCACGCCGTCCGCATGCAGGGCTGGCGGAGGCGGTGCTCGACCCGTACGTCAACGCCATTCACGTCACCTTGTTGCGCGAGAAGCAATTTAATCCGGTTTACGCCGCGCAATTTGCCGGAATGGGTGTGGGCAGTCCCCAAGTCCGCACGCTGGGTGAAAAACTGCTGGCCGAAGGGCCCGACCAATTGACGCCACGCGAAAGGTTGTTGATCATGACCGACGCGCACATCATGGTCTGGTTGCATCATGAAGCGTGGCTGCGCAGCGGCGAATCGCTCTCACCTTGGTGGCGGGCTTCAATCCGTGACTACAGCCGGCAGGATGAGTCGTGATTGGCACCCCGGCGCGGCTACAACAAGCCCAGCAGACGCTGTAATTCCGTGTCGGTGTTGTAATAGTGCGGCGAGAGGCGCAGGTAAGCTTGTCCCTTGCGGTCGGTGCGCAAAGATGTAACGACACCGGCATCCGTCAATTTTTTATGCAACGCGGCGAGGTCTTTGCCGGGTGGATAAAAGGAAACGATGCCGCTGGCATTTTCAGGTTGTGCGTCCGCATTTAAAACCGTGAAGCCCTTCGCTTGAATTGCCGGCACGAGCACCGCACGTTTGCGCAGCAATTCGGCGGCAATGTTGTCCACCCCGATTTCCAGGGCAAGTTCCATCGCGGCAATCAATCCAACCAGGCCGAGCAGATTGTGCGTGCCGGCTTCGTATTTGGCCGCGCCACTGCGGAAGACAATTTGTTCCTGCGCGACGAAATTCGGATTTCGCACGTTGTGCCAGCCGTAAACCGGCGGATTCAGTTTTTCCTGCAGTTCGCGCCGGATGTAAAGCAGACCCGCGCCACAGGGCCCGAGCAGCCATTTGTGCGCGTCGGCGGCGAGAAAATCCACGTGCTCCACCGTCGTCGGAAACGCACCCAGGGTTTGAATCGCATCCAGGCAAAACAAAATCCCGCGGCCGCGAAGAAACTTGCCGATGGCCTGGTGGTCCAGCCGGTAGCCGCTGATGAAATGGCAGGACGCCAGTGCAACCAGCCGCGTATTTTCGTCCACCTGCCCCATCACGTCCTGCGGGCGGATGATGCCGAGGCCGCGGGTATTGAGCAAACGCACTTCCACACCGCGTTCGGCCAGAGCCATCCAGGGATAAACGTTTGACGGATAATCGTCGTGATAAATGAGGACGTTGTCGCCCCTGCGAAACTTCAACCCGGCGGCGACGAAGCTCAACCCGAGGGAAGTCGGGCCCACGAGCGCGACCTCCTCCGGCTGGCAATGGAGCAATTGGGCGCCGAAGTTGCGCGCGTCATTCAGGCGGTGGATGACAAAGGCTTCCTGGTCGCCCAGCGTGCTGCCGCCCGCGCATTCGGAAATGGCTCCGGCCACGCGTTGCGGCAGCGGGCAAACCCCGGCATGCGCGAGGAAAATTTTGTCGCGGGCGACGGGAAATTTGTCTCGCCGCAGCTCCTCATTGTTGAGCAGTTCGGTCAAAGTCATGTGGCGAATTTAAGTT
>Ga0181522_10000880_pt1 | contig 19850 bp, 21 predicted proteins | sample PEATcosm2014_Bin_27_FD_121103 | JGI IMG/M metagenome (GOLD analysis project Ga0181522, IMG submission 121103) | Peatland microbial communities from MTU Mesocosm Facility, Houghton, MI, USA - PEATcosm2014_Bin05_10_metaG | ecosystem: Environmental > Terrestrial > Soil > Wetlands > Peat | place... | reverse complement strand
GCTCGGGGGCGCCGTGCTGACGGAGGCCGTCTTCAACCTCCCCGGCATCGGCGAGCTCAACTACAAAGCCATCCAGACCTCGGACTTCCCTGTGACCGAGGGCACGGTGCTGCTGGCGGCTATGTTCATAATCGTCGCCAACCTCGTCGTGGACATCGTCTACGCCTATCTCGATCCGCGGGTGCGCTACTCATGAGCGCCGTCGGAGAGCCGCTGCTGCGCGTCGAGGACCTGCGGGTGGAATTCCCGAGCGAGGACGGGATCGTGCACGCAGTCGACGGCATCACCTACCAGGTCTTCCCCGGCAAGACGCTGGGCATCGTCGGCGAGTCGGGCTCGGGCAAGACCGTCTCGTCCCTGACGACGCTCGGCCTGACGCGCCGGCAGGGAGCGAAGGTCTCCGGGCGCATCCTGTTCGAGGGTCGCGACCTGGTGACGCTGCCCGAAGACCAGCTGCGCAGCATCAGGGGCAACGACATAGCGATGATCTTCCAGGATCCCCTGTCCTCCCTTCACCCTCTCTACAAGGTCGGAAAGCAGCTCGTGGAGGCGGTCCTGGCCCACAAGGACGTCTCCAAGGCCGCGGCCCGTGAGCGCGCCGTGGAGCTGCTCGGCCTGGTCGGCATCCCCGACCCCGCGCGCCGGGTCGATCAGTTCCCGCACGAGTTCTCAGGGGGGATGCGCCAGCGGGTGATGATCGCCATGGCCCTCGCCAACGACCCCAAGCTGCTGATCGCCGACGAGCCGACGACGGCCCTCGACGTGACCGTGCAGGCGCAGATCCTCGCGCTGATGGAACGCCTGCAGCGGGAGCTGAACATGGCGATCGTGATCATCACCCACGACCTCGGCGTGGTCGCGGAGATGGCCGACGACATCGCCGTCATGTACGCCGGGAGGATCGTCGAGACGGCCTCGGCCAGGCAGGTCTTCGCGGCTCCCGAGCACCCCTACACCTGGGGACTGCTGAAGTCCATTCCCCGTCTGGACGGTTCGCGCGATGAAGACCTCGTGCCCATCCCCGGCACGCCCCCCAGCCTCATCAGACCCCCCTCGGGCTGCCACTTCCATCCGCGCTGCCCCTACAGCCAGCCCGACCACGCCCGCATCGACCCCCTGCTCGAGCCCGTGGCCGGCGAACCCGACCACCACGTGGCCTGCCTGCTCTCCTCGGAGGACAGGCGTCGCCTGTGGGCAGAGCTGCAGCGCGGGCTCAAGCCGGACGAAGCGCTCGCCGCCGCAGGGCTCCCGGAGGCCCCGGCATGAGCGAGGCGGGGACACCAGAGGCTCCCTCCGGTCTCGCCGGCTCGACACCGCAGGAGACGGGCGCCGGGGACGGGGCGCTCGTGAAGGTGCGCGACCTCGTCAAGCACTTCCCCATCACCCGGGGCATCATCTTCCAACGCAAAGTCGGCGCCGTGCGCGCCGTCGACGGGGTCAGCTTCGAGATCAAGCGCGGCGAGACGCTCGGCCTGGTCGGCGAGACGGGCTGTGGCAAGAGCACGACCGCGCGGCTGGTCACGCGCCTGCTCGACGCCACCTCCGGGTTGGTCAGCTTCGACGGTCAGGACATCACCCGCGTGAAGGGCGGGCGCCTGAAGGCGGTGCGGCGCGAGATGCAGATGGTCTTCCAGGACCCCTACTCGTCGTTGAACCCGCGCAAGACGATCGGCTCGATCATCGCCGAGCCCTTCGCGATCCACGGTCTGCTGCCCGACAAGGGCGAGCGCAAGCGCGAGGTGCAGCGCCTGATGGAGATCGTCGGCCTGAACCCGGAGCACTACAACCGCTACCCCCACGAGTTCTCCGGCGGCCAGCGCCAGCGCATCGGCGTCGCCAGGGCGCTGGCCCTGAAACCGAAGCTGCTCGTCGCCGACGAGCCGGTCTCGGCCCTGGACGTCTCGATCCAGGCGCAGGTGCTGAACCTCCTGCGCGACCTGCAGCGTCAGTTCGGCCTGACCGTCGTCTTCATCGCCCACGACCTGTCGGTCGTCCGTCACATGTGCGACCGGGTGGCCGTCATGTACCTCGGCAAGGTCGTCGAGATCGGGGGCGGCGACGAGCTCTACGGCTTTCCCCGCCATCCATACACGGGCGCCCTGCTGGCGGCCGTGCCCGTGGCCGACCCGACGCGTCACGGCGAGAAGCGCAGGGTGCTCGGGGGCGACGTGCCCAGCCCCGCCAACCCGCCCAGCGGCTGCCGCTTCCACACCCGCTGCCCCAAGGCCCAGGACATCTGCGCGACCCAGGAGCCGGTGCTCGAGGACAAGGGCTCTGGCACCCAGGCCGCCTGCCACTTCCCCCTCACCCGTGAGGAGCTCGCGGACATGGGCGTGAAGACGAGAGCATGAGCGCGGACGCGCAGGCGCTGCTGAGCGACCTGATCCGCTTCGACACGGTCAACCCGCCCGGCAACGAGCGTCCTGCCCAGGAGCACCTCGCCGCACAGCTGCGCGCCGCCGGCTTCGAGGTCGAGCTGCTCGGCGCGCAGCCCGACCGGCCCAACCTCGTTGCACGCCTGCGCGGTGCAGCCGACGGTCCCACCCTCTGCTACCTGGGCCACGTCGACACGGTCCTCGCCAACCCGGATGAGTGGACCCGCGACCCGTGGTCGGGAGAGGTGGCCGAGGGGTTCGTCTGGGGGCGCGGCGCCCTGGACATGAAGTCCCAGGTTGCCGCGGAGGTTGCGGCGGCATGTGCGCTGGCGCAGTCGGGCTGGCGCCCCGCCCGTGGCGAGCTGCTGATCGTCGCCGTCGTGGACGAGGAGACGGGCGGCGAGCTGGGCGCGCAGTGGATCACCCAGACCCATCCCGAGAAGGTCCGCTGCGACATGCTGGTCAACGAGGGCGGCGGGGCCGTCTTCGAGTACGGCGGCAGGCGCAACTACGGCGTCTGCTGCGCCGAGAAGGGGGTCTTCCGCTTCACGATCGCCACCACGGGCGTCGCGGCGCACGCGTCGATGCCGGCGATGGGGGAGAACGCGCTGCTGAAGCTCGCCCCCGTGCTGGAGCGCTTCGCGGCCCGCCAGCCCTCCTACGCGCCGACCGTCGAGGCCCGCGCCTTCCTTACAGGGCTGGGCGAGGACCCCGACGCCCCCGTCGGCGCCATGGCGCGGCTGCGCGAAGCCGACCCGCGCCTGGCCGTCATGTTCGAGCCGATGCTGGGCGTGACCTTCACGCCGACCCGCGTCAGCGCCTCGGAGAAGATCAACGTCATCCCCAGCCGGGCGGAGCTGCGGGTCGACTGCCGCGTGCCGCCGGGCCTGGGCGAGCAGGAGGTCCTGGCCGGCGTGGCCGAGGTCCTCGGCGAGGGCGACTGGGAGCTGCAGTTCACCGAGCAGGTGACGGGCAACCGCTCTCCCCTGGAGAGCGAGCTGATGGACACGATCTCGGCGTGGGTGGGGGAGCACGACCCCGGCGCTCGCGTCGTGCCCGTGATCCTGCCGGGCTTCACCGACTCCCGCCACTTCCGGGAGGCCTTCCCCGACTGCGTCGCCTACGGCTTCTTCCCGCACTTCCACCAGACGATGCTGGAGACGGCCCCGCTCGTACACGGCGCGGACGAGCGCATCGACGTCAGGGATCTGACGCTGGCCAGCGAGCTTTACGTAGAGATGGCGAGGCGCATCCTGGGCTGAGCGGCTGCAGCCCTCGACAGGCTGCGGCAATGTCCGCATAATTGGATCGACGGTGCCAAGGATGAGCATCTCGACCAGGAGGGCATGAACGGATGAGCATGGAAGCGGGCCGCACGGCCACCACGGCCGCCGGCAAGGCGGCGGTGCACGGCGCCAAGGGGGCAGCTCTGACGGGCGCCCGCCACGCGGCCGCGACGCACCCGGCGGCGACCCACATCGTCGAAAAGGTGGTGCCGCCCGTCGCTCACACCTCGCTCTCCCAGGAAATCCAGAACTGGGCCCTGAACTGGGAGCCGGTGATGACGTTCGTGTTCTTCACGGCGATCATCCTCGTGATGTGGCGGACCCTGAAGGTGATGCCGCGCATCAAGCCGCAGCGCATCAAGCCCGCCTCCAAGCAGAAAGTCGGCTTCAAGGACATCGCGGGGGTCGACGAGGCCAAGGCCGAGCTGCAGGAGATAGTGGAGTTCCTGCGCGAACCCAAGGGCTTCGCCAAGCTGGGCGCCAAGGTCCCCAAGGGGATCCTCCTGCACGGTCCCCCCGGCACGGGCAAGACGCTGCTGGCCAGGGCCGTCGCCCAGGAGTCCGGCGCCGAGTTCTTCGCCCAGTCGGCGGCCTCCTTCGTGGAGATGTTCGCCGGCCTCGGCGCGGCCCGCATCAGGCGCCTGTTCCAGGTCGCCCGCGCCCACGAACCGGCGATCATCTTCATCGACGAGCTCGACGCCGTCGGCGGGCGGCGCGGCATGGACATCTCCGGCGAGAAGGACCAGACGCTCAACCAGCTGCTGGTCGAGATGGACGGCTTCTCCTCGGGCGGACGGGTCGTCGTCATCGCCGCCTCCAACCTGCTGGAGAAGCTCGACCCCGCCCTGCTTCGCCCCGGTCGCTTCGACCGCCAGGTCTACGTCCAGCCGCCCGACGTCAAAGGCCGCCTGGGCGTCCTGCAGGTGCACACCCGCTCCAAGCCGATGGGCGACGTGGACCTCGAACTGATCGCCCGGCAGACCTCGGGGCTGGCCGGAGCGGACCTCGCCAACATCTGCAACGAGGCCGCCATCTTCGCGGCCAGGCGCCGTGCCGAGCGGATCGGCCAGGTCGACTTCGACTCGGCCATCGAGCGGGTCATCGCCGGCGTGCAGTCCAAGCGCGTCCTCAACAAGCACGAGAAGCGGGTCGTCGCCTACCACGAGGCCGGCCACGCCCTCTGCGGCGAGCTGCTGCCGTCCGTCGACCGCGTCCACCGCATCTCGATCGTGCCGCGCGGGCGGGCGCTGGGCTACACGCTGAACCTGCCCGCCGAGGACCGCTACCTGAAGACGCGCGAGGAGCTGCTGGACTACATGACGGTCCTGCTGGGCGGCCGCGTCGCCGAGCAGATCGTCTTCGGGGCGATCACTACAGGCGCCTCCGACGACCTCAAGCGGGTCGCCGACATCGCCCACTCGATGGTCCACGACTACGCGATGGGCACAGCGGGCGTCGGCAGGGCGCCGGATGGAGACGTCAGGCTCTCCGAGACGACGCTGCGCCTGCGCGACGAGGAGCGCCGGGACCTGATCGAGGAGTCCCGCAGGGCAGCGCAGCGGATGATCCTCTCGCACAGGCCCCAGCTCGACCAGCTGGCCGACGAGCTGCTCGAGCACGAGGTGCTCGACCGCCAGTCGATCGAGAAGATCATGGCGGGGGTGCCGCGGCTGGAGCGGGCACCCGGCGTCGGCCTGCGCGTCGTGGCCGCGGCCACAGCCCACCCCGTGCTGCCGAGCCCCGGCCCGATCGCACGGGGCGAGGAAGGACAGCAGCCGCTATAGACTGCGGCCCGTGTTCGACCGCATCGACCACATAGGAGTCGCCGTTAGCGAGCTGGAGCCGGCCCTGGAGCTCTACCGGGACAGCTTCGCCCTGCAGGTGGCCCACCGCGAGGTCGTGGCCGAGCAGGGAGTCGAGGCCGTGCTGCTGGACGTCGGCGAGAACCACGTCGAGCTGCTGGCACCCCTGTCGCAGGACACGCCCGTGGGCAAGTTCCTGGCCCGCCAGGGGCCGGGCCTGCACCACGTCGCCTACCAGGTCGGCGACATCGAGGCCGTGCTGGCCCAGCTGAAGCAGGCCGGCATGCAGCTGATCGACGAGCAGCCCCGGGTCGGCATCAGGGGCTCCCGCGTGGCCTTCCTGCACCCGCGCTCCAGCCTCGGCGTACTGACAGAGATCGTCCAGCCAGCGGAGGTTCACTGATGGCAGCAAGCTCACGTCTCAGCATCGGCTTCCAGGGCGGGCAGGTGCTCGCCGTGCGCCTCTCCGAGCAGCAGCTGAAGGCCCTGGAGGACGCCCTCGGCAGCACCGGTTGGCACGTCATCCAGAGCGAGGACGGCCCGGTTCGAGTCGACCTCGGACAGGTCGTCTACGTGACGACGGAGTCCGAGGAGCCGCGGGTCGGCTTCGGCTAGACCAGCAGCGAAGGACCGCCACGTGCTTGCCGAAGGCCTCGAGCTGGAGCGACGGCTGCTGCTCGCGGCACGCACCCGCGGGCACTCGCCCGCGCTCGAGCGGACCGTCGCGGGCTTCTCCAAGCTGGGCGAGCACAGCGCCGTCTGGCTCGCCATCGGGACGGCAGGGGCGCTCGCGCAACCAGCCCGGCGCAGCAGCTGGCGGCGAGCGCTGCGCACGATCCTCGGCGTCTACGCCGCCAACACGACGATCAAGCTGATCGTGCGACGCCGCCGGCCGCAGCTGGAGGGCCTGCCGCCGCTGACGGGCACGACGACGGGCCTGAGCTTCCCCAGCGCACACGCGGCCACGTCCTTCGCCGCCGCCCTGGCCTACAGCCGCCGCGGCCTGCCCGCGGGCCCGCTCTACGCGATGGCCGCCGCCATGGCCGCGTCCCGCGTCTACCTGGGCGTCCACCATCCCTCCGACGTGCTCGCAGGAGCTGCCCTGGGAACGGCGATGGCGGCGGTGCTCAGCGATCCCCGCGAAGGGGCTGCCCGCCCATGAGCACGAAGATCGGCATCGTCGGCCTGCCCAACGCCGGCAAGTCCTCACTCTTCAACGCCCTCACGAAGGCCGGTGCCGAGGCGGCCAACTACCCCTTCACGACGATCGAGCCCAACGTCGCGGTGGTGCCGGTGCGCGACGGGCGCCTGGAGCAGGTGGCGGCGATCGTCGGCGCCTCGGAGATCGTCTGGGACACGATCGACTTCCACGACATAGCGGGCCTCGTGGCGGGCGCCCACAAAGGGGAGGGCCTGGGCAACAAGTTCCTGGCCAACATCCGCGAGACGGACGCGATCGTGCACGTCGTCCGCGCCCACGGCGACGAGAACGTGATCCACCCCGAGGGCCGCGTCGACCCGCTGGCCGACATCGAGACGATCGAGACGGAGCTCGTCCTGGCAGACCTCGAGCAGGCCGAAAGACGCGTCGAGCGGGTCGCCAAACAAGCTCGCGGGGGAGACCGGGTGGCCGTCGCCGAGGAGGCCTGGCTGCACGAGGTCATAGCGGCCCTGCAGGAGGGCAGGCCGGTGCGCAGCGTGCCGGCGCCCGAGGAGGCTCCCCACGCCGCCCGCGACCTCGGCTCCCTGACGGCCAAGCCCGTCCTGTTCGTCGCCAACGTGGACGAGGGCGCCGTCGAGGTGCCCGCCGACATAGCGGCCCACGCCGCTGCCCAGGGCGCCCGCGCCGTCGCCGTATCCTCCCGCATCGAGGCGGAGCTCTCAGAGCTCGAGGACGAGGAAGCGGCCGCCATGCGCGAGGAGCTGACAGGCGGCGCCGCCGGCGCCGTGACGCCGCTGGAGCGGGTCGTGCAGGAGGCCTTCGCGCTGCTGCAGCTGCTCGTCTTCTTCACCGCCGGGGAGGCCAAGCCGGCCCAGTCCTGGCACCTGCGCCGCGGCCTGACCGTCTGGCACGCAGCCGGCGAGATCCACACGGACATCCAGAAGGGCTTCGTGCGGGCCGAGGTGATCGGCTGGAAGGAGCTCGTCGAGGCGGGCGGCTATTCAGGGGCAAGGGATCGGGGCACGCTGCGCCTGGAGGGGAGGGACTACGTGATGGCCGACGGGGACGTGATCTCGGTCAAGTTCACGCCATAGAGAGGGTCGTGCACGATCAGTGCCGATGCGTGTACTACGCTATCGGCAATGCCCCGTGTCACTCCTCACCGCCTGAACGTCACGCTGGACCCGGAACAGGCAGAGCGACTGGCGCGCCTGGCGGAGCGGACCCATGTGCAGGAGGGGACGCTTGCTCGCTCGTTGCTGTCGAGCGCACTCGAAGAGGTCGACCTCGCCGCCGAGAACATCGTGGCCCTGCTCGATGGCATCCCCGGATCGCACGAACGCGCCCTGCAAGGTCTGCAGCGCGCCCGCCAGGGGGACACCATCGGCCTCGACGAGCTGTAGGCGGTGGCCGACGTCCGTCTCAGCGCGACGGCTGTCGAGGATCTGCGCCGTCTGATCCTCACCCACAGCCTCCCGCCCGACACCCCGACGCGCGTGGCCCGATCGTTGCGGGCCCTCGAGCGCTTCCCCCGACTCGGTCGACAGCTCGAAGGTCGCTGGAGTCCGTTTCGCCTGGTTCTCGGTCCCTGGCGGTGGCTGCTTATCGTCTACTCCTACGACGAGCAGGAGGACGTGGTCTTCGTGGTCACGATGCAGGACGCCAGGTCCTCCACCTCCGCGACGTCAGCCTGACGCAGCGGCTCTCAGCCGCTCGCCGAGCCGTCTCATGCCGAGGCGTTCGGCGACCTCGGCTCCACCCGCGAGGTCGGTCGTCCCGTCCGGCGGTCGCACGGCCTCGACCCGCTGCAGGGTCGCGATCTCCTTGAAGTCCAGCAGCAGCCGCTCGTTCTCGAAGATGGCCGCGTTCTGCCGGGGCTTCAGCAGACCGCTGCGGGCAGCCTCGATCGTGCCCTCCAGCGTGCCGTGTGCACGCAGCAGCTCGGCGGCCGTCTTGGCGCCGATGCCGGGTGCGCCGGGCAGGCCGTCGGACGGGTCGCCGCGCAGGGCGATCAGGTCGGGCACCTGCCCGGGCTCGACGCCGTAGCGCTCTCGGACCTGCTCGGGCCCGATCGGGCCGTGCGCCCCGCCCTTGAGCAGCTCGACGACAGCGACCTGCTCTGCGACGGCGCCGTAGAGGTCGCGGTCGCCCGTCACCAGCAGCGCCCGCCCGCCCGCCTGGGCCTCCTCCCGGGCGAAGGAGAACATCACGTCGTCGGCCTCCAAGTCGTCGCTGGTGGCGTACGTCCAGCCCAGGCCCTCGATCAGCTCGGGGACGAGCTGCCACTGGCGCTTCAGCTCCGCCGGCATCGGATCGCGATGGGCGTGGTAGGGCGGGTAGAGCCTCACCCTGTAGGCGGCCTCCTCGGCGCCCATGCAGGCCACGACCGCCCGCGGTGCGACATCCTCGGCTTCGACCAGGGCCAGCAGCGCGTTGGCTGTGCCGAGCAGCGCGTTGACGGGACGGCCCTGCTCGTCGGCGATCGAGCGGGGCAGCGCGAAGAAGGAGCGGTAAAGCAGCCAGGGCACGTCGGCGATCAGCAGCGGACAGGGAGCGGGCACCCGCCCACCCTACGCGCTCTCGCGGGGCCGGCTCAGCCCTCGAGCATCCAGCAGTTTTCGCTCCAGAGGAAGCGGCTCGAGCCGTTCAGGAGAGGGTGGGGCAGGGCGATCGTGGCCTGGCTGCCGTGGACTTCGACTGTCGCTGAGCTCACAGCGCGGTTGTCGGCGTGCAGTTCGGAGCGGGCGGTCCTGGAGCGCAGGAGGGTGGCCAGCCTGGCGCTCCAGCGCTGTTCGCAACTGCGGTTGCGGTAGCTCTTGCGCATCGGCGCGTTCAGGATCGAGCAGACGCCCGCAGCGTTGCGCTGCAGCTCGGCCCCCAGGAACCTGCCGGCGGCGCTGCGCACCCAGGAGATCTGGGAGGGAGTGCCGGTCGAGTGTGCGCCTGCCGCGGGAGCGACTGAGGCCCCGATCGCGGCGAGCGAGGCGAGCAGGGGCAGCATGAGTCGTCGCATGGCCTGATTATCGGCAGAAGGGCGGCGTCGTGAAGTCGGGCTGGACGGGTGTTCTCGGGTTGGCGTCGGGGGGTCGTCAACCGGCTGCCGTGCCGCCGCTGGCGGAGGCCGTGGCAGTCGCTTCGGCGCCGGGCGTCGGTGCGATGCCCCCCGAGGGGGTCGTCGAGGGCGGCGTGGGGGGCGCCGGGGTGGGGCCCGTCGGGCCGAGCACCTTGGCCCGACCGCTGCGATCGGGCTCTGCGTGCAGGGCGCTGCCGCTGCGGACGCTGAAGTACTCCCAGGTGCTGTTGAGGCCCAGCAGGCCGGCCAGTTCGGGACCCTGCACCTGCGAGGAGCCGGTCGAGCCGAGCACCCGGGCAGTCAGGATGCGGGGGGAGGCGCCGCGCTTGAGGACTTCGATGCCGCGGAAGGACCCCTTGAAGAGGCCGTGCAGGCGCCTGGCCGCCGACGCCATCGACATTTCGACGGTCCAGCGCGCCGAGCTGCCTTCGTAGGCGTCCTCGACGCCGACAAGCCAGGGCTGCGCTTCGGCGCCCGGGAAGCCGTACTGTACGTCCTCCGTCATGCCGCCGGAGCTGGCGAAGAAGTAGGTGATGGCGGGCTTGCCGGCGTACTCGACGATCTGCCCGGCGGTGGCTGCGATGGCGGCGTTGGAGGCAGCCGTTTCGGCCGCTGTGCCCTCGTAGACCTGGGAGCGGGTGTCCGAGTAGACGTCGAAGCGCGAGCCCCCTGCATGGTCTGTCAGGGCGTAGGTGCGGCTGGCGACGGCCTGGGCCTCCAGGGCCGCCAATGGCCAGCTGGAGGGCATCTCGGCGGCGACGACGCCGCGGACGTAGCGTTCCAGCGGCACCCGCTTGACCTTCGAGCCGACGAGGACCTTGACGACGGCGTTCCTGGCGGCCTGCCCGAGGGTCGTTCCCGTGTAGTAGTGGGCCAGGATCTGCTGGTAGTCGTAGCCGTGCCTGGCGTAGCCGTAGGCGCCGTCCTGGCTCATGCCGACGCCGTGGCCGTCACCCGTCCCTTCGATCACGAGCGTCGAGGAGGCAGCGTTCGCGGGAGCAGCTGCCAGGGCGAGGGTGCCGAGAAGGACCGCCAGGAAGGCCAAGATGGGCCGTGCATTTGAGCGAGTGGAGCGCCCCGGTAGGGCTGCGGGGCGGTGGTAGGTTGCGTCCATACGGAGCATCTGCAGTCTGTTGAACACATCGGCACGCGCGCCGTCGCGGTCGGGGATGGGAGGTCCCATGGGTCGCAAGTCGTCTCCGCAAAGACAACCTTTGAGGCGTGCACGATGACTGGCGAGGCGCGAGAGCAGGCCGTGCTGGCCGGCGTCCCGACCGACCTCTACATCGGCGGGCAGTGGCGCGCCGCCGCCGGCGGGGCTCGCTTCGGCGTCGAGGACCCCGCCACCGGGCAGACCCTGATCGAGATCGCCGACGCCGAGCCCTCCGACGCCATGGCGGCGCTGGAGGCGGCGGCCGAGGCTCAGGCGCAGTGGGCCGCGAGCGCCCCCCGCGAGCGGGGAGAGATCCTGCGCAGGGCCTACGAGGCGATCGTCGAGCAGACAGAGGATCTGGCGCTGCTGATGACCCTGGAGATGGGCAAGTCCGTCGCCGAGTCCAGGGCCGAGATCAACTATGCGGCCGAGTTCTTCCGCTGGTTCTCCGAGGAGGCGGTGCGCATCCATGGCCGCTACATGGTCAACACGACCGGCAAGGGCCGCATCCTGACGATGCGCCAGCCGGTCGGGCCCTGCGTGTTCGTGACGCCATGGAACTTCCCGACGGCGATGGGCACGCGCAAGCTGGCCCCCGCCATCGCCGCCGGCTGCACGATGGTCGTCAAGCCGGCCCAGCAGACCCCTCTGTCGATGCTGGCGCTGGCCAGGATCCTCGAGCAGGCGGGCCTGCCGGGAGGCGTCCTGAACGTGCTCACGGCGACCCGATCGGGCGCCGTCGTGGAACCGCTGCTGAAGGACCCGCGCACGCGCAAGCTGTCCTTCACGGGCTCCACGGAGGTCGGGCGCAGGCTGATCGAACAGTCCGCAGAGCAGGTCCTGCGGGTCTCGATGGAGCTGGGTGGCAACGCCCCCTTCCTGGTCTTCGAGGACGCCGACCTCGACGCGGCCGTCGAGGGGGCGATGCTGGCCAAGATGCGCAATATCGGCGAGGCCTGCACGGCGGCCAACCGCTTCCACGTCCACGAGTCCGTGGCGGAGGAGTTCGCGGCCCGCCTGGCCGAGCGCATGGGCAAGCTGACAGTCGGGCGCGGCACCGAGGAGGGCGTCGACGTCGGCCCGCTGATCGACGAAGCCCAGCGGGAGAAGGTCCGGGAGCTCGTGGCCGACGCCGTCGGGCGCGGGGCGAGAGTCCTTGTCGGTGGCAGCAGGGGCGACGGCCCGGGCTACTTCTTCGAGCCGACCGTGCTGGCGGACGTGCCCGGCGAGGCGCGGCTGCTGGCGGAGGAGATCTTCGGTCCTGTCGCGCCTGTGGCGCCCTTCTCGAGCGAGCAGGAGGCGATCGATGCGGCCAACCGCACCGAGTACGGCCTGGTCGCCTACGTCTACACCCGCGACCTGCAGCGCGCCTTCCGCGTCAGCGAGGCGATCGAGACGGGGATGGTCGGCCTCAACCAGGGCGTCGTGTCCAACCCGGCCGCCCCCTTCGGGGGGGTCAAGCAGTCCGGCTTCGGCCGCGAGGGCGGCTTCGAGGGGATCGAGGAGTACCTGGAGACCAAGTACGTGGCGATCGCGGTGTGAGCAGCTCGCGCAGAAAGCCGCGCCCCATCGCGCTCAGCGACAGCAGCGAGCCGAACAGGACGACTGCGTCGATGCTCTCGCGCCCCTGCTTGGTCCAGTAGTCGTCTTCCAGGTTCAGCCACAGGGCGAACTCGTCGAGCGTGAGGGCCGCGCCGCCACCGTAGGCGGTCGCCGTCAGCTGGGAGGCGATGCGTTCGTCCACGATCCCGATCTCCATCAGCCACAGGTACCCGACCACGAGCAGCGCCACGATCCCGAAGGTCATGTGGTGGATGTGCCGTCCTCCGGGCGTGATGTTGCGAAACGGTCCCCGTTCGGCTCGGATGGCGTGGGTGATCGCCCGCACAGTGGCGAAGGTCGTGAAGAAGGAGGCCGTCGAGAGCAGCCGTCGCTCACGACGGCGGTCTTTGCCGAAGTGCTTCTCATAGAGCGCACGCACGTCGCGTTCGCCGGTTCCCTGCCCTGCCACCTCCGCAACCCTAGACGTTTCAGCCAGGCGGGCGGCTAGAGTCCAAGCCCATGCGTCGCCTCAGATCAACGCTTTCGCCGGCGGTCCTGCTGCTCCTTGTCGTGGCGGCTCTGCCCGGCTGCGGCTCCTCAAGCTCCGGCAACGGCGTCGAAGGCAAGTCCGCAGCCGACATCCTCAAGGCCACCGAAGTGGCCGCCAAGCAGGCCCAGTCGGTCCACATCGAAGGCTCGATCGTCAGCGAAGGCAAGCCGATCACGCTGAACATGGAACTGCTGGAGGGCAAGGGCGGCAAGGGCACGATCTCCCAGGACGGCTTCCAGATCAAGCTGGTCCAGACGGGCGGGTCGGTCTACATCAACGGCAGCTCGGCCTTCTACCAGCACGTATCGGGCTCCGCAGCCGCGCAGCTGCTGCAGGGCCGCTGGCTGAAGGCGCCGGCCAACAGCGGCGAACTGGCCTCGCTGGCCTCTCTGACGGACCTGGGCAGGCTCGTGGGCACGGCCCTGGCAGGCCACGGCAACTTCGTCAAGGGCGCCAAGGCGACCGTCGCCGGCCAGCCGGCGATCGCCCTGAAGGACACCGCCAAGGGCGGGACCCTGTACGTAGCGACGTCCGGCAAGCCCTATCCGCTCGAGATCGTCAAGGGCGGTCACGAAAGCGGCAAGGTGATCCTGGACCGCTGGGATCAGCCCGTCAAGCTGTCCGCCCCGTCGGGCGCAATCGACATCAGCAAGCTTCAGGGCTGAGCCAAAACGGCCGATTAGGCCATATGTCCAGCAGTCCGCAACTGCGGTCAAGCGAGTCCTGCCGTGGGCCGAGTCTGGTCACACCCGAAAACCCCCTGGATCCAGTCAAGGATGCGAGAGATCTCAGTGCATGGTTCCAATCAAGCCGGCCTGCTGGCAAGGCTCGGCCGCAAAGCAGCCCTCAGCGGGCCCGGACACGCGGATGGCGCAGCCGTGCCTGAGCCCACCAACAAACTCCTGAACAGCGGCACAGGCAGCCCGGCTCCCGAGCGCGGCGGGCCTGCCCGCTCCCCGGCTGCTCTGGTCGCATGGGCCGGCCTGGGCGTGGCGGCAGCCGTCGGCGTCGCCCTGGCCGGAGCCTCCTGGGCAGTCGTAGCCTGCGCAGCCGCCCTGGCGGCCGCCGCCCTGGCGATCGGCTGGCGCTGCGGCGAGCGCGGCCTGGACGCCCTGGAGGAGGAGGTCGAGAGCCGCACCAGCGAGCTCAAACGGGCCCTCTCCGAGCTCGAGATCGCGCAGGCCGAGACCGTCCAGCGCCTGTCCATGGCCGTCGAGTTCCGCGACGAGGACACAGGCGCCCACATCGAGCGGATCGGACGCTTCTCGGTCCTGCTGGCCGAGCACATCGGCATGGACCCCGAGTTCTGCGAGCGCCTGCGCCACGCCGCCCCGCTCCACGACGTCGGCAAGGTCGCCATCCCCGACGCGATCCTGCTCAAGCCCGGACCCCTGACCCCGGAGGAGCGGGCCATCGTCGAGACGCACGCCGAGGAGGGCCACAGACTGGTCCGCGGCTCCTCCTCCTCAATCCTCGACATGGCAGCCACCATCGCCCTGAGCCATCAGGAGAAGTGGGACGGCACGGGCTACCCGCGCGGCCTGAAGGGCGAGGCGATCCCGATCGAGGGCCGCATCGTCGCCGTCGCAGACGTCTTCGACGCCCTCACCAGCGACCGCGTCTACCGCAAGGCCTTCTCCGTCGATGAGGCGATCGGGATGATGCTCGAACAGCGAGGCCGCCACTTCGACCCCGTCCTGCTGGACGCCTTCATGGAAGTCCTGGGCCACACCGGCCCCGACGCCCAGGAGCGACAGGACCCCGCAGTGCTCGTCGAGAGCACCCTGGAGGTCTTCGCGACAGCCCTCGAAAGAGGCGACGCGGAGATGGCCGAGAGCGCCATCGCAACGGCCATCGAGGACGGCATCTCGCCGACGACCCTGCACGCCGAGGTGATCGCTCCCGCCCTGCGCCGCCTCGACGTCCTGGCCGAAGCCGGCGAGCTCGGCGCAGACCGCGAGCAGCGTGCCACGACGATCGTCCGCCGGGTGCTGGCGACCCTCTACCGCTACATGACAGGCCGCACCGAGCAGAACCGCGAGCGGGTGCTGCTGGCCGGCCTGGAGGGCGACGAGCACGCCCTCGGCCTGCAGATGGTCCACGACCAGCTAGCAGCAGCCGGCTTCAGGACGACCTTCGAGATGGACCTGACGGGAGCGGGCCTGATCGAGGCCGTCGAGAGCAACAACCCCGAGCTGATCGTTCTCGGCTCCACCAAGCCGATCGCCACAGAGGCCCTGGAGGCCGTCCTGCGCGAGCTCCGCGCCGGCCACCCCGACGTCCCGATCGTCCTCAGCGGACCCGCCGTCGGCGGCGGACTGCCCCGACAGCGCGAGGGCATGCAGGTCCTGGAGCGCATCGACGAGTCCGTGCCGGCCGTCGAGGGACTGCTGGCAGGGACCGCCTCGCCCGCATCCGTATAGATTCCCCGCGCATGGGCAAGCGCGCAATCGTGACCGGCGGGGCCGGCTTCATCGGCTCCCACGTCGTCGACGCACTGCTGTCCGACGGCTGCCAGGTGACAGTCCTCGACGACCTCTCCTCGGGCAGCGCCGAGCGTGTCGCCGACGGGGCCAGCCTGCGCCGGCTCGACATCGTCGACGTCCCCGCCCTGGACGAGGTCTTCGACGAGGTGAAGCCGCAGGCCGTCTTCCACCTGGCCGCCCAGGCCAGCGTCGTCGTCTCCGTGCAGGACCCCGGCCGCGACTGCGCAGTCAACGTCCAGGGAACGCTGAACGTGCTGCAGGCCGCCGGGCGCCATCAGGCGCCCGTCGTGTTCACCTCGACCGGGGGAGCTCTCTACGGGGACGAGGCGCCCATGCCGACCCCCGAGGACCGCATCCCCGCCCCCCTGTCCCCCTACGGCGCCTCCAAGTGGGCAGCAGAGGCCTACGTGCGGACCTGGTCCCTGTCCTCCGGCATCCCCCATGCCGTCTGCCGCCTGGGCAACGTCTACGGGCCCCGCCAGAGCCCCCACGGCGAGGCCGGCGTCGTGGCCATCTTCAGCGAGCGCATCCACACGGGCAGGACCCCCAAGCTCTACGGTCACGGCAAGCCCACCCGCGACTACATCTACGTCGAGGACGTCGTCCGCGCCCTCCTGACCGCCTCCGGTAAGGCCGGCGTCTACAACATCGCCACAGGCGTCGAGACGGACGTCATGGGCGTCTGGAAGGGCCTCACCGCCACAGCCGGGGTGGACATCGAGCCGGAGCTGGCAGACCTGCGCCCCGGCGAGCTGCAGCACAGCCGCCTCGACATCAGCCTTGCCGAGCGCGAGCTGGGCTGGCGCCCGGAGGTGGGCATCCAGGAGGGCCTGGCGCGCACCTACAGGGCCCTCGTCGAGGAATTCGAGCAGTCGCAGCGCTGACAGGACGGACGTTGCAATTCCCGGCGCAGCGCTGAACGCAGGCGCCCGCGCCGCCGACTGGATCCCATGAGACTCGCTCCCTCGCGCGGGGTCCTGCTGACCGGACTCGCGCTCGCTGCGCTCCTGGTCCAAGCGCCTGCAGCCCTGGCCATCGCCGAACCGGGTGGCACGGCGGCGCCGACCGAATCGCAGTCCGGAGGCAGCGAGTTCGGCGTGCCCGCCAGCATCGCTCGCCCCCAGCTGAGCAGGTTGACGCTGCCCTCGACTGCTGCTCCCGGCAGACCGCCGAAGATGACGGTCGAGTTGGTCGAGCAGGGTGTCGCGAAGGTCCACCTGCGTGTGCTGATCGTCAGCCTCTCCACCCGCCGCACCGTCGTGAGCGCCGAAATGGGTTGGGTCAGCACGGGCCGGGCCCTGACAGTCGTCTGGCCTTCCCGAGCGAGCCTGCTGCCGGGCAGCTACAGGATCACGGTCAGCGCCCACGACAGCCGCAACGGCAACATCCTGCGCACGGCGCGGATCTCCGGGGAGACGACCCTGACGGTGACCGCGCCGGCGCCTGTCAAAGCGCCCGTGCCCAGCCCTCCGAGCAGCGAAGCCGGCGTACCGACCCCAGCCCAGACAGCCGCCGAGGGCGCCGTCTTCCCCGTCCGCGGCCCCCACAACTTCGGCGGTCCCGAAAACCGCTTCGGGGCGCCCCGCGAAGGGCACATCCACGAGGGTCAGGACATCCTCACCGCCGAAGGCACCCCCGACGTCGTGCCCTTCGCAGGGACGATCGAGCAGGCGACCTACCAGGCCGGCGGGGCCGGCTACTACGTCGTCGAGCACACGACCTACGGCTTCGACTTCATGTTCGCCCACTGCATGGCCAACTCGTTCACCATCACTGAAGGCCAGGCGGTCGTCGCCGGTCAGCAGATCTGCAGGGCCGGCCAGACCGGCGACGCCACCGCCCCCCACCTGCACTTCGAGGTGTGGGTCGGCGGCTGGCAGGCGCCAACCGGCCATCCCATCGACCCGCTCCCCTACCTGGAAGCCTGGGAAGCAGACGGGGCCAGCTGAGGGGCTGGGGAGTTGAGCGGCCCGATCCGCCGGAGGGCTCTGGGCCGGTAGGATCGTTGTCTTCAGCAGCGGCGAGATAGCTCAGTTGGTAGAGCACACGACTGAAAATCGTGGTGTCCCCGGTTCGAATCCGGGTCTCGCCATACCGCCTTTTCCCTGCTCAGGGGCATGTTTTCGCCGCCTCGCCGTCGCGGCATCCTGAGTCGAAACCGGCGATTTTGGCCCAGCCGTCCCAATCGCCGTCCCAATCAACCCCTCCGAAGGGGCACCGTCGGCCGTCTCAAGCTGTAGGCGCGCCTGGCGAACGAGGGTGTCGAACCTGGTTCCGTGGTCGCGCTTGGCGCGCTGCTGCAGCTGCGCGTAGACGTCCATCGTCATCTTCGAGTCGGCGTGGCCGACCTGGTCCATGACCCACTTGACGTCGAAGTTGTTCGCGAGCAGGGCGATCGAGATGTAGGTGCGACGCAGCGTGTGCGGCGTGGTGTGCGGCAGCGGCGGCAGGCCTCTCGCGATGAGCTGCCCGGCCGCACGCTCGGCGGCTTCGCCGACGATCTCACCCACGCGCTGGCGGTCCATCCGCTTGCCGCGGAGGTTCGGGACCAGAGGGTCGTCCGGTCCCGTCGGGACCCCCATGCGGCGCAGGCGATCGAGGTGCTCGACGATGGCCTCGACCAGGTCGAGGGACATCTGCACCTCGCGGATGCCGGTCTCGGTCTTGGCGTCGGGGATGCGGAAGCGCGCGCCGTCGGGATCGTGCAGGCGCACGTGGCCGATCTCGATGTCGCAAAGCTCGCTCGCGCGGACGCCCGAGCGCCCCAGGATCTCGATCACGACACGCCGTCCGACATAGCCGCGACCGACCTTCAGGCCGAGTCGCGTGAGATGGTAGTTGACCGTCGACTTGGCCAGGCCCATCTGCTCGGCGATCTGGGTCGGCCTCCTACCCTGGGCGAAGAGCTGAGCGATCATCGCGGCGGTCAGCCCCAGCTCGCCGGGAGCGGGAATCTGAGCAAGCGAGACGTCCTGCGCGGCGGCCGCGTCGATCAGGGCCGCGAGCTCGTCGATCTCGAGGAACGTCCGCTTGGGCTTCGGCACCTTCACCCGCATGCGCTTGCCCCGCGCCGGGTTGTGATCGAGGTACCCGTCTTCGACGGCGTCCTCGAGGATCATCGCGAGCATGTCGATGATCTTGCGGATCGAGGAGGCACCCAGCGGGACCCTGCGCCTTCCGCGTTGGTCGCGTATCACGGCTCCCGCTTCGATCTGCTCGCGCAGCGCCCTGGATTCCGCCAGGAGCTGGGCCTTGACGGCCAGGCAGAGCTTGCGGTCGATCTCGTCCATCCGGTAGTCGGCGCAGATCGGCAGCAGGTGGCATTGCAGCCGCCAGCGGTAGTCGGACTCGGTGCTCTCGTCCAGCGACCGTTCTCCGAGGACGCCGTCGATCTTGGCTTGCAGCCACCGCGATGTGTAGACGAGGAAGGTGGGGACCTCGGGGTCCGCGGCGTCGCCCGCCGGTGACTGTCTCTCGGGCGCCTTCCAGACCCCGGCCTTCACGCACGCGAGAATGTTGTCGAGCTCGACGCGGGCGGTCCGCTCGTTCCAGCCGCCGCGACATCCGCAGTCGCAGTCGCGGCGCTCGTGCAGGTAGACGGTGCGACGTCTGCCGTAGGCGCGGAAGCGCAGGCGAAACGCCAGTGTCCCGTCCAGCAGCGTTCCCGGGACGACGCCGCCCTTGGGTGCAGGTGCCATCAGTGGACCCTAGTCCTGCGAGGTGCCGGGATGCAGGAGCGGACACCGCGGCTCTCTCGGCGTCGGATCTCCAGCAGCGGCGCGTCGGGGGAGTACGGGGTGCGGGGCTGGGGCGCGCGGCGTAGCCGGGAGGCAGCCGCCGGCGTGGTCTGCCGCTGGTGGCGTTTGAGCGCTTCGGTGGCGGTCTGGAGATCGAAGCGGAGGCGGGCCTTGGGCCCGTTGCCGGTGCGGATCGCGCCGAGCTCATCGGCGTGCTCGTAGACCCAGGCGGGGTTGAGCTTGAGGTGGGCGGCGAGCTCCTTGACGGTCATCCAGCCCGGTTCTCGCGCGGGACCCGCGTCGCCGAGCAGTCGGTCGTGGCGGAGCAGTTGCGCGACGCGTCCGGCGATCTGCTCGATGGTCTGCGGGGCGAGCTCGACGGTCACGCGCTGGGTGCTCGCGGCGAGGCCATGGTGTGCGGGGGTGTTCATTGTGGGTCTCCTGGGGTTGGTGTGCGGTGCGCTTGCAGGCGTGCGATGCGGGGCTTGGTGTAGGGGTGCGTGGCCCGCGAGAAGCGCATGTTGGGGATGGCTCGCTCGTGGGGGAGGGAGTCGTTGGTGAGCGACTGGGCGAGCGCCTGTGCCTGCCCGAGTCGGGCGGCGTATTCGTCGGCGGCGAACTCGCGCGAGCGCCAGTACATCTCCCAGGGGTTGCCGAGGAACCACATCACGGCCTGCCCGGAGG
>Ga0181522_10000879_pt1 | contig 19858 bp, 20 predicted proteins | sample PEATcosm2014_Bin_27_FD_121103 | JGI IMG/M metagenome (GOLD analysis project Ga0181522, IMG submission 121103) | Peatland microbial communities from MTU Mesocosm Facility, Houghton, MI, USA - PEATcosm2014_Bin05_10_metaG | ecosystem: Environmental > Terrestrial > Soil > Wetlands > Peat | place... | reverse complement strand
TCCGAACAATTAGGCAGTAGAAGGCGGGCGCCGGCTTTCTCGCCGAGAAACGATCCGCATTCTAGCGTCGCAAAGGGCGCGACGTTAGGATGGGTCACCCTCAGAGTTCAGACATCCTCATAGTTTACTCACCCTGCGATTATCCTCCTGAAATTATGCGATTATGCTGCGAGGCGATTCTCCGCGGCGACTTTCGCATACCATTTTCCTGAATTTTTGAGGGTGCGCTGCTGAGTTTTGAAGTCGACGTAGACCAGGCCGAAGCGCTGGCTGTAGCCTTCCGCCCACTCGAAGTTATCCATCAAACTCCAGGCATGGTAGCTGCGGACGTCGGCGCCGTCGGTGATGGCACGGGCCAGGGATTGCAGGTATTGGCGGTGATAATCGATACGGCGCGTATCGTTAATAACTCCATTTGAGTCGGGGGCGTCGCTGTAGGAGCATCCGCTTTCGGTGATTTCGATGGGCGGGCGGTTGTAGTCGTGGCTGATGCGCATCACCATGTCGTACATCGCTTGCGGCCAGACCTCCCAGCCGAAATCGGTCTTGGGGAGTTGCTGGCCGCCGGTCCACTTCACGGGGAAAAGCCATTGCTGGGCGTGGGTCATGCGTTCGAAGGTGCTGGGGGCGGAGGCGATGGTGCGGTAGTACAGATTGATGCCGATGAAATCCAGGGGGGCGCGCATTTTGTCGAGATCGCCGGATTTGATTCCCATGGAAGATTCGGGAAGGAAGGCGAGCGCTTCGGGGTAACGGCCGTTCAGGGCAGGCTCGAGGAACCAGACGTTGGTGATGGCGTGGGCGCGCGCGGCGGCTATTTTGTCTTCTTCGGAGTCGGTAGCGGGTTCACAGGGAGACATGCTGAAGGCGGTGCCAACGCGTGCGGAAGGGCGGACTGCCTTGAGTGAGGCGAATCCGGCGGCCTGGGCAAGGTTGACGGTGTGCGAGGCGCGCAGGAAATCGAAGATGCTGGTGCGGCCGGGGGCGTGGGTGCCGTCGAGGTATCCGCGGTAGGTGAAGGCGAGAGGTTCGTTGAAGAGCATCCAATCGGAGACGCGATCACTGAGGGCGCGGGCGATGAGTTGCACATAGTCGGCGAAGCGAGAGGAGGTGTCGCGATTGGGCCAGCCTCCGGCGTCCTCCAGGGATTGCGGCAGGTCCCAGTGGTAAATCGTGACGAAGGGGCGGATGCGGGCTTCGAGGAGGGCATCGACCAGGCGGCTGTAATAGTCGACGCCCTTGGGGTTGGCGGGGCCGCTACCCGAGGGCTGGACGCGGGGCCATGAGATGGAAAAGCGGTAGCTGTTCAGGTTTAGGGCGCGGGCAAGGGCGATGTCTTCGCGCCAGCGATGATAGGAGTCGCAGGCGGTGTCGCCGGTGTCGCCATTCTTGATTTTGCCCGGGGTGTGGGCGAAACGATCCCAGATGGATTCGCCCTTGCCATCTTCTTGCCAAGCGCCCTCGATCTGGTAGGCGGCGGTGGCTGCCCCCCAGAAGAAATTTTTGGGAAACTGAACGTCGGAGGAAACGCCGGACTGCTGCCGCGATTTTGGAAGCGGGCTGGCCGCGGAGTTGGTGGCGCGGGTCGCGTTGGAGACAGTGCAGGCAGAAAATAAACCGGCGGGCAATGCGGCGGCGATCCCAGCGGCGAGGGCAGAGTGCGCAAACTGGCGGCGACTCATGGCGGGAACGCGGGACTTTAGGGAGCTAGTGCGGCTGCGGCTCATCGGGTTATTTCATTTTATGCCGTGCGGGCGATGACGACTACGGGCAGACATTCTATCCTGTAATCGGGAAGCGTGAACCCCGCTAAGGTAGATGTCTAATCGAGCGAGGGGTTGGCCACCGATTTCAATTGCCAATTGCGAGCGTGCCATGGAAAATTACCGCCATAGGCCAACTTTGAGGCACACACCGCCAGCACTTTCCGCGTCGGGCTATGGCAATGCGTGGTTTGCGCTGTGCGTGGTTTTTGCGCTGCACATCTTTGACGAAGCGACGACCGGTTTCCTGGCTGTATATAACCCTACGGTGATCGCTTTGCGCGCAAGCTGGGGATGGTTCCCCATGCCTATCGTCGATCTTCGAGGATATTTGACCTCGCACATCGCGATTTGCGCAGTACTGTTCTGCCTGACTCCGGTGGCGGCGCGGGGAATGCAGGGGCTGCGTCCGGTGGCGTGGACCTATGCGATCATCATGTTTCTGAATGGGCTTGGTCACACGCTCGGAACTATTGTTGGTCACACCGTGGCTTCGGTCACGTTTCCGCGTCCGGCGCCAGGGTTCTATTCGTCTCCATTTCTATTTGTGGCTTCGGTCTGGCTGATGGTTCGACTGCGGCGGACAGCGCGCGTGGATTTTCAACTGCCAACCGGGCTTTGAGCGGCACGCAACTACGCGAGCGCCCGGACTACGCCACGCTGCTGACCTGTTATTATCGATGACGGAATGGTAGTGAGCGCCATGGAAGACGAAGAATTCGAAGAGGACATTCCTTATATTTCCGGCTCAGGAGAAGGACTTATGGAAGAGGGAACGACACCCCACGCGAGCGCGCGCCGCGATGAGGATATTGCACTGGATCTGATGAAGTTTGTGGCGATGACGACCGGGTATGGACGCACGACTTCCTCCGGAGTAGGGTTTCAGGGATCGGGATCGGCGGCGAAGCCGGAGGAGTATGCGGCGCAGTTGCTGGAGTTGTATGGGAAATGCAAGGCAGCGGTGGCGGGGAAGAAGTAGCGAGTTGCGATGTGCGAGAAGTCGATGATGGTTGGAAGAGTCGACAAAAAACGCTCAGTAGACGCAAAATGCGACCACAGGGGCTGAAGCCCGCATTGATTTTGCCGCTCACGCGGCGCTAAAGCGCCGCTCTTCCACGATGCTGCACATATTTTGTGAGTTTTCCCGCCACTCTGATTTCGTATTCTTCAAAGCAAATCCAAAAATCCCACTAAACCGCCTGGCGGGAGCCGACAATGAAAAACCGCAGCTTGGGGCTGCGGTTTTCATTTGCGGCTGGATGTTTGTGCTACCGGCGGCCCTTCCTGGCTTTTTTCTTGGCTGACTTTTTCGGAGCTGCCTTCTTCGGGGCTTTCTTGGCGGCTTTTTTCTTAGCCGGCGGGGGAGGCGACTTTTTCTTGGCGGGCGCTTTCTTGGCGGGCGCCTTTTTCGCGGGAGCCTTCTTCTTAGCCGCCGGCTTCTTGGGGCCGCTGCCGGAAGGGGTGGATTTGGGAGCGGGAGGCGGCGCGGGGGAGCTGGCGGGTTCGTCCGCCTCGGACTCAGGCGTGCCAGCCTCTTCTTCCTCCTCCTCCTCCTCTTCGAAATCTTCTTCGAGCGACTCGCTGTAGGCGCCGCTGTCGCCGAATTCTTCTTCTTCATCACGTCCGTAGAGAGTGGGATCGTAGAACGTCATTGCTCCTCCTGATCTTATTTGGGCTCCTGACGCAAAACCATGGCGCAAGGTTGCCGGGTACAAATTAAAAGACCACTGAAACTTTTTTGCGTAACGGCGCGCGATTATAGCACGACGTTGAGTGCGGACTGCAAGACCAATTCATATCTCAATCAACATCCGGTCCACCTCAACCTGTTAACACACGAGGCGGAGGAATGGAAGCAGATTCGACAAGAGCACGGGAAAATTACGATGTGGGGTCCGTCGTCGGGCCAATTGAAGTGGGACAGAATAGGGCCGGTGCCTTTTTCGGATAGACCGTGGACCTCGGGGGTTGGATCCCGATCCAAGGTGGTGAGCTTTTATGCAGGCCTGAAGGCCTGCTCCACCCTTGCCTGGGGCCGCGGTTGCCGCTCGTCCACTGTAGGCCGGTGACTCGACTAGCGGGTTTGCACAACCAGGATCATTCCGGGGCGCAATGTGGCGACATTCTGGTTATTGCGCTTGAGGGCGGCGACGGTGGTCTTGTAGGTGGTGGCGATCGAATAGAAGGTCTCACCGGACTTCACTTTGTGGTGGAGGACGCTGGCTTGGTCGGAGGTTTTTCCGTCCGCTTTTGTGGGTTTGCGCGCGGGAGCCTTGGCGTTGGCGATTTGCTTGTTCTGGCTGGGATGCTGACCGGGCCTTACCGAGGCCGTTGTCGCCTTCGAATTCGACTCGCCGCTGGGGGTCACTGGCAGGTGGAGCGCGAGCACGGTTCGGCCACGCAAACTGTCGCCGCGCAGGCCGTTCCAACGGCGAAGCATTTGGGCGGAGATTCCGAAATTCTCGGCGACCGTCTGAACGGTGTCGCCCTTGCGGACCTTGTAGCGGATGATCCGGCGGGAATAGGTGGCAGTATCGCTGACGGAATGCTTGCTGGGGGAGACCGGGATGATCAGCTTGGCATCGCTCGGAAGATCGGGACTATGCTCGGAAGCATCCAGCCGATTAGCTTCGGCAATCGACTTGGGGGTGGTGCGGTAGGTGCGCGCCAGGGAGGCGAGCGTGTCGCCGGGATGAACGGTGGGATAGCGCCAGAACAACCGCATGCTCGCCGGAATGTTGGCGATGGCGGTCTGATATTGCTGCTTGGTACCGGCGGGCAGATGGAGGTCGAAGCTGCCTTCCTTGGGCGTGGTGGAACGCAAAAGGCTGGGATTCAACTCCTGGAGTTTAGCGGGGGTCGCATCCACGCAATCGGCCACCAGTCGCAGGTCGACGGGATAGCTCACGGTTACGGTATCGAAGGCCACGGGCTCGTCCATATTTACATCGTCGAAACCGTAATGCGACAGGTTCTTGGTCAGGATGGTGACGGCCAGGATGATGGGAACGTAGTTGCGTGTTTCCTTTGGCAGAACGTTGCGGCGGTAGAGCTCCCAGAAATCGGCGTAGCCGGTGCGCCGGACTGCGGCCTGCACCGTTCCCGGACCGGAATTGTAGGCGGCCATGGCGAGATACCAGTCGCCAAACTGGCCATACAAATCTCTGAGGTGGCGGGCGGCGGCGCGAGTGGATTTCTCAGGATCCTGGCGATCATCGACCCACATGCTGCGCTGCAGGCCGTAGCCATGGGCGCGGCTGCCCATGAACTGCCAGATGCCGCGGGCGCCGGCGCGGGAAACCGCGGTCGGTTGAAATCCGGATTCGGCCTGCGCCAGGTAGATCAGATCCTGGGGGACGCCTTCCTGCCGAAGGATTCGAACCATCATGTCGTGGTAGCGGCCGGAGCGGGCAAAGGCCCGTTCGAAGACGCCGCGTCCACGGCCGGAGAAGTAGCTGATATATCCCGCGACCTGATCCGTCAACATTAGCGGCAGATCGGAGTGGGTGAACTTGATCTCGGCCTGAGCCTTGGCCTTGACTCCCGGTTCGGCCGCCGGGGTGATGCCGTTGGCTTCATCGATGGGCGCGGGCTCGGACTTCTGGGCTTCGGAGTCGGGGGCGGCATCGCCCAGGTTGAGGTGGTTCGCTCCCTCGACGAGGCGGTCGAATTCCCTTTCCAGGCGATTGTCGGATCGGATATCCAGCTGACTCTCGAGCAGAGCGTTAAAGGCGTTGTCGAAATTCTGTTTGCTGGCGTCGATGCGGCCGGCCTGATAGTTCGCCAGACCTTCCTGATATTCCTTCTCGACCCGAGAAAGCAATTCTTCGACGGGATCGGGGACGGGAACGGCGGAAACTTGGACCGCAGGGGCGGCCGGAGGAGCGGCTTGAGCAGATTTAGCGTCGGGATGTGCTGGCGGGGTTGCGGCGGGAAGGCTCGAAGTCTGGGTTTGCGGCGATGCCGGAGCGGAGGACACATTCGCGGTGAGCGGCGGCGGTAGCGCAGGGGGTGTGACGGCGACTGGCTTCTGCGCGCTCTGACAAGAGGAGCAAATCAGGGCCACGGCAGCCAGCATGGCGATCCGCATTTGGAGCTTTGCAACTCGCATAAATCTCTGGTCAATACGGATTGCTGCGTTGTGTGAAGGTACCCTTTGTGAAAGTCCGGTGAATTCTATCAAAAATCGTACCTTGCGGTCTCTCCGGGGTCAATTCCGAAAGCGGACCATCCCGATTACTTTCGGCACCGAGCGGGAGGTTACCGATGTCTATTATTCAGACGGCAGGAGCTGATCAAAGGTTTGAGCCGAAAGGCTCGGAATGGGGCTGGGCTAAAGTCGCTCAAACCCGCCAGTAGTCCGGGCGCCAGGTCTGGATAGACTTCTTGATTTCTTTGGGATCGAGTTTCTCGGCGAGCGCCCGTTCCGCCAGTTTGCAAACCTCGGAGTCGGAGGCAAAGCGCAGAGCAATCAGCTGGCGCTCCGTAAGCTCTGGAATACGAGAACGGAAGGGTTCTGAGCACAGGCTTGTGAGCCGCTGACGCTCTTCCAGTCGAATCACGCGATCCTGCACTTTGAGAGCGTAGAGCCGGATTTTAAAGATGGCGATCAGCGCACCGACCGAGATCATGAAAAATGTCCCCGAGTGGATGCTGGGGTGCCAGAGGAAATGGATCGTGCCTCCGATCATGGAGAAGGCGAAGATCGGGGCAACCACAAAGTGGAAGAGTGGATCCAGGCGGGCATGATTGGCGAAAGTCTGAGGCATTTTTTCGGACATGACGAACGGCTCCTTGCGTGGACGGGCCAGTGTAGCAGAGGTTGTACGGAGTACGAGTTGGAGTATCCCTAACCCAGCACCAAGTACCTGGTACAGTACCGAGAACTGAGAACTGAGAACCGAGAACTGAGAACTGAGAACTGTTCTCACGAATCCTTCGTTTTTATGACAGAATCCAAGTCGACTATGAAAGCCATACAAGTGAAGCAGGTGGGTGGGCCGGAAGTGATGGAAGTGGTGGAGCTGCCGGTGCCGGCGCCGAAGGCGAATGAAGCCGTGGTAAGGGTCTCGGCTTCGGGCGTGAATTTTATCGATACTTACTTTCGCGAAGGGCGGTATAAGACCTCGCTCCCATTTGTGCCGGGTCAGGAGGGCGCGGGGGTGGTGAGTGCGGTCGGGGCGGATGCGAATTCGGTGAGGGTTGGAGACCGGGTGGCTTGGACGGGCTTGTTGGGAGCCTATGCGGACTATGCGGCGGTGCCGGAGGACCGGCTGGTTGCGATTCCGCAGGGCGTCAGCGACCAACAGGCTGCGGCAGCTCTGTTGCAGGGAATGACGGCGCATTATCTGGCGCACGATACCTATCCGTTGAAGAAGGGAGAGACCTCGTTGATTCACGCGGCGGCGGGGGGCGTAGGACTTTTGCTGGTGCAGATGGCGCACGCCATTGGGGCGCGGGTGATTGCGACGGTTTCGACGGAAGAAAAGGCAAAGCTAGCGCGGGAGGCGGGCGCGGATGAGGTGATTCTCTACAGCCAAGTAGACTTCGAGGCGGAGACCAAGAAGTTGATGGGCGGCAAAGGCGTGGATGTAGTTTATGATTCGGTGGGAAAAACCACATTTGAGAAGGGACTGAATCTGCTGCGTCCGCGGGGGATGATGGTTTTGTTTGGCGGATCGAGCGGGGCGGTGCCGCCGTTTGATTTGATCGCGCTGTCGCAGAAGGGATCGCTGTATGTGACGCGGCCGACGCTGGTCAATTATATTTCTACGCGCGCGGACCTGGTGGCGCGGTCGGGCGCGGTGTTTGGCATGATAGCGTCCGGAAAGTTAAAGTTGCGCATCGAGCATACTTATCCGCTGAGCGAGGCGCAGCGGGCGCATCGCGATTTGGAAGGGCGAAAGACGACGGGGAAGTTGTTGCTGGTGCCGTAGATCCGAATCTCGCGTTCTCTATCTTCCGTTCACTGATAAGGAAATGATGAAAGCAATCCGCGTGGAAAAGACTGGCGGTCCGGAAGTCATGCATCTGGCAGAAGTTCCGCTTCCGCAACCAAAGCCGGCCGAGGCATTGGTGAAGGTTTCGGTGGCGGGAGTCAATTCGATCGATGGGCAGTTCCGCGATGGAAAACTGTGGACGACGCTGCCGTTTATTCCGGGGCAGGAAGGCGCGGGCGTGGTCACGGCGATTGGCGCGCGAGTGAAGACGCTGAAAGTTGGCGATCGCGTGGCCTGGAGTGGAGTGCTCGGATCGTACGCAGAATATGTCGTGGCGCCGGAAGAGCATTTCGTGCCGGTTCCGCAGGCGTTGAGCGACGAGCAGGCCGCTGCGGCGATGATCCACGGCTTGACGGCGCACTATCTGGTGAACGACGCGCATAAGCTGAAAGCGGGCGAGACCGCGCTGGTGCACGCGGCTGCGGGCGGGGTGGGGCTTTTGCTGGTGCAAATGGCGCATGCGATCGGGGCGCGGGTGATCGGAACAGTATCGAGCGAAGAGAAGGCGGCGCTGGCGCGGGAAGCGGGCGCGGACGAGGTCATCGTATTCACGCGGGAGGATTTTGAATCCGAAGTCAAGCGACTGACGGGTGGCAAGGGCGTGGAAGTGGTTTATGACGGAGTAGGCAAGGCGACCTTTGATAAGAATCTTAACGTGATGGCCCTGCGCGGGATGCTGGTGCTTTATGGCATGTCGAGCGGGCCGGTGCTGCCGGTGGATCCGGCAAGGCTGTCGGAAAAAGGATCGTTGTATATGGCGCGGACCACGCTGGCGCACTTTACCGCGACTCGCGAAGAGTTGCTGGCGCGGACTTCCGCGTTGTTTGGCATGATTGCCGAGGGGAAGGTTAAGCTGCGGGTGGCGAAGACTTATCCCCTAGCGGAGGCGGCGCAGGCGCATCGGGATATGGAAGCGCGGAAGATTTCGGGAAAGTTGTTGCTGGTGCCTTGAGTTAAGTGGAGGTCAAATGAGTCGCAGGTTAGGAAAGTCTTGGCGGTAACGGCTGGCATCGCGCGTCATCAGCCGATCGGCTTTCAGAAGAGCGTGGGAGGCAATTACAAAATCCGCCAGCAGTCGTTTAGCCTGCCCGCCACCGGATTTTCGGCGACGACTGGCGTAAGTGGAGAAAGTGCTGGCCGCGAGTCGCCAGACATCTTCGCCCAAGTCGAAGTCAATCGCGACAAAACTTTCCTCGAGCACCCTCTGGGTTTGCTCGAAATTGACCCCGGGGACTGCCGCGAGCTCGACGAACACTGGGCCGCTTATTAAGAGAGCTCCCTCGGCGCGAAGTTCGAACAGTTGGTCTACGATCGTGTGGGCTCCCGGGGCCGTAGACAAAACCGGCGACAGAATGTTGGAATCGAGAGCCGTCCTCATTCGTAGTCCTTATCGCTCCTCATGTCGTCGATCCAAGCCTTGATCCCTTCTTCGCCTCCAGGGAATGGGGGCGCAAGCCCGATAAGCTTTTTGAAGGGGTTCTCTTCTTCCGAGCGCGCCGGGCGGATTACGGTTCGATCTTCTTCGACTACGAATTCGACGCGGTCGCCGGCTCGCAGGCCGAGGCGTTTGCGAATCTCTTGGGGAACTGTGACTTGCCCCTTACTGCTAATTGTGCTGAAATGAGCCATCTTTACCTGCTCTCTTTACTGTAAGGATAGCTCGCTTTACCGATGCCGACAAGCGGAATCTCTCTAACGTTTCCGCGTATATCGTCGAGCATACTGCGGCACTTCTTGTCCTTCGAGTAGCCGAGAATCATCAACCGGTGCGCCTGCGATCATTTCTAACGGGACTATCCCTGCCCAGGTGGGGAAGGAATAGTCGGCTTCATCGTCGACCACCGGGCCTTGGCGAACTTTGGCGGAAAATTCTTGGATGGGAAGTCGCAGCACTGACGTGGCTTTCAGCTCCTTCTCATCGGGCTGGCGGGAATCTTCCCAGCGGCCGGGAATAATGTGTTCGGAGAGAAGGCGCAGGGCTTCCAGCTTTTCTTCCGGATCATCCATGAGAGTTGCTTTTCCCAGCACCACGACCGAACGGTAATTCATGGAGTGATTGAAGATGGAACGGGCTAGCACTAAACCATCGAGCAACGTGACGGTGACGCAGACCGGCAGGCCATTTCTCATATGGCGCAGCATGCGGCTGGCGGCGGAGCCGTGAATGAAGAGGTGGTCGTCCTTACGTCCATAAGAGGTGGGAATCACAAAGGGCTGGCCGTCGACGACGAAGCCGACATGGCATAGAAATCCTTCGTCGAGAATTCGATAGGCGGTTTCGCGATCATAGACAGCACGATCGGCTTCGCGGACCAGACGGGTCCGGGGGGTGGGTGTATACGGCAGAGACATGGGGAATGAACTCCGGGCAAGCGCCAAGGATGGGTGAAGGGAAAGTGTAACAAAATTGGGGAAATGGGGAATTTAGTAATTTGGTAATTTGGTAATTGAGTAATTTGAAACCCCGTGCTCAAGGTTCTTAAAATTCCTCAATTACTCAATTCCCCAATTACTCAATTTAGGTTTGATATTTATTCTCACGATACACCCGGCTCACGAGGATGCCGACGATGAGGAGAACGAGGGGGGTGAAGACGCTGGCTTCCGGGCCAACCGTGCCTCCGGTGAGCCAGGTGGGGCCGCTGAAGCTGGAATTGAAAAGGTTGTGATACGGTTTGAGACCGCTATCGGCGACGCCGTAGAAAAAAGTTTGTCCCCAATCCCATCCGGCATGAAAACCGACGATCCACCACAGATTGCCGGTGCGGCGCAGGATGAAGCAGAATAACACTCCGAAGCAAACCACGGATGCCAGGCCGAACTTGCTTTCGCCGGGGTTGGCGGCGTGAGCGAGGCCGAACAGTGCGGAGAGAAGAATCGCGGCCGGCCAGAATCCCAAGCCGGTGGTCAAGGTGTATTGCAGATAGCCGCGGAAAGCGAATTCTTCGCCAAGGCCGACGCACACGAAGGCGAAACTCCACGCGAGTAAAGACCAGAGGAGCGTGGTTCCATGGGTGGCAAGGCCGGAGAGGTGGAATCCATGCAGGAAGAACATCGCCAGTAGAGCCGAACTAATGGCGAGAAACCCGGCGAGAATTCCGGTCCAGAAATGCGCGCCGAAGGCGCATCTCGCCGGGAGGCCATAAGCGCCCCAGTTCCGGTGTTCGATCCTGGCCATGATGAGGGCCGCGAGGCCAGTGAAGACAAAAATCGCGCCGTCGCTAAGAATGGCGGCGAGAGGGGTCAGCGAGGAGATCGGGCCCACTTGAGGCGGGCGATGAAATACAAAATGCGCGATTAGAAAGACCACCAGGTTAACTGCCGCGACCAGGCCGGCGACGATGGCCAGAAAAATCAGGACGCGCCATCCGGCTCGGATACCATTCGGTCCACGGAAGACAGTATTCGGTGCGACTGGCTGAACAGGGATCGGTTGGTCGACTGACGGCTCCGGCGAGAGATTGAGCACGGGTTCTGACATACCGTTAATCTACGTGAAAAGGCGTGGAGAAGTTCCGTCGGCAAGTCCGAGATCGGTCGTTGGTCGTTAGTCGTTAGTCGTTGGCCATTTGTCATTAGTCATTAGTCATTAGTCATTGGCCTCGACATTCTGGGGTATAGGGGTAAACGACTAACGACTAACGACGCATGACCATCCCTGACGACAGTCCCAAACTTACCAGTAAAGTTTCATGGCGAACTGGAATTGCCGTGGATCATAAGCTGCCGTGGGCTGCCCGGCGTTGGTAAAGAGAGGGCTGACGGCGGCCCGGTTGTCTCGATTCGCGATGTTGAACATGTCGGCGATCAACTCCAGGTTGAAGCGCTCGTTAAAGTAAATCCGCTTGGCGATTCGCACATCATCGAACACGTTCCAGGGTGTGGTGCCGGCGTTGCGGCCGAGGTTTCCATCCAGGGCGAGCAGCGTGACGTGGGGGAAGCTGGCCGGATTGGAGGAAGTGGGCGTGAAGGCTTCATAGCACGGCTCCTGGAAAACGCCGGTGGGCGAATATTTGGAATTGACCGGTTCGTTCCCGATGGCGGTACAGGCTGGATTCACAATGGTGTTGGGTCGAACCGTGAGGGAGGAATTCTGCAGATTGTCGTCGGATCCGGTAACGATGTTGAAGGGGCGTCCCGAGTCGAATTCAACAAGCGGCGAGAAGGTCCAATTGCTGAAAAATTTGCTGGTAAAGCCATTGCCGCTCAGTTTGCCGGATTGGTAGACCCCGCTGAAGACGAAACGGTGACGCTGGTCGAAGGTGGAGTTAGCGCGGTCCAGACCGGGGTAGTAGCTGTCTTGCGGAACCAGCGTCGATTGCACGTCGGTCGAGTCGTCGATGGCATGCGCCCAGGTGTAGGAGGCGAGCAACTCATAGTGGCTGCGAAAACGCTTGCGCAGATTGGCGGTCAGGCCGTGATACACGGAACTGCCGTTGGAATAATTGGCGTCCATATCGGTGAAGGGAACGCAGCCCGAGAGCGTTGCGGGATTGCATGAGGTATTGAGGCCAGCGATGCTGTAACCCATGGCCTGAAACTGCTGCAGCACGGCGGGCAGCACGGCGGTTACGCAGGAGCCGGCGCCAGCGGCGGTGAGAGCATTGGCGATCGACGGATTCAAGCCGCTGGGAGCAAAAAAGTTCGCCAGCCCGGCGGAAACCCAATACAGGCCGTTGTTGGGATTGACACCGCAGGGAGCGGCGCCAAGACCCACGCCTAAAGCTCCGCCAGTGGTGGCGTACGAAGTGGGATCGCTGTAAGCCGCCTGCCAGTTCGCCACCAACAGATCTCCACGCCGTGTATTGGCATTGATGGGACGGTTCAGATGGCGTCCGCCGTTGAAATTGTAGCCCAGACTAAACGCGAACCCGTCGCCCAGATCTTTTTCAATCGTCAGATTCACCTGCTGAGAATAGGCATATACGAAATTCTTCCCCTGAGGATAGCCATAGGGCTGAAATAACAGGGGGAAACCGTCCTTGATGTAATTCTGGTTGAGAAACAAATTGGTGGAACTTGAGAGGAAGGGATCGAAGCGCTGCGGGTTAGGGTTGCCGTTGCTGGAAACGGATTGATAACCGAGGATGGAGTTTGGCGCTCCCGAGGCACACTGCGCCGCAGAAGTGAGGTTCCCCTGGAAAACTGGGATGGCGTTTAGGTTCGCCGGATTCCCCGCCGTGGTACAGAACCCCAGGGGCGCGAAATCCAGCTGGCCGCTACTCGAACCGTCGGAAGCCTGCCCGAGAAAGTAAAGCCCGAGCAGTGGGTGATCGTAAAATATCCCGTACGAAGCGCGAATCACGGTTTTGCCGTCGCCGTTGGGGTCATAAGCGAGTCCGACGCGGGGCTGCACATTGTTGGTGTCGGTCTGGATGCCCTTCTGAATTCCGAGGAAGTTGTATCCGGTTTGAGCGGTGTTGGCCAAGCCCGTCGGCTTGGAGAACGTCGGCGGAACTTCCACGTCGTAGCGCACTCCGTAGTTGAGCGTGAGATTATTGCGCACCCTCCAGGAGTCCTGCCAGAACGCGCCCAACTGCTTATTGGAGAATGAGTCGGTGGGATTGCCGAGGCCCTGCACGAAGCCATCCGGCATGCCCAGGCCATAAGCCTGCACCGCGCTGAAGGAGGGAACTCCGGGAAGCAGCGCCGTGGCCCCGAAATCGAACAGCCCGCCGTAATTCACCGTGAAGGTAGCATGGAGCGGGATGTAGTTAAAGTCCACGCCGAATTTCGTGTTGTGCCTCCCGATGCTCCAGGAGAAGTTGTCGGTAAACTGGTAGCGTTTTTCGACGCGTTGAACGTAGGAGTAAGGTTCGCGGCCGAAGTAGGCGTAGCCGGTGAGATCCACGGCGGGGTCGTTGCCCCCGGGAATTTGAGTGTTATAGAAGTAAGACAAGCCGCGGCGGGCAAATTGAAAGCGGAACTCATTCACTTTGTTGGCGCCGAGCGTCCATACGTCTTGAGCCACACCGGCAACGTCACGGTAGGTTTGTTCGGAAGTGCGCGAGTAGGCGTTTTGGCCGAAGGGCTGATCTTCGCCATTGACTTCGATGCCCGTGACCGTGCTCGGACTAACGTTGGCGCGCAGAGTCACGCGATTACTGTTGCTTAGATTGTGGTCAAGGCGCAGCGAATACAGGCTGGTCCCTTCAAAAACGGGGAAGTTACCAGCTTGCGAGGCCAGGGTCTGGTAGGACGCGGGCAGTCCTGTGCAGTACGCCGTAAATCCGGCGGCGAAGGCAAACGAGGGATTGCAGGATGTGGGGAATTGCTGCAATCCCCCGGCGGCGGCCGGCACCGGGACCAGGGTTGGCGGGAGGCCTGCGAACCAAGTGGGATAGCTTCCGTTCAAAGCGATTCCCGAGGAAGCCCCGACCATGAAGGCGTAAAGCTGCAAAGAGGGCAACGGGTAGGGATTGCTGGCCAGAAACGCAGCCTGACCGGTGGGGCCGCTGGTGGCCAGAATGTCAGGATAGGTTCCGGCTGGCGCTCCAAAGATTGGCGAAACGTCAACGTTGGTCAGTCCATAGTAGGAGGCAAATGAGGGACTCGAAGCGGTCGGAAGGGAGGAGAACCCGGTCTCATGCCTGCGGGTGACTTCGTAGGAAAAGAAATAATAAGTCTTATCCTTCTTGATCGGTCCGCCGAAAGCCACGCCCGCCTGTACTCGCGTGTAAGCCGGGTCGGAAACTGTGCTGAAAGGGTTTACCGCCTGGAAGTTGCGGTTGCGCAAAAAGCCGAACACATCGCCATGAAAGTCATTCGATCCCGAGCGTGTAATGATGTTGACCACGCCGCCAGCGGCGCGTCCGTATTCCGCGCTGTAGCTGTTGGTGATGATCTGGAATTCCTGCACGTCTTCCTGCGAAACCGTGGAACGGACGCCGTTCGTCGAATTATCCGTAGCGTCGGCCCCGTCCACGTTGACCAGATTGGACCGCGCTCGCTGGCCGCTCATATTCAGGCCGGAGGTCGGCGCTGCGCCGGTGTTGGGCGCGTTGTCGCGAACCACCTGCGAATCCGTCAGTGTGAAGTTGATATAGTTCCGGCCGTTGATCGGCAGATTGTCGATGCGCCGTTGTCCGATGGTGTCTGTGGTTGAAGTGCGAGAAGTCTCCACGAGTTCGGCTTGAGAACTTACTTCGATCACTTCCTTTCCGCTTGCCACGGCCAGTTCAACCGGCAGCTCCAGCGTGCCGCCTACGGTGATGTTGACGGCCCTGGCTTCGACCTTGTTGAATCCCGGCGACTCAACGGTGACGTCATAAGTTCCGGGGGGCAGCTGGCGCGCGCTGTAACCGCCTCTGCCGTCGGGCGTGGCGGTACGGGTGACACCTTTTTCCACGTCGCCCACCGTGACCGTAGCATTGGCGACGAAACTGCCTTTGGGATCCTTTACCGTGATCAGCAGGTCACCGGTGGCGACGCCGCCCTGGCCGAACGAGAGGCCGGAGAAGAAGATCAGAGTGGCCGCGAGAGAAGTGATGATTAAGCTCTTGCGGTTCACATGACTCATACGGCTGCGGAGAAGGCTGCGGCAGAACATGGAGTATCCCCTTGCTCCGGCACTTCAGGGTGCCGGCAGAAACCTTTGCAACGGCAGATGGCCGAACTAGGCACAGCAATTTTGTGGGATAGCAAGTCCCGCTGGTTTTTACACCAGAACGGGTGGCGAAAACAAGACAGGAATGAGCAGGGGTATTTCCGCGAGTACCCCTGAGGATCAATGGTCGGTCACGGTGATTCTTCGTTCGGGGCTAGGACTCCAAACGGTCAGCGCCGCGAGGACAGACGCACTGCCGTGGCCGGGTCCTGGAGCCGCCCGAGAAGCATGGCCGAGCCGCTCAACTTTTCGTAGCGATCAACCACCCGCACGGCAGCGAAGTCGGAGCGGGGCCACGCCAAAGCTATGTAAATCCGCGCCAGTGCCACCGTGGAATTGCGGCGGAGCAGCAGCGCGTCTCGCACCATCAGCGCTGAAGCTTCGGCAATTTGCGGATCGCTACTGGCTAAAGCCGCTTCGGCAACGTGGAGCAGAACGGCTGCGTTCTGACCTGCGACCTGGACATAGACCGCCATGGCGCGCAGGCGGGCGCGACGAACCCGCCGAAACGCCGGCGGCGGCAAACGGCGCCGCAAATAGTCGTCTTCCGCGGGGTTAATGAGATTGCGAAATGCGTCCACATCGATCGGACGGATTGCGGGGGATCGATTCGAGCTCCCCCGACGCCGCAAACCATGAGTGACAGCAAGGCGCAGAATCACGCCCAGCGCAGCTGTAGCTGCAATGACGAGCACGATGGCCAGATTCATTGTTGGAGTAAACGCTCCAGTTCCCGATTCCAAAGCTCAAGGTTATGCTCGGGCAATAGAGTCGCAGACGTTGTGGCATGTTCCTGTGGAACTAAAATGCAATAACACCAGATGAGCACGCAAACGTGGTACGTCGCCATGGTGAAAAAGTCAAGCAGGTAGCTCTTCTGTCCGAGCATCTGCCCGAGCAGCCAATTTGCCAGCAGGCCCCAACAAGCGAGACTTACGGAGGCGGCAATCCCAAAACCGAGTATGATTCCAAAATTAGGGCGTTGCCAGGTCAGGTGGAAATACGCGGCGAAAGCAAAAAGAAAGACAATCAGTCCGCATTGCACCACACTTACGCTTCGACCTAGAATTCTGGTTGCCGAAATGAGCCAGAAGGCCGTGGGGCTGGCGTAGGCGGCGATAATGGTCGCTGTAAATACCAGGAGGATGCCGACAGCGCTGATCAGAACTCTTGCGAGGCTGCCGAGCGACGGGTAACGGCGAAGAAGGTGGGTGAATACTTCACCGATAACAACGAACTTGATGGATGCCTCAATGATCAGGAACGCGAGATAGCAAACCCAGTAAGCCTTTTCGGAGACGGACGGAACCACATCGGCAGCATAGACGACCGCACCGCCGGTAGCTTCAAAGATTAGATAATAAAAGAAAGCTGGGAACTGCTTGTGCAACTCCCGCTTCCACATCCAGACAGCAAGAACCAAAAGAAAAATGTAGGGCGCTACCCACAAGTAATGCCACAAAAGTGAGTGAGGCTGAAACATGGCCGTAGGCGGACACTATAGCGCCAAGGGGCCGCGTCAGCAAGATCGGCCCCGGCCGCGTTCGCTTTTCGTAAATTCTGCTATCCCAGTCGCTAGGGCTTGCAAGCGCTGTTTCCGTCGCAGTTGCTGCCCATCGGTCCGCCGTCTGCATGGGCGACCGTGGGGATGATCAACGTGTTGAGGAACATAAGAGCTGCGGCGACGACGAGTAGCGTACGTTTCATGGTTGTTTTCTCCTTGTATTTGAAAAACGACTCGTGATATTTTCATGGCGGCGGGTGGATTGAAAAGATAACTTTTGCGCTTTTTTTGTTCGGAATTCGTAACAAGAATTTGTAAAGTTTTGCAAAATCCCGATGACCCTGAAATCAGCTCTACAGGACTTGCGGGAGACTACGTTGGCCGCCATCTCCGGGCTGCTGGCGAAGTTGGCCTACCTCGGCTCCTTGCGGCGACGCGAGGGCGGCGGATACCAGCACTGGGGGATGACGTTGCTGCACGGGGAGGAATCGTCCGAACGTGCGCTAAAGACGGCACACGCCGAAGTTTTGTCGACCGTCCTGCGTACGCCGATCTCGGAGTTAGAGGAAGATTTGCACGAATCCAGCCGCGCCGAAGAGGGTATGGCGGGCGCCTATGTTGAAGGGATGCAAGAAAAACTCAGCGAATTAATTCCTTCGCGAGACCCGGTTTCGACCGAACACCTTAGTTCAGTGCTGCTTGCGCTTTCGAGCTTGGAGAAGAACCGAAAGCCTGCCACTCCGTCAGCTTCATAGCGACCCCCACCACCTGGCCGATGATCTCTGCTTCCTGGGGATGTCGCAAGACGCGGATCTGTACGGGAGATAGCGGGTGCGGTTGCAAGATAAGGTCGTCCCTTCGCATGGTGCACCAGCAGCAGGTGTGCCCATCGCGAGTTTCCACAAAATAAATGGGCCGCTCATACTCCGACCGCCACGCCCCTTCCACCACCTTATTTTTCTCTTCATCCACCTGAATAAAACTGCCAGGGGGAAGAATCGGATACATGGTGAAATCCTGATTCCCGATATATCCGTAGGTGAAATCGCTGTGAGCGAATTGCGCTAAATAGGATAAGGGAACTAATCCCCACTGTTCGACCATGCGGCCAAGATTCGCCGTACGTTCCTCATTGAAACCAGGATCAAGGCAGATTGGCACCTGCACCGAGCCCAGTCCGGACAGGCTTTCCGAAACATGAGATCGAGGGGGAGAGATCATACCGAGATCAGCCGCCATATTGTTCATGTCTACCCCATACCAGGCCAACAACTCACGCAGGTCCCGCCGGTAGATGACCGCCAAAGTGTAAAGCCGAAAAATACTGGGCAGAACTCCTTTAGTCTCAATATCGGACAGGCGGCTTGGCGGAATGGCAAACTCTTCGTTGCGATACTTCTCAGCCATCCTCGAACTGGAAATATCAACGTCTCGCATCGTCAATCCTAGTTTCTCGCGAAGCGTACGAAGACTCTTACCGGCCGGCAGCATTGGATATCTCCATTTCAGACTGGGAGTAACATACGAATTGCCGGACATCATAGCAGGGGTGACAGGCTTTATGGCATGATTTTGCGAAAAAAATTGGGTTGCGCGGCTTGTTACGAATCGCGAACACGCTCGGACCCGCATTCTGTCTGCTCATAATCACTATTTCGGTGCAAAGTGCTGCTCAGTTCCGAGAGCCTTTTATCGCACGCATTTAGTAAGTCTGTTCGGATTTCGTAACAGCCGAACCCGAAAATCGCAGAATTCCGCTTTTCGTCGGTTTTATCCCCTATTAGAAATTATCGTTTTCGGAGTCATCCATCCGGCCCTGCGCCCATGACATTTGTCACTCGAACTGCGTGATGAACGGCACTGGTGCCGCCATCGCGTCTTCGCCATGATGCATGCACCGGACAAAATCGGGTTCGGCAAAGCTCCACCGGGGAGAAGAATATGGCGAGCACGATCGCAACCTCTGAATCAATCAAGAATATGCCGGGCGCAAGTGCCGGCATCGTCGTGGCCAGTCTTGAGGGCGTGAGCAAAAATTATGAAGCCATTCGCGCCCTTAAAAACGTGAATTTCACAGTGCGAGCCGGTCAAGTGGTGGCGTTACTGGGACCGAACGGGGCGGGCAAAACCACGGCGGTAAAGTTGCTTCTGGGATTGATCCAACCGAGTGCCGGTAAGGCGCGGGTGTTCGGCGGAGACCCAACAAATCCTGCGAACCGGGTGCGTGCCGGGGCCATGTTGCAGGTGGGCAAAGTGCCGGAAACGCTGCGGGTGCGCGAACATATCGATCTGTTTTCGAGCTACTATCCGCGACCGATGGCTCTTGAAGAGGTGTTGGCTGCGGCTGGGCTCGAGAAATTGCGCGAGCGCAAGTTCGGCGACCTTTCCGGCGGCCAGAGACAGCGCGTGCTCTTTGCACTCGCCATCTGCGGAAATCCCGACCTGCTTTTTCTTGACGAGCCCACCGTAGGTCTCGATGTGGAGGCACGCCGAGCACTGTGGGAAGAGATTCGCCGCCTGGTCAGCCGTGGAAAAACTGTCCTGCTGACCACGCACTATCTTGAGGAGGCGGATGCCTTGGCTGATCGTGTCGCCGTGATCAATCAAGGGCAAATCATCGCCGAAGGAACGCCGGCGGAAATCAAGTCACAAACCGGCGGAAAGCTGATCCGCTGCGTCACCAGACTCAGTCCCGATCAGTTACTGGAAATTCCCGGCGTCAGCAGCGTCAAGCAGGATCGCGAAACGGTGGAGATCCGTGCTGCGCAGGCTGAGACCGTAGTGGGTTTTCTGTTGGCGCGCGATCCCATGCTTTCGGGATTGGAGGTCACGACCGCGGGTTTGGAAGAAGCATTCCTGGCGCTGACCCAAGACACTCGCCAACCACAAAATTGAAATGCAAGATTCCGCGCTTACTTCGCGAAAGAGCGCGCGAAAGAACTTTCTCGAGAAAGGGAGACTGAAATGAGTTCCGCAGCAGCAG
>Ga0181522_10000878_pt1 | contig 19858 bp, 19 predicted proteins | sample PEATcosm2014_Bin_27_FD_121103 | JGI IMG/M metagenome (GOLD analysis project Ga0181522, IMG submission 121103) | Peatland microbial communities from MTU Mesocosm Facility, Houghton, MI, USA - PEATcosm2014_Bin05_10_metaG | ecosystem: Environmental > Terrestrial > Soil > Wetlands > Peat | place... | reverse complement strand
GCGCAGGTCATGCCGCGGTCCTTGAAGGAGCCCGTCGGGTTGGCCCCCTCCAGCTTCAGGCGCACGTTTGCGCCCACCAGCCGGGACAGGACTGGGGCCTGCAGCAGGGGCGTGGATCCCTCCTGGAGGCTGACCAGTTTGTCGCCGACCTCGAAGGGCAGGCGGTCCAGGTAGCGCTCGATCAGGGGTATGTGGGTGCCCGAGAAGGCGGCCCCCTGGATCCTCGGCAGCGGCACGGGCTCAAAGCTCACAGGAACTCCTCTTCTATGACGCGGATCGTTCGGGGGGCGGAGCGCAGGAACTCGAAGTCGGCCAGACGCGCGACGGCGGCGTCCATGCTCGACTCGAGCACGGGGTGGGTGACCATGACCAGGCGGGCGTGCTCGTGCATCCCCCGCTGCACGACGGACTTGATCGAGACCTGGTGCTCGCCCAGCACCTGCGTGACGGTCGCCAGCACGCCGGGCTGGTCCTCGACGTCCAGGTGCAGGTAGAAGGCGCTGTGGACGTCCTCGATCAGCGGCAGCTGCAGCGGCTCGGCGGGGGCGCGGGCCCCGCCCGTCATGACGCTGACGACGTCCCCGAGCACCGAGCTGGCCGTCTGGCGCCCGCCCGCCCCCGGGCCCGAGAGGGTGATCTCGGTGATCGTCTCGGACTCGATCGTGACGGCGTTGAAGGAGCCCGAGACGCCGGCCAGGGGGTGCCCGGAGTGGAGGAAGGTCGGGTGCACGCGGACCGACAGGCCGCCGTCGCGGCGCTCGGCGGTGCCGACCAGCTTCAGCCCCAGGTCGAGCTCGCGGGCGTACTGCAGGTCCTCCTGCTGGAGGTGCTCGATGCCTTCGTAGCGCACGTCGTCCAGGTGCACGGGCGAGCCGAAGGCCAGGCGCGCCAGGATCGCCATCTTGGCCGCCGCGTCGCGGCCCGTCACGTCGTCGCTGGGGTCCGCCTCGGCGTAGCCGGAGCGCTGGGCCTGCTCCAGCGCCTGGGCGTAGCTGGAGCCGCCGCTCATCTCGGTCAGGATGAAGTTGGTCGTGCCGTTGACGATCCCGTGGATGCGCTCGATCGGGGTCGCCGACAGCGATTCCTCGAGCACCCGCACGACCGGCACGACACCCGCGACGGCAGCCTCGAAGCGCAGCCGCACGTCCGCTTTGCGGGCCGTCTCGAACAGCTCCTCGCCGTGCTGGGAGAGCAACTGCTTGTTGGCCGTGACGATGTGCTTGCCCCGCTCGATGGCGGCCAGCAGGTAGCTGCGAGCCGGTTCCAGCCCGCCCATGACCTCGACGATCAGGTCGGAGTCCTCCAGGATCTCCTGGAAGTCGCCGCGAGAGCGGGTCAGGACGCCCGCGAGCACCGGCCTGCGGCCGTTGAAGCGCTCGATCTCCTGGGCCCGCTCGGCCAGCAGGTCGGCGAAGGCCGAGCCGACCGTCCCGAAGCCGAGCAGGCCGACCCTGAAGTCGCGCTCGCTCACGCGTCCGTGTTCCCGTCGCGGGCGGCCGCCAGCTCGTCCCTGGCCGTCAGGTCGGAGAAGGTCTCGCGCCTGACCACGACCCGGGCGTCGCCTCCCGAGCAGAAGATCACGGGCGGCCGCGGCACGCCGTTGTAGTTGTTGGACATGGCGAACCCGTAGGCGCCCGTGGCGGGGGTGACGATGACGTCGCCGGGGCGAGGGTCGTCGAGCAGCGCCTCGCGCACGATCACGTCGCCCGACTCGCAGTGCTTGCCGGCCAGCACGCACGGCGTGGAGCCCTCGAAGCGGTCGACGACGTGGGCTTCGTAGCGGGCGCCGTAGAGCATCGGGCGCAGGTTGTCGGACATGCCGCCGTCGACCGCCACCCAGCGCGAGACGTTCTGCTTGACGCTCTCGACCGTGTAGAGCGTGACGGCGGCATTGGCCGTCAGCGAGCGGCCGGGCTCGATCAGCAGGCGCCCGGGCCTGCCCTGCAGGGCCCTGACGATGCTCGCCATGTAGTCCTCGACGGGCGGCGGGGGCTGCTGACCGGCCAGGTACTGGACGCCCAGGCCTCCGCCGATGTCCATGACGGGGAACTCGCCGAGCCCCTTGAGCTGGTGGACGGCCCGTTCGAACGGCTCCAGGTCCAGCAGCTGCGAGCCGATGTGGGCGTGCAGCCCCTTCAGGGCAAGGCCGCGGGCGCCCTGGACGCGGGCGATCGCGGCCGGCGCCTCGGCCATCGAGAAGCCGAACTTGGAGTCGGCCTGGCCCGTGGAGATCTTCTCGTGGGTCTCGCCGCTGACGTCGGGGTTGACCCGCACGAGCACGGGCTGGCCCTCCTGCCCCCGGTCGACCGCCGCTCCCTCCGCGACCAGCCCCTCCAGCCGGTCGATCTCGTCGAGGTTGTCGATCACGATCAGCCCCACGCGGTGGCGCAGGGCCATGCGCAGCTCGGCCTCGGACTTGGCATTGCCGTGCAGCACGATCCGCTCGGGGGCGAAGCCGGCGTTCAGGGCCAGGTGCAGCTCGCCGCCGGAGGCTGCGTCGCACCACAGCCCCTCCCGCGCGAAGAGGGCCAGCACGGCCGTGCAGGGGAAGGCCTTGGAGGCGAAGACGACGTGGGTGTCGCCGTGCAGGGCGGCGGCAGCCTGCACGTACGCCCGGGCGCGCGTGCGCAGGTCCTCCTCGGCGACGACGTAGACGGGCGTGCCGAACTCCCGGGCCAGCTCAAGGGCGTTGCAGCCGCCGATCTCGAGGACGCCGGCCTCATCTAGGCGGCTGCCCAGCGGGAAGGACGGCGAGATGGTCGTGTCCGTGGCCATGACGGGCCTGATTATGGCCTGCCTGCGATCGAGCCCGTCGGAAGGTCGCTCAGGCGGGGGCGGGCAGCAGCGCCGAGCGCCCGCCGCGACGGACCATCCAGACCAGCCAGGCGGCGCCGAGGACGGCCAGGCCGACGCTCTCCAGCTGGGGCGCTGTGAGCCCGATCCAGACCTCCTGGTTGCGGCGGATGAACTCGACCAGGAAGCGCTCGAGGCCGCTGCCGAGGAGGTAGAGGGCGAAGATCACGCCCGGCCGGACGCGGTCGCGCAGCTTCCACAGCCCGTAGGCCAGCAGGCACATCGTGACCGTCTCGTAGATCGGAGTGGGCTGGACGCGAACCCCCGGCGGGGTCGGCACGGTGCCGTGCGGATAGCCCATCGCCCAGGGCAGGCTGGAGCGGATGCCGTAGTCGCCGTCGCCGGAGACCTGGCAGCCGATGCGCCCGATGCCGTAGCCGAGCGCGAGCGCCGTGGCGCACATGTCGAGCATCCGCAGTTCCAACACGCCACGCCAGCGCATCCAGCCGATCACGCCGATGGCACCGCCGATGGCGCCCCCGTACCAGACCAGCCCCGACCCCGAGAAGATGTTTCCCAGGAGGCTGCCGTGCAGGGTCGAGTAGTTCTGGATCAGGAAGTAGGCGCGGGCGCCGATGACCCCGCCGAGCAGCGCCGCGAAGGTGATCTCATAGGCCCAGTCGACGGGCTTCTCGAGCTCCTTCAGCCGCCTTGCCACGACCGCGCCGCAGGCCAGGAAGCCGAGCGCGAAGACGACCCCGAAGGACTTGATCGAGATGCCCAGGAGGTGGAATTCGGGTTTCATCTGCCGTGCGAGCGCCTCATAGGGGTGGCACTTTAGGGCACGGCTAACTGCTTCTGCGAGAATCACCGCATGGCCAGAGGCAGATCGAACTTCGGCAAAGACACGGGCCTGCAGGCCCGGATGCTGCTGACGATGTTCCTGCTGGGACTGCTGTACGTGGTCTTCGTGGGGGTGCTGTTCGCCGCCGGCGCAGGGGCCGGCGTGATCGTCGTCGTGGCCGTCGTGCTGCTGCTGTTGCAGCTGTTCGCCTCCGACAAACTGGCGCTGGCGACGATGGGCGTCAAAGAGGTCACGCCCGCGCAGGAGCCGGAGCTGCACGGCATCGTCGAAAGGCTGTGCGTGCAGGCGGACCTGCCCAAGCCGCGCGTGTGCGTGATGGAGACCTCGATGCCAAACGCCTTCGCGATGGGCCGCTCGCAGAAGTCGACGACCGTCTGCGCGACGCGGGGAATCCTCGAGATCCTCTCCCCGGCGGAGCTGGAAGGCGTGATGGCACACGAGCTGACGCACGTCATCAACCGCGACGTGATGGTGATGACGCTGGCGGGCTTCTTCGCCACGCTGGCGTCGATGATCCTGCAGTTCGCCTTCTTCTTCGGCGGCGGTTTTGGCGGCGGCTACGGGCGCGGCCGCGAAGAGGAGGAGGACATCATGATCGTGATCCTCGTCTCCGCACTCGTCTACGCGATCTCCTTCCTGCTGCTGCGTGCTCTGTCGCGCTACCGCGAGTTCGCCGCGGACCGTGGCTCGGCGGTGCTGACTGGCAAACCGAGCGCGCTGGCCTCGGCCCTGATCAAGATCAGCGGCACGATCGAAAGGGTGCCACGCCAGGACCTGCGGGCCGCCGAAGGCATGAGCGCCTTCTTCATCGTCCCGGCCAAGGCCAAGAACTCGATGATGAACCTGTTCGCCGACCACCCGCCGCTGGAGCAGCGCCTGGCCGCCCTGCAGCGGCTGGAGTCCCAGCTGCAGGGCACGGCTTAGAGCGTGGGCCTGCGCGACATCCTGACGGGCCGCCACGAGGTCAAGGGGCCGGCCCCCGACCGCCTCTTCGCGATCGCGACGGCCTACGTCTCGCTGCAGGCCGAACACGGCATCGAGCCGGCCGGCGCCGCCGCGATCGTCTTCCAGGCGCTCGCGACCAGCGAGTTCGAAGCGACGATCAAGGAAATGGAAGAAGTCGTCGTCGCGACGGGCAAGGAGAGCGGCACGACGGTCGCGACCCAGGACGACAGCTACGGCTACCGCTGGATGGTCCTGCGAAACCCCTCGTCCGGGCCGAGCGTCGAAGACCTGGCGGTCGGCGTCAACGCCGTCTCGAGCTCGATCGAGACGGCCGGCCACGGTGAGCGGCTGCTGTGCGCCGTGTTCGCCTTCAAGGACGCCAAGGGCGCCCCCGTCTACTTCATCTACAACTACAAGCGGGGCTACTGGTACCCGTTCGTGCCCTCGGGAGCCGAGCAGGAACGCTCCACCGAACGGGAGCTGCAGCTGAAGGCCCAGATGGGCTCAGAACTGCCGATCGAGCCGGAACTGGAGCGCTGGTTCCCGCTGTGGGGGATCCCGATCTGAGGCCTGACCTCAGTCCGGGATCAGCCCTTCGCCGGTGAAGTCCGCCCCGGCCTCGGCGAAGGTCGTGTCAGAGGGCGGCAGGATCACGTCGGATCCCTCGAGGTCATCGTCGGAGAGCTCCTCGCCGTTGCTGCGCACGTAGTCGAGCAGGGCTGCGTAGGCGGCCGGGTAGTCGGCCTCCCGTCCCTGCTCGATCGCGCCCACGACAGCGGCCTCGAGCTCGTTCAGGCGGGTCGATTCGGAGTCGGCGAGGCGGAACTGGCCCTCGCCGGATATGCGCACGATCATTGCTGGGCGCTCTCGCTCGGAGCCGGCTCGCCCGAGGCGATCTCGCCGGCGGGGGCCGAGCCTTGGCCAAGTTCGCTCTTCATCTTGGCCAGCTCGTCTTCGACGGCGGGCTGGCTGGAGAGCTGCTTGAGCTGGCGGTCGATGTCGTCTTCGCCGGAGCCCAGCTGGGTGACGTCGTCGAAGGTGCCGGCAGCTTCGAGCTCCTGCACCGCATCGGCGCGGGCGCGCATGTTTTCGGTCTTGTCGACGGCCCGCTGCATGGCCAGGCCGACGTCGGCCATCTGCTCGCCGACCCCCGTGGCGGCCTCGGAGATGCGCACCTGGGCCTCGGCGGCGGAGTACTGGGCCTTGATGACCTCCTTCTTGGTGCGGAAGGCTTCGATCTTGGCGCGCAGTTTCTGCTCGGAGTCCGTCAGCTTCTGCTGCTGGTCTTCCAGTTCGGAGACCTGCGTGTCCAGCGACTGCAGCTCCGTCTGGGCGACGTTCTTGCGTTCCAGAGCCGCCTTGGCGAGGTCTTCCTGGCCCGCCGCCAGCGCCTGGCGGGCCTGCGTGTCGAGCTTGACGACGCTCTGCTGCAGCGTGCTCTCCTGCATCTGCAGGCGCTTCTTGGCGGTCACCACGTCGGCGATGCCCTTCTTGACGTTCTGGAGCTGTTCGACCTGCTTCTGGTAGCTGTAGTCGAGCGTCTCGGCGGGATCTTCGGCCCGGTCCAGCAGCTTGGAGACCTTCGCCTTCACGACTGTGGACATGCGCCCGGTCAGGCCGGCCATCTGATCCTCCTGTGGTGTGTCGGCTGAGCGGCCGGTCGAGGACCGGCCCATGCCTCAAGCCTAGCCGACCGGCGGCGCTAGAGCCCCAGGGGGTGTCTTACCCTGAAGCCCGCGTTGGCCGGGCGCAGCGGGCGCCAGCGCGGGCCCTGCAGGTCGGCCGGGTCGTCGGCCGGGCTCGTGTCCAGGCGCAGCCCCGCGACCGTCATGTAGGCGTGTTCGGGGTTGGAGAAGATCGCGATCCAGCGACCGGCTCCGTGCGAGCCCCAGCTTTCGAATTCCGAGGAGTCCTTGGGCGCGGACAGCAGGCCGGCGCCGTGCAGGGCGTAGGAGACGGTGGCCGAGCAGTCGTAGCCGGGCGAGATGAAGGAGCCGTGACCGCCGCCGTAGATGTAGGGCAGGCCGATGACTTCGTTGCCCGCCCAGATGATCTGCTGGATCGCCGCAGGAGCGCCCTCGGGAGCAGCCGCCAGGCCGTCGACGAAGCGGGCCGTCGTGCCTGGCACGAGCAGCTCCGGCCGCGGCGTCGGGCCCTTGGCGCCCGTCATGCCGTCGCCCGTCACCAGTTCCGGCGGGATCGTCGCGGAGATCGGGGAGGTCGTGGGGGCGACGGAGGCGCCGCCCGTCGCGCTGGCCGCGGAGCCCGTCGTGTCGGTAGTGCCCGTGGGCACGAAGGGGACGACTTCGCCCGTCGTCGACTTCTGGAAGACAGGTCCTTTGTAGGCGATGTTGCTCGACCTGGAGGTGATCGGGAAGAGGCGCACCTTCGGCTTGGCGGCCGTGCTCGAGCTGGAAGTGGATTCGGCGGAGACCCCGCCCGTTCCGGCAGCCAGAGCGTCGCTCGCGCACGAGCCGATCGCCACCAAGCTGCACATCATCGCGGCTACGGTACGTACCTGCAAAACAACCAACCTCTTTCGTCGGCCTGCGGGGTTAGCTGACGGGCTAGCGCTGAAAGAGCCTGCGCTTCTCGCGATTACCGCGGGATTCGCCCCAACAACTTGGGTCCCCCGTTCCTCGACACCTGGTCAAGGACTCGGCGTGTTCGCGGGCACGCTAGCAAAGTGACATGACACTTGCAGCGCTTGACAGGCCCGGCCCAGCCTTCTCGCCGCAAATGCCGAGGTTTTCCGCCCCGGCCGGTAGTGTCCCGCGAAGATGCGCCGTCCCCTCCTCCGTGCTCTCGGCGCCCTGCTCGCGGCCGGCGCCGTCCTCGTGCTGGGCGCCTGCGGCAAGGGGTCGAGCCGGCAGGTGGCGGGAGGAGGGCCGCTGCGCCAGCTGGCCCCCGTCGAAGCCCAGGGGGCCGTCAGCGTCACGACCCGCAACACGACCCGCGTGGGCGGCGCCGATGTCGTGGTGGACGCTGCAGCGGTCGCCCGGGTCGTCTACCCCGGCCTGACGAGCACGTCCCGTCCACGGGTCCTCGCCATCGTGGACGACCGCGACTGGCCGGCGGCGCTGGCCTCCTCCGAGCTCGCCTCCTCCTCACTGGGCGCACCGCTCCTCTACGCCGAAGGCCAGAGGCTGCCGGACGTCAGCAGCCAGGCCCTGACGGCCATGAAGCCGACGGGCGCGAGCGCGCTGGCGGGCTCGGCGGTCGTGGAGGTCGGCACGGACGCTCCGCTGCCCGACGGCTACGGCGCCCGTCTGGTCAGGGTGCCGGCCGTCTCGGGCCCCGCCGTCGCGGCAGAACTCGAGGCGCTGCTGGCACGCGCGCAGGGGGCCGTGCCCCACCAGGTCATCGTCGTCAGCCTGCAGGCTCCCCGGGCCGAACAGATGCCGGCTGCGGGCCTGGCCGCCGAGAGCGGGGCTCCGATCCTGTTCGTGTCGGGGCCGACCCTGCCGGCGCCCACCTACCACGCCCTGCTCTCGCTGCATCACCCCTCGATCTACCTGGTGGGGTCCTCCACGATCAGCCCGCACACGCTCGGCTCGCTGTCGAGGCTCGGGCGGGTCACGCGAGTGACGGCCGGCGGCGAAGGCGCCACCGCGACCTCCATCGCCATCGCCCGCTACACCGACGGCACGTTCGGATGGGGCATCAAAGAACCGGGCCATGGCCTGGTCTTCGCCAACTCCGCCCGGCCTCTCGACGCACCGGCAGCTGCGCCCCTGTCGGCGACCGGGGACTACGGGCCGCTGCTGCTGCTGGAAGGGCCCGGGACGATCGCGCCGAGCCTCGTCACGTACCTCGGCGACATCCGTCCCGGCTACTCCTCCTCCCCGGAATTCAGCCCCGACAAGGGCGTCTACAATCGCGGCTGGCTGATCGGCGACGAACGGGCCGTCTCGCTCACGACGCAGGCGGAACTGGACTCGCTGCTGGAGATCGGCCCCAGCAAGCAGGGCAGCTCCGAAGAATCGTCGGTGCTGGCGCCCGAATAGCCCGAAAGGACCACCGCCTTGAGCCAAGCCGAGGACCCCCGCCGACTGCAGCGCAAGCAGGCCACCCAAGAGGTGACGGTCGAGGACGTCCGCCAGCTGATGGGCGCCTCCACCCCCCACTTCGCCCTGCAGCTGCGCAACCGCATCGCCGGGTTGATCGAGGGGCTGCCCGTCGACCATCCCGCCCGCCTCGAAGGCGAGCGCGAGATCGCCCGCCTGCAGGCCCTTGGCCTGAGCGGCGAGACGCGCGGCGAGGGCGCCGCCGAGGGCGAGCGCCCGCTGCCCTCGCTCAGCCTCGGCTCCTAGCCGGAGACCTCAGCGCCCGCTCAGGGCGAAGACGCGCTCACGGCGGGCGTCGTCGAAGCGGGCTTTCAGCGCCCTGAAGAGGAACCAGAAGAGGGGCACGTCCAGCGCCAGGGGGACCACCACCCAGGTCGTGTGCGGGGCCCCCAGCTCGTAGAGCAGCAGGGCGCAGCCGCCGTGGAAGAGGGCCGTGGGGACGGCTGCGATCAGGGCCGTGTGGGCCCTGTAGCCGCTCAGATGCTCACGGACCGTGAACTCCAGCGTGCCCAGCACGACCGAGCCGATGCCCGCGAACAGGACCGCCCGTCCGGCGGCGCCCCGCACGAAGCCGATGATCGTCGCGACGGCCCCCGCGAAGATCAGGATCTCCGAGAAGGGCCAGGGGTGCCAGGGGGCCTCGGGGCGCGGCCCGACGCCGCCCGGGTCACGGTGCGGCCGGGTGGACTGGGCGCGTCTCGGGGGCGACTTCTCGGCCTTGCGCGCGGCGGCCTTGCCGCTGCGCCCGCTGCCCTCCACCGGCGCCGCGACAGCGGCCTGCCCCGCACCCGAGCGGCGCTTGCGCGCGCGTCCACGTCGCTTGGACATGGCCTCAGGCCCGGTGGGCGAGCTGGCTGCGCGACATCGCCGTCGATGCTAGCGCCTATGCTGGCCCCGATGTCCTCGCTCGCCAGACCCGCCGGCGGCATCCCCGACAGCGACCTCGCCGGGCCCTTCGCCGTCGGACGCTACGCGGCCGCCCTGCGCGACCGCCTGCGGTCCTTCGAGCGGGTCCAGCTGATCGGCGAGCTGGTCAACCTGAGGGTCGCCAGGGCACGCGTGTACTTCGAGCTGCGCGACGGGACGGGTGCCGTTCCCTGCGCGATGTGGCTGCGCGACTGGGATGCGATGCTGGCCCGCTCCGGCCAGCCACCGGCAGACGGCATGCAGGTCGTCGTGGCCGGCGGCTGCGACTACTACCCCGGCAGCGCCACCTCCTCGCCGGGCTTCTCCTTCTCGGTCAGCGACCTGCGCATCGCGGGCGAGGGCGACCTGCTGGCCCAGATCGAGCGGCTGCGCCGCCAGCTGGCCGCCGACGGCCTCCTGGAGATCCAGAAGCGGCTGCCCGTGCCCGCCCTGCCCCGAACGATCGGCGTCGTCACGGGCGAGAGCGGCAAGGCCCGCGACGACGTCCTGGCGGCCCTGCGCAGGCGCGGCTGGGCGGGACGGCTGGTGTGGGCCTTCGCCCCCGTCCAGGACCGCCACGCGGCGCCCGCGATCGGGCGTGCCCTGGGCGACCTGGCGGCCGTGGCCCGGGTCGAGGTGATCGTCGTCGCCCGCGGCGGCGGCTCGCTGGCGGACCTGCTGTGCTTCTGCGACGAGGCGCTCTGCAGAGCCGTGGCGATGCTGCCCGTGCCCGTCATCGCCTCTGTCGGCCACCACACCGACCACACGCTCCTGGACGACGTGGCCGCGGTCAGCTGCTCGACCCCCACGCACGCCGCCGAGGCAGCAGTCGCCGTCGACTGTGCCGGTGCCCGCGCCAGGCACGTGGAGATCGCCGGGCGTCTGCGAGGCCATGCCGCCGGCGCCCTGCAGGATCGCGTCCTGCACGCCCGCCAGGCAGCCAGGCTGCGAGGCCACGGCCGCCGCGCCGTGCTGTCGCGGGCCCAGCGCCTGTCACTGCTCTCCCGGGCACCGGCCGTCCACCTGCGCCGTCAGCGCGAGCGCCTGCACCAGCAGCTGCGGGAGATGCGGGCTGGTGCGCGCAGGAGGCTTCAGGGCGAGCACGAGACGACCGTCAGGCGTGCCGTGGTGCTCGAGCGAAAGGGCGCCGCGACCTTGCAGGAATGCAGCGGGCGCAGACCGCGCGAGCTGGAGCGCCTGGCCCTGGCGCTGGCGGGACACGATCCGCAGCGAACCCTGGAACGAGGCTATGTCCTGGCAGGCACGCGCGACGGGCGGCCCCTGACGAGCGCCGAGCAGGCGAGCGCGGCGGGAGACCTGCGCCTGCGCTTCGCCGACGGGGAGATCGACGTGAGGACCGAGCGCAGATGAGCGCGCCTGGAGCGGAGGCGAACGGCGAGCAGCCCCAGCCAGGCTACGAGCAGGCGGCTGCCCGCGTGGAAGAGATCATCCGCCGCCTCGACTCCGGGGAGGCCAGCCTGCAGGAGACCCTGGCCCTGCTGGCCGAGGGCAAGGCGCTGATCGAGCAGTGCGCCGCGGAGCTGGCGGCCGTCGGAGGGGCACTGGAGGAGCTGCGCCTGGACGAGCTCGTGGCGAGGCTCGAGCGGGAGGCCGACGCGTGAGCACCTGGGAGCTGCTGGCCGACCTGGAGGTCGTAATCGAGGAGTACTCGCTGAGCGGGCTGGTCGCGTCTGTCTCCAGCGACTTCGAGCGCAAGAGCACCCTGATCGCGATGCGGGGCGCGGGCCAGGAGGGGGTCGGCGAGGACGTCACCTACGACGCAGTCGACCACGACGTCCTGCAGGCCGCGGGACCGACGCTGCCGCTGGCCGGCCGTCACACGCTGGCGTCCTTCAGCGACATGCTGGCGGAGCTCGACCTGTTCCCCGAGCCACCACAGCGGGAGGTCTCGCGCCGCTACCGCACGTGGGCATACGAGTCGGCGGCCCTGGACCTGGCGCTGCGCCAGGCCGGCAGCACCCTGCACGAGGCGCTCGGCCGCACGCCCGCCCCCGTGCGCTTCGTCGTCTCGCTGCGCTTGGGCGAGCCCCCCACGCTGGCGCCCCTGCAGGCGCGCCTGGCGATCTGCCCGGACCTGCGCTTCAAGCTCGACCCGACCAGCTCCTGGGACGAGCAGCTGATCGCGGAGCTGGTCGCGACGGGAGCGGTCGACTCGGTCGACTTCAAGGGCCTCTACGAGGGCTCGATCGTCGACCAGCCCGCCGACCCGGTCCTTTACGAGCGGGTCGTGACGGCCTTCCCGCAGGCCTGGATCGAGGATCCCAAGCTGACGCCGGAGACGGACGCGCTGCTGGCCCCCGATCGAGCCCGCTTCTCCTGGGACGCCAACATCCACTCGGTGGCCGACGTCGAAGGACTTCCCTACAAGCCGGGGATGGTCAACGTCAAGCCCTCCCGCCTGGGCGGCCTGCGCAACCTCCTGGACGCCTACGACTACTGCGCGGCGCATGGGATCGGCAACTACGGCGGCGGCCAGTTCGAGCTCGGCGTCGGGCGCGGGCAGAACCAGTACCTGGCCTCCCTGTTCCACCCCGACGCCCCCAACGACGTCGCCCCGAGCGGCTTCAACCTGCCCTCCCCAGCGGCCGGCCTGCCCTGCAGCCCGCTCCCACCGCAGCCGCCCGGCAGCGGCTTTCGCTGGGGCTGAGCCGCCGCAACTTTTCTGACGCCGCGACGTTGTGGCCCCCAGAGCCGCTAACTTCGGCTCGATCGCCGGTCGCCGAGGCGGGACCGGCAAGGCAATGCCGGCTGGACGGCGGGAAGGTCTTGATGATCGCGGCGCTCGCAGGCCCGACACATCGCAGGATCGCTCGACTGGCAGCGACGCTGTCGCTGTCGCTGGGCTTGGCCTGCTCGTTTGCGGCCAACGCCGGCGCGGCCAACCCGGGCGGCGCCTCGCCCGGCGGCACGACGACCTCGGCAGGCAAGACCAGCACGAAGAAGTCGGGCGGGACCTCCACCGGCACGAGCGCTCACGTGACGAGCGTCCGCATCACATCCGTCATCTGCACCCCGACCCCCAACTGCTCGACCAACCCCCACCAGGTCTCCACGCACGGGACGCTCCTGGTCAAGGGCGTCGGCGTGAAAGCGGGGATGGTGCTGGCCTTCCCGAAGGTCCCGGGGGCCAAAGTGACCCGCACCTCCCCCACCACACGCCTGCGCTCCACCTCGATCGGGCTGCTGGCGACGGTGCCGAAGGCCGCCCACTCCGGTCACCTCATGATCCTGCTCAGCCACGGGCGCTACACGAGCTCCTACGGCCCCATCTACGTCTACGCCCACGCCCTGCATCCGCCCGTCGTCTCCTCGCCGGTGACGGCCGTTGTGGCCGGCGCCGGAGCCCTGGAAGGCCAGGGCATGTGGATCTGGTACGTCTCGAGATCCAGCGGCGGCACGACGGCGGGCATCGTCGCCCAGGCAAAGGCTGCCGGCGTCACGACGGTCTTCGTCAAGAGCTCCGACGGGTCCAGCAACTACTGGAGCCAGTTCTCCCCCCAGCTGGTGTCTGAACTGCACGCCGCGGGCCTGAAGGTCTGCGCCTGGCAGTACGTCTACGGCTCGAGCCCGGCGGGCGAGGCGGCGATGGGCGCCGAGGCCGTCGCCGACGGCGCCGACTGCCTGGTCATCGACGCCGAGTCCGAGTACGAAGGCAAGTACGCGGCAGCCCAGACCTACATAGCGGACCTGCGAGCCAAGATCGGCCCCTCATACCCGCTCGTGCTGGCCTCCTTCCCCTACGTCTCCTACCACGAGTCCTTCCCCTACTCGGTCTTCCTGGGCCCCGAAGGCGCCCAGTTCAACGCGCCGCAGATGTACTGGAAGGCGATCGGCCAGTCCGTCGACACCGTCTATGCCAACACCTACATCGCCAACCGCATCTACGCCCGTCCGATCTTCCCGCTCGGGCAGACATACGAAAACGTCAGCGCCGCCGAACTGCTGCGCTTCCGGGAGGAGGCCGTCGACTACGGGGCCACCGGCTGGTCCTTCTGGGACTGGCAGGAAACGAGCGCCAAGCAGTGGCTGGACCTGGCCGAACCGCTGGCGCCCCTGACCACGGTCACCCCCAACGGCGAATACCCGGAACTGTCGAAGGGCAGCAAGGGCGACCAGGTGCTGTGGCTGCAGGAGCACCTGGCCGCGGCCGAGCCCAGCCAGGAAACGACGGGGGTTTTCGGGGCGCAGACGACGGCCGACCTGGAGGCCTTCCAGACGGCCAAGGGGCTGCCTGCGAACGGGGTCGCGACGCCTGCTACGTGGCAGGCGCTGCTGGCGCTGGCGCCAGTGGCAGTGCACTGGACGGGGTCCAACGGCCCGAGCGGCTGAGCCGCCGCTCAGCGAGACGACTTCAGACGCCTCGCGAGGTCTCGCGGCGGGGAGAACGTGTATCTCCGGCCCTGGCGCCGTTGTGAGAGGAATCCCATCTCGGCCAGCGGGATGAGGTCATTGCGCGCCGTCTCGTGCGTGACGCCGTGGTTCGCCGCGTGACTTTGGAAGGTGTAGCTAGCGTCGGGGTTGCGCAAGGCATCGGCGAGCAAGGCCAGCTGGCGGTGGTTGAAGTGATCGGAGCTCTTCAGCAGGCGCTCGACGTCTCGCACCTCCTCGACCTGTCTGCGCAGATAGTCGTGAAGCTGCTCCACCGCCCGCTTGATCACCTCCAGGTGGTAGACGACGAAGTAGGTCGTGTCGCGCTCGTCAGTCTCGGTCAGGAGATAGGCGCGCGAGTACCGAGCGGGCGCATCTCGCAGGATCCGGGAGATCGACAGGTACTCGACCAGCCAGTATCCATGGGTTCGCATGTACCAGTAGAACAGCGCCCTCGCGGTGCGTCCGTTTCCGTCCTCGAACGGATGGTCGTAGGCGAGCCAGAAGTGCAGCAGGATGGCTCGCAGCACAGGATGGACGAATCGCTCGGAGTCCTCAGGCTCGTTCGCGAAGTCGCACAGCGCACGTAGACGGTCCGGCAGCTGCTCGGCTGGGGGAGGGCTGTGCAGGACCGACCCGTCCGTGCGGTCGAAGACCTTGATGCGCTCCTCGTCGGGTCGCTGCAACCGGCCCGCCGCGTCCGCATGATCGAGGGTGCCGTCGGTCAGGATTCGCTGCAGCTCCAGCACCGCTCCCGGCGTCAGCTCCTTGGGCATTTGGTCGCGCATGTAAATGAGCGCCCTGTAGTTGTTGAAGATCATGCGCTCGCTGCGGTCTACCGGGGCTCGGCCGGTGCTCAACAGCTCCTTGGCAACACGCCTGCTGGTGGTGGCCCCCTCGAGCTGACTGGAGCGGATCGCCTCCTCCATCAGCGAGTTGACCAGATAGTGCTGTCTGGCCTGCGCATCGGCCGTGACGACCTCCTGCATCGCCACCTCCCCCGCACAGTGCTGATCTACGTAGTGCAGGCGCCGGGCCACCAGGTCGGGGACGGAGTAGACGAACTGTCGGCCCTCCGAGTCCGTCAAGGGGATGGGCCTGAGCAGTGGCTCCCGGCGCACCTTGATCATGAACCACCACTCCTCGTGAGTAAGCCCCGAGGGAGGCGTCAGCTGGCGCAGCTTGTCCCAGTGGATGTATTCGCGACCGTCTTCCTCGATCCCAAGCGAGAGAAGCTCGCCGAACCTCGCGGTCTTGCTGCGGATGAACTTGTCGAGCAGCTCGCTGTAGCCAGCAGGTGATGCGACGTACATCGCTAACTCCAGATTGATCCAAATCTATCCAAGGATTTGGAGCTTAGCACCAACTCCAAACGCTTGGACAAATTTGGATTAATTTGGAACAAGGCTGGCGCTGCACCTCATCCCCGACGACGCGCGACGCGAGGCATCCGGGGCGCTCCGTAGAGCCACCCCGAACGCCTCGCAGGCCGGCCTCGAGCCGGCCCTCTAAGAACCGCTTTCAAAATGACTGGCACGCCCGGATGCGCCCGTGTACACGGCGCCGGATCGCCACGTGCCGTCTTGCCCGTGCCACCAGCACGGGCTTCACCGGCCCGCGGCGCCCGGCTTGGTCCACGAACGCCCCGGTCACACCCTCATTTTGAAAGAGGCTCTAAATCAGTCCCTTCAGACCCGCTGGATCAGCGTGCCCGTGCCCAGGCCGCCGCCGCAGCACATCGTCACGAAGCCGATCTCCTTGTCGGAGCGCTCCAGCTCGTGCAGCAGCGTCGTGATCAGGCGAGCCCCCGTCGAGCCCAGGGGATGACCCAGGGCCATGGCGCCGCCGTTGACGTTGACCCGATCCATGTCGGGGCTCAGCTCGCGCCGCCATGCAGCGACGACGGGGGCGAAGGCCTCGTTGATCTCGATCAGGTCGATGTCCTCGATCTTCATGCCGTTGCGCTCCAGGATCTTCCTGGTCGCAGGGATCGGGCCCTCCAGCATTTTCACGGGATCGCAGCCAACAGTCGTCTGGTCGACGATGCGGGCACGGGGGGTCAGGCCCAGGGCCCTCGCCTTCTCGCCGCTCATCAGCAGCACCGCCGCAGCCCCGTCTGAGATCTGGGAGGCGTTGCCCGCCGTGATCTTGCCGTCCGGCTTGAAGGCCGGCTTCAGCTGGGACAGTGCCTCCAGGCTCGTGTCCGGGCGGATGCCCTGGTCTGTCACGAGCGTCTGCCCGTCGACCGTCATCGGCACGATCTCGCGCTCGAAGCGGCCCTCCTCCGTGGCCTGCGCTGCCAGGCGGTGCGAGCGCACTGCCAGTTCGTCGAGCTCCGAGCGGGAGATCTCCCACTGGTCGGCGATCATCTCCGCGCCGAGACCCTGACCGACGATGTTGTGCTTGGCCATCAGCTCCGGCGTGAAGGCGTAGCCGAAGTCCTCCTGGGTCTTCATGCCCGCAGCGAAGGGCAGGTGGCCCATGTGCTCCACGCCCGAGCCGATCATCGCGTCGTGCACGCCAGCCGCGATCAGCGCCGCCGAGAAGTTGACCGCCTGCTGGGCAGAGCCACACTGGCGGTCCACGGTCGTTCCCGGCGTCTCGATCGGCAGGCCCGCCTGCAGCCACGCGTTGCGGGCGATGTTGAAGCCCTGCTCGCCGAACTGCTGCACGCAGCCCGCGATCACGTCCTCGACCTCAGACGCATCCACGCCCGCCCGCTCGATGACCTCCGTGTAGCAAGTGGCCAGCAGGTGGTTGGGGTGGGTGTCCTTGTAGTAGCCCTTCTCCTTGTGGCCTCGTCCGATCGGGGTGCGCACGGCCTCCACGATCACGACTTCGCGGCCCTCTTGTTGCCTCATCTGCGCAAGTCCTCCTGGTGTCTTGCCCGGCGGGGACGGCCAGGGCGGCACGAGCGCGGCAGATCCCCTCGGGGCGCGTCTGGAAAGATGCCCGGACCCTTCAGGCCGTACTCTACCGCCCTCCCCTGGAGTTGACTGGTCAGTCAACCAGGGCCGGCGGAGCCCCCAAACCCGAAAAGGAGCAACGTGACGAACCGTCTGGCAGTAGCAGGCAGCGGCGCCATCGCCTGCGGCCTCGCCGCGACAGCCGCCCACCACGGCCCCGTGCTGCTGCTGGCCCGCTCGCAGACCTCCGCCGACAGGGCCCTGGCGACCGTCAACAAGACCCTCGAGCGCCTGGGGGCGGAAGTCGATCCCGACCACGTGCAGGTCGTCACCGAGCTTGACGCCCTCGCCGAGGCAGACTTCGTCGTGGAGGCCGTCGTCGAGGATCACGACGTCAAGGCCGGGCTGCTGGGGGAGCTCAACGCCGTCCTCGGGCCCGAGGCGATCCTCGCCTCCACCACCTCATCCCTGTCCGTCGAGCGTCTCTCGGAGGCCAGCGGCAGGCCCGAGCGCTTCCTGGGCCTTCACGTCTTCAACCCCGTCACGCGCATGAAGCTGGTCGAGCTGGTGTTCCCGACTGCAGCCAGCCAGGAGACCCGCACCCGTGCCCTGGCGCTGTGCGAGCAGTTCGAGAAGACGCCCGTGGAGGTGCCGGACATCCCCGGCTTCGTCGTCAACAGGCTGCTCTTCCCGTACCTCTTCAGCGCAGTGCGGCTGCTGGAAGAGACGGGCATGGACCCGGGCGACATCGACACCTGCATGAAGCTCGGCGCCGGGCACCCGATGGGGCCGCTGGCGCTGCTTGACCTGGTCGGCCTGGACGTCTCTGCCGCCATCGGCGAGACGATCGGGGAGCCCGTCCCGGCGCGGGTGCGGGAGCTGATCGCAGAGGGCGCCCTCGGGCGCAAGAGCGGGCGCGGGCTGCACGCCTACTGAAAAAGCAGCGCCAGGGAAACGTCCCATGGTTATGACAAAATTGCGGACTAATAACGAGTCCATCAATTTTGCCATACGGCGGACTGCCGCCCGACCGTCCTTCCCGATGGCCCGCCGAGCTCTCTACCGAGGACTTTCACGCGCGGTTTCCCTGCGAGAGCGAGACGGTCGAGTTCAAGCAGGGCGTCGCGTCGATAGAGGAGAGTGCCGTCGCCTTCTCCAACACCCGTGGCGGGATGATTCTCGCCGGCGTCGCCAACAACGGAGCCGTCACGGGCTGCCGGCTCACGCCCGCGCTCGAGGACAAGATCCGTCAAGCGCTGGCTGACGCCCACTCCATCGCGCCGCTGAGCATTCGCGCCATGGACGTGGACGGACGTCCGCTCGTTCGCGTCGGGACGAGGCGAGTGCCGCTGATCGGCCCGGAGTTGGTGCGTTTTATGCAAGAGAGGATGTCGAGCACCTTCGAGACCGTCCCGACCGATGTGCCCCTCGACAGGGCCGATCCCGCCCTTGTGGAGGCTGTCGCGAGCGTGCTGCGAATCGCCGGCGCGAACCTTGAAGCGCGCCTGGTCGATCGGGGGCTTGTGGCGATCGACGACGGCGCCGCGCGTCTCACGGTTGCCGGTGCTCTCTACCTCACCCAGGCCCCGGAGCAAACACTCGGCAAGGCCTACATCGAGCTGCGCCGGTTCCCGGCCGACGGAGAACCTCCCACGCGCCGCATCGAGATAACAGGCCCAGGCCACAGGCAGGTGGAGCTTGCCACGACGATGGTGATGGACGAGGTCGGCTCCGACTCCGTGGTCCTCGGCCTGCGCCGACACGAGCTCCCGCGTTTGCCTCTGCAGGTGGTCCGCGAGGCTGTCGCAAATGCCGTCGCCCACCGCAGCTACGAGCAGCGCGGCACACCAGTTCGCATCGACGCGTACCCCGATCGGATCGACATAACGTCGCCCGGCCCGCTGGTCGCACCTGTGACTTTGGAGACCATGCGCGACGCCTATGCGGCCCGCAACACCAGCATTATTCGCGTGCTGCGGGCCTTTCGCCTGGCCGAGGACTCCGGCCAAGGCGTCGACCTCATCGAGGACATGATGAGAGACGAACTCCTCGCGCGACCCACCTTCGACGCCTCCGACGCATGGGTCAGCGTTAGCCTGCCCGTCCTGAGCGGCACCCGACCGGAGGAGCGCGCATGGCTGAACGAGGTCGTAGCCCGGGGCAGCATCGAGGACCGCGACCGCGTCCTGCTCGTCCACGCCCGTCGAGGCGAAACCCTCAGCAACCAGCGCGCCCGCGAGCTGCTCGGCGGCGTCAGCCGCGACGTCGCGGCCGGAGCCCTGCGGCGACTCGTCGCGGCTGGCCTGCTCGACCGTTCAGGGGTTCGCGGTGGCACCCGCTACCAACTCGCCGGCGCCCTCGCGCCGCCTGCCGGACTCCGTCTCGACCGCCAGGACCTTCTGAACGCCGTCCTCGAGATGGCCGGATCCGACGAAGCTGTCACCAATGCGACAGTTCGCGAACGAACCGGTCTCGACCGTCAGGACGCCCTTTCCCTGCTCGAGGAGCTTGTCGGCGACGGTCGGCTCATCCGCGTCGGCGAGCGACGGGGCACTCGCTACGTATCAGCGCGCAGCCGGCCCTGAAGATTTATCCAGCCTGAGGCAGCTTTTAAGTCCCGTTCATCAACTTCGAGATACTTGTATCTGCGACGTCAAGTCGCATCGCACACCCGCCTCCTCCCAGTGCACACGTTCCGGCCCGCTCCCCCCGCGGGCCGGACGTGTCTTCGGGGTCACTCGGGCTCGCGCTCGGACCTGGCGACGGGGCGGCGCTCCCTGATCCGCACCGCCTCGATTCGATTGTCACGAACGGACTCGACCCTGATCGAGTAGCCGTCGGCGTTGACCGTGTCGCCCCGGCGGGGCAGGCGGCCGAGCTCGGCGAAGACGAAGCCGCCGACGGAGTTGAAGGCGTCCGTGTCAACCGGCAGCTCCAGGCCGTAGTCGGCCAGGTCCGTGACGGCGACGTGGCCGCGCACGAACCAG
>Ga0181522_10000875_pt1 | contig 19875 bp, 13 predicted proteins | sample PEATcosm2014_Bin_27_FD_121103 | JGI IMG/M metagenome (GOLD analysis project Ga0181522, IMG submission 121103) | Peatland microbial communities from MTU Mesocosm Facility, Houghton, MI, USA - PEATcosm2014_Bin05_10_metaG | ecosystem: Environmental > Terrestrial > Soil > Wetlands > Peat | place... | reverse complement strand
GATTTCGTCGCACCGAAAGAAACAGGGCTCCGCGATCACATCGGCGCCTTTGCGGTGACCAGCGGGATCGGTCTGAAGCAATTGTGCGACAAGTTCAAAGCTGAAAACGACGACTACAACGCCATCATGGCTGAGGCCATTGCCGACCGTCTGGCTGAAGCTTTCGCCGAATGCCTGCACAAACGGGCTCGGGATGATTGGGGCTATGGCCTCGAAGAAGGGCTGAGCAACGCCGAGTTAATTCAAGAAAAGTATCGCGGCATCCGGCCCGCCGCGGGCTATCCAGCCTGCCCGGATCACACCGAGAAGGGCCCGTTGTGGCGATTGCTCGACGTGCAGAAGAACACGGGAATGCTGATCACCGAATCATTTGCCATGTGGCCTGGCTCCAGTGTGAGCGGGCTGTACTTCGCTCACCCGGAATCGCGGTATTTCAGTTTGGGAAAAATCGGCCGCGATCAGGTGATGGACTACCAGCAGCGCAAGGGAATGAGCATAGCCGAAGTCGAGCGATGGCTCGGGCCGAACCTGAACTACGATCCCGCTTAAACAGGCCTGGGCCGCCTTGAACCTCGCGAGCATGACAAAACCACAACATTTGGGTTGACATGAAGCGAACAACCCTCTATCTTGTGGTTCGTTTGCTGGTGACGTTCCCAGGGGAACGTTAAAGGGAAGCCGGTGTGAATCCGGGACTGCCCCGCTGTGGTAAGCAGGATCGAACACCCAAAGACCACTGGTTTTTCTCTGAAACCGGGAAGATGGGCCAGTAGAAACTCCGATCACCTCGCTCGGGCACGCCTGCAAGTCCGAAGACCTGCCAGTAACCACGCCACACCCGGCGTAGAAATCGTACAGGCCCCCGAGGGGAGGTTGGCGATGAACTGGCGTCTTTCGCTGTTGCTCCATTTCATCTCCTTTCCCTTCTGTGTTTGGCGGAAAAGGCATTCATGGCAACTCCCGTTCGTGTCGGTACTCTCCAACCCGTAGCTCCGTTTCTTGTCTCTTCCAATGCGTCACAGATGCAGGTTCGCAAACGTGATGGATCACTCGAGCCTGCCGACGTTAACAAGATCGTGCGCGCCGTCGAGCGCTGCTGCGACGGGTTGCGATCCGTGGATCCGATGCGCATCGCGAGCAAAACGATCGGCGGGCTCTTCAACGGTGCCACCACCAAGGAACTCGATCTATTGTCGATTCAGACCGCCGCGTCTCTCATCGCGGAAGAGCCTGAATATTCGAAGCTCGCGGCCCGCCTTCTCAACGGTTTCATTACCAAAGAAGTAGCCAACCAAGACATCCATTCTTTTTCGCAATCGATCGCCATGGGAAAGCAGCATGGCCTGGTTTCGAGAGACACCGCCGCTTTCGCGGCTTTGAATTCCCGCAAATTGAACGATGCAATTGATGATCGTTGCAGCGATTTGTTTGAATATTTCGGCTTGCGCACACTCTACGACCGCTATCTGTTGCGACATCCGGAAACACGCGAAGCCCTCGAAACGCCTCAGCAGTTTTTCCTCCGCGTGGCCTGCGGACTGTCCCGCACGGTTCAAGAGGCGGTCGAGTTCTATCGCGTGATCTCCGCTCACGATTACATGCCCAGCTCACCCACGCTTTTCAATTCCGGAACGAAGCACGCGCAGATGTCGTCCTGCTATTTGCTCGATTCTCCCGTCGACAATCTCGAAGCCATCTACGAAAAATACAAAGACGTGGCGCTGCTTTCGAAATTTGCGGGAGGGATCGGTTTGGCCTATCACCGCGTGCGCTCTCGAGGCTCGTTGATCCGCGCCACAAATGGCTACAGCAAAGGAATTGTCCCCTGGCTCAAGACATTGGATTCTTCCGTTGCCGCTGTGAACCAGGGTGGCAAACGCAAAGGCGCGTGTTGCGTGTATCTGGAGTCTTGGCACGCGGACATTGAGGAATTCCTGGAACTGCGCGAAAACACGGGAGACAATGCGCAACGTACTTACAATCTGAACCTTGCCAATTGGATTCCGGATCTTTTCATGAAACGGGTCGAAGCCAACGAAGCCTGGTCACTCTTCGATCCCAAGGTGGTACCGCATCTGCCCGATCTCGTCGGCGAAGCATTTGAAGGGGCGTACATCAAAGCTGAACAGTCACAGGTGTTCACCCGCCAGGTAAAAGCGCGCGATCTCTACGCGAGGATGATGAAGGTGCTGGCAGAAACCGGAAACGGTTGGATGACGTTCAAAGACGCCTGCAACTTGAAATCGAATCAAACCGCCAAGCAGGTGAATGTCGTACATCTCTCGAATCTCTGCACGGAGATAACAGAAGTAAGTTCCAGGCAAGAGACCGCGGTGTGCAATCTCGGCTCGATCAATCTTGGAAAGCATTTGTCCGAAGGCCAATTTGACTTCGAGAAACTCGGCAGAACCGTCCGTACGGCAGTGAAGTTTCTCGATCGCGTTATCGATATCAATTTCTATCCGATCACTCCGGCCTGCGATTCAAATCATAAGTGGCGACCGGTGGGTCTGGGGATCATGGGGTTGCAGGATGTGTTTTTCGCCCTGCGACTCCCGTTCGACGCTCCTGAAGCACGGCAGCTTTCGAAGCGCATTCAAGAGGAAATTTACTTTCATGCCTTGGATGCCTCTTGCGTACTGGCCGAAGAAATCGGCCCGCATCCCGCCTTCGCCGAAACACGAGCGTCCCAAGGCGTTCTGCAGATGGACCTTTGGGGCATTCCGCCGGTTAACGCGGCGCGCTGGGAGGAACTGCGAAGCCGGATTCGTACCGTCGGTTTGCGCAACTCCCTCCTCATCGCCATCGCTCCGACGGCGACAATCGCATCCATCGTCGGCGCTTTCGAGTGCATCGAACCGCAAGTCTCGAATCTGTTCAAGCGGGAGACGCTCTCGGGCGATTTCCTCCAGATCAATCGCTACCTCGTCCTTGAACTCAAAAAGCTGGGGCTCTGGAACGAAGACATGCGCAACCGTCTCAAAATGTCCGAGGGTTCCATCCAGAATATTGCGGAGATTCCCGAAGATATTCGCGCGATCTATCGCACGGTATGGGAAATCCCCATGCGCTCGTTGATTGACATGGCCGCCGACCGAGGCGCGTTCATTGATCAAAGCCAATCGTTGAACCTGTTCGTGCAGAGCCCGAATATAGGAAAACTTTCTTCCATGTACATGTATGCGTGGAAGAAAGGTCTGAAGACGACCTACTACCTGCGTTCCCGTCCCGCGACGGAAATCGCCAAGACGACAGTCCCGGTTTCCGCCACGCAGTCGGTCGCCTGCTCTCTGGAAAATCCCGAGTCTTGCGACGCATGCCAGTAGATATCTCTTAACCGAAAGAAGAAAAGGACCTCACATGATTCTCGATCCAGGATTCGATTTGACTCTCAGGCCCATGAAGTACCCCGTTTTCTACGAACAGTACAAGGCGGCGATCAAGAACACGTGGACCGTCGAAGAAGTGGACTTTTCAACCGATCTGGCTGACTTGCGGGAGCGGATGACGCCGGCGGAGCAACACCTCATCAATCGCCTCGTGGCGTTCTTTGCCACCGGGGATTCGATCGTCGGAAATAATCTGGTCCTCAATCTGTACAAGCACATCAACTCGCCGGAAGCACGCCTGTACCTGTCGCGTCAGCTATTCGAGGAAGCCCAGCACGTGGACTTCTATCTGACGCTCCTCGACACCTACATTTCGGAGCCTGAAGAGCGCAAGAAGGCTTTCGATGCGGTCGAAAACATTCCCTCCATTCGCAAGAAAGCGGAATTCTGTTTCCGATGGATCGATTCCATCAACCAACTTACGGAGATTCGCGCGCTTGAGGATCGCCGCAATTTCCTGCTGAACCTGATCTGCTTTGCCTGCTGCATCGAAGGTCTCTTTTTTTTCGCCGCTTTCGCCTATGTCTATTTTCTTCGGTCGCGGGGCCTGCTGCACGGGCTCGCGACGGGAACCAACTGGGTCTTCCGCGACGAGAGCGCGCACATTCAGTTTGCACTGCAAGTGAGCCGCACGGTCCGAGAGCAGGAGCCTGGCTTGTTTGACAAGATTATGGAGCGACGCGTGACCGCCATGCTGGAGGACGCGGTGGAATGCGAGATGGCTTTTGCGGACGACGTGTTGAGCCTTGGCGTTAGCGGTCTATCTCCAACCGACATGCGGGAATATTTGCAATACGTTGCGGATCGTCGCCTCGAAGCGCTCGGCATCGCACCGGTCTTTGGTTCCAAGAATCCGTTCGGATTCATGGAACTCCAGGACGTGCAGGAGTTGACCAATTTCTTCGAACGGCGCGTATCCGCGTATCAGGTGGCCGTCAAAGGCGAAGTGGCATTCCATGATGACTTCTGACCATTCCGGTCAGGCGGAACTCCCATTGTCGAGACAGTATTGCCAACCAGACGAATTCTTAAGGCACGCTTTTCGGCGGCGACGCGCTTCGGCTTACGGCGGCTTTTGTTACGGCATCGAGGCATTCGCGCGGACCGATGGCGACGGCCAGTTCTGAACGTAATCGATTGTCATATCCTGTACGCCAACGGCAACTTGCGGCCTGCTGGCGCTGGCGGAAGGCGTGGCGCATGGTTGAGTTTCTCCCGGGAGCCCGAGCTTTTGATCTCCCTGATGGACTCCTCAACTTCTGGTTTGGTGAACTTGGGCAATGGTTGAGTCGCGTCCGGTGGGCACAGGGTCAAATACTCCTGATATAGTCAGCCGATGACCTCGAACCCTAAACAGCCAAAAACTAGGGTTAAGTCGTTCAAGCCGCCCGAACTTCCTAATTCGGCGATATCGGGTAATCAGCCTTCGATTCCAGAAAGCTTGTGCGATGGGACAATGCGCAAGAGCTGGATGAGGCCATCGTTGCTGCTCGCCCGAAACAACCGGGTACCAAGAGGACTTGAATTCGCTGCTCGCTCGGCGGGCATATCGCGGTTACCAACGGTACTCCTCTGCCTGCTTGCCACTGTCCTATTCTCATCCGCTGTGCACATTTGCGCGCAAGGTGAGAACTCGTCGCCGACGCAGTTTTCCGATGTTACCGAATCCGCTGGGATCAAATTCGTGCACTTCAAAGGGAATCAGGGAACCTCCATCAATCTAGAGGAATTTGGCCCGGGCGTTTGCGTGTCGGACTTCAACCGGGACGGCTGGCAAGACATTTATTTTGTCAACGGACGCGATCTCTATGGCCGCGGCATCACCGCCAAGAACGCGTTGTACCGAAATAATGGGGATAACACCTTCACGGATGTGACCGACCAGGCCGGCGTTCCGGGTACCGGCTACGGGTTAGGTTGCGCTTGGGGGGACTATGACAATGACGGCTTCCCCGATCTTTTCGTGACCCAATACGGCAGCAACGTTCTTTACCATAACAATGGCAATGGCACCTTTACCGATGTGACCGCCAAAGCTGGGGTCGCTGGCCTGGAGTCCGGACCGATTCATTCCGGCGCCACTTTCTTTGACTATGATCGCGACGGACGACTCGATCTTTACGTGGGGAGCTATGTTGCCTTTGGTCCGAACAGTAGGCGCTATTGCAATATCGGAGGTGTACTTTCCAGTTGTCCACCGAGTGTCTACCCCGGCAGTGCCGACGCTCTCTATCACAACAATGGCGACGGCACCTTTACAAACGTATCGGCCGCGGCGAACGTACTGCAACCTGAGGGGAAGAATTTGTCTGTTCAGGCGGCAGACTACGACAATGACGGTTGGCCGGACCTGTTCGTGGCCAATGATGGCTTGCCCGTTTACCTCTATCAAAACCTGCACAATGGAAAGTTCCGGGAGACCGGCGAGGTGGCCGGTATGGCCTTCAACATACGCGGACAAACCATTGCCGCGATGTGCATCTCTTTAGGCGATTACGACAACGATGGGTGGCTGGATTTGTATATCTCCGACTTTCAGAAGAATTCCGACCATTTGTGGCACAACTCGGGGAAAGGCTACTTCGATGAGGTGAGCGATGAAGCCGGGATCACGGTGCCGACGCGTGACGTGCTGAGCTTTGGTGGCGGATTCTTCGACTATGACAACGACGGATGGCTGGATCTCTTTATTGCCAATGGTCATGTATATCCCGAAATCGAGCAGGTATCTGCGGAAACGCACTATAAGCAACACAACTCCCTGTTCCACAATGAGGCCAACCGAAAATTCAGGGACACTTCCGCACCAGGTGGTTTGAGCCTTCTGCCAGCCAGGGCCGGACGAGGTGTTGCTTTCGCGGACTTTGACAACGATGGATACGTTGACGTAGTGATCGCCAACAACGGAGATCCGCCCACCATCCTGCGCAATGTCGGCAGCCACGGAAATCACTTTGTCAATTTCAAACTGGTTGGGACGAAAAGCAATCGTGACGGTTTGGGAGCGCGAATCCGCATCACCTCGGGAGAAATCTCCCAGATACGAGAGATCGCCGGAGGCGGAAGTTATCTTTCACAGAGCGACCTGCGGGCTAATTTTGGCCTGGGGGCTATGACCGTGGTATCGACTGTCGAGGTGACCTGGCCAAGCGGGGGCAGGCAAAGCTTTCACGAGATCAAGGCGGACCGATTTTACTTGATTGAGGAGGACCGTGGAGAAATGAGTCTACAGCAAATCCGCGGAAAAGTTCCCGGCGCTCAGGGAGGCAGGACGATCCCTGGGAATTCCTACCAGCCGCCGTCAACACGGTGATTCATAGACAGGCCCCGGCTTCCCGGATCTTGTGTCTTTCAACGGACCTGTGAGGTTCCAGTCTTCGTTGCGGGCGCAGGTAAACTTCCTCGAATAGTTTGGCTCGTAAGACCGGAAAATGGCGCTGGATAATCGGATCTCTTCACCTGGCGTTGACGCCGATCCATGTCGCTTTGGCTCGACCCGCCAAGCGCATCTCGAATGGACGCCCTCACGCGTGTTGCACTGGGCCGAACAGGTCGGACGGCACACGGCCAAGTTGCTGGCATTAAAACTGATATCTTTCCTTTGAAAGTCGATGCTCTGTTGACATCAAGTCCCACAGCGTGGTATATACTACAGTGTGGTATTCATAGAATCTTAGGCATTTACGCGCCGGCTCCATCAGCTAACGGGTGCGTCCGCCGACGAGGTTTTGCGCCGAATACAAGAGGACTTGTTCAGGAATCCCGAGAAGGGTGATGTCGCTCAAGGGCTGGGCGGAATACGCAAGGCTCGCACGTCGAACCCGACTCGAGGAAGGCAAGCGCGGTGGCTATCGGTATATGCATCTGTATCTGAAACACCGAGACCACATTCATTTGGTTTTTCTGCTGGATAAGGGGGAGCAGTAGGATTTGACCACTGAGCAGCGAAGAAATCTTCGCTTGATGGTAGCGGAATTGAAGAGGTTGTAGGAGGACAATATGGCGAAAAAGATCAAGGTGAACATTTACGACGATATGCGGCAATCACTGGCCGACGCGTCGGCGTATAAGCGCGGGCAGAAGGTTGACTTGCGTGTGACGGAAATTCCAGCCCGACCCAAGGTCCTCAAACCGCGAGAAATTCGGCATATCCGAGAAAGCCTGCACGCAAGCCAGGCCGTATTCGCACACTTTGTCTGTGTCAGTCCAAAGGCCGTGCAGAGCTGGGAGCAGGGCTCGCGACGTCCGCAAAGCACGGCACTACGGCTCCTGATGATTGCCAAGAAGAATCCAACCGCTCTTCTGCAGAGCTAATAAGAGCGGATCCCTCTATAATCCCGAGCGAATGCCGACGCCACGCCGGCAAGATGATGGGTTTGAAAAGAGGGCTCTGCACAATAATTCGTAGAGGCCCTCATTTTAGGCGGCTACCCTCGTACCTCCCCCTCCCTGAAGCCCCCTCGCACCTCTTTGCCGGAGCGGATATCGCCACGTAATGGGTCCCTTCCACGGAAGCCCCGCGATGGCCCCGCTCATGTCCAGGTTAAGAATCGTGGCGACGAAACTTATACGCGGCGACTGAGAGCCATGCCACGGCTGTTCCCATCAAGAACCAGAAGCCTACCACCCGAAGCGGAATGACCCGGTACGTGTCGTGTACGTAGATGTCCAGCCCGACTCGCTGGAACGCCCAGAGCCTCACGATCAGAGCGAGCGCGACCGTATTCCTGCACCGATGAAATGCCTTGCCATCCTTCGTCCCAAAGCGTGAGATAGTTCAGTTCTGTACCGAATCAGGCTGGGCGAGGGAAAATCCGGCGCGGCATGAGAGCGTGCTCACCGATCGCTTTCCGAATCGTTCCGTAAGCTCATTCGCGAGTAGCTTGTATTTCCGATCGAAGCGTCGCACAAGCTCCGCGAGGCGCAGTCCTTCATGAACAAGTCGCACGCCACATCTACGCCGACGCTCGACTGCGCGTAGCCGCTCTCCCAGTCACGAACTTGTCGCTGCGCCGCTTCCCAGTTCCGGAGATCAAGAGATCGTCGCATCCACTCGCCGCGGTGCGTCCCTTGTGCCCAAATTGGACACTCACACTTCCGGTATGACCTTGCGCGGTGAGGACAAGAAGCCATATGGCGGCGATACAAATTCAACATTCCCCGAAATTATCACGGGGAATTTTCTGAACTGGTACACGCCTGGTACGCGGGATACGCTAGAGTTGTAAATCATTGAAAAGACAAACAGATAGATGGTGGAGGCGGGGGGAGTCGAACCCCCGTCCGAAAAGCGCTACGACACGGAGCCTACATGCTTAGCTCAATTCAGTGGGTTTCGCCCGCCACGCTCAGAATGAGCAAGAAACGCAGCCGGCTAGTCCGATGGTTCTCGCCCGAGCCTTACGGACCGAAAGGCTCAGGCCAGCTCACTGTTTGACGCTTCTGACCGGGCCCATGAGCAAAGCCCGGGGAAGCGTGCGCTTAATTAATTAAGCTGCAAGTGCCAAGTTGTTGTTGGCATTTCTAGTTTCCACCAAGTTGCGGGCAGGTGGGTCCCGGCATGCCTCCGAGCCGCGACAGCTTCCGTCGAAACCGTGTCGCCCCCATTGACACCTTTATTTTACCACCCTTCGCAAGCGAGCAGGCAGGGAGTGATTGCCATACCGAGACCTCAACGTTATTCGGTACAGTTCGCTGTTGGGAAGACCGCCATCTCCAGGGGAATGTCGCCGAAATTATGAGTACATGTCTCAAGGCGCATCCTGGCTTCACGGCGGGTTTCCAGGGAGGGCGGTCTTTCGTTGGAGACTTGTACGAGATTTTGGCAGTTATGCGAAGGGTCAGACGAGGAGGTCGTTGCAGAACGTCTTCCACAACCTGCGAACGCCGCGCCGTGAAAAAAGCTGCGACTTGGCGAAAGACACGGGTTCGCACACTGCAGGGCGTCTACGTACGGTTACAGCAGTTTGCGCATGGTCTGGGCTATGGTACGGACGGCTTCGCGTTCCCGCTCGGTCAGCGCCGTTGGCGGTGGCGACGGCACGGACGTCGCGCGAGGCGCTGCCGCAGCCGCGACGTCGGGGGGCGTGACTTGAGCGGTGAAGTAGGTTTTGCCGGCTGCAACTGCGGAGACTGCGTTCACAAGGTCGCGATCCGCGTCGGACTTCATTACGTAACCGCGAGCGCCCAGCTTGACGATTTCGCGAACTAATTGAACGGAGAAGTGGAGCGTCAGGATTACGATACCTGCGTTTGGCAGGCGGCTGCGGATGGCTCGCAGAGCGTCGAGGCCACTCATCCCTGGCATGCTCAAGTCCATCACCACGATGTCTGGCCGGAGTTGATTGGCCAGAGCCAGCGCCTCTTCTCCGGACTTGGCTTCGGCGCAGACGGTCCAGCCGTCTTGTGCGTTCAGGATGGTCTTCAGGCCCTGGCGGACGACCGCGTGATCGTCTACGACCAGAATGCGGACACGAGTTTCTGGGGTGAGCTGGGTCATTCGGGGAGGCTCGGTTTCATCGGTCACGCTCAATCTAGGGGAGGTTTGGTGGGTGCGCCATCGGGTAAAACTCGTATTCGCGCGTACCGTTTGCTGCCTCGCGAGGCAGACAGAGACCAAATCCCATCGGTTCGGCGTAATCGGCGGAAAGCATGAACAAACCGCAGGAGGATGGGCCCTCGAGTCACAAAGAAGGGACCAGTCACCCCGCATAGATCATCGATATAGATTAAGGATAAGCATGTCGGACCCTATGGCGTTCCGTCCAAGGCGAGAGGTAACGCCGGGGGCTCAAAGGGGTACTTCTAGGCACAAGAGTACGGTTAGGCGGTTGACGGCTCAGGCCCTACCTTTCAGAATCACAAAACGGGAGATTTTGGGCGAAATTGCCAGAAACCGGTATGCCACCAGAACCCAATACGCCGAGCGCCATCGAACAGGCCGTCTCACGAGCCTTGCGCGATAACCTCGAGCGCATCCAGCGGACGTCGGATGAGCTGCATCAGGCCATTGCCGATGTGGTTGCTGCGTGCGGCAGCAGCAAACCAGTCAACGCGTTGCCGCCGATGCTGCGGGCACAAACTTCCGCGGCGGCGCTGACGGCCACCTTGGATGTGTTGTCGCGATTTGTGGCGGTGACTCTGCAGCCGGGGCCGCGATCGCCCTTCGAAACCGAAATCGCTCGGATTGCCGCTATGCTGCCGGCTGTCGAGCCCGCTGCTGCCGCGAGTCATGTTGCCCCGGCGCCAGTTCCGACGCCCGATCCGGCCACCGTGGAGCACGCCGCGCCGACGATCGTGGCAGCCCACCAATCGTTTGCCGAAGTACCTGAGATCGAGACGCCTCCCCCGGTGCCCGGCGAGTCCGAAGACGCCAGCGCGTTCGACGTCGGCCGCTTGTCGGCAGAGGAACAAGAACTGCACCGCCGCGCAAATAGAGTCGCCAAAGTTTCGATGCAAGATATTAAGATGTTACGACCGGAGCAGGTGCGCCTCGGCCGGGAGCACAAAGATATCTGCGTCCGATTGCGTGATGAAATTGAGAAAGCTCATCGAGAATACGACCGTCGATTCAAACCCATCATGGACCACCCGGTGGATTACTTTTATCGCTGGATGGTGGAGATCCTCGCGGAGGGCGATGCCCATGCCCTCGGCGAATATCCTTACGCCACGACCGCGCAGCATCACTGAGTTCGCGTTTGCGGCATCGTCGCGCATTCCGTTTGCGAACGGCGCTCGCCTGAATTGGCGGCGACATGGGCTAGCGAAACCTCGCGCCGTTTATTTTTCCCGTGCTTTGGCGATCCTTTTGTCGGTTGCACTTCTGGCTGCGGCGCCGCTCGATGTTCCGGCGCAGACGGTTCAGTCCAAGAAGAAAAAATCAAACAAGCCGAAAGCCGTTCCTTGCCGCACAGGCTGCACGCCCAGCACTTCCGCTCCGGAGATTACTGCCGCCACGCCGGAAGACGAGGCCGCACAACGCGAACTTTCGAGCTTGGCCCGGGCGCTGCACAACGCCACCCCTGGCGCTTACGAAAAGCTTTCTGTATTCGCGGGGAAAAATGCCGGCAACGTGTGGGGCGCTCGCGCCGCGCTGGCGCTTGGCTACGACGATTACAACAAGAAGCGCGCTCAACAATCGCTGGCGTGGTTCACAAAAGCGAAGAGTGACACGCTGCTGGGCGACTACGTTCTGTATTGGACAGCCCAGACGCAGCGCCTCCTGAAACAGAATGCTGAAGCCTTCGCCGCGCTGCAGGTCATTGGGCGCGACTATGCCAATACGGCGATGAAGGAGCAATTCCTCGAGGTGCTGGCTCCCGCCGCCATCGAAGCAGGCCATCCTGAGACGGCGGTTGAGGAATTGGAAGCGTATCCGGCGACTTCGGTTCATCCCGCGCTTCTCTTGCTAAGGGCTCAGGCCTACAAGGCGGCACGCCAATCCGCTCGTGCGGCGAAGGACTATCAGCTCCTCTATTACAAGAATCCGTTGTCTGACGAAGGTAAGGCTGCGGCAAACGCGCTCCCGCAGTTGAAATCCACGCTGGGCCGCGAGTATCCGATTCCCAGCGTGGAGTTGCAGGAAGAACGAGCGCAGATTTTCTACAACCAGCACAAATGGAAGGACGCCCGCGCGGAATTTGAAAAGCTCGCCGCGTCGTTGAAAGATCCCGCGCACCGCCAGCACGCGCAACTTCGCGCCGCCCAGGCTCGCGTGCAGTTGAAAGGTTCGCCGTCGCTGGTTTCCTCGCTGGCCATCTCCGATCCCGAGGTCGATGCCGAGCGTATCTTTGTTTACTCGCAATTCCAGCGCTCCGCGAAAAAAGAATCCGAAATGCTCGCGGCGGCCGAACAGCTCGTGCAGAAATATCCCACCAGCAAATGGTCGGAAGAAGCCCTGATGATGGTCGGCAATTACTACTGGGTGGAACTCGATCGGACCAAAGCGGTCAGCTACTACCAACGCGTGCTCGATGGTTTCCCGGAAGGGAAGTACGCCTTCTTTTGCGAGTGGCGCGCCGCATGGATCGCGTATCTCGATCGCCAGCCGTATGCTGACGACAAACTGATCGCGTTCGTGCGCAAGTACCCGTCCTCCGCGGATGCTCCCGACGCGCTGTACTGGCTCGGCCGCAACGCCGAACGCAGCGGCAATTCCGGCCATGCTCGTGCTTATTTCCGCGCCGATGTGGATCGCTTCCCGCAAACCTACTTCGGCCGCGCGGCCGCCATTCGTCTGGATAAAATGGCACCTGGCGACGAAGACCCATCGGACTTTCTCGCCACACTCCCGGCAGCACCGGCGTTGCGTCCCTTCAACGAACCGATTCCCGCCGCCGCGCAGGATCGCTGGGTGCGCGCGCAAGCTCTCCGCATCATCGCGTTCGACGCTAGCGCTGAACTAGAGCTAAAATCGGCGTTCTACGCTACGGGCTCACCGCGCTTGCTCTTCGAAGCCGCGCAGGCCGCCTTCGATCAAGGGCACTTTGCCGCCGGCATGGCCTACGGGCGCTTGATCGTTCCTAATTTCGACGCGCGCAAATTCTCCGACGTTCCGGTAAACGTCTGGAAAACGCTGTACCCGCTTCCTTATGAGACTTCGCTGCGCCGCGAAGCCGCACGCAATAATTTCGATCCAATGATCGCCGCCGGTCTCATCCGCCAGGAGTCCACGTTCCAGGCCGATGCCGTCTCCCACGCAAACGCGATTGGCTTGATGCAGGTGCTTCCGAAAACAGGAAAGCGTTTAGCCAAGCAGCTGAACATTCGCTACGTAAAAACCAAACTCTTCGACCCCGAATACAATCTCGAACTAGGCATGCTCTATATCGCCGACCTGCAACGAGCCACCGGCGCCCCGGAATACGCGCTGGCCGCGTTCAACGCCGGCGAAGATCGCATTGCCGCCTGGCGTGCCGAGCGCAACTACGAAGAAATCGCCGAGCTGGTCGAGTCCATCCCTTTTACCGAAACCCGCGACTATGTCCAAATCGTTCTGCGCAATGCCGAGGTCTACCGTATGATCTACGGCCCAGGCGAACCTCCCGCCTCCACGGCGGCCGTCGCTCCTGTCGCTCCGGCGACGACAACCCCGACCATCGCGCCTCCAACGGTCACAACCCCGGCCACCGCCGACGCCTCCCCAGACCCAAATCCCTGACGCGGGGTCAGTGAGCCCTAGTCGGGCGGCGTTTTGTCTAAACCTCCTTTCGTTTTATCTTTCCTTTGTCTCTGTGCCTGCGTCGCTAATCCTTCTTCCCTTTGTTTTTCTCATTTTCAACGCTAAACTTTCTTTCGAAACCTATGACCTCTCCCGAAACCACTCTGGCGCAAATTGGTCGCCGCATGTTGTCCGCCAAGGCTGAGCAATTCACCGAGTCTGTAATCCGCGAGATGACGCGGCTGGCCCTGAAGCACAACGCCGTAAATCTTTCCCAGGGATTTCCTGATTTTGCCGCGCCTGCGGAAATAAAAGAAGCCGCCCGCCAGGCTATCTCCGACGATATCAACCAGTACGCGATCACCTGGGGCGCGAAAGCCCTGCGCGACGCCATTGTAGAAAAATTCGAGCGCACTCAGGGAATCCGCACCGACCCCGAACGCGAAATCACCATCTGCTGCGGATCCACCGAAGCCATGATGTCGGCAATGATGGCCATCATCAACCCTGGAGATGAAATCGTAGTCTTCGAACCGTACTATGAAAACTACGGCCCAGACGCAATCCTGAGCGGCGCCACCCCGCGTTTTGTAAAGATGTCGCCGCCGAAAGATGAAAATTCCGCCTGGACCTACGACGAAGACCAACTAGCCGCGGCCTTCGGCCCAAAAACAAAAGCTATCATCCTCAACACACCCAACAACCCCACCGGAAAGGTTTTCACCCGCGCCGAACTGGAGTTTATCCGCGACCTTTGCCATCGCTGGAACGCGTTCTGCATCACCGACGAAATCTACGAGCACATCCTCTACGACGGCACCGAACACATCACCATGGCGCGCATCGAAGGCATGCGTGACCGCACCATCGTCATCAACGGCATGTCCAAAACCTACAGCGTCACCGGATGGCGCGTCGGTTGGGCCATCGCCCCGCCCGAAGTCACCGCGTCCATCCGCAAAGTCCACGATTTCCTGACCGTTGGCGCCGCCGCCCCGCTGCAACAAGCCGGGGCTATCGCCCTGAAACAGCCGCAGTCCTACTACGACCAACTCGCCGCCAGCTACGCCGAAAAACGCGCCCGGCTTCTGAAGATTTTGACGCAAGCCGGTTTCACGGTCTTCAAACCCCGCGGCGCCTACTACATCATGACCGACATCTCCCGCTTCCCCGATCCCGACCCAACCCGCTATCCCGCGCCAACAAGAGACGTCCGATTCTCCAAGTACTTGGTCGAAGAAATCGGTGTAGCCACGGTCCCCGGTTCGAGCTTCTATAACGAACCCAAGGACGGCGCCACGCAGATCCGATTCACGTTCTGCAAAAAAGAACAAACCCTGGCAGCAGCCGAGCAGCGCCTGACTAAGCTACGCGCGACCGCCTAGCGTATGTTCCGTCGGCGAGATCGGAGGGATGAGCAAGTAAATTGGCGCAAGCCGTTTTTTCACCTGCACTTCGCAACGATCATTGTAATGTCGTCTCGTTGTTCGCGCGGGCTGAACCCCCTTACTTCGGCCACGATTGCTTCGAGCAGTTCTCGGGAACAACCCGCTCCATGCTTTCGCAACGCCGCAACTAACCGCTCCTCGCCGAATTCCTCTTCCGCATTGTTGAACGCTTCGGTAATCCCGTCGGTGTACAGGGCCAGCGTGTCCCCTGAACGGATCCTGCGCTCCCCCATCTCGCAGTCCCAATCCTCAAAAAGTCCCAGCACCGTTCCCGTCGCATCCAGCCGGTCTACGGCATCATTTCCACGCAGTATTAACCCGCAAAGATGCCCGCAGTTAACGTAGCGCAGACGTCCTGTCTCTTGCTCGTATTCTGCGAAGAAGAGCGTGGCAAAGCCGCCGACGGGCGTGTTCTCGCAGAACAAACGGTTCACGGCTCGCAGCACATCTTGGGGCCGATCCAAGGCGATAGCACACTGGCTGCGCAAATTCGCTTGCAGGTTGGCCATCAGCAGTGCCGCTGCAATTCCTTTTCCCACAACGTCCCCAATCACCAGCCCCAACCGGTGCGGTCCCAAGTCGAGGAAATCGTAGTAGTCACCCCCCACCTGCCGCGCCTGTATGCAAATACCGGCGTAGTCGAGCGATGGGATGATCGGCGATTTCTGTGGAAAAAATCGCGCTTGCACTTCCTTGGCGATTTCTAATTCACGCGCCGCGCGCTTTTCTAACTCTAACTTCTCGGCGACGTTGCGGCGTTGCGCCTCGACGGCCAGGGTCACCTCATCGAAGCTCACCAGCGAGAACGAATTCCCGTCCACATCTCGGAACCGCGTGAACACCCCTCCCCAGATGCTCGCGTGTTCCCCCAGCATCGGCGATGCGTCAGAATCCGGAGCCAGTGGCTCGCGACTGCTCGCGTGCGCCTCCCGTTGGAATTGAATCCGCTTCAGTCGCGGCGTATGCGAAAACTTGACCCCGCGCTTCGACCATTCCAGGTACTTGGCGGTTACATCCTCGGTGATAAACACCACCTGGGTGCTCCGCCCAATCAGCTTGTACTGCGGGGAGTCAGGCTTGGCGGGCACCAGCGCCAGTATCGCCGAGCCGTCCGGGGGCGCCACCGCCACCCATCGCTCCCCCGTCTGCAACCGCGTATCAAAGGCCAAGTGAAACCCAAGCCGCTCCAGATAGAATTGCAGGCTGCGATCCTGGTCGCGGACGTAAACGTTGACGCAGTGCATCCGCAGATAAGGGCCGGGCCCAGTCCGAGAAGAAGGGAAGCCATCCATGCGCGAAATTATAGTCGGAAGACGGTTCGATCGTTCGGCGGAATTACCTCTTCAGACGTTCCCCCCCAGAAGCGGCATCGCATGATCCTAAAACTCCTCAATTTACATACCTCTACATAACTGATCTGGAGTCTAACTGCCCGATCGAGCAATTGCGGACCCGTGCCAGCAAAGGGTGGGGCAAGTCCTTGTTGTTGAGGAGCCGAACAAAGGTCAAGCTTTAGATGGGGTAGGGAACCTAACGGTCGGTTGCCCTGTGGTGGTTAGCCCCCTACCCCGCGAGTGGTCTTGCCTGTATAGACGAGGGCATGCCCATAAAAGTTTCCCGGTATTTTGAAGATTTCTTATCTCATGGAGCGGAGCAAAACGTTGCTCCGGAAAGTTCGACCGAGGTCGCCCCTAATGGCCAAGGCCCACGGTATCCAGATATCGGGCTACCGCTGCGTTCCATTTAAACTGTTCCTGGATCGCCCTCTGTAGCGATTGCGCCGCCGCGGGTTCGCCGTGCGTCAGAAACGTTTGCTTTGGCGCCGAAGGTAGTCCCTGCAGCCAGCGCATCAATTCACTTTTGCCAGCGTGCGCGGAGAACTGGCCCATCATGACGATCTCCGCTTTCACGATGACCTCTTGCCCATATATCCGCAACGTCCTCGCGCCTTCCTGCAACGCGCGACCACGGGTCCCCTGCGCCTGAAAGCCCGCAAGGATCACCGCGTTTCGCGGATCCGGCAGGCGCTGCACCAAGTGATGTAGCACGCGTCCGCCCGAGACCATGCCACTCGCCGAAACAATAATGCATGGCGTTTTAACGTTGTTGATAGCTTTCGATTGATCCGGCGTTCGCGTCAAATGAAATTCATGCACGTTGAGCGGGTCACCTTTTCCGCCGTTCGCGCTTTCCACCTGTGCAAAATTCTTGTCGTGATCTTCGCGATACTTAACGTACAGATCCGTGGCGCTCAGGGCCATCGGGCTGTCCACATACACCGGGAGGCGCGGGATTCTCTGCTGGTCCTCCAGCTCCCGGAGGTAATACATGAATGTTTGCGTCCGCCCAACGGCGAACGCCGGTATCACGATCGACCCGCCGCGTTTGGCGACGCGGTTTACGACCTCGGCGAGTGCCTCCCTCGGATCGCCGGACTGATGATCGCGGTCGCCATAGGTTGATTCGCACAGCAATACATCCGCGTTCGAGGATGGCGTCACGGGATTCTTCAGAATGGGCTGGTTGTAGCGCCCGATGTCGCCGGAGAAAATCACCACGATCTTCTTTCCGCTCTCGGAAATCGCCAACTCCATGCTGGTCGAGCCGAGAATGTGCCCGGCGTCGTAAGCCACGAAATGAAACTCGGGGCTCAGCTCGAATTCGCCGACTCGCGTGATCGGCTTCATCAATCTCAAGACGGGGTCGACGTCTTCGGGTGTGTACAACGCATGCGGGTTGGCGTGCCGGCTGTACCCATGCTTCCGTGCATGTAGCGTGTCTTCTTCCTGCAAGTGCGCGGAATCTTTCAGCAACAGCGATGTCAGCTCGATGGTCGCCGGGTTCGCGTAAATCGGCCCGTGATATCCCGCCTTGACCAAGCAGGGCAGCCACCCGGTGTGGTCGAGGTGCGCGTGCGTCAGCACCACATAGTCGATCGTCTTCGGGTCGATCGACAGCGGTTTGTAGTTGCGATCGCTCAGTTCGTTCGAGCCTTGAAAAATGCCGCAATCCAGCAGCAATCGTTTGCCAGCGGCTTCCACAAGATACTTTGATCCCGTAACGGTGCCCGCGGCGCCCAGAAAGGTAAGCTTCGCCATAGGCAGCCATTGTACTAGGGGCGCTGGAATTCCTGTCGATGAGGTGTCAGCGCGTCGTCAAATACAAAAGGAGCGAGCACAAAGCTTGCCTCGTTGGAAATGCAATCGGGTGAGTGAGTTCAGCCACTCACTACCCACCATTCACTGTTTTTTCGGCTCCGCCGCCGTAGCTTGTTTGTCGGCGGCGACCGCGTCGATGTCGAGGCCCAGGCCCTTCGCTGCGCCGGTGCAGTACGCGCGATCGGCTTGTAGAAGTGCTTGCCGGTCCTGGATGCGTCCAGGCGTATTGCCGAGCCTGCCCACGCTTGTGCTTACTCGCCCACCTTCATTCGCAAGCTCCGCAGCTGGTAATTGAATGTGGTTCGGGTCTAAATGATCGGGCTTACGATTTGCGTACCGGTCGGCTAAGACGCCTGCCCATTCTTCGCGACGGCTACAGTCATATCGTGGAAATTCAAGGTGAGCACGGCATCGTGGAATAGTTCCAGGCCCACCGTAGCGTCGAACAAGCCGTCCGGCTCATGTACCGTCTCGGTAGGGAAGTAAACTTTCGCGCCGTCCTTTGCCAGTGTGAGCCCGTTGAAGCTTTCCTGCTGCGCCTCCGCGACCCTCATATTGACGCCGCCGTCAGTCAGCGGGAAAAGGCGGACATCCGTGGTCTGCGCCGCGCCCGATAAACTCAGTTTCTCGATCGCCGCGGTGTACACGAGCAAAGAACCCGTATACATGGTGTCCACCTGCGCGGAAACTCTCTCGCCGTTTATTTCGAATCCATCCGCCACCACAATCGGCGGTCCTTCTTTTCCGAACGTGATCAGCGATATTGTGTCGCACGCGCCGCTACATTTCACTGGCGCAGTCAAGACATCGGAAACACGCAGTTTGTGCGCCGCAAAATCCAATTGCACAATGCGATCTTTGAATGCTGGATATGCCAGCGTTCCAGCGACATGCGGCATTTGCTTCTGCGAAATCATCTCCGACAACTCCATGCCGATGGCCGGCACCTTAGTCAGACTAAGTTCGCCGATGTGCACGCTTGGCATCACCGTACGAAACATTCCCGACGGCGCGTTAGGTTTGGGCGGCTCTGAGGGTCTTAGACCCGCCGTCTCTGCGACTTTGGAGTCCACAACGGAGTCGACGTTGCCAGTGTCGATGCCCATGCGGATGATCTTACCTTCGCCGATGCGTGCGTCCACGCAGGGCGTTCCGTCGCACTCCAAGAGTGGCACTTCCGCGACAAATTTGACACCCATCATGTGGCCTGAAGATTGCCCGAATGAGGAAGCGGTATAGGTTGAAAGCAGCACCGCCGCAGCTATTGTGAAAACTCGCAATGGTCCACCAGAAAAGGGCATGGGTTTTCCTTTCAAAGCTTTGCTGCCATGAGACTTCGAGACACGGACCGGCGCGACCGGCGCCCAACTTATAGACGAAACGCGTACCCGAATGCTAGCATTGATGTACGAAGTATCCCGGTGGGGCCGTGGCGCAGTTGGGAGCGCGCCTCGATGGCATCGAGGAGGTCGTGGGTTCGAATCCCATCGGCTCCACCAACTTTCAAAGGGTCCGGCCCGGACACATGGGTTACACAACGTACCTAAGACATAGGTAACACTTTTGGGCCGAACGGATTTTCGAGCGGTTCGAGCACCCGAGTCTCCAAATCGAAGTATCCCAGATCATAATCCATAAAGCTCACCAGCCAGATGTCGTCGTGAACTTCTTTGATGCCGACGGCTTGCCCGGCAAAGACCTGGCTGAAGTTGATTTTT
>Ga0181522_10000874_pt1 | contig 19886 bp, 21 predicted proteins | sample PEATcosm2014_Bin_27_FD_121103 | JGI IMG/M metagenome (GOLD analysis project Ga0181522, IMG submission 121103) | Peatland microbial communities from MTU Mesocosm Facility, Houghton, MI, USA - PEATcosm2014_Bin05_10_metaG | ecosystem: Environmental > Terrestrial > Soil > Wetlands > Peat | place... | reverse complement strand
GCGCCATCCATCTGCGCCGCGCCCGTGATCATGTTCTTGATGTAGTCGGCGTGGCCCGGACAATCGACGTGCGCGTAGTGCCGGTTCGCCGTCTCATATTCCACGTGCGCCGTCGCAATGGTGATGCCGCGCGCCTTCTCTTCGGGAGCGTTATCGATCGAATCAAACGACCGGAACACGATCTTCGGATTATGCTTCTGCAAAACCTTGGTGATGGCCGCCGTCAGCGTGGTCTTGCCATGGTCAATGTGACCGATGGTGCCCACATTGCAGTGCGGCTTATTACGATCAAATTTCTCTTTCGCCATTTCATTCCTCAGGGGCTAAAGCCCCGAATAATTTCACACTGTCCGGCACGGCTAAAGCCGTACCCTGATACGAAACCTACTTCGCAGTCCCCTGCACCTTGGCGATGATTTCCTCCGCCACTGACCTCGGAGCCTCCTCATAACGCGCAAAGTGCATCGAGTATTCGGCACGGCCCTGCGTACTCGAACGCATGTGGGTCGCGTAGCCGAACATTTCCGCCAGAGGCACAATGGCCTTGATCACCTGCGAACCGGCGCGGTGCTCCATGCCTTCGATGCGTCCGCGGCGCGAACTCAAGTCACCCATGATCACGCCGGCGAAATCTTCCGGCGTCACCACTTCCACCGCCATCACCGGCTCCAGCAGCACCGGAGAAGCCTTGCGGGCAGCTTCTTTGAACGCCATCGAACCGGCAATCTTGAACGCCATTTCGTTCGAATCGACGTCGTGATAACTGCCGTCGTAGAGCGTCGCCTTCACATCGACCATGGGATAGCCCGCAAGAATTCCGCCTTCGAGCGCTTCCTGAATGCCCTGATCGATCGGCTTGATAAATTCCTTCGGCACCGATCCGCCAACGATATCGTTGACAAACTCGTAACCCGTGCCGGGCGGTTGCGGATCCAGTTTGATCTTCGCGTGCCCGTATTGTCCACGGCCGCCAGTCTGGCGAATATATTTGCCTTCGGCCTCGGAGTGCCTGCGAATCGTCTCCCGATACGCCACCTGCGGCTTGCCGACGTTGGCTTCGACTTTATATTCGCGCATCATGCGGTCAACGATAATTTCCAGATGCAGCTCGCCCATGCCGCTAATGATGGTCTGTCCGCTATCGGGATCGGTATGAACCTTGAATGTGGGATCTTCCTGCGCCAGCTTGCCCAGCGCCATCCCCATTTTTTCCTGATCGGCTTTTGTCTTGGGCTCGACCGCAACCGAAATCACGGGCACCGCAAACGTAATCGATTCGAGCGCAATCGGATGCCGCTCGTCGCAAATGGTGTCACCGGTGCCGACGTTTTTCAGCCCGACCACGGCGCAAATATCGCCCGCCAGAATTTCGCTGATTTCCTCACGCTTGTTGGCATGCATCTTCAGCAAGCGGCCAATGCGCTCGCTCCTGGTCGTGCGAACGTTAAGCACAGAGTCGCCAGTCTTCAACTGCCCCGAATAAACCCGAATGAAGGTCAACTGGCCGACATACGGATCGGCCATGATCTTGAACGCCAGCGCCGAGAACGGCTCTTTGTCGTCGGCTTTGCGGAAAATCTTCTCGCCAGTGTCGGGATTGATGCCGTGCGTTTCCGGCACATCCAGCGGCGAAGGCAGATAGTCGACCACCGCATCCAGCAACGGCTGTATACCTTTATTCTTGAACGCCGTTCCCACCACTACCGGAAACACTTTCAAAGCAATCGTCGAACGCCGCAGCGACGCGCGCAGTTCGTCGGCGGTAATCTCTTCACCTTCCAGAAATTTGTGCAGGATTTCGTCGTCGTTCTCGGCAACGGTCTCGACCAACTGCGCATGGAACGCTTCCGCTTTCTTTTTCAAATTGGCGGGGATCTCTTCGACTTCGTACTCGGACCCCATCACGTCGTCGCGCCACACAATCGCCTTCATGCCGATCAGATCGACCACGCCAATAAACTTGTCTTCCTGGCCAATGGGAATCTGAATCGCAACCGGCTTCGCACTGAGCCGCTTGCGGATGGTATCCACCGCATGCTCAAAATCCGCGCCCATCTTGTCAATCTTGTTGATGAAGCAAATGCGCGGCACGCCGTATTTATCAGCCTGGCGCCACACTTTTTCCGACTGCGGCTGCACCCCGTGCACCGCGTCAAACACCGCGACTGCGCCGTCGAGCACGCGCAGCGACCGCTCGACCTCGGCCGTAAAATCCACGTGGCCGGGCGTATCAATAATGTTGATGCGAATGTCGCGCCAGGTGCAGGTGGTCGCGGCCGACGTAATCGTGATGCCGCGCTCCTGCTCCTGCTCCATCCAGTCCATGGTCGCAGTGCCTTCATGCACCTCTCCGAGCCGGTGCGTTTTTCCCGTATAAAACAGGATGCGCTCGGTCGTAGTGGTCTTGCCGGCATCGATGTGGGCCATGATGCCGATGTTCCTGCAACGCTCTAATGGGACTGTTCTAGGCACGACTTTTTTCTGCTACTTTCTGGGCTCCGTGAATTTGCTTTTGGCTCTTAGCTTTTGGCCTTTGGCTTACCCCGGCTCGGACAAGCCAAAAGCCAAAGGCTAAGAGCCAAGAGCGGTTTCCTTACCACCGGTAATGTGCGAACGCCTTATTGGCTTCCGCCATGCGGTGCACATCTTCTTTCTTCTTGATGGCCGCGCCTTTTCCGTTGGCGGCGTCCAGCAACTCATTGCTCAACTTGTCGACCATGCCTCGCTCGGCTCGTCCGCGGGCATAAATCAAAATCCAGCGGATCGCCAGCGACGTGCGACGATCGGCATTCACTTCCACCGGCACCTGGTAGTTCGCTCCGCCCACGCGCCGCGTCTTTACTTCCAGAAGCGGCTTGGTGTTCTCCACAGCCTTCTTGAACAGCGTCAGGGCCTCAGCGCCGCCTTTTTCCTGCACCTTGGTCAGGGCTTCATAGAAGATGTTCTCGGCAGTACTGCGCTTGCCCTGCCACATCATGGAGTTGATGAACTTCGTCACCAGGTCCGATCCGTAAACCGCATCGGCCGGCACCGTCCGCTTCGATGTATGTCCTTTACGAGGCATTCAGCTTCTAGCTCCTAGCTCTTAAGCTTCTAGCCCGAGCTCTTGTGGGATTGCCATTCCGCAAGCCCTAAATTTCTTTTTTGCCAACGACCAACGACTATCGACCAACGACGCCTTACCCTTTTTTCGCCCTCTTGGCGCCGTACTTCGACCGTCCCTGCTGGCGTCCAGCCACGCCCACCGCATCCAGCGTGCCACGAATCACGTGATAGCGCACGCCCGGCAAATCTTTCACGCGGCCGCCGCGAATCAGCACAATCGAGTGCTCCTGCAGGTTATGGCCAACGCCGGGGATGTACGTGGTCACTTCAATTCCATTGGTCAGGCGCACGCGCGCTACTTTTCGCAGCGCCGAGTTCGGCTTCTTCGGAGTCTGCGTGTACACGCGGGTGCAAACCCCGCGCTTCTGCGGACAACCTTGCAGCGCCGGACTCGCCGTCTTGTACCGTGGCCGCTTACGTCCCTGCGCCACCAATTGATTAAATGTAGGCACTGTTGGCCGCTCCTTATCGCCTTCCGCTGGATCAGCGCACGCTCAGTTGGGGATAGCCGCCCTCGGCTGTCCGCTTGCGCGAAGCGCAAGCCTCACGCTAAACGCACGATCCGGCTGGCAGGCCTACTTCGCCCGCCATACTTCTCCCCGCACCGGCGGAAAGAGATTTGGTCCCAATCTAGATTTTCTGCCGCCGACGGTGGCACCCGGCCGAACTTCGGGGATGCTCCGTATCGCCGGCTGTGTCCTGCATATCCTTTCGCAAACCGCGCTGCGCCGGTCAGGCACAGCAGCAGCCTTGGTTGAATGGCAAAAGGCAGCGCAGGAACGTTTCAGCGAGGAAAGTTTCCGGCCGTCACATCACCAGAAACGTGTTTCTCAAACTCAGCCCTTCGGTCGCGCACAAAAATCACGCGATCAACGGCACACAGCAAGCCTGGATTAACTCGCGGAACCTTTTAAATATAGCAACCGAAGGGAAACATCGTCAACTCTTGTTTTCGGAATCGGAAAAATCCGTAGCGATAAGACCGGCCGGATGGCTCCCCATTGAGTGCTCAGGCGCAGACAACTAAGGAACGTCGCGTCGTGCGCCTGCTTTTCCCGTCTTCGGCTAGCGAATTTCGCACAAAGAAATGGCGCGAGTCCAGAGGAACGGGCTCGCGCCAGAAACGATCTAAAACTGCCTACTCTCCAACGCTACAGCGTGACGTTGATCGCGAGGTTGACGCCCGGATACATCGGGTTGCACAGGTAGTACATCCCGTCGATCTCGATCACATAAACGTCTTGCGTATAGAGCCAGTTGCTCGGCCATGCGCCGCCGAAGCCAAACCAATAGCCGCCGTACTGGAAGCGGCCACTGCGGAAGTCGCCCTGGCTGACCCGAAACGTGTGCTCGCGCCCGAAGTTCGCCTTGTAACGGTCAGCCGGAATGCGTCCGTTCTGCTGGGCGCTCTTTTGTTCCGGATGATTGTTCCGGTCCTGCTGCTGCGCGTTCTTCTGTTCCTGCTGGTTATTCTTGTTTTCCTGCTGCGCGTTTTTCTCTTCCTGTTGCTTTGCAGGTTTAGCGGGCTGCTCTTTTTTCTCATTTTCTTTAGCTGCCGGCTTATCTTTATCTTCTTCCTTCTGGTCGTGCTGGTCCTGGGCATAAGCCGGAACAACAATGGCTAAAGCCAGAAGGGATGTCCCAATTATTGAAAGTAGTTTCATTTTTGTATTGCCTCCATTACTGCGTGTCTATGGACGCGGGCGAAACCGCCCGCGTCCAGATTGTTCTACTGCAAGCTTCCTGTGGTCGCGTTCACGGGACTGCCAATGGCGTCGCCCGATACGAGCAGTTCCACTCGGCGGTTTTGCTGCCGCCCGGCGGAGTTCTCGTTCGAAGCTACCGGCAAGGAATTGCCGAAGCCTTTGGCGCTGACTGAACCAGTCGCTACGCCTTCCTGCACCAGGTAATCGCGCACTGAATTGGCACGATTCTCTGACAGGGTCTGGTTCATGGCGTCGCCGCCGACGTTGTCCGTGTAGCCGCCGACTTCGATGTTGAGCCCAGGGTATGCCAGCAAAATGCCGGCAACTTTCGCCAGTTTCTCGCGTGCTCCCGGCTTCAACGAAAATTTGCCGGTGTCAAACAAAACGTCAGACATGCTGACGATGAGCCCACGCGCGCTGTCGCGAGTCTGAAGAATGGAATTCAGCTGCTCAGCAAGTTTCGTGCGCATCGCGGCTTTGTCCGCATCTGCTTGTTGCGCGTTCAAGTTCGCCTGCTGTGCTGCCAATCGCGATTGTTCCGCATCTGCCTGCGCTGCGGAAATCGCCGTATCCGATGCCGCCTGGTTCGCCGCCATATCGGATTGAGCCTTTGCGGTCGCGGCCTGTGCATCTGCGCTTTCATTCCGGGCCCTGGCCGCATCCGACTCTGCCTGGGCTCTGGCAGCCTGCGCATTCGCGGCATCAGAATCCGCCTGGGCCTCGTTGGCTTGAGCTTTCGCTGCGTCCAACTCAGCCTGCTGCTTCTGTCGGGTTGCATCAGCCGCCTGCTGTTGCGATCTCGCCTGCGCGTCCGCTGAATCCTGAAGTACATCAGCCATCGCGATGTCGTTTATTTTCTTGACCGCGATCGCCCGTGCATCTTCGGCCGACTCTACGGCCTGGCGGGAAATTGCGATCAGCGGCTTCTTGTCGATGTGCTTGTCGGTGGCGTCACTATCCGCGGTGTTCATCAACTCAACCGCGTGCCTGTAGCTGTCGGGAGCGTACTGCTCGGCTCCTTCCGATTGAGCAATGCGCAGAGCGTTGCGGGCCTCGAAGAATTCCAAGGGCAGGTTTGCGTTCAGGACCACCGGATCGAACTTGTATCCGGTGGGAATGTAGCCGCCGCGTTCCATCAATTCATACTTGGCATTCACCGCTTCGGTCGTTCCCTTGGTCTCTTCGCGAACCACGTTCTCGAGAATCACGGCGTTGCTGGGCTGGCGCACCGCATAATAAGGTTCCGCGGTCACAATCAAAGCAAAAGACTGAAGGTCCGTAGTCGCGCGCAGTTTGCTGCGATCGTTCCCGCCAACCAATACTTCGCCCAGGTTCACGGCGCGGCCTTCCGGCGAAATCGCCCACATGACGTACGTCAGATACTCGTTGCCGAACGTCGTGGGCTTTTGCAGATTGCCAAATTCCGCATCGATCTCAATCGATCCACGCTTGCTGTTTACTTTGGCTACGCCATTCGCGGAAGGCATCAAGTCGGTTCCGGCAAAATCAACCTTCGACGATCCGCTCCGATGCTGGTAGTTGACCGCCTGTACGGTCCGGCTGGTCACAATTACGCGGAACATGGGCACCGTGTTCGTTTGCCCGCCGCTGGTTTGAGTATTGGTTTGAGCGAAGGCGCTCAAGCTAAGAGTGATTCCGACTGCTAACAGCAAATTCGTTTTCAAAGTATCTCCTTAAGGCAGATGGCTGCCGTGTTGCCGTGCCGCATTGCATTGATCCTTGTAGTGATGAGGTCAGCAAAGAAGTCCGCTGACCGGCTCGCCCTTCATCCCACGCGAATTTTGGTAAGCGAATGGAACAGGCCAAAAACATTCATCAGCCAAAGAACAACGGCGATCACGACAACGCCGTTCAGAATTGACTTGATCGTTCCCTGCATCGGAATGAACCGGTTTACCAGCCAGAGAAGAACACCCACCACAACGAGAACTTCGAGGAGTTGAATTAACGGCATGATCTTTTCCCTTTCATCTTGTGCGGGCTAACTCTCATCCGCCGGAGATTACCCGCTTCCTAAATATTCGAGAGCTTAGGGTCAAATCATGAACGCCGCAGGTTCTCGGCGTTCACGCGAAGAAAGAATGCTGAAGCTGGATGTGGCCGCCTTCCTTGCCGAAATGAAATCGATAGCGGCCTGAAAAGAGAGCTGGCGAATCAGCCTCCGCGGCTCCATCTACACACTCAGGAGAATTAAGATTGACAGATGTTCAACATAGCGTCTGAGCAAGATAGCTCACATCTGAAAATCCCGGCTGGGCAGCCGGGACAGGATCGGGATCGAGACCTGGAACATTCCGAAGCGGACATTACCTCTTCGGTTCATTATGAGATGGCTGTTAGGCAGTAACCTGCACTGGCACTAATTCCGGGCTGCAGCGGGAGTTTTGGATGGATTTGGCAGCGTCTTCGGCCGTTAACCGGCCCATGATGAGTGCCAACTTGCGCTGACCTGTCATCTCGACGGGAGTCTTATCGATCCGCAGCACATAGCCAGGGGCGCGATCGCCACCATAGTTCACTCTTACAACAAATTTCACATTTGTCATGATTTCTCCGACGGCGCGTTGGTGGTGGTTGGCAATCCCTCTTCTGCCTCTTCGGCGGTATAGCCCCGAGACATTAAGAGGGGAAAGCTTTCAAATGGGCTGACTAGCTCAGAGAACCTGAAAGATTAAGGAAGGTAAATTCCACAATTGCTAGCTTAAGCTTCTGCGCAGCTATTGTCAAAGACGGTTTGCTTCCGTGCTCGATCTCGTAAACATTGAAATCGCTCCGGCAACGATTGCGCACTGGTCACTATTGACCATTTTCCTGGTGTGCAACGCTGCATTATGAAGCTTCCACCCAGCCCCGAAGTGTGCAAAATAGCTCACCTCTGGGCGCCTGACGAACCTATAATTTTCTTATGAAGCCGGCGGCGGCAGCCAAGAACAACGGCGAGTTCGATTCCGACACCTTCCTCGCGACCATTGGCGATGGCAGGAAGATCCTGTCCGTTGAAAAAAAACAAATGATATTCGCGCAAGGGGACGCGGCCGATTCCGTCTACTACGTCCAAAAAGGCAAAGTGCGGCTCACGGTCGTATCGAAGATAGGTAAGGAAGCGACCATAGGCATCGTGGGTCAAGGGAACTTCTTTGGGGAAGGATCGCTGGCTGGGCAACTCTTACGCATGGGCTCCGCAGCTGCCATGACCGATTGCGAGATTCTCCGGGTAGAAAAGAAGACGATGATGGATGCTCTTCACCGGGAACCCGCGCTTTCTGAAATGTTCGTCGCCTATCTGTTGGCGAGAAATATCCGTTACGAAGAGGATCTGGTCGACCAACTTTTCAACTCCAGCGAGAAGCGCCTGGCCCGCATCCTGCTACTGCTCGCTCATTTTGGCAAAGAAGGAATTCCAGAAACCGTGGTGCCCAAAATCAGCCAGGAAACCCTGGCCGAGATGGTTGGGACAACTCGTTCGCGAGTCAGCTTTTTCATGAACCGCTTCCGCAAGCTGGGATTTATTCATTATGCCGGCGGCACCGAAGGCGCGCTGCAAGTTCACAGCTCTCTGCTCAATGTAGTTCTTCACGACTAGCAGTTTTCCCCGCAGAACTCCCCGATAGCGATCTCGAAACCTTGCCGAGAAATGGCGCGATCACGCCGATTAACTACGCCACGATCGGTGCCTGTGGAAGCGGCAACGACGGCCGTTCCAGAGTTCTGGCGCACATTCTGAAAGCACACGCGCTTCTGACGGCGCGTGCCGATTTCCACTACTGTGCAATCTTGACCAGACTCCTTTGTTAGCTGAATGTAACAATCCAAACACTGAGAAAGCAGTACTTGTTTCTCCCCCCGCTCTGAGGAGGATTTATGTGGCCACTTTCGAAGCAGTCCAGACAACTCGCGCTCTCGCACGCCCAACTTGAATCGATAATCCTGGAACGCACTGCGGAGCTTCAGGTTCTCTCCCAGCGGCTGCTCAAGGTGCAGGATGAGGAGAAACGGAAGTTGGCTCGCGACTTGCACGATAGCACCGGCCAAACCCTGGCCGCACTGAAAATCAGCGTTTCGCTCCTCCTGGAACACTGTGCACAGGATTCGTCCACACTCGTCTTGGCGTCCCAGGTTGAAGTTCTGGCTGATCAGGCAATTGATGAGATTCGCACCACATCATACCTGCTGCACCCGCCGCTGTTGGATGAGGTTGGCTTTCGCTGCGCCGCGGAGTGGTATATCGAAGGCTTCGCCAAGCGCAGCGGCATCGAGGTCACCCTGGATCTCGCGGCCGAGCGCGAGCGCTTACCGTCAAGGACGGAGATTGCTCTTTTCCGCGTGCTGCAGGAGGCCTTGACCAACGTGCATCGCCACGCCGGAGCTTCCCAGGTGAGCGTCTGTTTTCGACGCAAATCGGAAACTGCCATCCTTGAAGTAAGGGATTCCGGGAGCGGCATAGCGGCCGAACACTTGGCCAGGCTTCGTCAAGGAAACGCGGAAACCGGCGTCGGCATGGCCGGAATGCGCGAGCGGCTGAACGAACTGAATGGAACTCTTGAAGTGGAATCCGACGGCCTCGGAACCAGCATCCGGGCTACTGTTCCTCTACGTAAATCTACAATGTCACAAACTACTCAGCCCAGAGATTGCGCACAGTTCGATTCGGCCTCATCGGCGGACTGATGGTTGGAGCCGAGCGGAAACGGCAGGCACTGGCGCAGTTCGAAACCCAGCCGTCAAAGTTCCAAGGTTGTCATCCCGAACGCTCGCGTTTTTACCAGCGAGCGGAGGGACCTCAGTCTTATCTGCCGTGAAGCGTCAGCCTGCTTCAGCAAACTCCACGCCAGCATAAAGCCCGCGCCCAGCCCCGGCTATCCGGTTGCTCCCGCACCCTTGGAGGGACTGCTGCGCCAGACGTACAGGAATTTCTCGTCACTCGAGGTTTCCACCGGGATGTTTTTCTCCCGCGTAACCCGGTTCAAAGCCGAACGAAGATTCTGCATCTTCTCGCCGTTAAGACTGCTCAACGGGATCTTGATAGCCTGCTGGGGGTTCAGCTTTGAAAGGTCGGCAAGAATATCGCCCACCGCTTTCCGATGTTTTCCTTTACGACCTTGTGGAACATCAGACCGATTCACCGCCGCATAGTGAGTGCCGTCCCGGTTTCCGCTACTTCCCATAGGGCCTTCCCATCGTGCTGCGTATCCGTAAGCTTGGAATCGTACCGCAAAAAATCGTATCCTGCAATTAAAAATCTACACCAGACCTGACGGTCACAGCCCGCCCCGCGTTATCTAACACTAATATTGCCAATAAGATATGCCGCCTGCCTGCATCGGCGCTGAAATCTGCTAAGAGTTCACCCATATGATCGTCACCGCGCTAGCATGGTTGGCGGTATGGGTGACTGAGGCGCTTCAGGAAGTTAGCGATGTTACAGCAATTCGCCCTGGCGTTCTCCCGAGGGGGCACCCATCCATGACTCCAGTTTCAGTGCCTAAGAACAAAAACGAATTCGATCCCAGCACTTTCCTCGCGACGATCGGCGAAGGCAGAAAGATTGTAGCCGTCCCGAAAAAGCAAACTATCTTCACCCAAGGCGACGCCGCGGACGCGGTTTTTTACGTTCAGCAGGGCAAAGTGCGGCTCACCGTCGTATCCAAGAGCGGAAAGGAAGCAACCATTGGCATCGTTAACGAAAGAAATTTTTTTGGCGAGGGCGCACTGGCTGGTCAACGGGTACGCATGGGGTCCGCTGCTACCCTGACGGATTGCGATCTCCTGCGGGTGGAAAAGAAGGCGATGCTTGACGCCCTTCATCGCGAACATACGTTTTCAGATCTCTTTGTAGCCTATCTGCTGGCGCGGAACATCCGCTACGAAGAGGACCTGGTTGACCAGCTCTTTAACTCCAGTGAAAAACGGCTCGCCCGGATTCTGCTATTGCTCGCTCATTTCGGCAAGCCAGGGCTTCCTGAGACTGACGTCCCCAGGGTCAGCCAGGAAACTTTGGCCGAGATGATCGGCACCACCCGGTCGCGGGTTAGCTTTTTCATGAACCGGTTCAGAAAACTGGGATTTATTCAGTACAACGGCGGCCTTAAGGTCCACAGCTCTCTGCTCAATGTAGTTCTCCACGATTAGCTTTCTGCAACTCCTCGCCCCAAAAAACGGCCGGTCCCTCCACCAGTATCCGGCCTGGAATGTGCGACTGAATTGCGCGGCCGTGAGGGTCGAATGACAGTCTTCCTGCCGCTAACCCATGACCCCGTTTTTCGTGGCTGCGCCTCTTTATAAATCTCCAGGAATATTATTCGAGCCCTAATTGCAATCGTTTCTGCGGCACGTGAGCAATTTTGGGCAGATTTGTGGGCAACCTCGGTATATCACTGGCGAGTATGGCTACCATCAGGACCTTGCTTTGCATACACCGTGATCCGGCGCAATTGACTCTGCTGCGAGAAAAAGGATACCAACTGGTCACGGCGACGAACGGTTCTGACGGCCTGCGGCTTTTGATGTCGCGGCGCGTCGATGCAATTGTGCTCGAGTACCATCTGGGCTTGCTTGACGGCGCACTCGTAGCGGCTGAGATCAAGAAGGTCAAGCCAGAGCTCCCAATCGTCATGCTGGCCAACCATTTGGAATTGCCTGAGGGAGCGACCAAGTGCGTCGATGCGCTCGTAACCAAGTCAGACGGAGCGCACTTTCTGTGGGCAACGATTCACTTTGTTCTAAGCGTGAAGCCGATACAGCTTGGCGAGGGAAGGCTTAAGACACAAACGCCAGCACATCTGCGTGGTCTGCAGAGGCCCGCGCGGCAAAGCGCATAAATTGGTTTTGAAAGGGCACGGCTTCGGCAGTGCTGCAAAGAGCCCATAACGTGGTTCGGTTCGTATCAGGACACGCCGTAAGGCGTGCCGAGAAGCGGCAAAAAGAAACCGGGCTTTAGACCCCCTTTATGAGAGGCTTCTACCCTCGAACTGATCACGCAGAGATCCCAAACCTCAGAGTCGATTCCCGATTTAGGTCTCTCGGTGTACAAAACCCTCAAACGAGCACAATTGACCAGTTCTCAGACTGGCAACGCTGAAGAATGATAAATGTGACAACTGAAAAGCTCAGTTTGCGGCGCATCTTGTCCGTCCGTTGCCCGATGTGCCGCGCTAAACCAAAAGAGCGGTGCACCCTTACCACGGGACATCCGTGCGTCAAGACGCATCTCGCGCGAAAGCTCGCCGCCGCAGAAGCTGCTGCCCCCGAGAGTCTTGGGCGGGCGGCTGTACGATTCGCGAGGGAAGTCACGAGCTCAGGCCTCCGCGCCATTTTCCACCACAAATAGAATTGGCGAGGCAGGAAGATCGAAATCCTCAACTGCGCCAGACGTTCCAGAGCTGTTTTATACCGCGCGGCGGCCGCTGAACAGGTTAATCACCAGGATTATCAATGCCACCACCAGGAGTAGGTGAATGAGCCCGCCAGCTATGTGCAAACTAAAGCCCAGAAGCCAAAGAATCAGGATCACTACGAAAATCGTCCAGAGCATGTTGATCTCCTTAGTACTTACCGGCTTTCATTCTGCCTGTCCTCTGATCTGAATACTGAGCCGAATTGATCAAAACTAAGAAAGATCAAACCATTACAGAACGAGCCGGGTGGCGGCGCCGAAGGAATATTTTCGCCGCAGTCGCCGGTCGAGCTGCACTCCGGCTGATATCAGACTTCGGCTCACCAGGCAAACCGGCCGTGCTCCTCTGCATCCGACCAAATTCAGGCAGGGGCAGGGGCTACTTTGACTTTGTCATTTCGAGCGCCCGTTTTCTGGCGCGAGGAATCTGCTTTTTCTGTGGCGGGAACACAGAAGCCGCCGTCAAAGTAGCCTTGCTACTTAGGCGGTAGCTTGCTGAAAGCGTCTCCATTCTCTACACTACAAGTTTTCATTACATTCAGCCGTTCGGCAGCGCACCACGGCAGCCGACGAGAGGGTGCATGGCAAAGTTGCATTTCGGAGCCTCGGCCAGCCTGGCCGCTACAATTCTGCTGTTTTTATTGCTGCCCGCGTGTGGCGGGAAAAAATCGGGGGCACCGGTTTCCTCAATTCCCGCAAGAATCACCCTTGTTCCCAACCTCAGCTACTCCATTCAGGCCGGGACCACGCTGCAACTTTTCGCCACGGCCCAGAACGCCGCCAACGCCAACATCAACGCGGCGTTCACCTATAACTCCACCAACACCAGCATTCTCGATATTTCTCCTGCGGGAACCGTCTGCGCCGGAGTTTGGAACGCTCCCGCCTACTCAATTTGTACCGCCGGAACTGAGGGCGTGGTTGCCGTAACCGCATCCGCTCTCGGCGTCACCAGCCCCCAGACTTGGTTTTTCGTTCACCCGCCGATTGCCAGCATTCAGATCAGCGTGGTTCCTCCGGTAAACTCTCCGCCGCCGGCTTGCCCGAATCAGACCGAACTTCCGCCAGCTTGCATGATCCCGTTCAGCCCCACCCAGCAATGCCTGTCGCAAAACCAGCTGGTCACCCTGCAGGCGACTGCCCTTGACCCCAACGGGAACGACATGACCCCGCAGGTTGGCCCATTTACCTGGACCGAAGGCAGCACTACGGTGGTCAAAGTGACTCCGATCGTCACCATCAACACCTACAACGTGCCCACCAATCAGGCAAACGTAATTGAGACCACCCCGGGGCAGACGCAGATCGTAGCTTCGGCCGCTGGAGCCTTCAGCCAGCCCTATAACATTGAAAGTTGCCCGGTGCAGTGCATCGACCTGCAGCTGGGCGTGACCGGACAGCAGCAAAGCAATCTGACAAATTTTGTGGTGAACAAGGGAACCACTGAAACCATCACCGCAACTGCGGTGGACGTGCAAGGCTGCATCGTTCAGAAACCCCAGCTCACGTGGGTATCGTCAAGTCCGGCGGCGATCTCGATCCCCTCGGGCTGCGCCAACAGCACGGCCTGCACCGTAAGCACTCCGTTGGCGGGAGCGGCTTCGGTAACCGCAAACTGCACACCGCCGAGCTGCAACACGGGATTTCCGCTCAATCCAGCGGGATTTCCCGCCGGATCCGTTTACATTCCGCAACCAGTTTTTCCGGTCACCCCAATCTCGGGCGTCGCCACCGGCGCAGCAGCGACCGCGACTGTGCTCGCGACTACGCAAGATTGCTACAGCATTCAGCTGTGCAGCGTGGGTGCGTACAGCGTTTCCAGTGCGGCCAATCTTTCCGGAGGCAGTATCGGTTTGCCCACCCCGCCCAACTCGCTGATGTTCGACCCGGCGGGAGACAAGGCCTACGCAGGCAGTGAGTTCGGGTCTTACACCATCAATCCTGCAAACTTCGGGACCGGTAGCAGCCCCTTTTCAGCCTTGGCCGCGCCCGGAACGCCGCTCGGCCTGGTCACCGGCGAAGTTCTAGCCGTCTCGCACAACGGCAGCAGCGCGATATTTTCGGACACCGTCTCCACGCCCAATCAGGTTTATGGGGTCAACACTTCACCGGCATCAACGGTCGCGTTCGATATTAACGGAGCGATCGCGGCCGCTTTTTCGCCCGACGGACTGCGGACCTACATTCTCGCCAACGGCGGCACCAGTTTGTATTCGTACTCTTCGCTCGAGTATCTGCAGGAAGTGGTTCCGACTTTGCCAGCCCCCGCGACTTCGATTGTCTTCAATTCCAATGGACTCTTTGCCCTGCTTGCCGGTGGAGCGGCGGCATCCAACCTTGCCGTCTATCGCACGATCGACAATTCGGCGCTGTCGATTTCGGCAGGAGCGATGCCGGGGCCGCCGCTATTTCTGACCATGGTGCCGGGTGGCAATGTCCCGCTGGGCGGAATGTTCGGCAATACCGTTATACCTCCGCTTGAGACCACAGGGTTGGACTTCTTCTTTGGGCTCGACAATACCGGCATCGATATCATCGCGACGAATTCTGAAGGATCGCTGCCGCCGCCTTGCACGCAAACGCAACAGGTAGTGAATGCCTACATCGCGTCGACAGCCCCGACTAATCCCTGCATGCCTTTCGACCCGGTGTACATTAATCTGGGCCAGGGCACATTCCATCCCATCAACTTTTTCGTGGCTCCGAGCGCTACGCAGGCCTACATCGTCGCCAGCGATCGCGGCGTGCTGATTTATAACTTCAATACCGGTTCGGTTTCAAAGATTCCGCTGGTCAATAACGCCACGCCGATCGCAGCCAGCGTAAGCGCCGATGGCGCCCTCATCTACGTTTCCGGATCGGATGGCTTGCTGCATCAACTCAATCCATCCCTCCTGAGCGACGAGTTCCAAACTTCGTTCACTCCGCTGCCGAACTCTCCCAACAGCTTTTGCTATATCGGCAACAACAATTGCACGCTCGATCTGCTGGCGGTGAGGCCGTAGGAGTAGCTCAAACAGCGGCTCGCGACGGCAGCGTAGGTTAGGCGGGTTTGGCCAAGTCTTTGGCGACGCTGTCGAGCACGCCGTTAACGAAGTGCACCGACTCGGGGCTGGAAAATTTGCGCGCGATTTCAAGCGCCTCGTTAATGACCACCGCCTTCGGAGTGTCCGGATAAGCAAGAAACTCCGCCACGCCTGCACGCAACAGATTTCGATCGACCGCGGCCATGCGTTCCATGCGCCAGTGCTGCGCGTGCTCCTCGATCAACTTGTCGATTTCGGCTACGCGGTCGGTGGCCACGCGAAACAGATCTTCCGCAAAACCTCGCACTTCCTCGCTGGCCGCCTTATGCTCGGCCCAGAATGTGAGCTGGACCTGATCAACAGTCTGCTTGCCCATATCCGCCTGGAACAACATCTGCAGACATAGTTCGCGGGATTTACGGCGTGTACCCATGGTGAAAGTTGGCAGTGATCCGTTGTCAGTTTACTGTAGGGCGGGAAGGTTTGTACGGTCGCAATGATTATTTGCGTTTGTTTTTGACGCTTTGAATTTTCTTAGGCTTGTCGCCACGTTGAGGCTTGTCACTCCCGATCAAACGCTTGTCATTCCCACCCAAATGCTCGTCAGTCGCGCCCGAATGCTTGTCATTCCGGTTTTTGTTCTTGTCATTCCGAGCGAAGCGAGGAATCTGCTTTTTGCTGACAGCTGGTCGCTGACCACTGATAGCTTCTTTTAGAGACGCCATCTCCACCGCCGCCAAAGCCGCTTCAAACCCTTTATTGCCCATCTTCAATCCGGCACGATCGATAGCTTGCTCAAGGTTCTCGCAGGTGAGCACGCCGAAGGCATGAGGCACTCCAGTTTCCTGGGCCGATTGCCCAATCCCGCGCGTGACTTCGTTCACGATGACGTCATAGTGCGCGGTGTCGCCGCGCAGCAAACAGCCGATGCAAATGATGGCGTCGTATTTTTTTGTTTCGGCTAGCTTGCGCGCCGCGAGGGGAATCTCGAATGCCCCAGGGACGCGTACGATCTCGTAGCCTTTCGACCAGTCGACCCCGCAGCGGCGCAAGCCATCAACAGCCCCCGCCAACAGTCGCTCGGTTATAAAGGAGTTGAAACGGGAGGCAACAATGCCGAACATCTTACCAGTCGCCCCCAGCGTACCCTCTAGCGCACTCGCGTGTGCCGGCTCAATTCCAGCCATCCGAATTCCGTTGAAATTAACCACGGTACCACCCGGCAGTTGCACATAAAATCCACGAGATCCATGCTTCGGTTCCGGCCCGGAATGGTCGCCAAGAATCTCTAAGCCCATGTTCCTGATGATTTCGACAGCAGAATCGGGGTCTGAGATCGTGAGATCCAGATCCGGGTAGATGCGAGGATTTTTGCGGTGGACCACTTCCAAAACCAATTCGTCGGGGCGGAATGGCTGAAGCTGAAAGCTGTCGTATTGTTCGCGCTCGTGAGAGTGGAAGCCCAAGGCCTCAAGCATTTTCGTTAAAAGCCCAAAATCCTCCTCACTCCTAGCCTGAGCGGTAAGGACTGCCCATTTCATCTCCAGGTCTTTCTCCGAGACTCCGTGTCTCCGTGGTGGATTACCTTTTTATCCGTGTAAGCCCGTGTTGATCGGGGCCAGGAATTAGCGCCCCTTGAACTGTGCCGGACGCTTCTCGAGAAATGCCTTCGTTCCCTCATTCTTATCTTCGGTCGCGCAGGCCACGGCGAACAGCACAGCCTCCAGGTACAGTCCCTCGCTCAGCGTCATCTCCATGCCCTTATTGACCGCCTCCATCGCATACTGCACGGCCAGCGGAGCATTCGCGATAATCTTCGCCGCGATTGCCTCAGCGCGCGGAATCAGCTCGGCGGCGATGGTCACCTCATTCACCAAACCGATGCGATACCCCTCCTGCGCCGTGATCATTTCGCCGGTGAGCAACTGCTGCATCGCGAGACCTTTGCCCACCAAACGCGGCAGCCGCTGCGTGCCGCCGTAGCCTGGGATAATCCCCAGCTTCACCTCGGGCTGCCCCAGCTTCGCATTCTCGCTAGCCAGACGCATCGTGCAAGCCATCGCGACTTCGCAGCCACCACCCAGTGCAAATCCGTTGATGCACGCAATCACCGGCTTGCCCAGATTTTCGATGAGATTAAGCACGTTCTGTCCACGATGCGTATATTCCTTCGCCGAAACCGCATCCTGCTTCGCTAATTCACTGATGTCGGCGCCGGCGATAAACGCCTTCTCGCCCGCGCCAGTCAGAATGACCACACGAATCGCGGCATCATTCTTAATGTCATGAAACGCATGACGCAGGTCTTCCATGGTGGCCATGTTCAGGGCATTGAGAACTTTTGGCCGGTTAACGGTGACGTAAGCGATGGAATTTTTCTTTTCGAGAAGGATGTTTTCGAATGTCATAAGTTCGCTTCTGAACTTTAGCTCCGTTCTGCGACGCCGGCTTGCTAGCGCCCGCCGGCACCTCGGAACCATTTCCGTGCCAATAAGACTTTCTCACCCGTGGCAACAGGAGGCAAATCACTGGCAGCACTGCGATCACAGTCAAAACCACCACGGCCCCGTCAATATTGTTCCAGCCGTCATCAACTAGGCTGTACGCGAAGGCGGCGGCCAGTACAAGATCGGTGACGATAGTCAGCCACCATCCCCACCGTTTTAGCTTCCAAAGGCCAAACCATGCCGCGAGGGCCGCGAGCGCCGGACCGCCCAACACCAGCGCTGCAATTCTCAGACCAGAAATAGCTTCTGCCGCGTGCGAGCCGTTTCTGGTTTCCGGCGTACGCGTCAGGACCAGTAAGTACAGGGTGAGCACCAGCAGCACCAGCACATAAACAAGCTGCAACACGACCACGCCCGTGATCCAGCCCGAACGCTTCGTACTCATAAATCCGGTTTGCTATAATTGTATAGCACGAGGTAACCCATGCTCGCCATTCGCCTTCCCGAGAAACTCGAAAAGCGTCTTGACCGGCTCGCTAAGCGCACCGGCCGGACCAAGACATACTACGCGCGTGAAGCGATTATTCAACACCTCGAAGATCTGGAAGACATTTACTATGCTGAGAAAGAGCTGGAAGCCGTTCGTTCGGGGCGCAGTCGGCCGATTCCGCTGGCGAAGATAATGCGACGCTACGGCATGGAGCGTTGAGGTCACACCTAACGCGAGAAAACAACTAGAGGAACTCGATCCACCTATTGCGCGCCGCATTCTCGGCTTCCTCTATCAGCGAGTAGAAAAGCTCGACGACCCACGACAAATTGGCGAAAGGCTCCATGGTACGCTCAGTCAGTTCTGGAAATACCGGGTAGGCGATTACCGCCTCATCTGTTCGCTGGAGCACGACCGATTCGTAGTGCTAGTGCTTCGCGTCGGCCATCGCAAAGAAATCTACTCGCGATAAATCCGCAGATGCCACTCAAATCCGTGGTAAGAACTTCAATTCCCGTGTGCCACCGCTGCGATTTCTTTCTTGCTCAAATCGCAACTGATGCAGCGCTCGGTCCACAACCGGTGCCCAAACACTTTGCCGCACCGCGGACATCTCCACTCGGTCAGCCACCATCCGCCCGCGAGGTAAACTCCAATCCACAATACAAGGATGGCGAAGTCGGCCGCCTCGCCCAGCTTCAGCTTGGCCACTGCGAAGCCAAGGAAAATGAAGCTGAGAAACAGCACCACCACTAAGTTTCGACGGGCCACGTAACTTTGCCAGGAGCGGCGATATCGTTCGATCTCGGTGGGCCCGCCTTCCCCTGGCGGCTGATCAGTTTTTCTGCGTTGCGGTAAAAGGCTCATATGGCAGACTGAAGCGCCGGCGTCCCCACCGGCTCTCGCAAGGGGATCTAGCCCTCCAACTCGCTTCTACAGTCTATTCGCCACCGGCTTATTTGGATCGGAATAATCGTAGAACCCTTTACCACTTTTCTTCCCGTACCAACCCGCCATTACCAGCCGCTTCAGCAGCGGAGGCGACGCAAACCGGCGTTCTTTGAACTCGTCGTACATTACATGCGTTATGTAATAAGTGGTATCGAGGCCGACGAAATCGAGCAGCGTAAACGGACCCATGGGATATCCACAGCCCAGCTTCATAGCATTATCGATATCTTCAATCGATCCCACGCCCTCTTCATACGCGCGGATGGCATCGAGCAGATACGGCACCAGCAGCCGGTTTACGATGAATCCGGTCTTATCCGACGTGCGTACCGGGACCTTGCCCAGCTTCTTCGCGAACTCGTAAGCCGCTTCGTAAACGTCATCAGCGGTTGCTACGGTTCGCACCACTTCTACCAACTTCATCAGCGGGACGGGATTGAAGAAGTGCATCCCGATGAACCGCTCGGGACGTTTAGTCGCAGTCATCAGTTCGGTGATTGAGATCGAAGACGTATTTGAGGCGAAGATCGCATGCTTTTTCAACACTTCATCGATAGAGGCGTACATCTTCGCCTTTTCGGCGACGTTCTCGATGATGGCCTCAATAATTATGTCGCAATGGGCCATGTCGGCCCGGTTGGTCGTTCCTTTGAGCCGAGCGCGGATTTCATCTTTTTGCTGCGCCGTGATGCCGCCTTTCTCCGGCGGACGCTCGGCAAACTTCGCCAAAGATTTCTCGATCCCGGC
>Ga0181522_10000872_pt1 | contig 19905 bp, 21 predicted proteins | sample PEATcosm2014_Bin_27_FD_121103 | JGI IMG/M metagenome (GOLD analysis project Ga0181522, IMG submission 121103) | Peatland microbial communities from MTU Mesocosm Facility, Houghton, MI, USA - PEATcosm2014_Bin05_10_metaG | ecosystem: Environmental > Terrestrial > Soil > Wetlands > Peat | place... | reverse complement strand
GCAGTTGGAGTAGTCGTCGTGTGTTCATTGCTTCTCCTGCCCGCAATCGCCTCGATCAGCCTCACGGCGAACGGCCTCGGCGCCTTTGACACGCCATTTGAACACGCCAGCACCGCGACGGCACTGCAATCGCTGTTTGGCACGTCGGGGACCGAATCCATTTTGGCCAACCTCGAGAGCGCCCAAAATGGGGCGCCCTACCTGATGGCTACCGAGTCATCGGTGTTCGCCGCGCCCTTCATCTTTGAGTCAGGTCTTGAAGTGCTACCCATCGGGGGATTCACCGGCGCCATCCCTTCACCGACGTTGAAACACATTCGTCTGCTCATACAAGAGGGAAAATTCCATCTCGTCATCGCGTCACTGAATTCCCGCGACCCGCGAATCGAGTGGATGACCGCCCACTGCAATAAAGTGCCAACGCCCGCGTCATCTGGTGGTCCCGGGCAGTTGAAATTTTCCATTTTGTATTGCCGACCGGAAGCTTGACTCCCGTCGAGCGCGCAGGGCGAACCATGACCGCACCTACGGCGCCGCACGTATTAAGACGGAAACGACCCAGGAGGAAACTTCCTGGACTTGCGTCACGGTGCTTTAGCAGTGAAGGCGGGCGAGGGAGACGACGTGCAATCGCGAACTCGCTGCACCACTCGTCGGGTAGATCGTCTGCATCCACAAGAGTTCCGAACGGTCGACGCGTAGTTCTCCCACGGTGCCTGAGGTCACGTCGGACCCAAAAACGTGGGGTATCACGCACCATTCCTTCGCCTTGGGTTTGAGGGCGTACAAGGCTTGTTTCGTTCCCGAAGGGGAGGTGACCACCACGTAGAGGTAACTGTTGGGCGCGAACAACAACGCGTTGCTCATCGAGATCGAATCGGGTCCGTACTGGGCGGCCTTCAGCTTTGGAAGCGCCACGTAGGACCAGGTCTGGCCCGAGTCGTTCGAGCGCACCAGGGGATACTGGGACGAAGGATCAACCAGGAGCAGATCCTTGGCCGAGGTCGCGACGAGTTGCTGGGAGAAGCAGCTGTTCACCGTCGACGACCAGAACGTGTCGGACCAGCGAACGCCCGAGACATCGTGCTCACCCGTCGGACCGGTGAGCACGGGTTGTGACTCGCCATTCATGGCGCAGTTGCCCCACTGGTCGGGTCCCAGCATTGTGCACGGACCGCTACGAGGACAGCCCAGTGTCGACGTCGACCAGCTCGCACCGCCGTTGGCGGTCACTTCAACGTCGACCAGACCGTGATCAGTTCCGGGGGGAACGTCCTTGCTCGAATAATCACTGCCGTGTTCGTAGAGCGCGTCGACGCGATTACCTTGAATGGAGAATCCGGCGAAGTCCTCGAGTGACATGGAGGCGGGTACGGGAATCGTGCGCCAGTTGGCGCCGTCGTCTGTTGTGTAGAGTCCCGCGACGTAGATCGGTGGCGCGGAGTCGTTCTGGGCCGTGTCAAAGCCCGCGTAGATGCTGTCGTGATCGTTCGAATCGAGCACGACGGACGAACACGTCGGATTGGAAGCGGGTGAGGAGAAGAGGTTCAAGCCAGTGCCGCGCAGTGCTGAGGCGACGGTGCTCGTCGGGATTCGCATCTGAGTGTGACCGCCCGTGATCTCGAGACCCGTCGACAGACACGACGCGACCACATTCGAACCACTGACGGGCTGAATCGTCGAGGCTCCGGCGAACGTCGAGGAGAGGTAGGGCACGGTACCCAAGCTGGCCCAGGTCGCACTGGCGGCGACGTGAAGTACGCGAGGGCTTAGCACCACGTCGAATCCTCCACCCTTGAGGTTTTGCGAATACGAAAGGGGCGCGTAGTGTTGCCTGCCCGGTCCTTTGGTGACCGACACCGAGAGGCCGAAGGGTTGGCCGATGATGTCCTCCAGGGGCGCCCAGCCCTTGATGACGATTTCTTGTCCTACTTGTGCAGTTGACGGATTCAACGACATCGTCTCGCATCGTTTTGCGGTGACGCAGCGAGAAGGTTTGGGGGCGATCAGGTGAATTGGTGTCTCGGCCTGCGACGGGCCGAGCGCGCAGCCAGAAATTGCGTCGAGGCACGCAACGCCCACTTCGTAGCGGCCCGAACGCAACGGGTGCACCGAGACGACGCCGTTTCGGGTCGTCAGCCAGGCGGTCTCTGGGACTTCGAGGCTCGTCGAGAACGTCGTCGGTGACGTCCAGTGAATGGCGACGCCCTGCTCTTGAAGGCCGTTCTGACAACCGTCCCAACAGACGGTCGCGTTGTCTTGTCGTTGCCGCGCCGTGGGAGCGTCGGCTAGAAAACGACCAGTGATCGTGACCTCCCTGCCCGGCGAGGTCGTGTTCGTGCCGAGTGACAACACGATTGGGCCTTCGGGACCCGAAGGCAGGAACGTCGTCGTTGGGCCGGACGATCTGGTTCCTAAGAGGTACGACTGGAGGGACACCACTTCGGTAGAACTGTACAGAGCGGGCACGCGAAGACAGTCCTCGAAATCTCCGTTCAATGATTGATGCACGTAGTCACCATTCGTTCCGCACACGGAACTGGGTGGAATGTCCTGGGTGGCAACCGGAGTGCTGCGCGAGGAACTCGAGGAAGAACGGTTCGACGTCCCACACCCCGCGAGTACCAGGGCGCAGATCACGAGCAGGGAGGCCCCCACGATCAGATTCCTTGTGTTGGACATAATGGTACGAAGCATTGCACGATTCCACGGCGTGAGGTCCCGATGACGTCGGTGACGAGGACGTCCTCGCGGACTGTCCTAGTTCCCCGTCTGTCAATTTTCGAAGTCGTGTACCTTGTTGTCCATGAATAAATCTCCCACCAAAGGCAATACGCCTTCGGAGCTCATCGACTCCAGGATCAAGGAATTGAACGACTGGCGTGGTGAGGTGCTCTCGCGTCTGCGCGCGCTGATCAGACAGGCCGATCCCAAGATCATCGAGGAATGGAAGTGGAACGTTCCGGTGTGGTCCCGCGACGGCTTGATCTGTACTGGTGAGTCGTACAAGAACGCCGTGAAATTGACCTTTGCTAAAGGCGCATTCCTCGAGGATCCTTCGGGACTCTTTAATTCGAGCCTCGAGGGAAATGTGCGTCGGGCCATTGACTTTCACGAGGGTGACAAGGTCAACGCCACCGCGCTGAAAGCACTCGTGCGCGCGGCGGCGAAGCTGAACGCCGCAAAACTGAAATAGCGGCATGCGCTTCGCTCGCTCGATACGAGGGGCTCGTCGTTTGGAGCAGGAAGTCCAATGTCTGGCTGCATCGTCAATGAAGACGCAGCGTCGCTCTCATCCTCGTACCGTCCCGAGGCACAGTATGAGATTGATTTGGGTGATCCGAGACCTTCTGTGAATCAGTGATTCGATAGGCCAGGCCCGGGAAGCGAGGTCGCTCGGTGTCGAAGGTGCCTCTTCGACGAGTCATGCACGAGTCGCCAGTTGTCCAGCGCGGACACCGCTCGCGACCGCGGCGTCAGCGAGGATCCCTGCGTCGCCGACCCAATCGCCGGCGAGGAAACATCTCCTGAGGCCCTGGACCACCACGTTGGGCCGACCCTTGAAGCTGCTCCCGGGCCGAGGCATCGAGTGCGACACCAGCATGTTGCTGAGTACGCGACGTTCGTTCACGTCGCCGTCGGAAACTCCTGCTAAGCGAGCGAGTTCATCGAGGCGTTCTACCTCACCCCTCCCTTCGCCGCCGTAGGCCATGACACTGAGCGTCGACCCACCGTCGGGCGCCAGGCGCGCGGGCGGGTCGTGAAGTGAAAGGTAGACGTCTTGATCGACTCCCAGTACGAAATGTTCCTTAGGAGGACAATCCAAACCCAAGTCCATACAGGTCGCCGTGATCGGTGATCCCTGGTTCTCTATCTCGAGATCGGGCACCAGTCGCCGCGCGACCTGGGGTCCGCCCGAGGCGAGCACCACGGCACGAGCCACGACGACATCGTCTCCAGTGGTCACGTGAACGTTGGTCAATGAGAATTCCACTTTGCTCACCGGTTGATGCGTAGAAATCTCGACGCCCGCGGCGCGCGCACGAGCCACGAGGCTGTCGACGATTGATTGCCATCCGCCGTCTACGTACGTCACCCCTTGAAGCGAACGTCGTAGTTGGGTAACGGCGGCTTCTGCACTCAAGCCATCGAGATCGCTGCAGTAGGTGTTGAGTCGCATGAATGCTTGAAGGAGAGTTGCGAGCGCGTCGCTCTGGGTCGCGCGTTCGCTCCACTGGCGAGCGGACAGCGTTGCCCACTCGGGCGGCGTCGTTCTTGGCAGTGTCGACATCAATCGTGCGAACGTGACCCTTTCCCTTGCGGTGAGGAGGTCGGTGCGAAGAATCGTTGAGGGAGAAATCGGGAGAACGTGGAGTTGACCACCCCTGAGCGCCTTCGCATTGCGGAGTGGTTTCGTCGAACCCGTGAAGGGCACGCCGAGTCTAGCGAGGAGGTCCTTGGCTTCACCGTCGTTGTAGAGGGCATGAGGACCACGGTTGAACGTGAAACCTCGTCGATCGTCGCTCTGGGCGCGTCCCCCGGGTTCGTGCGACTCCAGGACTCGAACGCGAGCGCCGAGTTGCGCGGCCTGTAGGGCGGCGCACAATCCCGCGAGACCGGCTCCCACGACGACGACATCGTGTGGTGCGGACATCCGTCTCCTTTCTGCGCTGTCGTGACGTCGCGCTCGTCTCATTGGTGACAGTAGGTCAGACGTCGGTCTCACGCTCGAGCCCTCTGCCATGAGGTCTGCACGAAAAGTCAAAACCACCGGAAGGTTTCCGGAAAATGGCTCGATTTCAATTGGTCTGCGATGGATGTGTCTACACTGACGCCACGTCGGCGATGATCACGTCACGCTGGCGCAAGGAGACATGTCGCGATGGACCTACGAATCTTCTGTGAACCGCAGCAAGGTGCTTCCTACGATCAGATGCTGGCGTTGGCGTTAGCGTCCGAGGACGGGGGTTTCGACGCCTTCTTCCGTTCGGATCACTACGTGAAAATGGGTGCGGTCAGTGGACTTCCCGGACCGAGTGACGCGTGGATCACCCTGGCGGCCCTCGCGCGTGACACGAAGAGAATTCGTCTCGGGACGCTTCTTTCGTCAGCGACTTTTCGACTTCCTGGACCACTCGCGATCAGCGTCGCCGAAGTCGACTCGCTCAGTGCGGGACGAGTCGAACTCGGGCTCGGTGCTGGCTGGTTCGAGGAAGAGCACCTCGCGTACGGCATCCCCTTTCCCGGTGTTGGTCAGCGTTTCGAAAAGCTCGAAGAGCAACTTGCCGTCATCACCGGACTTTGGGAAACGCCGATTGACAGCACCTTTTCGTTCTCTGGCGAGCACTACGAACTACGAGAAAGTCCCGCGCTACCCAAACCAGTACAGAAGCCTCGTCCGCCAATCATCGTGGGTGGCCTCGGCGCAAAACGGACGCCGCGACTCGCTGCTCGATACGCGGACGAGTACAACGTCCCCTTCGCCCCTCTTGATTTTTGCCGGAGCCAATTCGAGCGAGTCGATGAGGCGTGCCGCGAAGTCAATCGAGAGCCCACGTCACTGCTGCGTTCGGTGGCGCTCGTCGTCTGTTGCGGACGCGATGATCGAGAAGTTGCACGAAGGGCCGCCGCGATTGGGCGTGGGGTAGACGAACTCAAGGAGAACGGACTCGCGGGCAGTGCGTCCGAGATTATTGAGAAGATAAGCACCTTTGCGCAGTTGGGTGTTTCTCGTATCTACCTGCAGGTTCTTGACATGGACGACCTCGACCACGTGGAACTCTTGGCTTCAGGGGTTCGGCCCGCCTTCCATTGACCAAGCCTCGCTCATAGCTGGTAACGCCGCGAACCTTTGGAACTGCGTGGGCATACATGACCAGGGGTCCAGGACAGGGTCAATGAGAAGTTAGAAACCCTCGTCACGTTTCGTGGTGCCTTCAATAAAGTGGCAAGGGGCACTATCCCAGACCTCGCGAAAGGGGGTAGTCATGGCCAAGATCCTCTACACGGCCCAAGCACACGTCACCGGTGGTCGCGAGGGACACGGACAGACCAAAGACAAGCAACTTGACGTCGACCTTCGCCTACCCAGTGAAATGGGCGGCTCGGGAGGAGGGACGAATCCCGAGGAACTCTTCGCAGTGGGTTACGCAGCTTGTTTCGAAAGTGCACTGATGGGCGTCGCGAGGCGTCGTCACACAGAAGTGGGCGACGTCACAATAGATTCACAGGTCAGTCTGCTGCCGAACGGTGAAGGTGGGTACGTGCTGGCCGTCGCCCTCGACGTGTCACTGTCGACCGTGGCCGATCGCGACACTGCCGTAGCCTTGATCAAAGAAGCACACACCGTCTGTCCCTATTCGAATGCGGTTCGAGGCAACATCGACGTCGAGCTACTTCTCACGGGCACGCCAATCTCGTAGGGGACCCGAAGCGAGTAAATCCCTGGTTATCTTGTTAGGGACCTACTACTTTCTTGGAATGGCAACGTCCCTTCGTCTTGTGCCAATAGACCCTGTCGAAGCGAACCGACTTCGGGCTCGAGCGACCGTCTTTGACGTCGCTGATTCCTTCCCGGGCTATCCATGTCGTCAATGCCTTCAAGACGCTGCGGTAGGTGACGTTCTCGCCCTCGTTTCGTACGACCCTTTCACTCTTGACTCTCCCTATCACAGCGCAAGCCCGATCTATCTTCACAAAGAGGATTGTGGTCTACCTGATACCAGCGCGATCCCGGGTCAGCAACTACGCCGCCAACTCTCAGTCAGAGCCTTTGACGAGCATGAAATGATGCTGGCAGGCGAGGTCGTCAATGGTATTGAACTAGAAGAGACCGCCGCACGGCTTCTTGCCCAGGACGACGTCGCGTTTCTTCACGTTCACAACGCCAGTCGAGGTTGCTGGGCACTTCGCATTGAACTGCCGGGCGATATTTGAATTCATATACCTCACCATTTTCGTGTTCTTCGGTGACGCCACCGTGAACGGTCGGGAAACGTATCTACGTGCTTTAGCCGTCGTTCCTGATAAACCGCTGTTTCGACGAACTGAATTGCGCCGCCTCCTTGTTATTGGGAGCATCGTGGGTAGCAACGAAGGTGCCTTGGAAATTAATCACGATCATCGAACCGAGCATGGTGAGTGCCACGCGAGGACGCCAAATCGTCGCCTCGCCTTAGGGCGAGAATCAGATGTCGCAGGGTCTTTTCGGGTGGGTGGTGCTAAAAACTTCTAAGGAACCGGAGGGTCAAGATGAAGTCCTTCAAGATGAAGACGGCCATCGTTACTGGCGGAGGTTCAGGGATGGGCCGCGAGCTCGTACTGCAACTCGTGAGCGATGGTTGTTCGGTCGCGACGTGCGACGTGAACGCCGAGAGTGTCGCCGAAACGGTGTCGCGGGCCTTGGTGAGTGCTCCCGCGGGCGTGCGCGTTACCGGTCACCAGTGCGACGTAAGCGATGAAGAGCAGGTGAAGCGCTTCCGTGACGAAGTGATCAATCAACACGGTGTTGATCATCTGGACCTGGTGTTCAATAATGCCGGAATCTCGGGTGGCGGCAGTTTCATCGCCGACACGAGAGAGAGTTGGGAGAGGACCTTCGGCGTTGACTGGTGGGGCGTGTACTTTTGCACCAGAGCCTTCCTTCCGCTGCTCATCAAGAGTGACGACGCGGTGCTCGTGAATACCAGCAGCATCAATGGCTTTTGGGCCTCGCTAGGCCCGGGTATCCCTCACACGGCGTACTGCACGGCCAAGTTCGCGGTGAAGGGATTCTCTGAAGCACTCATCGAGGACCTGCGTTTGAATGCGCCCCACGTCAAAGTGGCGGTCGTGATGCCCGGACACATCGGCACCGACATTGTCAACAACAGTCGAAAGATTCAAGGCGAGGTCGATCCATTCGACATGACCGACGCCGAGCTCGAGGAGAGTCGTCGAGGCATGTCGCGAGCTGGGCTCGTCAACGCCGATACCACGCTCGAAGAGGTCCGAAAGGCCATCGAAGGATTCGGCGACAAATTTCGCGACAGTGCACCACTCAGCGCCAAGGGAGCAGCACGGATCATTCTGGCGGCGGTGCTCGAGGGACAGTGGAGGATTCTCGTCGGCGATGACGCCAAGTTTCTGGACGAGCAGGTTCGCCTGAATCCCGAAGCGGCGTACGACTACGCGGGAATCGGCAGTGAGATCGCCGACTCGATCATTCCCGATTGATCATCAAGGAACCTGAACAACGTACCTATAATTCCTCGGACGAAGGGTTGGGCGTTCTCTCGAAGGTCGACTCACTACTGCCATTCGCGACGAGAAACCCAGTGGTTTGTCGCGCCTTGACGGAGAAGCTCAAGTCGTCCACTGTCGAGGTCTGGACAAAACGCTTCGAAAGAATACTTGCCTCGATTACGGAATTGGGCTACCTATACGAAGCTCGGCGAGGTCGTGGAAGCCCGCGGCCGCGGTCACCAGCAGAATCACGCCCGCAGCAATGCCGGTGGTGGCGGCGAGTGATGAACCCGACATCGTGGCAACGAGGATAACTGGACCTATGGTGAGTGCCCACCCCACTACTCGGAAGCGGGGGATGTGCACCAAGTAGTCGAGCCACAACAGCAGTGGTCCGATCGTGATCGCGATGGAAGGGAGCACCCAGTCGCTGTGACCGGCAGCGGTAACGACGACGGGAAAGACAAACGCCGCGATCAACTCAATCACGGTTGCGACGCTCACCGAGCGCTCGATCCGTTTCGCCTCGGGGCTCTTGAGACGCGGTCCAGTTCCCGCGGTGACTTTGATGCCGTACCACAGCACGATCAACGTGACCACGACGAATCCGAAGGACAGCGGATCACGGGAATGACCGTGAAGATTGAAGGCGCCTCGCACTAACCAGAAGGCGGCGAAGGCAAGTTGGATGAAGCCCCCCACCCGTCGTACTCGTTGCGACCAGGCCTCGACCGGACTCAGATCAGTGCGCTCGGTGGCCGTCGATCTCGTCACGAGGCACCACCTTGACCTCGGTACCACTCAACGGTCTCCTTGATCGCGACGTCCATGGACGTACCCGATGCTCCGAACGTGGACTCGTATTTCGTGGTGTCGAGGACGAACGGCTGCTCGAACTGGTAGGACATCTCAGCTAATCCGCGCATCATGGGATTAAACAGTCCGAGAATCTGGAGTAGGTGGGCCGAAACCGAGCGGATCGGCACGGCGTGGCCCACCTCGCCCGCGATTTTTTCTAGCACCGCCCGCGTGGTCAAGGTCTCAGGTCCGGGCAGATGCCAGACTTGTCCGACCGCTCTCTCGTCAGAACCAAGGACGGCCAAACCAGCCGCCATGTCGGGAATGTAGCTGTACGTATGGAGAAGATCTGGGTTGCCGATGAAGTCGGCGCGTTTCCCGACTACTGCGTTTTCGAAAACCCGCTCACCAAGGGTCGACTGCGTCGCGCCCGCACCAAAGAAGTCTGAGGCACGCCCGATAGCGATGCGAAGGCGTCCAGCGTCTGACGCTGAAAGGAGCTCTCGAGTCATCCCCACTCTGGCTTTTCCTTTGACCGACGTTGGTGCCAATGGCGTCTTTTCAGTCATTGGTGCTCCACCCGTAGGTCCGTAGCCGTAGACATTCTCCAATGTGACCAGGAGCGCACCGGACTTCTCGGCAGCCGCGATCACGGCTCGCTGTAACGGTGGAAACCGTTCGGGCCAGTTGGTATAGGGAGCGTTGAGGCACTGGTAGACGACGGACGCACCTTCGGCCGCATTGACCGCCGCTTTTTGGTCAGTGACATCGACGGCGCGCGCGTCGACTCCTGTAGGTACGTCCAGGCATCGGTGCAATGACACAACGCGAACGTTCTTTTCTTCGCTGGCCAGATGGGCAACGAGAGCACGACCTACCTGGCCGGCTCCAAAGACAACGTGAAGTGGCGAATCAGTCATCGCTGACGCGCGATATGAGTAAGGGACTGTGCGGCGCTCGTGGTTCGGGCGTGTACGGTCGGTTCAAAGATTTTCATGGGCGACTCCGTCCTATATGGAGGCGTCGAGCCCGACCGAGCGACAATCTTCTAGATCGTCCAACTCGGACCTGGCGTCTCAAAACTTACGAAGTCTGTTTTCAACTTGACTTAGACTTTGGTCATCGCCTTGTTATAAAAAGATTCGCTCACCCAAGCGTAGCACGAATGCCTGATCCTTCCTATTGCGACCACTGAGCGTTACATGGCGCAGAATGCAAACTCACTTCCCAATTTGGTCGGAGTCGACGCCAGTTCAAGGTCCCAGATCAAGAATGTCGGTTGACGTCTTCGTTACTCGCAAGTCAATTACGGACAATAGCGAGCTGGGCGCCAGGGAACGAGGCGTGGGTGCGGAGAGGATTTTTCTGCTCACAGGGGCAGGGTTGGGGGCGTCGACGCGCACCATCGACGCCCCCAACCCGACATCAGTACATCCCAACGCTCAAAGCGGTTGGGTCGCTTCAACATCTATCTCGATGTCGACATCACGTGCGACGTGGACATTGCCGCTGTGGCTCTCGAGCATCGTGAAGAGCCTGTAATCCTTTCGGCTGATGGTCGCCGTGGCGTGAAATCCCACTCGGAGGTTGCCGAAAGGATCTGCCAGTGCACCGCCGAACGTGAAGGCGAGTTCGAGTGGCAACGTTGTGTCTCGAATCGTGAGGTCACCTCCGAGGACCCACTGGCCCGAAGGGAGTTCAGTTAGATTCGTGCTCGCAAAGACGAGGTCAGGGTAGTGATCGACGTCGAGGTAGTTCGCTGACCGAAGGTCGTCATCACGCACCGGAAAGAGCGTATTGATGCTGCTCGCTTCGATGGCGACCTCGACGTGTGACTTCAGGAAGTCGTCGTCAACGGTAATCGTGCCGGTGACGCCAGTGAAGCGTCCTTGGACGCGACCAACGACAAGGTGTTGTGCTCGAAAATTCACGAACGTGTGCACCGGGTCGATCGCAAAGGTGCCGGGCGGCGGTACCAGTCGGTGGTTCTCGGTCCGATTGGTGTCAAGTAATTGGTCAGTCATTTCTGTTCCTTTCAGGGAGAGTTGGTTGATCTCGTTCGTTACTTGGTGTCGCGGTCGTAAGCACCGGCGCGGGCGTCGATAATGCGCTTTGGATCCCAGAATTCACGCATGTAGATCAACTGGCCGTCACGAAAGATCATCTTGTTGACATAGACCTGCTCGTACCAGTTGCCGCCGGGGGTTGGGGCATCCGACGAGTATTCGATGAAGACCGTCTCAGGATTACCCGCGACTGAATAGAACTTCATGTCGCGCATCTTCATGCCCCTGAGCGCCTTGTTGAGTTCACGGACATAAGCGACGACGGAGACCTTGCCGACGAAGTGATCGGGCATGGACAGGGACGATCCGTAGGGGAAATCCATGACGATATCGTCGGCAAAAAGCTCGAACTGCTGTTCACTACCGAGCAGCCGAATAACCTTTTCCGCTAAGCCCTGGTTGGTCGCCGCGAGTTCCTCGGCGTCAATGGTTGCTTCTTCCTTGGACATACGTTCTCCTTCTCTCGGGGCGACTGGTGGCCGCCGTGTAAACGGGCAATCGCACGTTGTCCGCGCGAACACCTACTTCAGTTGATACATCAACTCATGATAGCAGGTTGAGATGACATGTCAACTAAATAGTGGTAGAATCCTGATTGTGACCACAAATCGAAAGGGCGAAGCGGAGAAGGACGACGCGTGGCACGCCTTTATGCAGATGCAGGAACTTCTCAACTCGCGCCTCGAGCAACAACTTCAGGCCAGCTCGAACCTCTCTAACGCTGACTACACCGTTCTTGTTGTCCTATCCGAGACTCCTGGTCACCGTCTTCGTGCCTATGAAATGGGCAAGATGATCGGCTGGGAGAAGAGTCGTCTGCACCACCAGCTCACTCGCATGTGTTCTCGCGGGCTTGTTCGACGCGAAGCCGATCCTGAGACGTCAAGGGGAATCCTCGCGGTGTTGACAGAGAAGGGAATGCAGGCAATCGTCGCTGCGGCGCCGGCGCATAATCGCGAGGTCCAGCGTCTCTTCTTCGACAAGATCTCTGATCAGCAAGTGAGACAACTGCGATCAATTTCTCGGCGCGTCCTTGAAGACCTACTCGCCGACTAGAGACGCAGCGCCTTGGCTGGCGCGGCGATGAGCGTGGGATCTGACTTCCAGTCAACACCAGGAACGTCGACGTACAGTTCGATCTCGTTTCCATCTGGGTCACGTATGTAGAGACTGTGACTGATCGTGTGATCGGTAATCCCGACGATTTCGACACCGGCGTCGCGCAACGAGGTAACCGCCTGGCGCAGCTCCTCGTCAGTCTCGCCAATTTTGAGTCCAAAGTGGTAAAGACCGAGGTGGCGTCCCCCCGGCTGCACGGTCGCGTCGTTACCGACTTCGATCAAAAGGAGCTCGTGATGAGTCCTTCCAGAAGAAAACGCCGCGATGGGACTACCCGGCGTCACAGGTATCACAGTCTCCCAACCAAGCACGTTCGCGTAGAAAGTGGCAGAGTTCTCCACGTTTCTTACAAACAGCACTATGTGCCCAAGCTCGGTAACTTTCATCGCCACTCCTTCGTTCGGTCGCGCTAACCATATCAAGAGGTTGATATATCAACTCACTCTAGCGGAGCGGTTCAACAAAATCAAGCGTGATCGGCATCCTCGCTTAAGCAACAGTCGTGCGCAGTGGTAATGAAGTGGCTATCTTGTCAGTCAAGAGAATCGCCCCTTCAGTTTTGAGTTGATGAAATGGCTACGAGATCCCCACTCGATAGAAAGGAAAGTGGAGCACATGACGCAAGAGCAAGACATGAAAATTACGATTACAAAAGACGGGCCGTATCTGGTTGAAGGATCGGTTCCCCTCACCTCTCAGACCATGGTTTCCGATGGAAGTGGAGGCTCAAAAGACTGGATCGAAGGCGACGCGATCGAAGGCGGGTCAAGCTACAAGTTATGTAGGTGCGGCCAATCGATGAACAAGCCTTTCTGCGATGGGTCTCACCTTTCGAACGGCTTTGATGGAAACGAAACCGCAAGTCGCGCTCCCTATTCCGAGCAGTCTGGAGCTGTCCACGGTGCGCACTTGACTCTCACAGACGCGGAAAAGTATTGCGCATCTGCTCGTTTTTGCCATCCCGGCGGCGGAACGTGGAAGTTGGCACGTTCAAGCGATGAAGCCGACGTTCAGCATGCCATACGTGAAGCAGGAAATTGTCCTTCAGGTCGCCTCGTTGCACGAGACGTGACGACGGGAGTTGCAATCGAACCTAAGTTCGCTCCATCAATTGGCCTCATTGAGGATCCAGACGCTGATGTGTCGGGACCAATCTGGGTGCGTGGTGGCATTCCAATCGTCGGAGCCGATGGAGAAACGTACGAGATCCGTAACCGCGTCACACTGTGTCGGTGCGGTGGATCGTCGAATAAGCCGTTCTGCGACGGCACTCATCTTGACATCGGGTTTCAGGCCTAGTCAGAGTAAATACTCACTGATCAGGAAGAACAAGGCACCCCCAACGGGATTCGAACCCGTGCCGCCACGTTGAAAGGTTGGTGCTTCTTCGAGAACGAAACCAGCTTTATACCTGGTTGAGCGCCCTTTCAGGGTGTCGAGATTTCTAGAGATTCTATTTTGGGCATTGAAAGGGCAACTGCGATTCGAAGATTGAATCCAGGACGCGAGGCCTTGGAAGATATTTTCATCATTCACTATGGCAATCGTCATCGAACTCGACGTTCTCGCCCGCGAACGTATCGAAGTCTCAGCGATCGGAGAACGATCGGCTCTAATTGTTCAGGTCGGTTACTTCCTCGATCGCAATCGCGAGTCAACGTGATCGGGCATCAGTTCAATCTTTGCGGCGATGAAATCGTGGAATGCGCTCGTTAGCTTGTCGCCATTAGGGCGGGAATAGACGGCCAATGTTCGTAACGTGGCTGGTGAAGTGGCAAAGATTCTTCCCTCGAAATTTTCAGGAACGATCGACGCCGGGACAAGAGTAGGGCCGAGCCCGGCAGCGGCAAGCAAGGGTGCGCTCGCAGTTTGTTCGACGCGAAGTGCGACTTTAGGACTGAAACCTGCGTTCGAGCAAGCTTTATCGAGCACTTCAGCGAGTCCATGGCCGGGAGCAAAGTGAACCCAACTTCGGTCAGTGAGGCGATTGAGTTCTAGTGGGCCGCGCAGCTCCGCGAGGGGATCATCGCTCGAAACCACTAAGACGAGTTCCTCGCTGCCAAGGTTCGTCAAAGGGCCGTACCAATTTGAAGGCGTTGGACCAATCGCGACGTCCGCCTCGCCTCTGCTCATGGCGGCTTTGAGTTCGTCACCGTGTCTGTATTCGTGGAGACGTAGTTGAATTCCTGGACGAGCCTGCCGCCAGAGTCGAAGAGGTGCGGGCAAGAGTCCGAGAGTCGTTGAGTGGACTGTCGCCACTTGGAGTTCGCCGATCTCTAGTCCCGCGGTTTGGCGAGTTGCTGACACTCCTCTTTGGGCCTCGGCGAGTGATGCCTTCGCGTAGGGGAACATTGCGCGACCAGCGGGGGTGAGATGAACGGTTCGCGAGAGTCGGTCAAAAAGACGCGCACCGATTTCGCGTTCCAACACCGCAATCTGACTGGAAAGTGCTGGTTGGCTGACGTGAAGCTCTTCTGCAGCGCGGGTGAATGAACCGAGTTCTCCAACCATGACCAAATATTCCAGTTGCCGAAAGGTGGGCATAACTAGAGACTATGGGAGCCAGTGAATTTATGTCTTGGACTTATCTGAGGCAAGGTGGGAAACTTTCCGAATGCTTCAACCGCAAATCCCAATAATCGGCGCCATACGCTTCCGTTTGGCCGAATTGCACCCTGCGGACGAGTCGTTAGGGCCAGAGTCGAGCATTTCTCTTGGAGGAGACGACCGTGATCCACGAGCGCATTAGAGGCAAGAAACGACTGGTGAGTATGTCCAGCGCAGCGAGAAAGGAAGACTGGCCGCTCGAGGTCAAGGCAGACTTCTCTGCTAATTCTCGAAACAGAACGGTCGGATCGAGAATCGTGTGGACCAACGATCGAGTGCGGGTCTGGGCAATCGAACTGCAACCGGGCGAACGACTCGGGGCTCACCGACATAATTTCAACTACTTCTGGATTGCGCTGACGGAGGGCGTTAGTCGCCAGCACCACGGCGATGGTTCGACGCGCGTCGTTACGTACCATGAGGGCGAGACACGTCAGATCGAGTTCGGCCCAGGCCAGTATCTTCTTCACGATCTCGAGAATGCCGGCGACGTTCCCCTCGCTTTTGTGACCGTTGAGTTTCTTGGTGATGGCGAAAGAATTCACGTCTCGAGCGTTACGACTGAAGAAGAGGTGAGGTGATGACTAGCGAATTACCACAGAGTCACGTGGACCTGCTCGAGCGGCCTCTCTTCGCCCACCTGGCAACCATCCGCCCCGATGGCAGTCCACAAAGCAGCGTGATGTGGTTCGACTGGGACGGAAGTAGAGTCCGTTTCTCCCACACCAGCACGCGCCAAAAGTACAGGAATCTTCTCGCTGACGGTCGTGTGTCGTTTCACGTCCAAGATCCCGAAAATGCATATCGAACTTTAGAGGTTCGTGGTCGAGTCGAGTCGATGAAACCCGACGACGACGCGACCTTTTACAGAAAACTCCAACAGCGCTATGACTCAAACGTGCCGGTCCTGGATGCGGACGTCCGCGTCGTCATCGTCGTCGAACCAACAAGCTTCGTAGCAGTATTTGGCGGTCTGACCAAGATTGAAACGGACGCTCTGACGGCTTTGTTAGAACGACTCGGCGAAGGTGCTTGAAGCGTTAACTCCTCGAAGCAGCTCGAATGTGCGCGCAATTCAAAGAGCCCGCTGTCCGGTGAACACGAGGACAAACTAAATCGTCTTGGCGAAATTGGCGAGTAGCTCAGGTTTGCTCTGGTTAGAGCGAACCAACATTTGGTCAAGCGCTTGCTGGATCGTGACGCCTTCGAGCGCGTCGTTGGCCGCCTTTTCGGCAACTTCGTAGACCTCGGAAAGTACGGTCTTGATGCTGTAGCCGATTGGGCAATTCATAGATGGTGCAGAACTGTGCAGGGCCAAAGCGGGGCCGTCTTTGAGAGCACTCTTGACGTCGAGGAGAGTGATCTCGGTCGCTGGTCGCAAGAGGGTCCAACCCGAAGGAGTGCCGCGGTGCGACGCAACGAGCCCGGCATCTCGCAAGTGTCCGAGAAGGCGGCGAACGACGACCGGATTCGTTTTAACGCTCGCGGCGATGCTCTCCGACGTGGCTGGACCGCCGCCGAGTTCGGAATGAAGACGTATCCACGACATTGCGTGCACCGCGATGGCCAACCTGCTATTCGCGCTCAATTCACTACTCCTTGGGGATCATCTCGGGTGCGTTTTTGATCTGTTTCGCGGCGCCCCAGAGAGAACCCGGATTCGCCCGTCGAGGGTGGCGCCGAAGAACTGCATCGTATAACTCGAGCGCCGTCGAAGCGGTGCGTTCTGCCTCAATGAAATCCTTCAGGTACTGAATTGAGTCGTCAATTGTTGCAGGGTCGTCAGTACGACCCGGGAATTTATGTCCGGCGACGACGTTGATCGGGTCAAGTGCTTTCACCATTTCGAGAGCCGCAATCCATTCGAGGCGCGATTCGGCGGTCGATTCGGCCATATACATATGTGTCTCGTTATAGACAACATCACCAGCGACGACGAGGCGAATGTCGGGTACCCAAAGAACGGTTGTGTCCTCGGTGTCCGTGTGTCCAGCTTGTAAGACTTCTAATTTGTGTCCTTCCAGCAAGAAATGGTCTTCCGCGATCACTTCGGGTAGTACGGGCGCTGGAATCTGGCCCGGAAACAAGCGTCCCCAGAAGCCGTCACGATATTCTTCTTTTGCTTGAATGCGCGCCTGATTGAGAGTCCCGGAAGTCCCGATGGCTCGCGCCGAGGAAAACGCTTCGAGAAGTTGGCCAATGCCGTACACATGGTCACCATGACCGTGGGTGAGGTAGACGTGAGTGAGTCGACGGTTGTGGCCTCGAACCCATTCGACAAGTTCTTCGTTTTGGGCAACCGTCGTGAAAGTGTCGACGAGAACGGCGTCATGGTCGCCGAAAATAAGCGTCGCTGAGTTCGTTACCCAGCGCACGTCCTCGTTGGTGCCTGGAGGCAAGTCCCTCGTGAGCCCCTCGCGTTTCACGAGTAGTGATTCGTAGTGAAGATCTGACATAGGTTTCCTTTCGTGGCTCTGATGTAACTATATCAGTTACATCAAATGGGCGCAAGTCTTCTTCTTAGCGGGATGATTGTGAGCAGTAATCACCGAGGGGTCGTAGTCGTATTAGGTTGCAATCGGATCTACGTCGATGCAGCGAACACCACCTGAGGAAGCTGGGTCCTTAGCTCGTCGCACAGCTTCGATGATTCAAATCAGTGTCGGATGAAGCTTCACAATTATTCGATTTTCAGTTGCTCATGCTTAAAAAGTCAGAACCCGACAGCCAGCGCCGATCTCATTTTGGGTATTCCACGGGCATTGACGTACCAATTTTCGTCCACCTACTGGACGTTTTGGAATCCTCAAGTTTGGAAGAAATACCTGTTTACCAGGAAGAACGAAGTACCCCCAACGGGATTCGAACCCGTGCCGCCACCTTGAAAGGGTGGCGGGTTTTGGAGGTTTGACTCTCGCAAGTGCTGGTCAAACGAGGATTCGAAACGCAAAAACGGTCGGCCGTTTCATCTTGGGCATTCCATGGGCATTAACGAGTCGTCATAGTAATTCCGAATGGCTCAATCGGATCGAGGTCACCGTGCGCAATCATGCATTGACGTTCACTTTTTGGCGCCACCCAACGAGATGGTTCCGATCTCGTTGTGATGCTTATTGGCCCTAAATGAACTCAGAAGGCCTAGGAGGGCGATGAAGGCAATCAGGAAGAATAGAGACTTCTGCATTTGGGTGAAATGTCCGATCCAGGCATTGTTGAATCCTCCAGCCTGCTCCCAGCCCGCATAACTCAGGATGAAGAGAACCATTCCAAGGGATAACAATCTCGAAGTCCAGCGACCGAATCGATTCGCGGCCAACGAGAATTCACTGAGGCGTATGAGTTTTGCCACACTCAGAGCCAGGACGATTACCGCGGCAGTTGAACTTATGTGAAGCACGGCTTGTGAAAAGTCGCTCTGGCCGGCCCACGAAGGTCCCCAGATCAAGCTTTGAGTAACCCACTGCGTCGCTCCCGCTACCTGCTTTAGACCAATGCCCAATTGCGTCCACTGAATACCACCACGTTCGATTGTCAATCTCGTGAATTGATGAATCGCATTCAAGACGACGACCAACGAGCTAAGAGCGATGATGAGGGGCCATGTGAACTTTCTGTCCCGTTTAGAGAAGGTGAATCTGAGAGCATGGATGACGAAGATGACCCCAATGAGGAGAAGAGTTAAGGCCAGAATCATGGTCGACACAGTGATGGCGCCCATCCATAGTGATACTGATAGCGACGTAGCAACTCGTGGGTTGGAATTCCACGAAACCATCGCGCACGACCAGTAGAAGAGCGCGAAGACTGTGAAGAATGTCGCCAGCACCGTTGAAGTACTGAGTGTGGTTCTGGATGCGTTCGCACTGTCTAATGAAGGTCCCATAATTCCAACTTCGCCTGCACGTGATTTCAGACCCTTATAAATTATGTTCGAAGTTCGCTTCGAGCTGTGCGGAACGTCATCGATTGATTGCTCCATGAAGTCAATGAATTCCGATCCGTATCGATCTCGCCATGGTTGCGGATAGAACTTCAATAGACGTTTGGCCCGGCGGCCTGGTGTCATCAACGAACTCATGCGAAGGACCAGCCTTGGGAGAGGCGAGATTGTCCTACTTCGACTACTTGTCGTTGAGCCTCTAGATGGTCGGACAGCGCCTTGGCGCCAAAACCCGTCAATCGATAAGGTCGACGCCGATCTTCGGTCGCAATAGCTTCGATCAAGCCTGATCGCTCGAGTCGCGCAAGTGCCTCGTACAAGGTGCCCGGAGGTATTTCAACACCAGAGAAATCAGCGACGTCTTTAACAAGCGCGTAACCGTGTTTTTCGCCGCCAGCAAGACTGGAGAGAATCAGTGCCGAGACCCCTGGGTTCTTCCCGAGCCGATTAACTCCAAAATTAATATCGCCCACGAGGTGAGTTTACATCGATTACCGATATAACGCAAACCGATGTAACTGACACCTAAACAGAACGGAGCCTCGGTACGGACGTCGTTGTCCTTTCCGTTAGGCCAAATCTTGACGTTTCACAGTTCGGTATGGGTCGGCAGTCCTTAAGAATCCAAGGTGAAGAGGGTCGGATGACACTTTCGGCACCTCATGGCCGATTGTGGTCTTAGGGCCTCGCCAAGGCCAGTATTGCCTGATGGTTAAGAAGCCAAGAAGACTCCTGCTGTCGGGTTTGATCCTTCTCTCCGTGATGGCACTCTTGAACATCGATTCGTTCACTCCAGGTTCAGGTTTGAGGGCTTTTGCCACGAATGAGGGCTCGACCGCTTTTACTCCGCTCAAGATCACGCAAGTGACTTTGTCGAGTTCTATCTACGTGTTGGCGACGACTGGCTGCTCGCGTTTCTCGTGTCTACGATTCCTTCGCACCAACGTTAACCTGTCGAAGTTCGAATCGGTTACTCCGCCACCCGTTAGAGAAATAGGTGGGCTCTTCAACTTCGATTTAGATAGCTTGCAGTTTGCCAATGTCGACGATGGTTATGCCACGGTGGGTGAGAGCAACCCGCTCTCGCTGTACGTAACCCTCAACGGAGCAAGGTCCTGGCACCAAGTCACGATCCAAAAGGGTGCCACCATT
>Ga0181522_10000871_pt1 | contig 19924 bp, 16 predicted proteins | sample PEATcosm2014_Bin_27_FD_121103 | JGI IMG/M metagenome (GOLD analysis project Ga0181522, IMG submission 121103) | Peatland microbial communities from MTU Mesocosm Facility, Houghton, MI, USA - PEATcosm2014_Bin05_10_metaG | ecosystem: Environmental > Terrestrial > Soil > Wetlands > Peat | place... | reverse complement strand
GTTGTGTTTACGGCCAACGGGCAGATTCATATCGTGAAAGTGATGCGTGGTCTCGGTCATGGGCTGGATGAAGCTGCAGTGCGGGCCGCAGAACAGATTCAGTTCAAGCCCGCGCTGAAGGACGGGCATCCGGCTGATTTTGAGGCGGTATTGCACATCATGTTTCAACTCGCATCATAGTAGGAACGTAGACCTGTAAGCATGGACAAATAAAAATGTTACGTTCTCTGTTCGCGTTTAGCGCCATCTCCCTGGCCTGCTGTGCCTTCGTCTCTCTTGGAGAGACTGCGCATGGACAGGCCGCGCCGGCACCCCAATTGTCAACCCGCGACGCCACCGCTCAGCAAGCTACGGTTGCCGCTGGCAGCTTCGACCAGGTTGTCGACCGGACAGTTGAACGGGAACATTTTTTCATGGCCCAGATGAAGCAGCTTCATCCCATGGTCGAAACCTATCTTCAGAATCTGAAGGAGGACAAGGAACTCGGAGCCCCTGTTCCGAGCAGCGACGTTTACTTTCTCGGGCGTCTGGACGTGAGCGACGGCACGGATGACCGTACTTTCAACGCGCCCACAACGGCCGGCCTCGGCAAGCGCATGATCAGCAAACTGAACAGCGTTTATTCCATGAAATTTCTGCCGCTCGGCTTTGCTCAGATGGTAATCCTCGATCAGGATTTTCAGCGCAAGTATTACGATTTCACTTTCGTCCGCCGCGAGTTTCTGGGCGAGGTGCGGTGCGTCGTAATCGACGTCGCCCCCAGGAAAGATTCGGGAAAGGGCCGTTTTCTCGGCCGCATCTGGGTGGAGGATCAGGATTACAACATCGTCCGCTTTAATGGCACATACTACCCTCATCCCCGAGGCAGTTATTACCTGCACTTCGACAGCTGGCGGCAAAACCTGCGGCCCGGGATGTGGCTACCTTCGCTGATTTATTCCGAGGAATCCGATCTCAAGTATCGTCTCGGTCAGACGCTTCATTACAAGGCGCAAACCCGGCTCTGGGGTTACAACCTGAAGGATTTCCGGCGCAGCTCCGAGTTCACTGAGATCACCGTCGACGCACCCCAGACGGTGCAGGATCAGAGCCAGAAGGCCCAGGACGCGACGCCCATCGAAGCGCAGCGAGCCTGGGAACGTCAGGCAGAAACTAACGTGCTTGATCGTCTGCAGCAGATCGGTCTTATCGCTCCGGAAGGCGAGATCGATAAAGTTCTCGAAACTGTGGTCAACAACGTGATGGTCACAAACAATCTGGATATTCAGCCCGAGGTAAAGTGCCGCGTGCTGCTGACGACGCCTCTCGAGTCTTTCACGATCGGGCACACCATCGTGGTGAGTCGAGGAATGATTGATGTTCTGCCCGATGAAGCCGCGCTGGCCATGATTCTGACACACGAACTTTCACATATCGTGCTCGGCCACCATCTCGATACCAAACTGGCCTTCAACGACCGGATGTTCTTTCCGGACGAGCGTACGTTTCAGCGGATGGATTTCGCCCGCGACCGCGCAGAAGAAGAAGCTGCCGACAGGAAAGCCATCGAACTTCTGAACAATTCGCCCTACAAGGACAAGCTCAGCAACGCCGGCCTGTTCCTCAAGGCGGTCCAGGCCCGCGCCCCGGAGCTCAAGAATCTGATTCGCGCCCACCTCGGCGACAGCCTGCTCAACGGCAATGCCACCAGAATGTCATCTCTGATGACGGCTTCGCCGCAATTTGATCCCAAGAAAGTCGACCAGATCGCAGCCCTGCCTCTCGGAGGCCGAGTTAAGGTAGATCCCTGGACGGACGAAATCACGTTGATCAAGACAAAACCCGTTCCGGTTACGACCGCAGCCGACAAGATGCCGTTTGAAGTCACGCCCTTCTTCCCCTTCCTTATGAGGGTAGGGGCCGCGGGACCGACAAAAGAGGTTCCGGTTACGGCTGCAGCACCGTCGGGCCGGTAGGTGGGGGATGCCCGGTACGATGAGCGATTTGAACGATGAGCGATTTGAACGATGAGCGATTTGAACGATGAACGATTTGAACAAGGAACGATTTGAACAAGGAAACCTCTGCCCGCAGCGCGTCTACTCTGAAGCGTAGTCGCACTCCCCGGAGAACGAGTCTTTCGTCCTTCATTTCAAGCGCGGGATGGTATTACAGAGAGTACGGGGTGCAGGAAGGAAGCCCCGTACCGAGACCGTACCAGACGCTGGTCAGCCTTCTCGCAATTAAGGTGTCGGGCCTATTGAGCTCGAGACTTGCGAAAACACGTTATTGGCATTGCCACCGATCAGCCGGACGGTGCCGATAACGATTACGAGGATCACTGCCAGCATCACCGCATATTCGGCGACATCTTGACCGGCCTCCTCGGCCCAAAGTAGACGGATCATTTCAATCACTGTTCCCCCTAAATCGGCGGCTCCCCGAGCTGTCTTTCGCCTTTGAAACAGTCGCCGTGTGACTCTAAAATATCTTGAATCAATCATTTCCCCCAATGGCACAGCGGTGATCGTAAATGGCACTTTCGTGCCATATTGGATGGATTTCCGGGGCTGAGGTATCGATTGAGTAACGAGGATCGACGGGCTACACGATCGTTTTGATCGGGAGCCCCTGGTTTACGGCGAACAGTGCCAACTCCAGGCGGGTGGAAACTCCGAGTTTATCGAAGATGTTGCTGAGGTGGTGCTTCACCGTATCCTCGCTGATCTTGAAGTATTCGGCGATCTCGCGGTTGGCGTAACCCGCGACTACGGCTGACACAATCTCCAGTTCCCGGGGCGTCAGTCCAAATTTCTTCTGTTTTGTCTCCTCATTCGTGCTCTGCATGAGATTTCGTAAATACTGAACGAGGTTCGAGACACTGTCCCGCCCTACCCAGTACTCTCCGGCCATCACCGCGTGAATGCTCTTCAGCAAGAGCTGGGTGGCGGAATCTTTCAGCACCACGCCACGGGCTCCCAACTGCAGCGCCTCTACCACCTGTTTCTTCTCGGCCGCAGCCGTCAGTAGGATGATACGCACCGGGCCGGCACCGCCGCTTGACGTGTTCAGGTCGCGGAGGGCATCGAGCCCGGTGTGATGGGGCATAGCCAAATCAAGCAGCAGAATATCGGGCTTGATCTCTCTGGCCAGTTTCACCGCCTCGAGGCCATCGCAGGCTTCGCCCACCACCTTCATATCGCCTTCCGATTCGAGCAGGCGCCGCAGACCGTCACGGAAGATGGGATGATCGTCGGCAATCACGATACGAATGGCGTGAGATCGTTTCTCTATCATGGGCCTATCCATAAAGTAGTCCTATCCAAAGTCTGTCTTTTTCGCCGGCGGAATGCGTACTTCCAGCCGTGCGCCGTGCCCCGGAGTCGATTCTATCGTGAGTTCGCCCGCCAGCAGGCGAACCCTTTCGCGGATCACCGCTGGACCTTTACCAGTCGTCTCAAGTTCCGCATTGGAGAGTGTTCCGGCAAAAGCAAATCCCTTGCCATCATCCTCCACCGTCAGCTGCAGATTCCCCGCTCGTTGTGCCAGCCGTACCAGCACGTGGTGTGCTCCGCTGTGCTTGCGCACGTTGACCAAACTCTCCTGCACAATACGCGCCAGTTCCCGGCAAGCTTTTTGCGACAGATCCACGCGCTCCAGTTCGCTCACGAACTCTGCCGCGATTCCCGTCTCCCGTCGGAAGCGCTCGACCGTGTCGGAGACGAAACCGAGAAGCCGATCCGCATTCACCTCGAAAGACTTCATGGTTTGCATCAGCTCGCGCAACTTCAAGACCTCTTCACGCAATAACTTCTGGATCCGTCCGAGCTCGGTGTTCACGACCGGCGCCTGCGTTCCCGACTGGCGACGCAACACATCGAGCTGCATCTCGACGGCAATCAAAGATTGAATCGCGCCGTCATGGAGTTCGCGGGCAAAGCGCGCGCGCTCGACAGCGCCGGCTCTCTCCCGGAGACGCCGCATCAGGTATACGTTGTAAATCGCGGGACCTACCTGTTGCGCGAACTCCTGCAAAAAACGCAGTTCCTCTTCCGGTTCCCCCATCATCTGCGGATCGAAGACGAACATCCGGCCCGACCATTCGCTTCCGAACGCCAGGGATACCGATGCCAGCGCCTCAAATTTTTCCACTCCCCCGAGCGCTTCCAGGAATTGTGCGTCCGGATCGCGCAGTCTCGCGCCATCGCGACCGAGCAGCACGGTGTTAAAGCCCTTGCCTTTGCGTGAAGCGTAAATCGCGTCGGCAGGGGTATCGAACAGATATGCCTTTTCGTTTTCCGGCAAAGCTTCGCGCCAACGCAGGGTTTCCGGACCGTCGGCGCCCAGCTTGACTTCCGCCAGAAATACCCGATAGCTGTTGGCTTCCTGCGAGGCTCCTACGACCCGGTTCGCGCCGTAGATGCTCATCACCTCGCCCAAAATCTGCTGCATGGTGCCGGTCAATCCAGCCTCAACTCGGGCTGAGCCGAGCACGCGCATGATTACGGCCCGCTCTGCCCTCACCTTCTTCTGATTTTCGGCCATGTAGCCCAGCAAGAATCCGAGGACAGTAAGATACACCGAACTCATGAACAACTGTTGCGGATCGAGTTCCCGCACGCTCACACCGAGCGGCGGCAGATGGACAATGCGCAACCAGCGGTCGGCAGCAGGTTCCAGTCCAGCCCGTATCGCGAAGGCTTCGAGTTCCAGAAGGGCTACGGCAGCGGCCGCCGTACCCACGGTTTCCCAAAGACCCCAACGGTAGGCAGCCGCCGCCATCACGAACACGAAGAAAAGAAAAAATTGTCCACGTTGTGCCGGCGCGAAAATTGCGATCAAAACCGGCCACAGAATGTCCGCCGTGTGCACCACCAAACGGAAAGCCTGGGTTGACTGTGGCCGGAGGCGAACCAGGAGCATGACCACCACCGAATGCACCAGGTACACGGTCAGCAGCCAGTACAGCCAGCGCGAGTACACAAACTCCCGGGCCGGCTCCATCCAGAGTGCAAACTCCGCCGCAATGGTCAGCGCCACTCTGGCCGTGGCGAGCCAACGCTCCGTGCGCCGGATCTCTCCTGCGCTGAGCGGCGCCCGAAAGCGCCATAGATCGCGGTATCGAGGGATTATCCAGGACAAAGGAATCTCGGCAAAGCCCCTGACTCTACGCTTTAGCGCCTAATTCTAAAGCAATCGCGGGCAAACGCCATGAGCTTCTTAATTCGGCAATTTCCATCTCCCGCCTCGGCGAGAGGAGGTTACCGCAGTAATGCCCCCGAATCCAAAATCCCCCTCTAAAATGAACCCGGAGCGGCTTGTCTGGCACCACTCGCCAAATCCTGGATCTCGTTGCTCGGCGCGCTGGTTGTTGCCCAGACCGCGATGTCCCTGCTGATGTCGAGAGGCGTTCCGCTCACCATCGCCAGTGACCTGATCCAGGGTACTTTACTGCTGGTTGCCACGGCAGCCTTCGTCGCGACCATGGTCAGGGCGCGCCATGCCACTCTGAACAGCCGGCTGTTCTGGACGCTCCTGAGCGCAGGGATGCTGTTATGGCTTGCCTACCAGGCGATGTGGAACTACTTTGAAGTCCTGAAGCGTCAAGACGTACCGGATCCGTTCGGCGGCGATGTTGTTCTCTTCCTCCATCTGGTCCCCATGATCGCCGCGCTCGCCGTGCTTCCGCATCTTCGGGAAGACGAACGGGATGAACGCATCCGCATGCTCGATTTTGCGCTCCTTCTCACCTGGTTTGTCTTCATTTACGTTTACGACGTCATCCCCTGGCAAACGGTGCAAATCGATGAGGCGGCGTACAGCGCCCATTTTAACTTCGCCTACTTGCGGGAAAAGATGGTGCTCCTGATCGCACTTGCCGTCCTTGCCTGTAGCGCTCGCGGCGGCTGGCGACAGCTTTACGGACAAATGCTCGGTGCCAGCGCGCTCTATGCCTCGAGTTCTTATTTCGCCAACTGGGCCATTGGTCACAAGCTTTATTACAGCGGCAGCCTCTACGACATACCACTCAGCGCTTCAATCGCCTGGATGGGCGCGGTTCCTTTGCTCGCCCTGCGTCTCGATCTGTCCGTCTCCAAGCCTTCCAGACCAGTGCTCGGTGTCTGGATCACACGCCTGAGCATGCTCTCTCTGTTCAGTCTTCTCTGGGCGGCGATGCACTCCGAGCGCGACCAGACACTAGCGCCTCCGGTGAAAACTTTCAGAATTACCGTGAGTCTTTTGACCATGGTCGTGATGGGCGTGATCGTTTTCTGGCGCCAACGCCTGCTGCGCGACGAGCTCTCGCTGTTTCTTGAAAAATCTCGCCGCTCCTTCGACGATCTGAAAGCCTTGCAGAAGCAACTCATTCAATCTGAGAAACTCGCCTCGCTCGGCCAGTTGGTGGGCGGAGCCGCGCACGAGATCAACAATCCGCTAACCGCGATGCTCGGCTACTCTGACCTGCTGAGCGCGTCCACCTTGCCACCGGATGAACAACGTCACGCCCAGCAAATTGCCGAGGAGGTCCGGCGCACAACTTCGCTGGTTGCCAGCTTGCTCACGTTCGCTCGTCAGGCTCCGGCACAGCTTGCCGCGGTCGATATCAACTCGGTGCTGCAAACTGCGGTGCGTTTACTTCCTCCGCAACTCGATGCCGAAACCGGTTCGGTTCGACTCGAACTCGCTCCCGGGCTTCCGCCCGTGCTCGCCGATTCCAACCAGATTCTCCACGTTTGTATCCACCTCGCGGGACAGATCAAAGTGCACCTCAATTGCGAAAACCATCTCACCCTGTTCGTTCGAACGCAAGTGCGTGACAAGTTTATTTTGGTGGACTTTTTTCCCTACTCCGTTCCTTCCGATGACTCATCGCCGCAAGCGATATCGTTTCCGAGCGTCTTCAATGCGGACGGGAACACGAATTCCTTATCACTTTCGCTGAACGCCTGTTGCCGCATCGTCGAAGAACACGGCGGTCGTCTGTTGCAGCCTTCGGGTTCCGGCGCTCCTGCGTTCCGCATGGAACTGCGAGTCGCGGCGAGGGCCGCGGTCCGGTCCCCTTTGGTCGAATCCAACCGGGCGGCGGCGCATGGCATTTCGTGACGTTCATTCGCTTCGCTTAGCCGCCCCGTGCGCCCGGCAATTCCGCCGTTTTTTTCAACTGCCCGCAGGCCGCAAAAATATCGCGCCCTCGCGGATGCCGCACGAAGGTCGGAATTCCCGCGGAGACGAGAGCCTTCTGGAAGGCCGACACCCGCTCTGCGTCCGGCGCCGCATAGGGCAACTCTCTGCCCGCGTTCATGGCAATCAAATTGATTTTTGAACGGATGCCCCGAACGAGCTCGACAAGTTCGCTTGCGTGCTCAGGACGGTCGTTGATTCCCGCGAGCAAGACGTACTCGAACGTGAGTCGCTCTCGCGCCCGCAAGGGGAACTCGCGTGCCGCTCTCATCAGTTCGCTCAAATTCCACTTGCGGTTGAGTGGCATCACTTCGCTGCGCAATCGATCGTTGGACCCATTCAGCGAAATTGCCAGCTTCGGACGCACCGTCTCCTCGCCGAAATCCCGGATTCGCGGAACAATGCCGGCGGTCGAAACCGTCATTCGTGACGCGGGTATGCCGACACCTTCTACGAGCAGCCGCACAGATTTCATAAAATTCGCGTAATTCAGGAACGGTTCACCCATCCCCATAAACACGATGTTGACCCGCTGCAGCGGCGGCTCGACCTTCTGATCCCGCAGCACCGTGGCGATCTGCCCGACAATTTCCCCCGCCTCCAGGTTCCTTCTGATCCCAAGCAGCGCCGTGAAACAAAACTTGCAATTCACGGCACATCCGACCTGGCTTGATACGCAAATCGTAGCCCGACGGAAACCGACAGGAGGAGCGCCGCCCTCAATCTCATCGGCCGCTTCGCTTCCGTCGCCGCTCTCGCCGCCATCGCCCTCCGGCATCCACACGGTCTCCACCGTCTCACCGTCGCCGAGGCCAACCAGGTACCGTACCGTGCCATCTGTCGAAATAAACTTTCGAGCAATCGCCGGAAGTCCGACCCGCCAGCCTTCTTTCGTCAGTCGAGCGCGATAATCTGCCGGCAGGGTCGAGAACTTTTCCAGCCGCTCAATCTTTTGCCGATATAGGGCATCAAACAGTTGTTGACCTCGGTAGGCAGGCTGTCCGGACCGAACCGCAAGATTCGTGAGTTCCTGCAAGCTAAGTCCTAGAAGCGAGATTGGCGGCCGGGTTTGCATTGCGGAGCGTGCTTTCCTGATTGATGAAACGAATTCCTGTAACTTAAACAAAAATAAGGCAAAACTTCAATACTCTCGACTCGCCACGGATTGTGGGAGAATAGAGACAAGCTGGCCCGTCCGTTGATGAATTAAGTTCGCATCCGAACGTCACCGCAAAGGACATTGGTAGTCACGATACCTCATGGTAAAAGAAACTCGCAGCATTCGTCGTCAGACCCTGCCGAACGGCCTGACCGTCATCACCGAGCAGATGGCACACATTCGTTCGGTTGCGATCGGGATCTGGCTGAAATCGGGCTCGCGCGACGAAGATTCCGAATGGAATGGCATCTCACATTTTATCGAGCACATGGTGTTCAAAGGCACCGAGACCCGTTCGGCCGAGGCGATCGCCCGCCAGGTCGATTCGATCGGCGGCAATATGGATGCCTTCACGGCCAAGGAATGTATCTGCTTCAATATCAAAGTCCTGGATGAGCATCTACCGGTCGCTATGGACGTCCTGAGCGACCTGGTTCTTCATCCCGTCTTCGATGCCGGCGATATCGCGCGCGAGCTTGGCGTCATTCTGGAAGAAATAAAAATGGACCAGGACAATCCTGACTACCTTGTCCATGAAATCTTCACTCAAAGTTTCTGGAAGGACCACGCCCTCGGTCTGCCGATTTTGGGCACCCGCGAAACCGTAAAGAAGTTCGATCGACCGGTGGTCTCCCGTTTTTATGGGCATCACTTCGCTCCCGGCAACCTCATCGTGAGCGCCGCCGGGAACCTGGATCACAAGCACTTTGTCGAACTGGTCGCAAAACATTTCGAGCAGGTGAAGCCGGCGAAAAACGGTTTGCATTCTTCCCCACCCAAAACCTTCTCGCGCATCAATCTGCGCAACAAGAAGTCGCTCGAGCAGGTCCAGATCTGTGTCGGTGTGCCCTCGCATCCGATGGCCCACGAACGCCGTTATGCTTCCTACATCCTGAATACATTGCTCGGAGGAGGCATGAGCTCACGTCTTTTCCAGAATATTCGTGAGCGGCAGGGGTTGGCTTACTCGATCTACAGCGACCTGAATCCGTACCGCGACACCGGTTCCATGTGCGTGTATGCCGGGACGTCGCGCGAGTCGGCAATCAAAGTCGTCGAGAGTGTCATTGCGGAGTTCCGCAACCTGAAAAACACCCCAGTCCCGGAAGAAGAGCTGCGCCGTTCGAAAGATCAGCTCAAAGGCAGCCTCATGCTGTCGCTCGAGTCCTCGACCGCGCGCATGTCAAACCTTGCCCGCCAGGAGATGTATTATGACCATTTTTATGGTCTCGACGAGCTCATCGAGCGTATTGAAGCCGTTACTGTCGAGGATTTGCAGCAAACCGCCGAAGAGTTTTTCCGCACCGAGCATATCGCGGTAACCGTCCTCGGCAACCTGACAGGCCTGAAATTAACGCGCGACCAGCTGACTTGCTGATCTTCCCGTTCCCCCCGGTATCGAAAGCTTGTCCGCCTCACTCATCGAAAATCTCGCGTGCGTAACCGCGCCATATTTTTCTGAATTTAGCTGCCCTTCCTGCTCGCTCGGTGATATCGTCGGCGTTGAGTACCGTTCTGCCTCAGGTCCGGGCAGACTGGCTATCTCTTGTGGTGCCTTCTTGACCTCGCGGTCTTAACCTGCATCGCCATCATCTTCAAGCGCCATATTTTCAAACGTTTCGACTGGCCTCTTGTATTGCCCCTATTCTTGTTGCTCCCACCCGTAGCAATCGGCTTTTCGCCTTTGTCGCCCTGCTCCTGATTTCGGTCGGCATTTCCGGATGGGGCTTTGTGACCGAATAGCCTCGCTTTTGCCCGGCAGTCTGCCGATAGGCGGCATCCCGCCGGGTGGCATGGCGAATATCAGGGGTTGGATCGGCGTTTCCATCGCGAAAAACGCAGGCGCTCGTCTTGACCTTATTTGGCCGTTTTCAGTTTTTCTCTTCTGGTACGCGTGGAGAAGTCTTAAAGGCATCACCTCGAGTCTCGACCATGCTCGAGATCTGGCGTTCGGGAACTTTGTTCTCGTGGCAATTCTCGTCCGCTATCATTTTGAGTCCGTCCGATTTTGTGTAGCGCGCTCTTACCCATCGGCCTGTTCTCTCAATATCTCGATCAACACCCCGGCATCCCGCGCTCGGCGAGAATTACGCTGCTGAGCAGCGAGCTGCTGCTCTTCCTCCCCCCTTGCACGTGCTTGCCCCGGCCGGGCACGTGTACGTGTGCGTGGCGATTCCAATTCTCATCATCTACCTGCTCACGGCGGCGGATACTTTTCGGGGTGTCCCTGGGAAGCAAGAGGGATTTGTAGACGGTGGATCGAGCGCCACTTTACCGGGGCGAAGCTTACCAGCGAAGCCCAATCGTAATCGGCACCTCGATCATCTTGCCATCGTTCTGATAAGAGCGATGATATCGATATTCAACGAAAATCTTGGCATGATGAAGATGATTCAGAGGATGGGTAATTCCGCCGCCATAGTTGAAGCCGCCCCCCACCAGAGAATGCGTGGCCATGGTTTGCGGGGTGATGATGTTGTCGAAGATGTCCAGCTTCAGATCCCACCAGTCCCAAGCCGGCTCGTAAAGTGTATTGGGTTGAAGGTTTCGGGGTGGAATCGAAACCGTGCGATCGTAGAAACCTATGCCGAAAATCCCGTACGCGCCAAATTTGCGAATGTGACGAGGCACGTTAACAATGCCATCCAGGCTTATTGACTGCAACCGTCCGCTTTGGTTTGCCAGGAACTGGGTCTGCTTCACGCCGGACCGAAAGTCGAGGTCGTAGTACATATATTCCGCGTCCACAGCGAACAAACGGTTCAAAGTCTTGCCGACTCCAACCACCCCAAATGGAGAGTTGCCGACATAGGCGCCGACATTGCCGCGGCCCAGGCCAGCTCCGCCCCCAACGCTGTAATTCAGACCACTCAAGAATGATTGCGCGGAAGCCGAGCCCATAAGTCCGCAAACAACAAGCCACAAAAATATCCGGTTACGCAATCTCGATCTCCTGTTTCATGGGTTGCAGTCGTAGGGCCGCCCGGGTAGAGCATTTCTGCTGCAAACTGCGATTCTTCAAATTTAGATGCGCGCCGAGAACATGAAAGCCGAGCTTTTTGCCGGAACGATCAGTTCGGTCACTGGACTGGCTGGCGGTGGCTGATTTTGGCCAGAAACACCGGCCAGTATTCCCGCAGCATGTTTCCACTGGCGCGACTCGCCAAGTCCAGGCCGAAGCGAAACAAAGTATCTCCGACGGTGCGGTTTCGGTTCGGATAGTAGACGTTCGCCAGTGCCTCGGACAGCAATGGACCGCCCAGCCTCGACCATGAAACGACAGTGCGACCGTCATCATTTTGACTGATAAAGACCCGTTGCGCCGAATACTTCATGGCGTGGAAGAAAGGCGGATTGACCTCGGCGTAGAAACGCGGATCCTCGTGCAGCGCGGAAGCAAGCGCAAAGGTCCCGAAGAATTCGCTGGACGACTCGCGGGCGAGGTCTGCCCCAAACCGCCTGCCATATCCTCCCCAACCCTGCTGGAAACCGGTTGGCGAATCATCCGCCTGGGTCACCGCCGAACCGAGCGCTGACCAGAAGATCGCGTCGACGGAAACGCTGTTGTCCACGAACAACTCGAATTTCTGTCCCGCCGAAAGCCGTTGCGTACTGTAAGCGATGTCGGGGAAAACGACGGACTTTTTCTGGAGAAGATTGTATATAGCCACTGGCTTCGGTGGTATGGCGGCGGCCGGCGCCTGATTATCTGGAGTTTGACCGGCGGGCGGGCGCGCAGCGGGCGACGGACTAGGCTGCGTCTGCAACGTTTCCTGGCCAAATACGGCTGTCGCGCCGAAGGCGAGCACTCCTGACACAACCAGGGCAAATGTCCGCAGCAAGAGCCCCTTATTGAAATGCATCGGAAGGATTATGGCAGAGATCCGGATTTCCTGGCGAACTGGCATCGCTAGAGATTACTCAATCATGAACCTGACAGCAAATGTGAAATCTCAAAACCGGCGAGATCCCGCTCGTATTTGTGACGGAAACTGGCCCGCCGCTCATTCCTTGCCCATCAACTCCAGAATTGCCGCCATTTCCACTTCGATTCCGGTTTTGAGACTCGGTTCGCGATCGGGCGCAAAGTAAGGGGAATGCGGCCCGGGTATCGCCTCTCCACTTTTCTTTGCCGCCGCATACTTCTCCGGATTCACGGCTCCCAATTCGAGCATGACACTCGGTACTCCGGCGTAGCGATACTCCGCAAAATCATCGCTTGCCATGATCGGACGTCCCAGTACGACGTTCGAGTCTCCCATGACCTGCTTCAGGCGGTCCGCAATGCGGTTGGTGGTTTGAGGATCGTTGAAAACAGCGCCCACGCCTTCTTCAATCTGGACAAGCGGCTTTTTCGGGGCACCCGCAGCCGCAGCTTCCGCGTCGGCGATCCGCTCGATGGCCGCCAGCAAGTGTTTGCGAACCTCATCCTGGTAAGAGCGCACGGTCAACTGCATCAGCACTTCGTCGGGAATGATGTTGTTCTTGGTTCCACCATGGATCGCGCCCACCGTAATCACGGCCGGCTGCTGGGGATCGATCTCGCGCGACACGATCGTCTGCCAGCTCACGATGGTTCTGGCCGCAATTACGATCGGATCGATTGTCTCCTGCGGCGCCGAACCATGCCCGCCCACGCCGTACACGGTGACGTTTACCGAATCTGCATTCGACGCGCTGAAGCCAGGCGTGAAGCCAACTTTTCCGGCGGGAAGCCCGTTGCTGTCGTGCACCGCGAAGGCGAAGTCTGCCTTCGGAAAACGCGTAAACAGGCCGTCTTTGATCATCGCCTTGGCGCCTCCGATGCGCTCTTCGGCGGGCTGACCGACGTAGATAAACGTTCCGTGCCAGCGATCTTTATTCTGCACGAGTAACGCCGCCGTTCCGATGCCGATCGCCATGTGCAGATCGTGGCCGCAGGCATGCATCACCGGCACCTCAACCCCGCGGTCATCGTGGGTCGTGACGTGGCTGGCATAATCGAGGCCGGTTTTCTCCGGAACCGGCAAGGCATCGAGTTCGGCGCGCAACATAACCACCGGGCCCGAGCCGTTCTTGAGAACTCCGACTACTCCGGTTCCTCCAAAATTGGTTGTAACGTCATAGCCAAGCTTTCGAAGTTGGGCCGCGATCTTGGCGGCAGTCTTCTCCTCGTGATAGGAGAGCTCGGGATTGCGATGGAGATCGAGATAAAGAGCCTCGACCTGGGGATAGACGGTGTCGATCTCGGTGGAGGTAGCGCGCCAACGCTCGCCGGCCCATGCCGCCGTGGATAACGCGAGAAAGAGAACCGGAAGAAGTTTCATAGGTTCACGTGAGAGGCATTAGACCACAAAGGGCAGGGCAGGTTCACGAAAGGAACGATCGCTGCCCTGCGGTGTCCCTTGTGGCTGGCTACTTCAGCACCGCAGTCACGGCGCAGTGCTCGTCGAAGGCGGCCTTCAACTCCGCGGCGATCGCGACGGCATCGCGAGTTTCAATCCGGTTGCGAGGCATCATGTAGACGAGTTTGCCGTCACGCAGAATGGCGATGCATGGCGACGAGGGCGGTTGTCCGGTGAAATAGTCGCGGGCGCGCTCGGTGGCTTCCTTATCTTGTCCCGCGAATACGCTTACGACGTTGTTCGGAATTGTGGGATGCTGCAGCGCAAGACGCACTGCAGGACGCATACGCCCAGCAGCGCATCCGCAAATCGAGTTGACGACCACCATGGTTGCGCCAGGGTAGCCCGGCAGGACGCGATCGACGTCTGCGGCACTGCGTAGCTCTTCAATGCCAAGGCGTGTCAACTCTTCGCGCATGGGGACGACCATTATTTCGGGATACATGAAATCTCCTCTTTCGTTGGTTGATCTCCATTGATCCGCCGCTGATGATCCGCTGCCGATGATCCGCTGCTGATGATCGGCTGCTGACGGGCTCGGACCGCGTATTCAAATGTAGCCCCGTTCTCAATATGCCTCGGCACGACGGACATGAGATGCTCAGTTAACTATAGAACGAATTCGGCTCCATGACGATCAAGGAAAACATTCCCCTGGCGCCACTCACCACGCTGCAGGTCGGCGGGGCGGCGCGCTATTTTGCCGAGACGAAGCGAGAAGACGAGATTCGGGAAGCTGTCGAGTTCGCGAAAACCCGCGACCTTCCGCTCTTTGTGCTCGGAGGGGGAAGCAATCTGGTGATTGCCGATTCCGGCTGGCCCGGGCTTGCGCTGAGAATCGCGATCGGAGGAATCAACACGGAGCGGAACGACGCCGCGGGTGGGGCTGTGCTCTTCAGCGTGGGTGCAGGCGTCAATTGGGATGATTTCGTGGCGCAGGCGGTGGTGCAGAATTGCGCCGGGATCGAGTGCCTTAGCGGCATCCCCGGCAGCGTAGGCGGAACGCCCGTGCAGAACGTCGGCGCCTACGGGCAGGAAGTTGCCGATACCATCGAATCGGTGCGCGCGCTCGATCTGAAAGAAGACCGCGTTGCGGTTTTGCCGAATCCAGCGTGTGGATTCCGTTACCGCAGCAGCATCTTCAACCGCTCAGAACGCGGCCGTTACATTATCTTGCGGGTGAACTACCGCCTGAAGCGCGGGGGCGCTCCGAATTTGAAATACGCCGATCTGCAAAAGCATTTCGCTCGAAACGCCGGACCGAGGACTCCGCCATCGCTCGCCGAAACCCGGGCGGCGGTTCGCGAAATACGGCGAAGTAAAGGCATGCTGATGATCCCGGACGACGAAGATTGCCGCAGCGCTGGATCGTTTTTCAAGAATCCGGTCCTCGGTGGCGAGGAGTTCCAACAATTGTCGGCGCGCGCCGCATCTGAAGGACTTGAAGTTCCGAGCTACCCGGCGCTCGAGGTGCAGCATAAAGTATCGGCGGCGTGGCTGGTCGAGCATTCGGGATTCTCCAAGGGATATGCCTCGGGAGCGGCCGGAATCTCGCACAAACATGCGCTCGCGTTAATCAATCGCGGGGGCGCGAAGGCGAGCGACATCGTCCGCCTGAAAGATGAGATTCAGAGCGCCGTACACGAGTCGTGGGGAATCCTGCTCGAAGCCGAACCGGTGTTTCTGGGATTCTAGAGCGACCGGCGATTTCCGCAAGCGGCCGAACTTCGAGTCTTTTCGGAGGCAGGCAAGTCCCGTTTCTGCAGAAAACAGGGGCGGCGCATTCCGGGAGGCGACGGGTTTCGAAGACGGGCGATCGGAGTCATCCGCTACCTCGAACCGAGTGCATGGGTATGGTCGGCGAGCAATCTTGCTCGCTTGAAAATCTTCAGGAACATCTCTTTCGTGAGCTTGCCCGTCTGCGTATTCTGATTCGATGGATGGTAGGAGGCAAGCAAAACGCGCCGGTCGGGCAAATCGTATTCGGCGCCGTGACGAAACTCACACCCCCGCTTGCTGACAATCAGCTTGCTGCGCATGAGGTAGTTGAGATAGGCCTCGAATGCGATTTTTCCAAGGGCAACAATAACCCGCAGATCTTTCAGTCCTTCAAGTTCCCGTTCGAGGAATGGAGCGCAGTTGGCTAACTCCTCGGGCAGAGGCTTGTTATCCGGTGGCGCGCAACGGGCCGACGCAGTTATGTAGAGATCGGTGAGAACCTGGCCGTCGTCCCGGGAGGTCGCAGTGGGGTAGAGGGCAAAACCGGTTTCGTGCAAAACCGGATACATGAATTTGCCAGAAGCGTCTCCCGTGAAAGGCCGTCCCGTGCGATTCGACCCGTGGGCGCCCGGTGCAAGTCCAAGAACCATCACTCGGGCCTTCGGATCGCCGAAGCCGGGAACCGGTTTGCCCCAGTATTCGCAGTCGCGGTAGGCGCGCCGTTTTTCGCGCGCAATCTGTTCGCGGTATACAACCAGCCGGGGGCAGCGGGTGCATGCGATGACTTCGGCGTTGAGAACCTTGAGCCAGACTGGAAGTGCCATTCGTAACTTTGTAATCGGATGAATTTGTAATAAGAAACTATTACCTGCAATTACAAAAGGGCAAATTATCAAACTGTTAATCTAGAGCGTGAGCAGTCACAAAAATCTTCTCCTATAATGACAGGAAGCTGTAAGTCAGCCAAAACTCTTGGATCGTCGACAATTTCTCAAACAGGCTTTGATCGGAGGCGCGGGGTTAACGTCTGCCGCCGGCGTAGACGGTTTCATCATCGAGCCGCACCAGCCCGTCGCGGAGCACGTTAACATCCGCCTGCCGCGGCTCCCGGAGGCCTTCCACGGATTTCGCATGGTCCACATGGCCGACATGCACTTCGGCCCCTACATAGGGAAAGAACAGATCGAACGCGCGGTTCGTCTGGCTCTGTCGTTCAAGCCCGACCTCACCATTCTTACCGGCGATTTCGTCTCGCACCCTCTTTTTGAGCGCAATGGATTCGGGGGCGCACGCAACGCCGAGCCATGCGCGCAAGTTCTTCAGCAATTGACGGGCAAGCCGGTGGTCTCCGTTCTCGGCAATCATGATTACTGGAACGGCGCCGATCTCATAGCCGAGACCCTGGACAGCCATGGTCTCCGCGTCTTGCGCAACCGGCCGGTGCCGCTAGAGAAAGACGGTCAGAGAATCTGGATCATCGGCGTCGACGACGTCTTCGAAAGATCGAACAACCTGCACCAGGCGCTGCAGGGAGTTCCGACAGACGAAACAAAAATCGTTGCCGTCCACGAGCCTGATTTTGCAGACGAGACTGCGCGGCATCCGATCGACCTTCAGCTCTCGGGTCATTCCCACGGAGGCCAGGTTCGAATTCCTGGCTTCGGCGCGCCGATTTTGCCGCCACTCGGAACAAAATATCCGATAGGCCTCCGTCAGATCGGAAATCTGCAGCTTTACACCACTCGGGGGATCGGCATGGTTACCCCTCCGGTTCGGCTCAACTGTCCACCCGAGGTGACGTTGATTACTTTAGTGAGTCCCGCATCCCCCTCCTCAGTTTGACGTTGCTCTTCGGGAGTCTTTACACTCAAGGTTGCGGAACAAGGTGTCGCAGCGGAGCATGGTTGTTCCGATTCTGCTGCCGCCGGCGCTTGGGAAAGGGAATTGTGAGCCCCACCGAAACCAAAGAAAGTGCGAGCAAAGAAAGCGCCACCAAACGCGAGATCGAAGTTGAGATTCCAGTCGCGGATGTCAACCGCCAGACCGATACGCTGATCGAGAAATACCAGAAGATGGCCCGCATCCCGGGTTTCCGCCGCGGGCACGTCCCGGCGTCGATCATTCGCCAGCGCTTTTCCGAAGAGATCAAGACCGACATGGTGGAAGCGCTCGTTCCGCGCTTCTTCCGCCAGGAAGCCGAGCGGCTTAGCCTGCATCCCGTATCGCAGCCGCGAGTCACGGACTTGCAGCTGCACGAGGGTGAGCCACTCCGCTTCAAGGCAGCTTTTGAGGTGTTGCCGGAAATCAGGCTGGAAGGCTATAAAGAACTGCGTGCCGATAAGCCGGAGATTGCGGTTTCTGAAGCCGATGTCGAGCAGTCGCTCGTGGATGTGCGCGAGCGTCACGCCACTTTCAATCCGATCGAGGGCCGCGCGCTAGCCGATGGCGATTTTGCCGAGGTTTCTCTCGATGGCAATCCAAAAGCCGGCGTGGGCAAAACCGAAGACGGCCAACCGGTTCACATGGATGAAGTTCTTGTCGAAATCGCGGGCCAGAACACGATGCCGGAATTCACCGAAAACCTGCGCGGCACAGGCCCCGGGGACGAGCGCACATTCGACGTCCGTTACCCGGAAGACACGCAGGACAAACGCCTCGCAGGCAAGACATTCACCTACGTGGTGAAGGTGCAGGCGATCAAACAAAAGAGTCTACCCGAACTGAACGATGAGTTCGCAAAGCAACTGGGCGAGTTTCAGACGATCGACGACGTACGAAAGACCATACGGGAGCAGATGGAATCCGAGCGCAAGCACCAGGCGGAACACGAAGCCAAGGAAAAGCTCTTGGTAGAACTGATTCAACGGAACGAGTTCGAGGTCCCCGAATCATTGATCGAACAACAAATCGACCTCCGGCTTGAACGGGGACTGCGCGCCCTGGCGGCGCAGGGTCTCACGGCCGAGCAGATGAAGAAAATGGACGTGCCCCGGCTCCGCGCAGGGCAACGCGATCAGGCGGTCCACGACGTAAAGGCCGCGCTGCTGCTCGAAAGAGTGGCGGAGGAAGAAAATATTCGCGTCAGCGATGAAGAGCTGAGTCAGGAACTGGAAGCGCTGGCCAAGCAATCAAAGCAGACGTCCGAAGCAGTGCGCGCGCGTTTGACACGGGATGGGGGTCTCGATAGGATACGAACACGAATCCGCAACGAGAAGACCCTCGAATTTCTGTATCACCAGTCCGCGTAACTCGGAAAATGAGGCGGACCATTTCGATCCTCCCCCAAGCGACGAGAACTTGAGGGCAGGAGTGTGGAAAGGTTGAACGTGAACTCCAATTCCAGTTCCGGTTCCAATTCCAATTCCAATTCCAATTCCAATGAGGCACGGATGATGCTGGTACCGATGGTGATCGAGCAGACCGGACGCGGCGAGCGTGCCTATGACATTTATTCCCGTCTGCTGCGCGACAACATCATCTTCATCGGCACGCCGATTGATGACAATATCGCCAACCTCGTTATCGCCCAGATGCTGTTCCTGGCGCAGGAAGATCCCGAGAAGGACATCCAGCTCTATATCAATTCGCCCGGCGGTTCGATCACGGCGGGCATGGCCATCTACGACACGATGCAGTATGTCAAGAACGACGTAACCACAATCTGCATCGGCCAGGCCGCTTCGATGGCGGCGTTGCTGCTTTCGGCCGGCCAAGCCAAGAAACGGCTGGCGCTCCCGAATTCACGCATCCTGATTCACCAGCCTTCGATGGGTGGGCTTTCCGGTCAGGCAACCGATATTGACATTCATGCGCGCGAGATCCTGCGTATGAGAGAGATTACTAATCAGTTACTGGCCAAGCACAGCGGGCAAAAGCTGGATAAAGTGGAAAAAGATGTGGAACGCGATTTCATTATGAATTCGCAGCAGGCGAAGGAATACGGAATCATCGACGATATCATCTATAAGACGAGATAGAGGGTATGATCGGGAGCTTCTTCCCGATCAGGGCCAGCGGGTCTCGGCGTTAACGGAGCCGGTCGCGGGCGTAAGGCCCGGGACAAAACCAGGCTCCCAGAAAAGGAGTAAAGCCGAGTGAAAACCAGATCGGGCTCGGAAGAGATGTTGCGCTGTTCGTTCTGCCACAAATCGCAGGACGCGGTGGCGAAACTGATCTCGTCGCCGAGCGACTACCCACGGGCATATATTTGTGACGAGTGCGTTGCCGTCTGCAACTCGATCCTCGAAGACGATCGCAGTGCGACTCCGGCGAGCGCGGTTCCGAACCAACTGCCGAAACCGCAGGAAGTAAAAACCTTTCTCGATGAATACGTCATCGGGCAGGAGCAGACCAAAAAGAAACTCGCCGTCGCGGTTTACAACCACTACAAGCGCATCTACATGAATCGTCAGCGCGGCAGCGATGGCGTCGAGCTGACCAAGTCGAACATCATGCTCATCGGTCCGACGGGCACCGGGAAGACGCTGCTGGCGCAGACTCT
>Ga0181522_10000867_pt1 | contig 19974 bp, 23 predicted proteins | sample PEATcosm2014_Bin_27_FD_121103 | JGI IMG/M metagenome (GOLD analysis project Ga0181522, IMG submission 121103) | Peatland microbial communities from MTU Mesocosm Facility, Houghton, MI, USA - PEATcosm2014_Bin05_10_metaG | ecosystem: Environmental > Terrestrial > Soil > Wetlands > Peat | place... | reverse complement strand
TTTTTCAGCAACCCCGGGGAACTAGCCCCCGTAAACGAGCCGCATCACGTCACCATGCCCGCAACCGTCGAGGCTGTCTCATCGCAAATCCTACTTCGCCAGGTAAATAGAACCCGACTTTTCCGAACCAGCCCGTTTTTTCATGTGTCCCGACCGCAGCGTCTGTCTCCACTCGCATCCATACCCGCTATCAGGCGGATAACCATATCAGGGTAGAACTCATCTTCAAGCCATCGGGGGGGCGTGATTCGCTTCGCGCGCTCACACTCCCCGAATTGGTTGCCGAATCCACCACCGCCGAGAAATTGCAGTTGAGTTGGGCTCAGTTGGTTGGCTTGAACCGGTTGAGGATCTCGTGCCGCGGGACGGCTGATTTCTTGAGCGCTTCCTGGCGTTCGGTCACGCCCCGGCCGTAAGTCGGGCGTGGGTTGGGGTTGCGATACAGGACGCCGGTGTAAAGCTTGGCGCCGTATTCGCGCGCCAGTTCGGTCGCGCGCGCCTGGTCGGAGGGATCGTGGCCCATTGATTCCAAATTCTGCATGTTGGTCTTGTGGGCTTTGAGTTGCTGTTCCTCCTGTCCATAGGTCACGCAGGGAGATTGGACGTTGATGAACGCGAAGCCGGGGAAACGAATGCCTTCTTCGATGATCTTGGCGAGACCAGCCATGTCGGCCGGCGTGCCTTGGGCCACATACGAGGCACCATAGCCCATGACGTAGAGCAGCGGGTTCACCGGGTCTTCGAGGCTGCCGAAGCTCGACGTGACCGTCTTGCGACCGCGTTGCGAGGTGGGCGAGAGCTGGCCTTTGGTAAGGCCGTAAATCTGATTGTCCATCACGACATAGGTCAGGTCGATGTTGCGCCGTATGACATGCGCGACGTGGCCGCCGCCGATGGAAAAACCGTCGCCGTCGCCGCTGGCCACGAGCACGAGGAGTTCCGGATTGGCGAGTTTGATGCCTTGGGCGATGGGCAGTGAACGTCCGTGCACGGTGTTAAAGCCGTAAGCGGTCGTATAGCCCGGGATGCGGCTGGAACAGCCGATGCCGGAGACGAAGGCGATTTCATGCGGCGGCCGGCCGATGTTCGCCAGCGCGCGAGTGATGGCGGTCACGACGCCGAAATCGCCGCAGCCCGGGCACCAGATGGGTTTGAGGTCGCTTTTGAAATCACCGGGCACAAATTTGGTCAGGGAAATCGGTTTCGCAGGAGCTTCGAGAGTGGTCATGATAAATTCTCTTTCTTGATGCGTTTCGCAGGTTCAGTTTTCGACGGCTTCGGGTTGTTGCTGGCTGCTTTGAATGGCGACGACCATTTCGCGGAGCAATTTGAGCACCTCCGACGGCAGGATGGGATTGGAGCCGCTTTTCGCGAACGGTTTGACGAGCGCCGGCAAATCCACATTCATCCGCACGATGCGGTAGAGTTGCGCCTGATAGGATTGTTCGATGAACAAGCCGCGCTGGACGGACGCGAAGAAATCCTGATAGACCGTTTCGGCCACCGGATAAAGCAGCCTGGGCACGAGCAGTTTCACCTGCAAGCCTTCCGCCTGCGCCAGCCGCAGCGCTTCCCTCGCCACGCCGGCCACGCTGCCCCAGCTCACCATGCCGATGGGCGCGTCCGGATCGCCTTCCACGGTGAAAAGATCCCGACGGTTCTTCAGCGGATTAAATTTGTTGAACCGTTTCTCATTCATGCGCGCGTGCATCTCGCCGCTGGCGGTGGGACGGCCCAATTCATTGTGCTCGATTCCGGCCGCGAGATAGTTGCCGCCGACCATGCCGGGATGGCTGATCGGGCTGATGCCGGATTCGGTGAGCTTGAACCGCGTGTAATTCGTCAGCTCCTGCCCGGTCGGACGTCGACGCTCGATGATTTGGAATTTGGAAGTGTCAATCGGATCAACCGTCTCTTTGCGTTGCGCGATTTCCTGATCGGACAGCACAATCACCGGGGTCTGATAATATTCAGCCAAATTGAAAGCTTCCACCGTGACGCCAAAAATGTCGCCGACGCTCGTGGGCGCCAGCACCGGCCGTAGGCAATCGCCGTGCGCGGAAAATGCCGCTTGAAATAAATCGGATTGCTCGGCCTTGGTCGGCATGCCCGTGGACGGCCCGCCGCGCTGGACGTTGACGCACACCAGCGGCAGTTCAGCGAGGCTCGCCAGACCAAGCATTTCGGTCTTGAGCGACATGCCAGGACCGGACGTGGCCGTCATCGCTTTTTTGCCGGCGAACGACGCGCCGACAACAGCACCGACGCCTGCGATTTCATCCTCGGCCTGCAAAACGGTTCCGCCGTATTTCCAGATTTCGCGGTCGAGAAACTGCATGATCTCCGTCGAAGGCGTGATCGGATAACCGCCAAAAAAAGTGCAACCGGCAAAGATCGCCGCCGCCGCACACATGTCGTTGCCATCCGTCAGAAGCTTGGTTTCGCGGCCGGCTTGCGGGGCCGCCAGTTTTCGGTCTTCCTTCAGCGGATTGGCAGTGGTGAAATCGAGTCCAGCCTGGAATGCGAGGACATTGCCTTCCACCACGGCGGTGCCTTTCTTTGCAAATTTTTTGCGAATGCCCGCCAACATGCTTTCGCGGCCGATACCGAACCAGCCTGCCAGCAATCCGGCGATCACGATATTCTTGGCCTTGTCAGTGCCGGCATGTTCCACGGCCATCGCGGTGATCGGCACGCTGAAGACGACCGCCGGTTTCACGCCCGGCAAGGGCAGTTGGTCGGGCGCGACGCCGGTGTTGCTCTCATAAATCACGATGGTCGCGGCTTCGACGGGCAGCTCCGCGCCGAACCGGCGGAAATCATCCCAGTTGAGCGCCACCGCCACGTCGAGCGGGCCGTTGGGATTGAGCACGGGCCGGGTCGCCAGCCGCAGCCGGCACGAGGCCTCGCCGCCGCGGATCTGCGAGCCGAAGCTCTTGGTCATGACGCCATGGTAACCTTCCAACGCGGCCGCCGTGATCAACGATTCACCCGCTGAAATCACGCCGTCGCCACCGGAACCAGCAATGCCTATAATCAAATCTTCAATCATCTATTATCAATACTCCGGATTTTCAGCATTTCCGCTCACCTTAAATTGCCAAATCCAAACACTATATTATCCAATTTATCCAATGGACGTTGCCCGCCGGTATGCGAAAAACCATGTGCGAAGCCGTCGCTTGCTTGCGGCGGCGGGTCATTCAGGGTGAGGTGCCTGGTTCAGTTCTCCTTTCTCTTCCCCTGAATTGGAAACCCAACCGTCTCATTTCATCCAGAAATTCGAAGCGGTTCCCCGATGCCAGCCATATTCATTTCTCGAGGCGTAAGCTGATTCGGATCGGGCCGCCAATCGAGGCAAACCGCCTAGCCGGCCGTCTCCGTGCCGGCTTCGATTCAGTCCGCGAGAAGGGTGCCGCCGATATTGACATCCGTCCGAACGCCGGTACATGATGCCGCGCATTAAAAGCAGGCTTGGTTCAAATGCGACTGACAGCGATAGGTCTCGGAGGCGGGCATTGATCCAAACAACAATCCGGTTTTAGAAGACTGCCATGAGTGCCAATAATGAAATTCCGTACAATGCCACGGTGGTTGGACGCGAGGAAATCAACCCGCAACTGGTGATCCTCCGGGCCCAGCCCGATGCCGGACTGTTCGACTTCAAGCCCGGCCAGTTCGGGGTGCTGGGCCTGCTGGGGCGGGAGCCGCGAGTTCCGGAAGCCGCCGCGGAAGAACCAGTTTCCGAGCCGGACAAGATGATACGTCGCGCGTACAGCATCGCCTCGTCGAGCGTGGAACGCCGGTACGTGGAGTTTTATCTCACGCTGATCACCAGCGGCCAGTTGACGCCGCGTCTGTTTGCCTTGCGCCACGGCAGCCGGTTGTTTCTCGGGCCGAAAGCCAGTGGCGTGTTCACGCTCGATCGGGTGGCGCCGGACAAGGCCGTCATTCTGATTGCCACCGGGACAGGGCTGGCGCCTTACATTTCCATGTTGAGAACAATGCTGATGCATGAAGCGCAGCGGCGGTTTGTCGTCTTGCACGGCGCACGTTATGGTTGGGATCTCGGTTACCGGGGCGAACTCGAAAGCCTGGCCCGGCTGCGGCCGAACTTTACGTACATCCCCAGCATCACCCGCCCCGATCAAGACCCGCATTTCCGGGGATACTGCGGACGGGTGCAGACCCTGTTGGAGCAGGGGGTGGTGGAAAAGGAATCGGGCGTTGCGCTGGATCCGGCGCAGGCGGAGGTTTTTCTTTGCGGCAATCCGGAAATGGTGAAGGTTGTCAAAGTAATGCTCGAAGCCAAGGGATTCAAGGCCGGGCAAGGCAAGGAACCAGGAACCATCCACATCGAAGAATATTGGTGATCCGGGGTCCCACTGGAACGATTCAATGATTCAACGAAGGCGGGATCGGTTCAAACTTAAAAGGGTGAAAGTTTGAAATTCGCTGCATATTTGCGGGTGACGCCACCCCGCAAGTTTGACGCCCCACCATGGCAAACTTTGGAAACGCTTGATTTGCCGGGCATTCTGGATTTTGTGTCGGGGGCTCAAATGCCTTCGCTCGCTCCAATTTCACCGCGGGTCTGGCACAAAACCCGCTAGCTATCGCCTGAAAATAAACTGTATCGTACCATGGCTTTGCCTACCCAACCCGTCGTCCTGAGCGTGGAGCAGATCGGGGAGTTGAACCAAAAACTCTCCGCCCTGCGACATGACCTGAACAACTGCCTCTCGCTGATTGCCGCCACCGCGGAATTGATCCGCCGCCGGCCGGCCACCACCGAACATATGTGGACCACGCTGGTCGATCAGCCCCGCCGAATCACCGACTCCGTTGCCCAGTTTTCCCGCGACCTGGAGACCGCGCTCCAGATCACCCGGTCCTGACCCCGGCGCCCAGGCCGCTTTTGACTTTGGCTGGGATTCGCTTTTTGGCAGACTCGCGGCGATGGAACGAACCGAAGCGGAACTGATCGCTGCCGTGCTGCAAGGTGACGCCGCCAGTTTCGAACCCCTCGTCCAGAGATATTCGCCGCGTGTCTTCGCCACGGCGCGCCGTTATGCACGCCGCGAATGTGAAATCGAAGACATCGCGCAGGAAGTCTGGCTCAAGGCGTTCGAAAAACTCAAAAGTTTCCGCGGCGAAGCGCCGTTTGAACACTGGCTCATGCGGCTGACGGTGCGGACGTGCTACGATTTTTTGCGCGGCCATCAGCGCAACCGTGAGTCGCCGTTTTCAGACCTGTCGGAACCGGAAAACGACTGGCTGGAACGGTTTGTCGCCCAGCCGGAAACCGCCTCGGAAAATGCGGAGGCCGCGAAAGTGCTCGTCGCGCGCATTCTGGAAAGGCTCTCCCCGCCGGCGCGGCTGGTCATCACGCTGCTGGAGATCGAGGACCGTTCGGTCAAGGAAATCGCCCAGCTTACCGGCTGGTCGGTGCCGCTGGTGAAAGTGCGTGCGTTTCGGGCCCGGGCGGAAATGCGCAAGGTTCTGGCCAAAATGGCGAAGGACAAGTATTTGTAACCCTGTAACCCGCTCACGCAGGGCGGCGTCTGATGAAGTGTGGTGTTTATGGACAACTGGCTATTGTTGCAGAGCAAATTGATCGCTGCCGCCCGGGCGAATCCGCCCAGTGACGGTGTTCCGTATGCGTTTGAAAAACGCGTGATGGCGCTGCTGGCGGCCCGGTCCGCGACCGAACCGCTGGGCCAGTGGGTGCGCGGGCTTTGGCAGGCAGCCGTGTCCTGCATGGTCGTGGCCCTGCTGCTCGGCACCTGGGCGTTTTTCAACCCGGCGACTTCAACCAAAGCCGACGATCTTTCCCAGAATTTTGAAAACACGTTGCTGGCGTCCGTGGACCAGAGTGACCAGGGCCAATGAATTCGTGGAAAATCATTCTGGCCACCGCGGTGATTTTTGGCGCGGGGGTGCTCACGGGCGGGCTGCTGGTCGACCACGTGAAAAACAAGACCCTGATTGAGGTCGAACCGCCAACTGCCGCGGCCAACACGCACCCGTCGGCGGACAATCATGAACCTGCCCGCCTGCCGGAAGTCCCGTTACCCCGGCTGGCGGAAAGACTAAGCAAGGAATTCGTCCGCCGCCTCAATGATTCGCTGCGTCTCACGCCGCAACAACGGGATGCCATCGCCAAAATCGTCGCCGACGGCCAGGAGCGCAACCATGTGATTTGGACCAATGTTGCACCGCAAATGCGCAAGGTGATGCAGGATGTCAACCAGCAGATCCGCGCCGAACTGACGCCGGAGCAGGTGAAGCAGTTTGAAGAGTTGATGAAACAACATCCCCCGCGACGCCCGCCGGGCACCAACGCTCCGCCGGAGGTTGCGCCGTCCACCAATGCCCCGCCGCCGGGGGGTTGAGGCCTATTTCTCGTCCAGCAGCGCGCCGATCTTCTTGCGCAATTCCTTCGTGACCGAATCCATGGAGCGGTTGGCGTCCACAATGTCGAAGTCGTAATTTTTTTGCAGACGCCGGAACACGTCCTGGATGGCGGTCTGATACTTGATGAAACTGTCGAACATGTCGCGCGACAGGCCGAGGTCCATGCCGCTCTCCCAAAAATCCAGCGTCGCGTTTTTGGCGAGATTGCGCTGGACGAGTTCCTCCGGCTCGACGGAAAGATAAAACACCGCATCGGGTTCGGGCGCGATGCCATAAAGATTTTTCAGCCATGCCTCGTCCATGCCGCGCACCATGTCGCGAGCCATCAGGGTGTAGATGTAGCGGTCGGCCAGGACAATGAACCCCGCCTTGAGCGCCGGCAGAATGATGTTCTCCAGCTGGTCGGCGAAATCCGTCGCGTAAAACAAGCTCAATGTCGTCCGGCTCAGAATATTTCCTTCCTGCGCCTGTTCGAGCTCGGAGCTCACCAGTGTAGACCGTTTCAAGCCCACCTGCACCGTCGGATGACCGCCGGTCTCCAGCCAGTCCACCAGCCGGGCAATCTGCGTGGACCGGCCCGAGCCGTCGGCGCCCTCGACGACAATCAGCCGGCCGGTGATTTCCTGAAGTTGAACACCGGGAATGCCGTGTCCGTAAAACCGGCGGCAGGGGCTGGTGGTTTCCGGGTTTGTATTCATGCGGCCGCATCCTCCTCCATCTCGGTGCGCTTGTCGTCGGGTGGTGACGAGGGTGGCAATGGCAGCGGGCTGCGGCGCTTGAATCGTTTTAAATCAATGCGTTCGCCCACGAGTTTGCGCACCAGCACCTGCTGTTTTTCCACGTGCAGGTTGGCGTCCATGACCACGAAATTGAATTCGCCGCTCATCGCCATGTATTGTTCCAGTATGCGGCCCTGAAAAATCCGGAAGCTTTCGTAGGGATCGCCCGACAGGCCCAGGTCCATGCCCGCCTCGAAAAACTTCAGTTTCGGCCGGCCTTCCAGAATGCGGTTGAGCGATACCTCCAGGTCTGCCTTGAAGAAAATCGTGAGGTCGGGCTGGGCCGCGAAATTATAGATGCCGCGCACCCATTCGGGCGGACAGCCCCGCACGACGTCGCGCGCGAAGGCGGTGAAAATATAACGGTCGCACAAAACCACGTAGCCGGCGCGCAACAACGGCAACAAATGACGCTCATAGCGGTCGGCAAAATCCGTCGCGTGGATGAGGCTGAATGTTGTGGGGGTGAGCAACTCGCGCTTTTTTCCCTTGCTGGTGGCCGATTTCACCAGTTCCGAAGAATTCCACTCGCTGAAATAGACCTTGATGCCCTCGGCCTCGAGCCAGCGTTTGAGCAGGTAGATCTGCGTGGACTTGCCCGACCCGTCGAGGCCTTCAACGGCAATCAATCGTCCCGGAAAATTCAATTCGGCAAAGGTTTTCATCTTTCCAGCCAACCGCGTTTTTTGATTCTACCCATTTTGGCGCGACTCACAAGCGCAAGTTGATATCAGAATGGCCGTAATCAGCCTTGTTAAATTTAGGTGACAGTTTCAGTCTGAAAACTGAAACCTTGTGAAAAAATTCACAATTTGGCTTGTTTCAATTGTACCCGCTGATTAGGTTAGCGTTCGCGCAACTTTTGGAGGCGTGTGTGTTTATGCAAAAATGGAGCGAAATCGGCTACGATTCTAAAATTGAAGGCGACGTCATCGTCACCCGCATTGATGCCGCCTTGAATTGGTTTCGCAAGAACTCGCTCTGGCCGATGCCGATGGGACTGGCGTGCTGCGCCATCGAATTAATGGCCGCCGGGGCAAGCCGGTTTGATATTTCCCGGTTTGGCTCGGAAGTGATGCGGTTTTCGCCCCGCCAGTCCGATGTCATGATTGTCGCCGGGACGGTCACCTACAAGATGGCCACGGCGGTCAAGCGCATTTACGACCAGATGTCCGAGCCGAAGTGGGTCATCGCCATGGGTGCGTGCGCCTCGACCGGCGGGATGTATCGCAGCTATGCGGTCCTGCAGGGCGTGGACCACATCCTGCCGGTGGACATTTATGTGGCCGGCTGTCCGCCGCGCCCCGAGGCATTGCTCGATGCGTTGCTGAAGCTGCAGAACAAGGTGCAACACGAGCCGTTCCTCGAAACCCTGAAGAAAGCCTGAATTTGAACCACAGATGAATTTTGCGTCGTGACCGCGCTGGAACAAGCCAATCAACTCAAAGCCAAATTCGGTGATTTAATCTCCGAACCGACCGGGGTCCATGGCGAAATCGCCGTCCAGCTCGCCGACGCGGAACGAATCGGCGACGTGTGCGCCTTTGCCAAGACGGAACTGGGCTTCGATTACCTCGTAGATATCAGCAGTCTCGACAATTATGGTGAAGATCCGCGCTGGACGGTGGTTTATCATTTGCGCGGCCTTGCGAATCGCTGTGAACTGCGGCTCACCACCAGCGTAAGCGAGGAGAAATCCGAATTGCCGACCATCACCAGCGTGTGGCGCACGGCGAACTGGCACGAGCGCGAAATCTACGACATGATGGGCATCCGCTTTCGCGGTCATCCCGATTTGCGCCGCATTTTGATGTGGGAAGGCTACCCGTATTTTCCGTTGCGCAAGGACTTCCCGCTGGGCGGCAAGCCGAGCGAATTGCCGGAGGTCGCTTTCTCAAAAGCTGCGCCGATGGAAGGCGGACCGTTTGTCACCATCCCGGGCGGCAAGGATGCAGTTGAACGTGAGCCGCGTGTGCGGACCCCGGAAAACTGATTTCATGTCCGAAGTGCAAAACATAGATTTTAGCGATCCCGCCGCGCAAGCCGCGTCGGTGGCCGAGGAGCTTCAGGACATGCAGGGCGAGAAGATGGTCTTGAACATGGGCCCCTCGCATCCGGCCACGCACGGCGTATTGCGCATCGTGCTCGAACTGGATGGCGAGCTGATCACCCGGGCGGTGCCGGATGTCGGTTACCTGCATCGCGGCGATGAAAAGATCGCCGAGAACATGACCTACACCCAGTTCATCCCGTACACGGACCGGCTGGATTACCTCTCCCCCATGGCCAACAACGTCGCCTATGCGCTGGCGGTCGAAAAACTCCTTGGTATTCACGACAAACTCCCGCCTCGCTGCCAGTACATTCGCGTGATCTGCGCAGAACTGGCGCGGATTTCGTCGCATCTGCTCGGCCTCGGTGCTTTTGCCATGGACGTCGGTGCGCTGACGGTGTTCCTGCTGGTGTTCACCGAACGCGAGAAGATTTACAATCTCTGCGAGTCGCTCACCGGCGCGCGGTTCACAACGAGCTACACCCGCGTCGGCGGCGTTGCGCGCGACACCCCGCCCGGCTGGTGTGACGCCGTCCGCCATTTCCTCGACGAAGTCAGCGTCAATATCGCGGAAGTCGAGACGCTGCTCACGCGCAACAAAATCTGGGTGGACCGCACCCGGGATGTCGGTGTCATCTCGAAGGAGATGGCAATTGATTACGGGTTGAGCGGTCCGAACCTGCGCGGCAGCGGCGTGGATTACGATCTCCGCAAGGCGCAGCCGTACCTCTGCTATCCGGACCTGCAATTCGACGTGCCGCTCGGCTCGGTCGGTGATTGTTACGACCGTTATCTCGTGCGGATGGAGGAAATGCGCCAGAGCGTCCGCCTCATCCACCAGTGCCTCGATAAAATCCCCGGCGGGCCCGACAACCAAGCGAATGAACCGGTTAACGTGGCTGACGGTAAAGTCGTTTTGCCGCCGAAGAACCGGGTGCTGTCGGGCATGGAGGAATTGATCCATCAGTTCATGCTCGTGACCCAGGGCATGAACGTGCCGCCCGGCGAAATTTACTTTGGCCACGAAAATCCAAAGGGCGAACTGGGCTTTTACATCCACAGCCGCGGCGGGGGCACGCCGTACCGGATGAAGATCCGCTCGCCCAGCTTCGTGAACCTGAGCATCCTGAGCGAACTGATGCCCGGCCACCTGATGAGCGACACCGTGGTCATTCTCGGCTCGCTGGATTTCGTGATGGGCGAATGCGACCGGTAAACCAACGGAAACAAGGAAACGTATGGCCAATCAAATTGTCTGGTGCGACATCCCGGTCAAGGATCTTGACCGGGCGGTAAAATTTTACAGCGCCGTGCTGGGCCAGGCGGTCGCCAAACTTTCCGTGGAAGGCATGACGTTCGGACTCCTCCCCGAGGCCGACAGCGGCGTCAGCGGCTGCCTCTGCGTGGGCGAGGAACAGGTGCCGTCCACCGGCGGTCCGATGATTTATTTGAATTGTGACCAACACCTGGACGACGCCATTGCCACCGTCGTGACGAATGGCGGGAAAATTTTGAAACCCCGGCATCAAATCGGACCGCATGGTTTCCGCGCCGTGGTTCTGGACAGCGAAGGCAATCGCGTCGCCTTGCACTCGAAATAATGATGAACGCCGCACACACCGAACCGATTCCGAATCCACTCCAACGCCAGGGCGGTTTCACCGTGCCGGCCGCGCTCGAAGCGGAAGTGGACGAATTGGTCACGCATTATCCGGTGAAACGCGCCGCGTCGCTCATGGTGTTGCATGCGATTCAGGAGCATTTCGGCTGGATTTCGCAGGAGGCGGTCGAATGGACCGCCCGGAAACTCGAATTGCAGCCCATCAATGTTTACGAACTGGTGACGTTTTATCCGATGCTCCGGCAGCAGCCAATGGGAAGATATCAGATCAAGGTCTGCCGCACGTTGAGCTGCGCGCTGGGTGGCGCGCAGCAACTGCACCAGCATTTTTGCGAGAAGCTGGGTCTGGACGCGCACGCGCACGGCCCGCAAACGACGAAGGATGGAAAATTCACGGTCGAATTCGTCGAATGTCTCGCCGGTTGCGGCACCGCCCCGGTGATGATGTGCAACGACACCTTTTACGAAGCTGTGGGCAATGCGAAAGCCGATGAAATTTTGGGAGGGTGCAAATGAAGGTGTTTGACTCAGTCTTCAGCCTTCAGTCTTCAGCCTTGTCAAATTGGCTGCCCGACATGGATTTGAACCATGACAAACAGATTCAGAGTCTGCTGTGCTACCGTTACACCATCGGGCAGGCCGGAGCGTGTGACAGGCTAATGGGTTTCGCCCGCCAGTCAAGCTGCGCGTTTGATTTACGTTTCACGTTTCACGTTTCACGCAACTAGCCATGCCGCAGGAATACAAACTGATTTTAAAACACGCCGATGAACCGGGTTACACGCCCGACATCGAATGCTATTTGCGCCACGGCGGCTATGACGCGCTCAAGAAGGCGCTCGCCATGCAGCCCAAATCCCTGCCCGATGGCAAAACCCAGACCGCGCCGGAACAAATCCGCCAGGAAGTCATGGCTTCCGGCCTGCGTGGTCGCGGCGGCGCGGGTTTCTCCTGCGGACTCAAGTGGTCGTTTGTGGACCGGAAGAGCGGCAAGCCGATTTACCTGATTTGCAATGCGGACGAATCCGAGCCCGGCACATTCAAGGACCGGCAGATCATGCACAAGGATCCACACCAGTTGATCGAGGGCATGATTATCTCGTGCTTTGCCAACGACGTGCACCTGGCCTACATTTATATCCGCGGTGAAATGCCCGATGGCGCCCGGTTGTTGGTCAAGGCCCTCAATGAAGCCCGCGCCAATAACTTCCTCGGCAAAAACATCCTGGGCAGCGGCTACGATCTGGAAATTTACGTCCATCGCGGCGCGGGTGCCTATATCTGCGGCGAGGAAACCGGGCTCATCGAATCGCTCGAAGGCAAACGGCCGTATCCGCGCATCAAGCCGCCCTATTTCCCGGCGGTGCTCGGCCTCTGGATGTGCCCGACCATTGTCAACAATGTCGAGACGCTCTGCAACGTGAAGCACATTGTTGCCCTGGGCGGCGCGGAATTCGCCAGGCTGGGGACGCCCAACAACACCGGCACGCGCATCGTCAGTCTCAGCGGCCATGTGAAGAAGCCCGGCTATTACGAAATCGAAACCGGCAAGGCAACCATCGGCGAACTTATCCATGACCCGGCCTTCGGCGGGGGACTGCGTCCCGGCCGTACCTTAAAGGCGGTCATCCCAGGTGGATCCTCGGCCAAGGTTTTCAAGGCCGGCGAGAAATTCAAACTCAAGCGCAAGGGGCCGGACGGCAAGGAGGTGCTGGCCGAAGTGGACATGCTTGATCTGCCCTACGATTTCGATTCGCTGCTCCAAGCCGGTTCGATGAGCGGTTCCAGCGCCATCATCGTGATGGACGACTCGACGGACATTGTCGAGGCGCTGGCAAATATTTCCGAATTTTACGCGCACGAAAGCTGCGGCCAGTGCACGCCCTGCCGCGAAGGTTCACTCTGGATGAGCAAGGCGTTGCATCGCCTCACCCGCGGCGAGGGCCGCGCCGGCGATGCGGATTATCTGGTCAAAATTGCCGACAACATCCCCGGCGGCCGAACGATTTGCGCCTTTGGCGAGGCCTGTTCGTGGCCGGTGCAAAGTTTCGTCGCGAAATTCAAGGACGAGTTCGTCGCCAAAGGCGCCGCCGCCGAGGAACGCTGTGCGCAGGAAACCACGCCGCCGGCGGAACAAAAACAACTGGCCGCCGCACATCATTGATCCAAATGTCCACCACCGCCGCAACCGACACGAAACCCGCGCCACCCGCGATTGAAAAAATCCGGGTGAAGGTGGACGGCCGCGAAATCGAGGTTCCGCGCCTCATGGCGGATTGGTCCGGCAAGCTCGTGCCGACGACCATGATCCAGGCATGCGAACTGGCGAAGACGGACGTGCCGCACTATTGCTATCACCCGAAGCTGCCCATCGCCGGCAACTGCCGCATGTGTCTGGTCGAGTTCGGCACCCCAGCGCTCGGCCCGGACCGCAAACCGGTTTTGAACCCCGACGGCACGTCGAAGATCATGAAGTCGCCGCGTCCGGCGATTGCCTGCGCCACCCCGGTTTCGCCCGGCATGGAAATTTATTCGAACACCCCCGGCGTGAAGCAGATGCGCGAAGGGGTGCTGGAATTTCTGCTCATCAATCATCCGCTCGACTGCCCGATCTGCGACCAGGCCGGCGAATGCAAGTTGCAGGAATACTCGGTGGATTACGGCCAGTCGGCCAGCCGCTTTGTTGAACCGAAAGTCCACAAGCCCAAGAGCGTTGACCTTGGCCCGCGCATCGTGCTCGACGATGAGCGTTGCATCCTTTGCACCCGCTGCATCCGGTTTACGAAGGACATTGCCGGCGATGACGCGCTCGGCATTGTGAATCGCGGCAGCTACAACACGTTGACCGCCTATCCGGGCAAGGTGTTCGACAATAATTACACGTTGAACACCGTGGACATCTGTCCGGTGGGTGCGCTCACGTCGAAGGATTTCCGGTTCCAGATGCGCGTCTGGTTTCTCAAGGAGACCAAAAGCGTCTGCACCAGTTGCGCCACGGGTTGCAATATTCTCATCAGCTCGCGCGAGGGAAAAATTTATCGCTACACGCCGCGTGAAAATGACGCGGTCAACGGCCCGTGGATGTGCGACGCCGGCCGGTTGAATTACAAGTGGATTGGCCGTGAAGACCGGTTGAAAGACGTTCTGGTTCGCGGACAAAAAACAACCTGGACGATGGCGCTCAGTGAAATCGCCGACAAGCTGAAAAAAGCCCCGGCAGGATCGGTGGCCATTGTCGCATCGGCCCGGCAGACGAATGAAGAATTGTGGCTGCTCAAAAAACTGGCGGACAAATTGGGCGCACTCACGGACTGCGTCGGGCGTTTCGGCGAGGCCGATAAGCTGTTGCTGAACGCAGATCGCAACCCGAACAAGACCGGGGCGCGGCTGACCGGCATCTGCCAGGCCAGCGCCGGGATCAAGCTCCGTCCCATCGCCGAGCACATCCGCGCCGGCAAGGTCAATACCCTGATCGTTTTCGGCGAGGACGTGACGAAGAACGGTCTCGATGCGGATTTGCTCGGCAAGCTGGAAACGCTTGTCGTGAGCGACATTCTGCCGAACGCGACCACCCGGCTGGCGCATTACCTGTTGCCCGGCTGCGCGCATGCCGAGAAGCGCGGCACGTTCACCAACACAAAGGGCCGCGTCCAGAAATTCATGCAGGCCGTCGAGCCGCCCGGCGAGGCGCGGCCCGAATGGGAATTTTTGCACGACCTGGTTTACAACGTCACCGGCCAGGACGGGTTCCTGACCATCGAAGGCTTGTTCAATGCAATGGCCAAGGACGTGCCCGCGTTCAACGGCTTGACGTGGGCGGGCCTGGGCGACATGGGCGTGACCGTGAAAGTTTAAACGATGACTCAAACGATCCTAGATTGGGCCAGATCACCGATGGGACAGTTTACCCTGTTTACCGCGGTGAAGGTTTTCGTCGCGTTTAACCTCATGATGACGATGGTGGCCTACGTCGTGTTGGCGGAGCGGCGCGTGTGTGCATTCATGCAGGATCGCATCGGGCCGAATCGCGTCGGGCCGCTGGGCCTGCTGCAACCGGCGGCGGACGGCATCAAGTCCTTTTTCAAGGAGGAGTTCACCCCGGCGCACGTGCGCAAAATCTATTTCATCCTGGCTCCGGCCATTGCGCTGATGCCGGCCATCCTCAACCTTGCCGTCATTCCGTTTGGCTCGCAGATCGGGCATCAGCCGATGGTGCTCGCCAACCTGAATGTCGGCATTCTGTACACGTTCGGCATGGTGTCCCTCGGCGTGTACAGCATCGTGCTGGCGGGCTACGCGGCGAACTCGAAATACCCATTTCTCGGCGGCATCCGCTCCAGCGCGCAGATGATTTCCTACGAAATCTCCATGGGCATGTCGGTTATCCCGGTCTTCATGCTCGTCGGCAGTTTGAATCTCAATCAGGTGATCGGCTACCAGGCGCAGGGCCTCCTCAGCTGGCTGGTGTTCAAGCAGCCGCTGGCGTTTGCCATCTTCCTGGGCGCGGCCTTTGCCGAAACCAACCGCACGCCGTTCGATTTGCCGGAGGCCGAGCAGGAACTGGCCGGCGGCTACAACATCGAGTACAGCTCGATCAAATTTGCGCTGTTTTTCATGGGGGAATACGCGAACATGATTCTCGCCTCGGCGATGATGGTGACGCTGTTTTTCGGCGGCTGGACGCTGCCGTGGCTCGGGCTTGACCAGCCGGCGGCGACGTTGTCCGGCGGCATCGCGCACATCGCGATCTTTCTGGCGAAGGTGTGTGTGTTTCTATTCGGGTTCATCTGGGTGCGCTGGATGTGGCCGCGCTTCCGGTACGACCAGTTGATGAACCTGGGCTGGTGCCGTTTTTTGCCGCTGGCCCTGGCGAACATTGTGGTGACGGCGGTTTGGTTGTGGCTGCGTTCGTGAGAACGCGGCTGATTGAATATTGACTGAATATTTGCATGTTGAAATGCCGCGGACTCACGTCCGCAGCCACAAGAATGCAAGTTTGAGATGATTGTTAAACGCAAAGCATTGAATTTCTGGGAAAGGCTTTATCTGCCGGCAATAATCGGCGGAATCAAGGTCACGGCCCGGCATTTCGCGCGCACGCTGTTCGGCGGGAAGGCGGTCACCATGCAATATCCCGAGCAGAAATGGGCGGTGCCGCCGGACTACCGCGGCGCGCCCTATCTGGTGCGCGACCAGGAAGGCCATACCAAGTGCGTGAGCTGCCAGCTCTGCGAATTTGTCTGCCCGCCCAAGGCGATCAAAATCATTCCGCCCGGCCCGGCCGGCCAGCTGGCCGACCGCCCCAACGCGGAAAAAATGCCGGCGGAATTCGAGATCAACATGCTGCGCTGCATCTTCTGCGGCTTCTGCCAGGAAGTCTGCCCGGAGGAGGCGATTTTCCTGCAAAAGGATTACTCGCTCACCGGCCTGAGCCGCGAGGAAATGATTTACAACAAGGAAAAGCTGCTCGAACTCGGCGGCACGCACGGCGGCATCCAGAAGTGGAAACACAAGCTGGAGGAAGCCCGGGAGCAGGAAAATTTTCCGGTGAAGAGCTGACGGGTTTTAAAATCAAAGATGGGACTGCCTGACATTTTGTTTTATGTGTTCGCGGCGCTGACGCTGTTGTGCGGCGTGCTGGTCATCGCCAATCCATTCAGCCGCAACCCGGTCACGAGCGCCATGTTCCTCGTGCTGACCATCATTTCGATGGCCGGGCTGTTTGTGCTCCTGCACGCGTTCTTCCTCGCGGCGGTGCAAGTGCTTGTCTATGCCGGCGCGGTGATGGTGCTGTTCCTCTTCGTCATCATGCTGCTCGATTTGAAGGAGGAGGAACGCCGCCGGATCAAAACATTTGGACTCATCACCGGACTGGTCGCCGTCGGCGCCATCATGACAATTTTTGTGAAAACCATCCGGGTCACGAAACCGGACGGGAATTTGTCCCCGCCCACGCTCGAAGGAGAACCCGCCGCGCTGGGCAAACTGTTGTTCACGCAATACCTGCTGCCGTTTGAAGTCGTCTCCGTGCTGCTGCTCGTGGCGATGGTGGGCGTGATTTTGTTGAGCAAGAAAGATTCGAAATAACCATGCAAATCGGACTCGAACATTATCTGGTCGTCAGTGCCTTGCTGTTTTGCCTGGGGTTGCTCGGCGTCGTCACGCGCCGCAACCTGCTGGTGATCTACATGTCGCTGGAGTTGATGCTCAACGCGGCCAACCTTGCGCTCGTCTCGTTTTCGCGGTTCAACAACAACCTGAACGGCCAGATCATGGTCTTCTTCATCATCACCGTCGCGGCGGCGGAGGTGTCCGTCGGGCTGGCGCTCATCGTCGCGCTCTACCGCAAGCGCCAGACCGCGCACGTCGAAGACCTGACCACGATGAAACTTTGACCGATGAACTACGTGATTTTGCCCTGGCTGATTTTGTTCCTGCCGTTGCTCGCGGCGGCAGGCATCACGCTGTTTACGCTGCGTTGGCGCACCCCCAGCGCGCTCCTGTCCATCGGCGCCATTGTCACCGGCTTTGTCCTGACGCTGGTGTTCATCGCCAACAACGGCTGGACCAGTGTCGAGTCCACCACCCACTGGCTGTCCATCGGCAACCTAAGCGTGGATTTCGGGCTGAAGCTCGACCGGTTGAGCCTGATGATGATGCTCATCGTCACTGGTGTGGGCGGCGCAATCCATATTTATTCCTTCGGCTACATGCACGCCGACCGTGGGTTCTCGCGCTTCTTCGCATGCCTGAGCCTGTTCACGTTCTCCATGCTCGGCATCGTGCTGGCGAATAATTTCATCGAACTGTTCATCTTCTGGGAGCTCGTCGGCGTTTCGAGCTACCTGCTCATCGGTTTTTGGTTTGAAAAGCCCAGCGCGGCGGACGCGGCGAAGAAGGCGTTTTTCACCAATCGCCTTGGCGACTTCGGTTTTCTGCTCGGGATTCTGGTGGTGTGGACTGCGCTCGGCTCGTTGAGTTTCAGCACCCTGCAGCAAACGCTTGCCGCCAATCCTGCGGCACTCGGGACGATCGCCAGCCTTGCTGGATTGCTGATTTTCTGCGGGGCGATGGGCAAATCCGCGCAATTCCCGCTGCACGTGTGGCTGCCGGATGCAATGGAAGGTCCAACGCCGGTCAGTGCGCTCATCCACGCCGCGACCATGGTGGCGGCCGGTGTTTACATGCTCTGCCGGATTATTTTCCTGCTCGACCCGACGGCGCTGCAGGTCATCGCGTATATCGGCGGATTCACCGCGTTACTTGCGGCGTTGATTGCCGTCCAGCAAAACGACATCAAACGCATCCTCGCCTATTCGACGCTGTCGCAACTCGGCTACATGATCATGGCCGTCGGTCTGAGCGGCCCGACGCCGGCGATGTTTCATTTGACCACGCACGCCTTTTTCAAGGCATTGCTGTTCCTTGGCGCCGGCTCGGTCATCCATGCGTTGCACGAGGAACAAGACATCTGGAAGATGGGCGGCCTGTGCAAAAAGATGGGCATCACGTTCTGGACCTTTTTGATCGGCACACTGGCCTTGAGCGGGGTGCCCCCGTTCAGCGGATTTTACTCGAAGGATTCCATCCTGGCACAGGCGCTGGAGCAGAAAAATTACCCGCTCTTCGTGCTGGGCGCCGCGGTGGCCGGGTTGACGACGTTCTACATGTTCCGGCTGTTCTACGTCGCATTTGTCGGCAAACCCAGGACGGAAGCCGCCAGCCATGCCCATGAATCGCCGGCCGTCATGACCTGGCCGTTGATTGTGCTTGCCGTGTTTGCGGTCATCGGCGGGATTATTCCCATCAGCGACATTTACACGGCACAATTCTCCCCGGGAGAAACTGCAACTTCGCTTGAGCAAAGACTCATGGAGCCGTTCGCGAAGTCGCCCGGTGGAGCAGTGATCGGCCTTGCGTTTGTGGCGGCTGGTTTTTTTGCCGCGCGGGCGTTGTACCAGAACGCGGGGAGCGATCCGCTGCCGGCCAAACTCGGCGGTTTGGCAACCGCGATGAAGAACCGGTTTTATTTCGATGAGATATACGAGGCCACCTTCATCCGCGCGCATGATTTCATCGCCACGGTGGCGGATTTCATTGACCGCTGGGTGGTGGATTGGGGCGGCATCGGCCTGGTTCGCGGCGGCACGGATTTTTCCGGCCGGGCGCTGCGCCTCCTGCAAACCGGCAACCTCCAGACCTACGCCTTCCTGTTCGTGCTCGGCGTGGCCGTGGTGCTGTATTGCGTTTTAAAATGACGAAGCCTGAATCTGGCTGTTATCACTGATGTCCATTTTAACTTACATTTTGGGTTGGCCGCTGCTGGCGGCGCTGGCGCTGGTGTTCGTGCCGGGCAATTACCGCGTCATCATCCGCGGAGTCGCTCTGCTGGCCACGTTCATTTCGATGCTGCTGGCGGTGAAAATGTTCTGCCAGTTTGTCACCGGCCAGGCGGGCTATCAGTTCGAACAGCAAATCCCCTGGGTCGAATCGCTCGGCATCAGCTACCACGTCGGCGTGGACGGCCTGAATGTCGGGCTGATTCTGATGGGCGCGATCGTCGCATTCGCGGCGGCCTGCTGCTCGTTTGAAATCCAGTCGCGGGAGAAGGAGTTTTACATTCTGCTGCTGATCATGAGTGGCGGCATCCTGGGCGCATTTGCGTCGCTGGACCTGTTCTTTTTTTATTTCCTGCACGAACTCGCCCTGGTGCCCACGTTCATCATGATAGGCGTCTGGGGCCGCGGAGAACGGAAAAACTACGCCACGTTCCAGATCACGCTTTACCTCAGCATCGGCGCGCTCATTGCGCTCATCGGCCTCATTGCGCTCTACCTGCAATCCGGCGCGAACACGTTCGACATCCCGAAGCTGATTGAGCATGCCAAAGCCAACCCGATGGCGGTCAAAGCCCAGAGTTTTATCTTTCCCTTGCTGCTGTTTGGCTTTGGCATTCTGGTTTCGCTCTGGCCGTTCCACACCTGGGCGCCACTGGGCTATGGTTCCGCGCCGTCACCAACCGCGATGCTGCACGCGGGCGTGCTCAAGAAATTCGGGCTTTACGGTTTGATTCGCATCGCGCTGCCGTTGCTGCCACAGGCGGC
>Ga0181522_10000866_pt1 | contig 20036 bp, 11 predicted proteins | sample PEATcosm2014_Bin_27_FD_121103 | JGI IMG/M metagenome (GOLD analysis project Ga0181522, IMG submission 121103) | Peatland microbial communities from MTU Mesocosm Facility, Houghton, MI, USA - PEATcosm2014_Bin05_10_metaG | ecosystem: Environmental > Terrestrial > Soil > Wetlands > Peat | place... | reverse complement strand
TTCTACCAAAACCATCCCTCAGTGGCTAAAGCCACACTCATTTCAGGCTGCTTACGGCACGGCTGAAGCCGTGCCCTTTCAAAACGAATAAACGACCATCTGTGTGGCGGACACCACTAGCTCCGCTAACTGCTAACTCGCCATGCGGAAGCTCGTCGCCCGGTAGGCCGCCTTCTCCCGCAAAAGAATCGCCGCTCCGGTAAAGGTCACGCGGGTCAGCTTCCACACCTCGGCCCGCATGTCCTCGACCTTCGCATCGGCCAGCTCGTAGCTCATCCCCATCGCCTCGGGCGACTGCGCCTGGATAGCCCCAGCCACCTCGGGAAAGTCCCGCGCGTACAGATACCCGCGCACCACCAGCCGCTGCCCCACCAGATCGGCCTCCGTCAGCAGCCCGATCTTGCGCCGCGCGTCGTGGCCGTCCCACCCCGGCCTGTAGTCCACCGCCATGCCCAGCAGCGAAGGCAGCGCCTTCTCCGCCGCTTCGCGCGTCAGGATCACCCGGTGCCCGCGAGCCCCGACCGGCGCCTTGTCGCTGGCCGCATTCACCACCGTCAATACCCCTTCGAACTCCACCCGGTTGGGGTGCCCGTCCACACGGGGAATCGTTACCGCCATCGCTTCCAATCGCATCCGCTCTCCGCTCCACTAGGGACCAGTCCCTAAGTCCCTATGCCCCTAGTCACTAGTCCCTCGTGATTTCCGTATTGCCCGCTAACTGCGCCGTCCCGCCGCGCTCCATAAGCGCAGGTTCGAGCGGCCGCAGCCCCCGCATCGCCCGGACCTCGCTCACCGTCAGCACGCCGGCCTTCAGCAACTGCACCTGCACCGCCAGCTCCGTCTCCTCGTCCCGCGCGTTGAGATCGTTGAAGACGAACTCGAACTCCCGCCATCCGATGCACTTGCCGAAAAGATCGCGGGTAATATGCCCCGCCAGCAGCATCGCCAGCGGCGAGATCGCTCCGCGAAAAGCCTCGTCGGTCATCTCCGCGGCTGTGGACTGATTCACGTCGGCTTCCAGCCCCAGCATCAGCGGCGGCAGCCCGAAGGCGTTCGCCACCATCCGAATCAGAAACTCCTGCCAGGCCAGCCGCAGGTCCGCATCCGTCCCCTGGGCAAATCGCAACACCTCCGGCTTCTGCTCGGTCGAGATCAGCGGCACCCGCCCCGTGCCCTCAATCTCGTCCTGCCACCACCTGATTAACCGGTCGTGCTGCGCCGGCGTGGCCTCGTTCAGCCACAGCGCATACTGCGCCACCGCGTTCGACGCCAGCTTGCCCGCGAACCGGTGCGCGCTCAGGAACTGGTTCACCGTCTCGAAGGCCACCTCCAGCGGTCCCAGGCCGAAGGGCGTAAAGCTGCGCGGATTCATGCGCACATAGATCAACTGATCGTCCCGCAGATCCACGGCCGCCGACTCCAACTGCCCCGGCAGCGCCTGCGCATACCGCGGCGTCTCCGCCTGCCCGTCCCACCGCGCGTTGATTCGGATCGAGGCCCCATCCACCGGCCACAGCATCGCCGGCCGCGCCGGGTCTCCCGTCGGCTCCATCTCGATCGCTCCGAACCCGCCCGTCAGCGCGTCCTCGATCACCTGTTCAATCAGGGTTCTGAAGCTGTCCACGGCATTCGGCTCTTCCAGCATCCGCCGCAAAGCTGTGAGCTTTTTTGCGGCCTCGGAGACATCGGCCGGTCCTACTCCGCGCCGTACCCGCACCTGCCAGTCCATCGCCGCAATCCGGTCCTTGATCACATTGATCGCCCGTCGCACCACCGGCGTCTCGGCAAAGCGGCGCAGGTTCGCCGGCGTCGGCTTGGGCAGCAGCCGCACTGGCAACTGCACCGGACTCAGGATCGCGGGCAGCGCCAGCGTCTTGCGCTCCGCTTCCGCATCGGCCGCGCCCGCCGCAAGCTCAGCCCTCCGCCCGCTCCTGGCCGCCTGCCGCCAGATCTTCCGCAACTCTTCCCCTACCCTCACGCGCACCTTCCTTCTTTCGTCCCCCAAAAAACAAAAGGCACAGCCCCCGAAAGGGCCATGCCTCTTGAAAACAGTTGTCAGGAATCAGAGATCAGGGGTCAGTTGCGATGCCGATACGAGCAAAACGCTCTTTCTTGATCCCTGTTCCCTAGTCCCTAATCCCTGATCCCTAAATCCGCAGCTCCCGCCGCGCCGTCTCCGCCACCCGTCCCAGGTCCGATGTCGTCAGCACACGAATCTGATGCTCCTCCATCGTCTCCACGCCAAAGCGATACATCTCCAGCCTCTCCGGCTCCTCGCCGGTCGCTCCCAGCCGGGCCGCCGGCTCGATCACCGCGGTCAGCTCCAGGCCGGCCTTCTCAACCCGCTCCACGCCGGCCCGCAAGCCAGCCGCGGAAAACGCCAGCACCTTGGCCATCTCCACTCCTGGCTCCAGGCTCACGGCATGAAACATGCGAATGAACGGGGTCCCCGCGGACGGGTCCTTGTCCGCGGGGTGGCTCAAGCCATTTGGCCGGTACCCCGCGTCGATCCGCAGGGGATCCCCCGCCCGCGTATACTCCGAGGCCGCAATCCGCTTGCGCAGCAAATCCCACACCCCGGCCCGCTCAAACTCGCCCCGCATCCGCGCCTGGATCGCCGCCCGCCCGCTCAGCCGCGGCACACGCTCCCTGGGCGGCGGGTCGACATAGATCTTCATCAGCTCTTCCAGCCCGGCCGGAAGGCTCTCCGCAAGATATGCCTTCGACTCCGTCATCTGCACGCTCAGCGAGAGCGACTCCGTCAGCAGCCGCATCAGGTTTCCATCGGGCTCGGCCTGGAAGCGCCTGCGCAGCTCGCCTTCCATCCCCTCCAGCACCGCCGTATCCGCCTCCGGATTGAGGCAGCGCACGCGGCGCCAGTCGCGCGTGAAACGGACCAATGCCGGCTCAGAGCTGCCCTGCTCGCGCAGAATCGCCCCGATATGCACATACTCATTCCGCACCGCATCCGGCACATACCGGAGCAGCCGAAACTCGCATGACCGCCGCCCGTTCCCGCTTGACCTGTCAGGCACTTGCCTGCCTCCCCCTCACATCACCCTTCCCGCCATCGTAGTCCCCCACCTCATGTCCTTCCAACCCTCATCCTCTTTTTTTCCCAACCCCGTCCATTTCGGAAATGGCTTCCTCTCCGACTTCCCAAACCCCTCGATCAGCTCCCGGATTCGGCTTCGCCGTTTGAGCAGCCTCTCCACCAGGCTCTCCATCTCGCTCAGGTCGCCGCCGTACCACTCCGGCGGTATCTCGCTGGCCGCCGCCCAGGCCGTCTCTGCCGGCAAGGTCTCCAGACGCGTCAGCCAGGGCTCAAAGGAATCCCATCCAGCGATCTCCCGGTATACATCGTTGCGATAATAGACACCGCGCAGCGGCGCATCCTCAAACCGCCACTCCCCGGCATGAAAGCAATACCCATAGTCGATGAACACCGCCCGGTACCGCCGCTCCCGCTGCTTGCGCGTGAATACCGCCTGACGCCCGTTGGCGTTCCCGGTCCACTTGTCCAGCGCCAGGATGCCGGCAAACTCACCCAGGTTGCGCACCTCGGCCAGTTGTTCCTCGGGCAGGTAGTCCACCACCTGGCCCGGCATCAGGCCGCCCACAAACCGCGACCCGAACTGCAATCCCGGCTGGCATCTGACCTTCGTTTTACCCAGATCGATCTCCAGCTCCGGCGTATTCTCCACCAGCCAGCTCGATACCTCTACCAGCTCAGCCTCGGGCGCCGTCAACCCCACCGCCGCTGCCAGCCGCGAGGCCAGAAACTCGTTCGCCAGCACCCTGCGGTGCTGCGGGTTGTTCTGGAACTTGACAACATAGATATGGCCGTCCGCGCCCAGCATCAACTGGCCCTGCGCGCCGCCCCGCATCCGCCGGATCTGCTGCACCGCCAGAACCGCCAAGCCCGCTCCCTCGCCTTTTCCCGATTCTTTCTGAATTCTAAGCGCTTCACCCGAAATTATCTGCAAATCAGAGCACGGATATCAGGGGTCAGAGATCAGAGATCGCGAGACCGGCGTACGGCTAACTCCGCTCGGCCCTTAATCGCCCACCATCATTGGCTGCAATGATCTTAATTAACCGCTGAAAGAGGATTCCTGATCCCTGACCCCTGATCTCTGACCCCCGGCCAGCAGCTCCGCCCGCGCGCCCAGCCCGATCGCCATCGCCATCACCCGGTCGTCATGCGTCCCTGCCCGAGCACCCGTGCTCCCATTCGGAAGCCTGACAAAGCTTCTGCATTCGCCCAGCAGCTTGCGGCTCTGGAACCGCTCCGGCTGCTCCACCAGGCCGGCGCCCAACTCTCCCAGCACCGCCGGACGGCTCAGCGACGTGGTCAGCCACCCCGGCTGCCCCGCCTGGCGATAGATCCGCGTGTATTTACAAACCGTCTCGGCCAGCGCCAGCACGCCGCTGCCGTGGTTGTTCCGCTCCACCACCAGCCACGCCCGGTTGTACTCGGCCGCCAGCTCGGTCGCCAGCCGGGCCAGCTCCAGTCCGCCCACGTGCCCGGCAAACTCCGCGCACTGCAGACCCGTTTCCATATCGAGAACCTGCGCCGCCGAATAGTCTCCCTCGCTGCCGCCCCCGGCCGGGTCAACCGCAACGAGATACTCCTTGCCCTTCACCGGCGGAAGCCAAATCTCCAGTTCGCCGTTCCGCCGCCGCTCCACGGGCTCTGTCGCCGCCGCCAGCCGCGCCTCAATCGCCGCCAGCTCAAAGACCGAGTCCCCGCTGGCCAGAAAGCAGCTCTCCTCGTCCTCGGCGTACTCCTGGCGAGCCAGCCCGCGAAAGTCCGCCCGGATCTGCCGCCTATATCCGATCTGTTCCAGGTCCAGCTTATGCCGCGCCCTCAGCCCCTGCTCCTCATCCGTCAAGCCGCCTTCGTCCGCGGCCCCGGCCCGATAGCGCCGCTCCATCCACCAGGGAAAGAAGTGCCGCACCATCCCCGTCTCGCCCGCCTTCTGCCACTCCTCGTGGAAGCATCCTCCCACCCCGTCCGGCGTCGACTCAAGAATCAGCTCCGCCCCCGGCGTCATCGACGCCCGCAGCCCGGCCAGGGTCTCCGCTGGATCGCCCGGCCAGCGCGCCAGCTCTGAGCAGTGCAGATTCTGCACCGTCAACCCGCGTCCCGCGTTCCGGTCTCCCGCCGATACCACCCTGTACTGCGCATCCATCTCGGGAAACACGATCTGCCGCACGTTGGCCCGCGAAGTCCTCAGCGGCCCCTCCCGCAGTTCCTCCGGCAGCCAGTCCACAAACCTATGAACGATCCGGAAGATCTCCTCCGCCGCCTCCTGCGTATGCGCCACCTCCAGGGTGAGCGTCCCGGGCCGGGTGATCGTCTTCAGGAAGAACCGCGCCGCCGCCCAGGTCGTCAGCCCCATCTGCCGCGCCTTCAGCACGATGTTCCGCTCGCCCCGCCGCCGTTCGAATGCCCTTTGCACTGCATTCGCCCGCAGCGGCGCCGGTTTCCCCTCGCGCGTTCTCACCAGCAGCAGCCGCTCAGCCAGAACCATTCCTACCGTCCGCCCCCGGAGGCTAGCCGGACGCTGATCCAGAATCTCGCCGAAACGCGCCAGCTCTTTCCCGTCAAGCTCCTCCAGGCACAGTTCCCGCCACCGCGCCCCGTCTGGGCACTCTTCTACTGTCTCTGCCACGGAACCCCCTGCCGTCTAGTTCCCGCCGCACCAATACCGGATCTGATACGCCGTGCTTGCCGCCAGCGCCGCATTCGCGGTCAGTGTCAGCGCTGCCGTGCTCTCGCTCCAGCTGATCGTGGTCACCTGCCCCACGCCGTTCAGCGTCGGCGTCACCATGCAGTTTGCGGAGTTGGTATGCGTATTCGGAAAGCTCAACGTCGCCAGCGTCCCGGTCGTCGTACCCGTTCCCGTGGTCAGCGTCACCGTTCCGCTCACGCCGTCGCACACGTGGCCGCTCAAGCAAGTTATGGCCGGCCCCGCCCCCGCGGCCACGCCCGTTCCCAGCCCCATCGTCCCCGAGCCCATCAGGAACTTGCCCGACACAAATCCTGTGGCCGTCGTATTCCCGCTGCCGGAAACCGTCAGCACAGCCGACGGGCTCGAACCGCCGCTCTCCACCAGAAGTCCTCCCGTGCCGCTTCCGCTTGAGCCATTCACCACCACCGGATTCGATCCCGCCCCGGCGTTGATCACCGTCTGCCCATTCTGGTAAAAGATCTCCCGGTCCAGCGAGTTCACCATGTCCGTCAACCGGAGGTAATTGCTCGCATCCTTCCTCAACTTCCACTGCGAGGTTCCGGCATAGTTATTCCACCCGAAGGCGCCAATCTGGTCCGCGCCCGTTCCAGGCTGAATGGCCACGTCCTGCTCCGCCGCCGAGCTATTCGCAAATGTCGTTGCGTTGCCCGTGAACGTCGGCCCGTTCGACAGCACCACGTTGCCAGTGCCGGTCGCAGAGGCGGCCACCGCCAGAGACGGTGTATTCGCCGCATTTGTAACTGTCGGGACCAGCCAGGAGGGCCAGCTTCCCGCGGGGGCCGCAAACGACAATACCGTTCCTTCGCTACTCAAGCCGCACGAAGAGCCGGTGTTGGTCACAAGCCCGGCGCTGTTGATTTGCAGACAGGCGCTTCCGCTGGCCGGAGCAAGGTATGAGTCATAAAATGGGGCCAGAATGCTGACCGAGTCACCGCCAAAATCCATCAGCTTGTTCGTGAACCCATTGCCCCAAAGTCCAAAGCTTCCGTACTGATAGCCGTCCCCCTTAAGGCCTCCGGCTACAACAGGAGTCGTCCCGCCTCCCAGGTTGTTAAACGTAAGCGCGCCGGCTAACCCGCTTGATGGATTCCAACTTATCGTCTCGCCAAACGGGTTCTGGATTGCGGTTTGAATGTTGAGGTTCTGCGGCGCCTGATTGTTCACCGTCGATGTGGCTCCAATACTCTGCCATTCGACGTCCATAGGTTGCCCCGCTACTCCGGAGATGAGCTGCCCGCTCATGTCGTAGATCGGCTGAACAATCTGTCCTCCGCTCAAATCGCTCCATCCCACTCCGTTGATCTTGGACCCGTTCGCGCTGATAACTTCAATCGCGCCCTCTTGAATCGGCTCCGCGCGGTACGGATCGGAAGTTAGCGGGTGGCAGCCTTCGCAACTTGCTCCAAAGAGAACGCTCGCTCCCAAAGAGCCATAGTAGATAGGCCGGTAAAGGTATTTGCCGGTGAGATTCGTAATCGGATGGCTGCCCGAAGCTCGATTGTCCCGGGTAAGATTCAGCAATCCGAATCCGGTGATGCCTTTGTAGCATTCTGTGTTCGCGCCTTGCGGGGTAGTTAGGCTATGCGAAGTTTGGCGCTGGCTCGCAGCCAAGGGCAATCCGCATGTTTCATACATGTCTGTCGCGTAGGCGGAAAAATCGGAATGCCACAATTCCTTGTCGAACCATGTATCGATGGCCGCCGCGACCGAGTTATACCCCGCTCCCGGCTCGACGACGATATTCGACACGGAGGCCACATCGAAGAAGCCGCCAGCCCCTTCCGGATTATCTTGCCTATGCGCCCAGACGCCCCCGTTGACCAGCGGAGCGTAGCCGCCGAACCAGAGGTTGTCAATCTGCGATCCAAGATCGAACGATCCCGTCAGCATTCCAATGCCAGTATTAAATTGAATATCGTGTATTTTGGATCTGTTCAAGTTGTAAGGATCGAGAATCCCGATAAACCCCTCTAAGTTGAGGCCGCCGATATCCGAATTCTGAATCTGCCCGCCGAAAACTGCGGGCTGAGTCAGCTTGGTTCCTGGAGTGACGGTGTCCACGGTCGTGCCATCCCATGCACCGCCAATATTGACGCCTTGCTGGCTGGCCCCCGCTGGACCGAACCAGCTTACTCCCGGCACCAGCATGACCTGCACAGGAATTGCCGCCGGAAGAAGGGGCGCGAGGTTCGTGCATTGCGCGGTGAAGAGAGCGGTGGCGCTGTTCCAGCAGGAATAGTCGCCAAAGATCAAGATTGGCGCTGGCCCATTTCCGCAGCCCGTGGGATTGACTGTAAAGGCCGCGCTGCTGATATTGCCTGTCGAGTTACTCGAAGCGTAGCCTTTGCCAACAACGTAAGCCGCGCCACCCGTCCCGCCGCCAATGGATGTGCAGGTTCCACCAGGGGCATTGAAGGCCCACATCTCCAGGAAGTTCGAAGAAGAGGCGGGATACCCTGCCCCGCCCGCGCTGATCGACGGCGCTCCGCACGTTCCGCCCGACAAAGTGCAGCTAGCCGCGGCTCCATCTCCGCCGGAAGCGTAGACCGTCGGGACAGGGGCAGAAGTAAACCCAAAGCCGGGATAGACAATCGTGACTGGATTCTGCACCTGTCCACTGCTGTTCGTCGTAACAGTCGCTTCCTCCTGACCGCACGGCCCGTTATATACGGCAGGACACCCGCTGTTACTGTAACCCGGCTGTGGGAAGTTGAGAACCAGGGTTGAGTTGGGAACATAGAGGCTTCCGCCGCTCGTTACAGTGCATGCGCTCAACGATCCTCCCGCCACCGTGCAGGATATGGCGGCGCCGGATCCGCCCCCCGGATTGCCGTAGTCACCGCCGTCCGAAGCCCCATAAACCAGGTAATAGGGTGAGGTTGCCAGGGTATAGTTTCCGGCAGGAATCGCGCATGTGCCCCCGCCGGCCGCAGCCACCGCCGTTGCGCACGCATTGAAGGCAGGCACGTTGTCGGTACCCCAGTAAATATACGCATTTTCCGTCGCCAGGGCAGTCTTGCTCAGAACCAGATGCTGCCCGTCGGCTACGGAAACAATGTAAGCCGCGTTGCCTGTCGTGTTATACGTGCTGGCAAACGGAACAGTCCATGTTGAGTAGGGAGCAAGCTCGACATACTTGCCAACGTCCGCGGAACTAAATGTGCCTGAAGGAACAGTGATGGTTGTGCTGCCTGCCGTAAGTGAGGCTGTAACATATGTTCCGCTCAAAGGCAGGGCATCCGCCTTTGCGCCGTAACTGAGCACGTTATAGTAAACGCCCGGAGCCCCGCTGCCTGTGTTTCCAATCGTAATTGAGCTGCCCGACGGTGTTACCGAGATGCCGGCCCCGGCCACCACATTCAGAGCGCCGGAAAGAGAGTTAAGGCTGGAGACGCCGGCGCTTCCACTGCCGCCAATCGGATTCCACTGGTAACTGCCGGTCGCGCTTGAGCACTGGTAAAGACCCAGCGCCGAAGATGTATAGAACGTCCCATTGTTGACGCCGCTTGAGCAGGTTGCCGAAGGCGCTCCGCTACCCGTCAGCGAGAGAGGCTCTGCGCCCAGGTTTGCCAGCGCGCCGGCCGCGGTCGATGCCCCGGTCCCGCCCGCCGAAACAGGAACCGCATTCATGCCGCCCACCGTCGTGCCGCTCCCAGGATAATAGGCAATCTGTCCCGCCGCCCCAGAATTGACCGTACCACTGCCGCCCGAGCTTGAACCCGATCCGCAGGCCGATCCCGTATTCGAGATATACCCTGAGTTATCCACCTGCAGGCAGTCGAGACCGCTGCTCGCCGCAAGCCCCGGAAACTTGATAGCGTTCGCTCCCGTGAAGCTTGCATACAACGTACCGCTTCCGCCGCCGTAGACGTTGAACCCTGTCCCCGATCCAGACTCGTAGTTCACGCGAACAACCCCTGAAGGATTGGAAGCATTGATATAGGTATCGCCGCTGTTGGTGCTCTGGTAAGCCTTGAAGCTATCCAGCCCGCCCGTCGCCGAATTCAGCGCCCAGTTGTTATTCTGGTCCTTCACCATGTACCACTGGCTATTCCCGTTCCAATCCTTGTAAGTCAGAGATTCTTTCTGGCTCGCAGTTAGGCCGGCCCATAGAAACTGGTCAATCTCCGCATCCGCCTGATTCTTCACCATCGTCGAGCCGGTAAACGTCGAAACCCCGCCCACCTGAAGCGTCCCGTTGAACTGCGCGTTCCCCGCGTTGTTGATTGTCGCAACCGTTGTCTCGCTCGCCCCGCCGGACCCAATAACCACCCCGCCGGTCCCGGAATTCGTTGAGCCGTTCAACACGATCGCGCCCGTCCCGGCCGAGTTAACAACCGTCTGATTGTTAGTGCTCGATTGCCCATTGTTATATTGCCCGATCGAGAGTCGATATACGTTGTTCAACTCGTCCAGAATCTGATAGAACTGTTCGCCCGCCGTCGCATCGCTCAATCCCATCGTCCACCGGTAGCCGTAGTCCGTCTGGTAACGATCCAGCAAGCCGCGCTCGTTTCCCGCGCCAATTCCGATGCGATAGTGATTGGTCACCGTGGCATCCTTCTGACTTCCGTACCAATCGCCATTCAAGCCATTGAAACTCCGGTGAAATGTATCCAGAAAGCTGTTGCGCGTGCCGTTGTCCGTCAACGCTCCCGTAAACATCGTCCCGCCGGTCATCCAACTGTTGTATGCGCTGCCTGCATCCGCCACCACCTGATTGGTAGAAACCTCGTTCCTTAGCCCCACAATCGTGTTGTTCTGCGCACTCGGCCCCAGGTGCAATGCCGTCGAGCAGCCCTCCACATCTCCGCCCGTGAAGGTGTTTCCATCCCCTGCTGCAAGGTTGATCCCGTAAGTCCCGGCAATCGGGCTCCCACCGCTCTCTGGACAATCGATATGCAACCGTACAAACGTGCTCGCATTCATCCAGTCCGTCGTAGCAGCGTTCGCAATCTGGTGCCCTATCGCGTTCACCGCTGTCTGGAACCCGTCGAACTGGTCGTCGAAGAACGTTCCGCCCGTGTAGTTCCCTGTCCCGTCCAGCGTCATGCCCGTCTGGTTCTGGTTTCCCAGAAAGTACAAGCTCTCCAGATCCAACTCCTGCGCACGATAGGCCGCTAACCCCTGCGCACTCGCACTGCCAGACGTAGTCGTGTTAATCACCGCGTTGTCCATGTGAAAGCCCGAGGTATTCGCCGCGTAAGTCGGGTCTCCCACCTGCACCGCCGCGCCCGCGCCCGAGTAAAGAAACACCGTTCCACCCTGGTTGCCGCTCGCCCCACTGGCGCCCCGCAAGGCGCAGCCGCGCAAGGACACATTCCTCGTGCCCGCCGTCACCATCACCTGGTTAGCCGTCGAAATCGTCGCGCAAGGCAGCAAGATTGCTGCATTCCCTGCCGATATAGTTAGGTTCGATCCCATCGAAACATTGCCCGTGAAGTTGCGCGCATCGCACGTTCCGCCATAACTCGCGCTCACGGCTCCCAGGCACGCTTGTAACTTGGCCCCAAAGTCCACACCGGGGAACTGGTCCACCGCGTACGCGGCTCCCACGGGATTGTTAGCCACCAGCGCCGCATAACTCCCGCCGCCCGGCAATCTTCCCCCGCCTCCGTCCAACTGCGTTCCATAGCTCTCGGACTGCGCCGCGTTCCAAATTGTGTAACCGCCGTTGCCCTTCAGCAGATTCCCGTCGAAGAAGGTCATATTCTGTCCGGCGATCAAGTTAACCGGCGCGGCCGTATCCCAGGTCCCCGCCACATTCACGCTCGCCGTAGTCGTCCCTGAGCAGCCCACCCCGCCCGAGGTCGCTGTAACTGTCCCAATCGACCCATCGCTGTTCACGCTCGCCGTCGCCTGTGCCGTGCAACTCCCGCTGAACGCCAAGGGAACTTGCGCCCCATACGGATCGAATCCCAACCCATGCTCCGGCCCCGCCGCTACCCCGGTCACAGCGCCGCCACTGGCTGTTACCGTCAGTTGCGGCTGAACCGCGTTCCACGCCGGCAACACCACCGCATTCCGCACCGTCCAGCCCTGTTGCGTACCTGACAGGTCCAGCACCAGCCCCGTCGGCGGCTCTCCGGTTGCCGCTGAATTCGCCGCCATCGCCACCACGTTATCCAGCACGTTGTTCGAGCCCGCCGCCGCCATGAAGGCGTGCGTCGCCTGGATCGTGATGTTCTCCCACCGGTTTGAATCAGAATTCAGTCCCACGGGCGTCGCCACAGGCAAAGCGGGAATCGCAATGCCCGTGTTCAGCCCGCGAATATCGATATTCCGAAACTCGCTCCACTGCGGCCACATCGCAAAGTAGAGCCCGCAGGTGTGCGTCGAGTGCGCGCCGAGATATTGCGATTGCGCGGCCATCGGATCCACGCCCGTCGCCACAATCTCCAGGTTCTCGATCTGTGCCACCCGCAACCCGTTGCCGCCCGCGCCCGTTGATGCGGGCATCGCAATCGCGCAGTTGCCCACCGCCCAACCCGCGCCCGTCCCTGCCGTCCCGGTCAGGCCGCTCCCGCCCGGTGAAAAGATCGAATTTCGCTCGATCAGACGGCTCACTCCGCAGCCCCCCGCCGGCGCGCGCCCCTCTGCCGCGGAGCACGAAATATCCACGCTCTGATCCACATAAATAGTCATGTCATGGATCCGCGTGTAGCTCAGCAGACTCGTGCTGTCCGTCACCGTTACCAGCACATCCTGCCCCGGAAACCCCTTCAGCGCCGACACCTGCTTACCCAACCCGCCGATCGACTGGCCAACCCAGTTCAACGACCGCGTCTTGCAGGTTCCTTGCGGAATCGTCAGCGCTACCCCATGCGTGTCCGCATAATTCAGCGCCGCCTGCAACGCATTGGTATCGTCCGTCGTCCCATCGCACACTGCGCCAAATTCCTTCACGCTCCGTTCAGTCTGCTGCGCGCCCTTCGCCCGCAGATCCGACACATAAACTCCATTTGGGTTCGTAAACCCGTCGCTCCCCGCATACGCCGGCGGAATCTCCATCGCTCCGCTGCTTCCCGCCGAAGTCATCGCCGCCTGTAGCGTTGTCTGCGCGCTTCCCGCCACCGGCGACTCCACTCCATTCACCGCCGGCGCCCACAAAGGCCCCGTCATATTCCCGCCCGTGATCGGAACCTCCATGTTGAAGGTCGTATCCACGTAGTGCTTGTCCGCCGCCTGCAAAGGCTGCGTCGGATCTCCGTTCAAATAAAGCGGCCCACTCAGCGTGCCCCCCGACGCTGTCAGCAAACTCCCCGTCAGTTGCGCGATCGATTGGTCCACATACGACTTGCTCACCGCCTGCACGGCCTGCGCCGCGGGCATCAGTTGCGCCCGAACCTGCCCCAGAGCCGCCTGCGCTGCCGCCGGCACCACCCAATACTCGGTGTTCGCGGTGCCGTCGCTCATCTGGTAAACCGCCGTGTAATAGAGCCCCGCCGGCGTCGCTCCCAGGTTAGGCGCCAGATTCACGGTCATGAATCCATCCGGCGCAATCGTCACCATCGTCCGCCCGGCAGCAACCGCCTGGCCGTTCGCCGTCGTAAACGCCGGCCAGCTCACATCCAGAGTCCCCGCGCCAGCCTGCCCATTCGCCAGATACACCGTCCCCTGAACCGTCGTCGTGCTGATCGCCTGTGCGCCGGCAAAACTCCCCGCCGCAACGGCCAAGAGGCACATTCTCAGACCCAGTTTCAGCCCCATCCATCCTCCAACGCGCAGCACTTTGTCCATTGTGAGCATCATCCGTGTATCTTCCTTCTTTTCGGGAATGCGGTGGGCCGCACCGGGCTCAACCCCCCGCACCTCCACCGCATTCCCCGCCAAGCCAAAAAACTCAGGCCCCTTCCGGTTCCCGGCTTCCAACTCCCGCTTCCTCGACCGCCTCAAGATCCTCGCGCGGCCATTCAGATTCCGCAGCCAACTCCGACGCCAAGCTGCGAAGCGGCCTCATGGCCATTGCTTCCTCAGCCTCAACGCTGCCCTCTGCCAGCTCTACAAGCAGTCGCGTGCTGAGCACGTGCCCCTTGCGAGTGCTCTCAAAAAGCGACTGGGCAATCTCGCTGGCCTTTTCGTCCACCAGCTTGAGTGCCGCTTCGTTGAGTTTTTTCATCCTCTTGAAGGTTTCACCCGCTTTGGCCTTCTCCCGTTCCGTCCGGTTCCGTCTTTTCCCTGCCATCTGTCCGCCATTCCCGGCCCACCGTTCCACGGTCCTTCGCACTTCCCGTAGAAAGGAATTGGCAACAACTCCGCGCCGGAGTCGCCCTCTGACACGCCATCAGAGATGCCTTGGCCTCTTCTTCTTCCCACGCATGCGAACCCGCGGAGATGGCCCGAAGAAGATCAGGAAAGCCTCTTGTTATCTCCCCTGTCAGATCATTTCGTTTTGAATGTTCTCAGCTTAACCAATCAGCGCGAAATCATCGGCAATCGCAAAGATCACGTTTTCACCTTTTGTTTCAGTCACTTAACCATAGTCGCAATGTTGCGTTCGTTTGACAGTAGGCGCAGAAGGGATGAAATCGGAACCGAAGACATCATAGAGTCTCAAAAGCGTATCCCGCCGCGGTGAGCTTTAGCCTTGTCAAAAGGAAGGAGCATTGGCAAGTCTCGTCGAGCTGTCGGCGGGCAAAGTGCGCTTTAGAAGGCCGCGCCAAGGCGCAGAGAGACAGCCGGCACACAAAGTGCCGGACTTGATACCCATCGTTTTGAATCGCGCGACTAGCAAGAGCTTGGGATTGCAGATTGGGCGAGGGACGTTAGCTCCCCCGCGGAGGCCAGCTTACTCCAACCGGAACGTATCCACCTCTCCAGTTATGCCTGTACCAATTCGACAAGAAGATCCGTCTCCGTCATCAGCCAGGCAATCTCTCTCATCTCAAAGGCCACCGCGGGGACCGGCCCGCTCAGTAGCAAAGATCCGCGCTCGGCGAGATGGCGGATGGCTGCGCCGATATCCGGAACCTGGTAGCAGACATGATAGGTTCCTCCGCCCTTCTTCAGTGTGCGGTCGATGGGAGAGTTTGGACCAAGAGGAGCGACAAGCTCGATCGTCGTATCTCCTTCGCCGCGGCTAAGGAAACAAACCGATACATTCTGGATGGGGTCGTCGAATGGACCCGAGACGAGCTTGTAATCGAAAAGGTTCTTGTAGCTCGGAATCGCTTCTTGTAAGTCGCGAACTGCAACCCCAACATGGTGAAAATCAAACCTGTCCATAACCTATGTTATCGCCCCCGCGCGATGTGGCCAGGAGTCGAATGCAGATCAGAAACAGTTGCACCCGATGAGCGGAAACCCCTTCGGGGTCTTGCGCTCCCTGGGGCGCGTGCACGCAGCTTTCGATTTCTGAACTGCAATGCTGGCAACGCGCTACCATAACCCGGTGAGCACCTCGTCCTTTTCGATTCTGACGAACCAGCCGCCGCTCGAACATGAGCGGTTTGCCGCGCATCGCGAACTGGAGGCCCTTCTCAAGGCCACGGTGCGGGGCGATGTTCGCTTCGACATGGGCTCCCGCGCCCTCTATGCCGCCGACTCCTCGAACTACCGCCAGCTGCCCGTCGGCGTGGTCCTGCCCAGAGACGCGGCCGATGTGGAGGCCGCTCTGGCCGCTTGCAGGGCCACCGGCGCCGCTGTGCTGCCTCGTGGCGCGGGCACCAGCTTGGCCGGCCAATGCGCCAATGTGGCCGTGGTCTTCGATTACTCCCGATACATGAACGGTCTCACGTCCATCGACCCGGAAGCCAAACTGGCCCGCGTCGAGCCGGGAATCGTCCTCGACCGTTTGCGCGAATCGGCCGAGCTGCACCACCTGACATACGCCCCCGACCCTGCCACGCACAGCCGCTGCACGCTGGGCGGAATGATCGGAAACAACAGTTGCGGTGTCCACGGACTGCTCGGCGGCAAAGTGGTGGACAACGTTGAATCAATGGATGTCGTGCTCTATGACGGAACCCGGATGACCGTCGGCCGCACCAGCCCGGCCCAGCTCGAATCCGCGATCCGCGAAGGCGGTCGGGTGGGACAGATTTACTCGGGTCTCGCCGGCATCCGCGACCGCTACGACAGGCTGATCCGGGAAAGATTCCCACGCATTCCCCGCCGCGTCTCCGGCTATAATCTCGACGACCTGCTCCCCGAGAATGGCTTCCATGTGGCCCGCGCGCTGGTGGGAAGCGAAGGGACCTGCGCCAATGTCGTCGCCGCCAAGTTGAACCTGACCGCCAGCCCGCCCTTCCGCGTGCTCACGGCACTGGCCTTCGACGACGCATTCATTGCCGCGGACGCCGTGCCGCGCGCGCTGGAGCACGGGCCCATCGGCTTGGAAGGATTTGACACCATGCTCGTCGACTTCATGCGCCGCAAGCGCCTTGCTGTCGATGAAGTTGGGCTACTCCCCCCTGGCGTGGGCTTTCTGCTTGTCGAAATGGGCGCGTGGGACGCCGCAGAGGCTCAGGCCAAGGCCGAATCCATCGTTCGTGCCGCGCACGGCTGGCCTCATGCGCCGACGGCTCGCATCTATTCGCCGGCCGAGGCCGCTCGTGTCTGGTTTGTCCGCGAGTCAGCTCTCGGCGCTATGGTCTTCGTTCCCGGCGAGCCCGACCGCTTCGAGGGCTGGGAAGACGCTGCCGTTCCGCCCGGCCAACTTGGCGCATATCTTCGCGGCATCTCCGCCCTCATGTCCGAGTACGGCTACCGCAGCCCGCTCTATGGCCACTATGGCCAAGGCTGCGTACACATGCGCATCAACTTCGACTTCCACACCGCCGAGGGCCTGCGCCGGTACCGCGAATTCATCGAACGCGCCGCCGATCTGGTACTCAGTTTCGGCGGGTCGCTTAGCGGTGAACACGGAGACGGCCAATCGCGCGCCGCGCTGCTGCCCAAGATGTTTGGGCCGGAGCTTATGGGTGCATTTCGCGAGTTCAAGGCAATCTGGGATCCGGACAATCGCATGAATCCCGGCAAACTGGTTGACGCGGTGCGCGTCTACGATCCGATCGAGAACCTGCGACACACGCAGGCTACAGACAGCGAGTCCGATGCCTCTCTGGAAACCCACTTTGCTTTCGCCGCGGATGGCGGCTCGCTGGAGCGCGCCACCGAGCGTTGCGTCGGAGTAGGCGCTTGCCGCAAGGCCGATGGCGGCGTCATGTGCCCAAGCTACCGCGCTACTGGCGAAGAACAGCACTCCACACGCGGCCGCGCGCGTCTGCTTTGGGAGATGCTTGCCGGCGCTCTGCGGGATGAAGGCTTCCAAAGCGAGGCCGTCCACGAAGCCCTCGACCTCTGCCTTAGTTGCAAGGCATGCAAGACCGAGTGCCCCGTGCAGGTAGATATGGCTGCATACAAGTCGGAGTTCCTGGCGCAACGCTACAACGGCAGCCTTCACCCACTGCGCCACTATATCTTCGGCTTTGCCGACCAGTTGGCACGCTGGGGTTCGCTCAATCCAGTATTGACCAACGCGATTCTCACCGGCCCCTTCACCGGCCCGCTCATCAAGCGAATGGCCGGAGTGGCGCAGCAACGCCAGCTACCACGACTCGCTCCACGCAGCTACCAACGCAATCGCGAGTTTGCTTTGAAAGGGCACGACTTCAGTCGTGCCACAAATGTGGCAGAATCAAAACGCGCTTTAGCCCCTGAGGGAAGGCAGGTAGTGCTCTGGCCGGATACTTGGAACAACTACTATCACCCGCAGGCCCTGATTGCCGCCGAATCGGTTCTCACTCAAGCCGGCTTCCAGGTCGAGATCCCGCGCGGACACATCTGCTGCGGCCGCCCGCTCTACGATTTCGGCCTGCTGGACGCCGCACGCCGCTACCTGGCCAAAATCCTTGACCGCATGGCGCCACAGATCGAAGCGGATCTGCCCTTTATCTTTCTGGAGCCTAGTTGCGCCAGCGTCTTCAAGGACGAGTTGCTCGAGTTGTTTCCAAATGACCTTCGCGCGCAACGCCTAAGCCGGCAAGTCTGGCTGCTGGCTGACTGGCTGGCCGCAAAATCCCCAGGCTGGGCCACGGACCGGCTCTCGGGGGCGCACATTCTGCTCCACGGCCATTGCCACCACAAAGCCGTATTTGGCGGTCCGGCGAGCGAGATCGCCCTGCTCCAGCGAGCCGGCGCTATCGTCGAGCCCATCCAGGCGGGATGCTGCGGCATGGCCGGCCCGTTCGGTTTCGAGGCAGACAAGTTCGACGTCTCGAATGCCATCGCAAACGACGGCCTGTTGCCCGCCATCGGGCGGGCTGGCCCGATGACGCTGATCGTCGCCGACGGCTTTAGTTGCCGCGAGCAGATTAGCCAGCTGGGCCATCGGCAGGCGATGCATTTTGCCGAGGTTCTGTCCCACAGTTGCGGTTGCGGCAAATGAGGACTTCCGGGTTAAACCCTCAACAGGCGAGCCGGCAGATGTCCGAATGTGAATTGTCTTGTGTAAACCGCAAGAACAATCGTCATGGCCGGGGGATTTACTGTATTGTGTTGAGGAGGGGCAGTTTAGCGGCCATCTCAGGACGCCGTTGCAACTCTGGATGCTGAAACTGCGTCCAAGCAGTGAGGATGCCTTAGAGTCGTATGCTCTCCGCGAGTGCGCTCCGGGCGTTGAAACTCCATTTTGGGAAGCTGCTCGATTCCAAGAATGATCGATTCTCGAATCGAATGCGGCAATGAAATTGAAATTTGCCGGCTACAGAGAATTTTGACAGGCTCAGGCACTCTTGAAACTGAGCAGAGGGAGATAAGTCATCATGGCAGAGGAAAGCAAAGTACAGCAATTGGGCTGGTTTTTGGCCGGATTGGGCGTGGGCGCGCTGGTAGGAATCCTGTACGCCCCAAAGAGCGGTCGCGAGACCCGCGAAGACCTGGCAAACGGAGCCCGGGAAGGAACGGAGTACTTGCGCACCCGCACCCAGCAGGCCGCCGAGCGTGTCGGCGCCATTGTGGAGAAGGGCAAGGAACATGCAAGCGAGTATGTGGATCGCGGACGGGCCCAGTGGGAAGAGTTTGTCGAACGCGGCAAGAACCTGGTGACCGACCAGACAACGAGAGTGAGCGCAGCGGTCGATGCGGGGCGCGAAGCGTATAAAGCGACTGTAACCCCCGTCGATCCCGCCAAGCTCTGACCAGCCTTTTTCCCGAAGTCCATTCTGGTGCGGCGTCAATTTGGTAAAGCATCTACCCCGGAGCGGAGCGCGCGAGCGGCGGAAGGCTACGCGCGGCAGCTCCGGGCAAAGACCCTCTGGTCTGTCTTGGTGAGCGCTCTAAGAGTGTTGTTGAACGGCCGCAGCAAACCTGCGCGAGATCATTCCGATGCCAAAATTGGACAATCAGACCATCGAGTTAGCTTTGATTGCTGTCACAGCGTTTGCTCTGCTGTTGCAGGCGATCGTTCTGCTGGCAATGTATCTCGCACTGCGCAAGGCAATCACTTCCCTGGGCGAAGAAGTTGCAGATCTGCGCACCTCGCTGACGCCTATGGTCGAAAATTCGCGCGAGCTTGTTGACCACACGCGCGTGCTCGTTGACAATACGCGCCATCTCTTTGCCCGCCTGGCTCCGAAGGCCGAAGCGACTGCGGGCGATGTGGCCAGAATCGCGCGGGGGTTGCGCGAGCAAACCGAAGAGGTCGGATTCGCGGCCAAAGATATCCTCGAACGAGCGCGCCGCCAGACCGACCGGCTCGACGCAATGACCACTGACGCTCTGGATGCGGTTGATCGAGCCGGCAACTTTGTGGCCGAGACAGTCGGTAGGCCGGTGCGGCAATTCGCGGGTTTGCTGGCGGCGGCCAAAGCGATCGTCGAATCGCTCCGAGGCTCTGCTCCAAAGCCCCGCCAGGCACTCTATTCCCGTGACCAGGATAGGTTCGTCTGACATCGGCTGCGATGAAGCCACTCCCACGGTTTTGATCTCCAGGGATGCCCCCAGCCCTCACCGGAGGGAGCTTGTCTTCCTCGATACTTCGCTGGCCTCACGACGGCAACCTTTGCAACCGGCAATCGTAAACAGCGACCCCGAACCGGCACCCATCGCCCTGTCGCTATCGCATGTTTCACCAATCTGCGAATGCCATTTAACCAAGCAACACACGCAAAAAGGCCATGCCTCAGCGGCATGGCCTTTTGCTAGATATTATTGCCGGCGATCACCTAATCTCCCACACAGTCGCCCGTGCAGTACCATCGGCCCAGCGAGGCTTAACTTCCGTGTTCGGGATGGGAACGGGTGATCCCTCGCAGTATGGTCACCGGCAAACTTGAA